>Ga0105248_10001729_pt1 | contig 24261 bp, 16 predicted proteins | sample KBSS34metaG_FD_81524 | JGI IMG/M metagenome (GOLD analysis project Ga0105248, IMG submission 81524) | Switchgrass rhizosphere microbial communities from Kellogg Biological Station, Michigan, USA - KBS S3-4 metaG | ecosystem: Host-associated > Plants > Roots > Rhizosphere > Soil | place... | reverse complement strand
TGAGATCTGTAATGCGGAATATGGCGAGGTATCTCCGGAACGTGCTAATCGTCGGAACGGTTACCGGGATCGGCAGTGGGATACCCGAGCGGGGACGATCGAGCTGGCGATTCCCCGGTTGCGTCCGGTGGCGGTCCTGCTACCGACCGACCTCCTCAACTACCGGAGCGCCAACAACGCGCTCGGCCTCGACTTCAGCCCAGACGGGACGATGCTAGCCAGCAGCTGGGGAGATCTCCGAGCTCGTCTATGGGATACCTCCGTGCGAGGGTTCGTCTCCAGTCCCATCGTCACGTTCGGGGACAACTCCCATCTCGCTGAGGCGGTACTCGGCTTGGGCGATAGCGGAGTGGTCACGTTCAGCCCGGACGGACGCCGCCTGCTGCGGTTGAGCGACGAGAACGCCATGCTCTGGGATGTTGATCCCGCCGGCCTGGCGGCCACGGTATGTGCCGATCCGGCAGGCCGCATCACGCCGACCGAGTGGGCTCACTACATACCGCAGCTTCCCTTCCACCCACCGTGCGCCTGACGCGCCGAGTCTCGGCGAGTCACGCACACGATGCTACGTAGGTCGTACCTGGGACGTAGGTGCGCCACTCTGCGCGGGTAAGGGAGGCGCCGGGCTTCGCGCATTCGGCGTCGGCCAAATGCCCGGGATCGATATCCCACAAGAAGGCGTTGCCACCGCCCGCTGCAAGAAGCAGCCCGCCACTGCCGGAGAAGTGGACGGTCGAGATGCCTCCGCTGGGTGTCTGAATAGCGGCCAACGGCGTTGCGGTGACCCCACCGGCAGCTGCGTCCCATAGCCGTACGACGCCGTCCTCGCCGCCAGTCGCGAGCAGCGTGCTGTCAGGGCTCAACGCGGCCGCCAGGACAGGCCCGCCGGGCGGGGTGAACGTCGCGATGGGGTCCGTGGATGGATCCGCGTTGACCGGCCAGATCTGCGCGACTCCATTGCCTCCGTCCGTGCCCGCTGTCGCCACCAGCAAGCCGGATTGGCTGAATGCGACCTTGTCGGCCCCCGTGGTGACGATGGTCGACCGTGGCCTTCCGCCCGCACCACGAGTCGCCGTATCCCACGTCAGGGCTGTACCGTCGATCTCACCGGTGACCATCAACTGGCTGTTGCCGGCGAAGGCAACGGCAACAGCCGCACGCTGAGGGTCCGTCGCGCTGACCGGAGGGACGAAGCTTGCCAGTGGTCGGTCGGTCGCGCCGCGGCTGGCCGCCGACCACAGGTCCACCGTGGCGGTGGCATCCGCGCCAGGCAGGGACCTGTATGTCGTCGCGAGCATCTTGCCGTCCGGGCTGAAACTCACATCGGTAGCCGCGCCGTGGCCAATGAGCACCGCGACCGGATTATCAGGCCATCTATTCCCGGTCACATCCCACAGCCGAGTGACGCCGCTACCGTCCGCGGTCGCCAGAAGTCTGCCATCGGCGCTGAAAGAGAGGTCAGCCACGCCATGGTAGGTCTGGACGGCGACGAGCGGTTTGACGTGGGCACCCCGTTGGGTGGCGTCCCAGAGCCACACCTCACCACTTCCACTGCCAACAGCAAGTGTGGTACCGGCCGGGTTCAGTGCAGCCGGGAACCCGGTGCCGTTGAAGTCATAGTAAGTGTCGGAGTTGCCGATGAACGACGCGACTACCTTGACCCTGGGGCCGAGTTCCGCGAGTACGCTTGATCGCGCCTGTGGCGTCGGCGAAAGTCTGTAGGCCGCCGCGGCGAGGCGATGGGCGAGACCAGGCTCAGTGGCTGGAATGGTCAGTGCCTTGGCGGCCAGCTGCCGCGAGACCGCAGCCCGGTCGGCCACGGTCAGCCCGGCGGGTCCGCCGCGGGAGGCGAGGAGAACCACCAGCACAGCTGCGACGAGGGCGAGAGCGGTGGATGCCGCGACGACAGCCTGAGCCCGCCGCGACCGGCGGAGGCGACCCCAGCGGGAAGCTCGATCGTCGGCCCTTTTCGGGTGCTTGAGCGGCGAGACCGTGGACGGGCCGTCGACAAGGCGTGCATAGAGCTCGGTGGCAGTCGGCCGTCGGGCGGGATCCGGATGCATCGCACGGGCGACGATCCCGGCCAGCGCAGCAGGCACACCGGTCAGGTCCGGCGGGCCGCTGCGGGGAACGGCTGTACCACGATAGGGGGTCCGCCCGGTCGCTGCGTAGATCAGAATGCCCCCCCATGCGTACACGTCCGCGGGCTGGCCGACAGCGCCGCCGTCGACCTGCTCGGGCGCCATGTACCCCGGGGTTCCCACACCTGGGCGCGTGATCGGGTTCTCCCGGTCGATGGCGTGTGCGATTCCAAAGTCGATGACGAGCGGGCCCTCCGGGCCGAGCATGACGTTGCCGGGCTTGAGATCACGGTGAACGAGACCCGCGCGGTGGATTCCGATCAGCGCACTTGCCATGTTGACGGCGAGGCGGTCGAGTGCAGGACCTGAAAGCGGCCCCTGCCTGTGAACGGCGCTGAACAGCGTCGGGCCGTCCACGTACTCGGTGACCAGATAGGGGTGGTTCCCCTCGACTCCGTGATCAAGCACTTCTGCCGTGCAGAACCGGCCGACACGGCGGGCGAGCGCTGCCTCCTGGAAGAACATACTCAAGTAAGGTTCTTCGGCGAACTGGGGGTGAATGATCTTGACGGCGACGGGCCGTCCGTCCGGTGCTTGTCCCCTATAGACTGAGCCCATTCCGCCTTTGCCGAGCCGGCTGAAAAGCTGGTAGCCCCCGATCTGGGTGGGGCTTGAGGGAGTGGGCGCCGTCTCACCATCGCTGGCGGACGGGTCTGAGCCGCCGGCTCCGTACTCGACCTCGACCAACTCGTCCCCCGACGATTGCTGCCCCTCACGCGGTCCTCGCGGCACGAGACCGGGGAGGCCACGCCTGCCAGACATCAGCGTAGCGACCTGACACAGGGATCGGTGGAGTCCAGCGATCTGGTCTACGGTGGCGGAACGCGATATCTGCGGGGTCGCTGCGCTGCCAGAGCGGGCCGAGGTGATCGAGCGTCGACCGGCCGCAGGACGATGCGCGAAAACAGCCCGACCGGGCGAGGAGGACCAGACCGGCTCGGTTCCGGTTTCCTCTTGTCGCGGTGCCTACCGGGCTTTGACGATCCCCTACAGGTCGAAGTTGGAGCAGGTCGAGTCGGCAAGCGGCCAGCGGTTGTGGGCCTGCAGCCCAGCCCATTTCCGGTCGTACTCTGACGGCAGGGCGCGGCGGCCGGGTCGGGGATCGTGATGCGTCGCCGACAGCCGCGGCGCACACCTTCCAGGCCTAGCCTCGACGCTTCTATAGATCGTCAAGTGGCATGGATGTGATCCTGAAGCTTGATCGTGTCTGGCTTCCCGGCGGTCACGGTGGCAGTCATCGTTACGGTGAGTGTCCGGCAGAGTTCGCGGGCGATATAGCGTTTCAGGGAGCGTCGGATCTCTGGGACGGTCTTGCCTTCGGCTGTGCGTCGGGTGACGTAGGCCTTCGTGGTGGGGCAGGTCCGCATCCTGCTCATCGTGATCGTGTGGATCGCACGGTTGAGGGCGCGGTCGCCGCCGCGGTTGAGCCGGTGGCGGACGGTGCGTCCGCTGCTGGCTTCCAATGGGTTGGTGCCAGCGAGGGCGGCGAACGCGGCGTCGTTGCGGCAGCGTCCGGGGTGGGAGTAGCTCACGACGACCTGTGCGGCGCTGACCGGGCCGACGCCGCGGCGGTCGAGCAGGCCGGGAGCGAGGTCGCCCACGATCTCGGCGAGCTGGGCGCGGTTATCCTTGAGCGCGGATGCCGCTGCGCGCAGCGCGGTGGCGAGGCGGCGGATCTCGCCGTGGCGGACGGTCTGCTGGCGGTCGGCGTCGCGGGGCTGGCGGCGGCGGGCCAGGGTCGCGAGGGTTGTGTCGTTCAACGTCCGCGGGCGAGCTGGCGATCGGCGTCATCGCCATCGAGGAGTAGGGCGCGTAGCCGGTTGGTCTGGGCGGTGCTCGTGACGGTGAGCTCACGGCGGGTGCCGAGCAGGATCCGTAGCGCTTCGCGGTCGCCGTCGTTTCGAGGCTGCGGGAGCCGGTCGGCGTCCAGACGCAGCGCGGCCAGGACCGCCAGGTGGGCGTCGAGTCGGTCGGACTTGCCCTTGCCCCGGCGGGCGGCGCGGGCTGGTTGTTCGCACTCGAGGACGGGCAGGCCCGCTGCGCTGACCGCGCGGGCGAGGCCGACGCCGTAGCTGCGGGTGCCCTCGATCGAGGTTGCCAGCCGGGGGCCGGGCGCGTGCTCGCCGATCCAGGCCAATAGTTCGGTGAACCCGGCGCTGTCGTTGCTCACCGAACAGGTCGCGATCACTGCGCCGCTTGGGTGCGCGATCTCGGCCTGGTGGGTGTCGCGATGCGTGTCGACACCCACGACGGCGTCGACAAGGTCTGCCAGCATGGGCACTGGCCGTGCTCCCTTCCCGGAGGCGGTCAACGACGGCACTGGCCTGGATGGGAGTCACCGAGCGGCACATCTGTGAGGGGTCACGCCTACGGCGGACAGGCTTCTGATCAGGCCAGCTGGTGGGCCAGGCCGGTGCCGGTGACCGTGACGGACAGGTCTAGGCGATGGCACGCCAGAAGCGGCCAGATCTTTCGTGAGTCACGCCAGGTCACCGGCACCGAGCCTGGTGGTTCTCCACCCAGGAGCACCGCTTCGACACTCACAGATCTTTCGCGCCTCGGCCAGGTGTGATCGCGGGCTGGCCTCTCACCCATGTTGATGTTGAGTTTTGCCGGCCGGTCTGGATGTGGCCGCGGCTGGGTGCCCCGTTGTCGCGCGGGGTGGGCGTCCGGTCCACGTCCGGAACGGTGTCTCTCCTGGTCGGCGGGGTGGGAGGTCGGTAGCCCGGTCATCCGGGGGCGGGAAGGGCACGCAGCGTCGTGATCGCCTGGACGGCGAGTGGGGGGTCCAGGGGTGTTGGGCCGCCAGGTGCAGCACGGTCTGGCGGGCGTGCCGGGCGAGGCGTCCTGCCAGCCAGAACAGCCGGTGGCGTAGCCGTTTCGGTTCCCAGCGGCGAGCCGGGTAATCGGCGAGGGCGAGTAGCTGGGTCCAGGCGATCAGGTCGAGGGCGAGCGCGACGAGGGCACACCAGACCCTGTTCTGGGCGAAGTCGTGCAGGGGCAGGTTGGTCAGGCCGGTGTCTTTGGCGCCGTGGATGCGGTCCTCGCAGCGGGCCCTTCTGCGGTGGCGTAGTTCCAGGTCGGCGAGCTGGCCGCGGACGGTGTTGGTCGCGAACGCGGTGATCCTGTTCCCGTCGACGTCCGTGATCCGCAGCTGCGCGCCGGGGTGCGGGCGTTCCTTACCGACGATGACCCGCGTTCCCGGTGGCCAGCCGGTGAGGTCTATCAGTCCGGTCAGTTCGGCGACGAACGCACCGGGGCGAGGCCGGCGCTCGGCGTCGTAGGCCAGGGTCCACGCCGCCGGCGGAAGCCTGCCGATCAGCTGGGCGGCGTTGTCCGGCAGGGTGAACCCGACCGAGTAGCCCAGCCGGCGCCGGTGCAGCCAGTCGAGGAAGGCATGGGTGCCGCCTGCCGAGTCGGCGCGGACGAGCACTGCACGAGACCGGCGCAGCCGCCTGAGCAGCTGGCCGAGCGCTCTGGTGGCGACCGCGATGTGGTCGGCGGCCGTGTTCGACCCGGCGTTACCCGCGCGCAGCAGCACCGCTGCCGGCTCACCGGAGCCGGCCTGGCCGTGGTCGATGAACGCCCAGAGCGGATGGAAACCGAAGCCCTTCTTCAACGTCGGCCGGGCCTGTTCCTTCTCGGAATGGGCCGTGACCAGGGTCGCGTCCAGGTCCACGACCAGCGGGTCATCGACCGACACTGCAGATCGGGCGCGCGGCGGCCTGTCAACGACCACACCCGGCCACGCGCGAGCGCTCTGGCCCGGTCGACCACGGCGAGCACCCGATCCACATCGCCGGCGAGCCGGTCGATAGTCCGTGACACCGTCGGGTCCGAGGCCACCCGGCCGAACAGTTCCGGCTCGGCGCGCAGCACCGCGACATCGGAAAGGCAGTCCCCGCCCAGCGCCAGCGTCACAGCCAGATCCGTGAGGACCTTCGCCGGGTCATGCGTCACGGCCGGCGACCGCCACCCCGACAGCTCGGCGGACAGCCTTCGTCCCAGCCCGGACACCCGCACGGTCTCGGTCAGCAGCACCCCGCCCGCCGACGACACCACACCCCGACCAGCCACGTCCACACGGACAGACGGGTAGACACCGGTACTCTGCACCATGAAGGTGCTCCTTGGTGATGGATGGATCAGGTCCTCGACAAACCCAATCCTCCCAGCTCAGGAGCACCTTCCCATTTCTGACACACCCACCAGACGATCACCATCATGAAAGACCCGGGCTAGAGGCTCGGTGAGCGTGGCGGTCGTAGTCACAGGTCCTCCTCGGTGGGAGGGCTCGGTCCGCACAGGAGTTGCGGCGCCTCGGACGGCAAGATCGCGTCGCCCAGAATCGAGTGGTATGCGTGCCTATTCGCTGGTTCAGGCAGGGCGCGGCCGGACGCCGGCCGCACAAGGGGGTGGTGATAGCGAGGCAGCGCCATGGCGTACAACATCCGCATGGGGGACGATGCGAAAGTCATCAGACGTCTCGAATGCTGGCCGCAGGTCGTGGCTGAGTTTCAGGTCTCGCACTCATCGGCGTCTTGGTGTGGTTGCCGCCACCGGACTCCCTATCCAAACGGCAGGCCGCCCACGATCCGTGCTGCGGGGCTTCTTCGTGGCCCTCGGGGTCGCCATAGCCATGCTCGGGGCTCTCGTCGCCGGTGTGCACCGCGGCTGGCCTCGCTGATCGGCTGTAGGGCTGTGTGTGGCCGGTGGAACGGTCGCATTAGTGATCGTCGGGTTCGTCGGCCGGAAGTTGCTCCCGCCCTACACGCCACCACCGCCGCGAATGAGGGCAAAATGCAGAAAATCGCCGCCGCTACCCGGGCCAAGATGCTTGCCCTAGGGACCGCTCTCGTGGTTTGGCCGACGCGCTACAGAACGTGGCTGAGACCCGACGCACCAATAAGTTGACCAAGGAACTGGACACAAAGACTCACGAGCGGGAGATCAGCGAGCAGCGGTCGGAAAGATATCGCCAGCCGGCACGCGATCGCTCTCCCGCTCGGATTCAGAATCCGCTGGGCCACAACACTTTCGGCCGCTGCAAGCACTGCAAAATAGTAAATCCGGCGCTTAGCGAAAATACTGGAAAGCACGGGGGTCCAAATGGATGTCAGAGTGGATTCTACTGCTGAGGCGATGTGGGATTTCTTTATCTCGTACTCAAACAATGATCAGGATTGGGCTGAGTGGATTTCATGGCACCTGGAGTCAGTCGGATACCGAGTGCTTGTCCAAATCTGGGACTTCGTGCCAGGTTCGCACTGGATGGTAGAGCTGGAGAACGGCCTACTGCGAGCCAAACACACATTGGCCCTCATCTCGCGAAACTACATTCATTCAGTTTACGGTCGCGCAGAGTGGCAGGCTGCCTTTCGCCAGGACCCGCTGGGATTTGAACGGCGGCTAATTCCAATCCGTATTGAGGAGTGCGACCAGCCCGGCCTCCTAGGAGAAGTCGTTTCATTTGATATTTTCAATCTAACCGCCGAGGCTGCTCGCAATCTTCTACTTAGAAAGATAGCTGCAGCGATCGGAGGGCGCGACAAGGCTCTTATCGAACCACTGTACCCTCGAGCGCCATCCTCAGTGGAGTACGTCACTCGGGATGTTGTAGCTCCTTGCGGAGAACGACAGCCCATGCCGCGATACCCGGGAACCGTTATCGTAGCGACGAGAAACATCCGGCGAGTGACAGTGGCAATAGGACTGCTATTGGTAACTATTGTCGTTTTGGTCACGCTCACCGTCGCTTTTCCCATCGGAAGTGGCAAAGGAGATCAGACGGCCGACCACTCACCTGAGCGCCCTCACGCGTCTGCCCTCACACCATCGGGTCGGTCGCCCACGACCTCTGCCGAAAAATTCGAAACGACAAGTCCGCCCCATCAGCCGGCGCCGATAGAGTCACTCGAGCGGCTCGACCCCGGAGAGTCGCTCACGGCAGGGGAGAAACTGACGTCCCCCTCAGGGCACTACCAGGCGACGCTGGAGCCGGACGGAAATCTGTCCGTGCGAGAAACTTCTGGACTGACTGTCTGGAGAACCCGCGCCAACCCTGGCGGCCGTGAACTTCGGATGCAGAGCGACGGAAACATTGTGATCTACGCCGAAAACAATGTGGCGGTTTGGGCTTCCAATTCCGACCGCACACCAGGAAGCCACCTCGAGCTAACCGACGACGGTGTACTTACTCTTCGCGGACCACGAGGAACGGAAATATGGGCGGGAACCTACTCCAGCACATTGCTTTGCGGTCAGACCTTGATGCCAGGCATGAAAATTGATTCCCACAATGGCCTTTACCATCTCGCGATGAATTCCGATGGAAACCTGGTCCTGACCGGTCCAGGAGGAACGAAATGGGAAAGCCGGACAACTGGCCACCCCGGTGCGCGGCTCGAGTTGCGCGAAGACGGCTACATCGCAATTTACGATAGAGACAACCACGAGATCAGCCTCGACGCCAAACCATTTCCCGATGCGGCATTCCCCGATGCGACACTCGAAATGCAGAACGATGGAAACCTGGTTTTCTTCAACAGCTCCCATCATGGAGAATGGGCCAGCGATACACCAGCCTCCTGATGAGAACGCAGCGAGTCCACTTGCTGTCTTTGCGTTCAGCCTGACGGAGGACCGGACTGATCGTGGAGCAACGTGGGACAGAATCCGATCGGTGATGTACACGTGCTTCCCCTAACCGCGATGGAAGGCAACTGACGTCAAGCCTTAACACGGGCTCGGACGCCGAACCGCCGTCATCAACGTGATCGTCGACGTCCCGAGTCTGAGCACGCAGCAGACCATGTGACCGTCGCTCACATCGCTTGCAGCTCCCCAGCTGACCCAACGAACTCTGGTGATCTAAATACTTCTTGCGGCGACAGCCCGGGGTGCCTGTCGGATGCGGACGGTGTAGGGCGGCCCGGGTTCCGGCCGCTCCATCGAGTACTGCGTTCTGGGACTTAGCACGGTGTTTTGTGGCGTAGGTCGGGGGATGCGCCTGCGAGGTTCTTCCAGGCGTTTGTGAGCCAGGGCCCGTGTATGGCGGAGCAGATGCTCTGGTAGGCGGTGTCGGTGTCTAGATCCCACCGGTCGACCCGGCCTTTCTCGTTCGTGGTGATCACGCTCCGTCCGTCGGGGGTGAAGAGCGGCTGGTTAAGCATCGCCAGAAGAGGCGCCGCTGACCGAGGAACACGCCGCGGGCTTGAGCCAGCAACTAGATCGTGGTCCCGAGTCTCACCAGATCCCTTTCGGCGCCGATTCTTTAGCGCTGGGCAGCGGCGGGACTATCTACCTTGCTGATCGTGGATCTGGCCGCTGGTTCAAGATAGCGTCGAGGTCGTCGGCGATGTCCTGGTCGTCCAGCGGCGTGGCGTGGGAGTAGTGGCGCAGGGTGGTCGCGGCGTCGTGGTGGCCGAGGCGGGCCTGGGCTTTGAGCAGCCTGCCGGTGCTGACGAGGTAGGTGGCGACGCCGTGGCGGAGGCGGTGGAGCGCGGGTTGTTCGACGCCGGCGGCGTGGCCGAGGCGGTGGAACCGGTGCGAGAGCGCTTCGGCGGTGATGAAGGTGCTGCGGTCGGGTGACGCTGTGAAGATCCAGTCGGCAGCCGGAGCGCGGGCCCGAACAGCCCAGACCTCGAAATGGCTGATGATCATGTCGGTGGTGGTCTGGCCGAGGGTGAGACGCCGGGTCCGTTTCGACTTCGTCGGACCGAGCTCCCCGGCAGACAGACCCCGCTCGATCGTGAGGACCCGGCCGTCAAGGTCTGCGAGTCGGAGGCAGGCGAGTTCGCCGCGGCGGGCGCCGGAATCGGCCGCGACCCTGACGAGCAGCAGGTTCTGCTCGGCGGTGAACAACGCCCGCAGCGGTCCGGCGCGGTCCGGGCAGGTACAGACGACCTCTTCGGCTGCGGCGACCTGGATCTCGGCAGTGCGCAGGAGCCGCAGGACTTCGTCGAGGGTGTGGTGGCGGCGCGGGGTCGGACGCGGTGGGCCGCGCATCCCGGCGAGTGGATTGGCGGGCAGGAACTCCTCGTCGACGGCCCACGAGACCGCCGAGCGCAGGACCAGCCAGCGGCCGGACACCGTCGGCACCGAGAGGCGCTCCTGCTGCCAGCGCCGGATCGTCGCCCGCAGGTATGCAGGGCTCAGCGCGGCCAGTCGTCGCTGCGCGAGCCGGTCGGCCAGCAACGTCCCCACGACATGACGGTGGGAGGCCAACGTCGCCGGCTGCCAGGCATGCGACCCTGCCAGGAAACGCTCGAGCAGTTCGCCCACGGTCATCCGCGCCCCGGTCGCCGTGGCGTCTACGCGCGTGGCTCCGACGTCGGCGACCAACTCCCGCCGCCGCGCCTCTGCATGCTCGCGGTCGCCGCGAACCGTGAAGGAGCGCTGCACGCTGCGGCCCCGTACCGGGTCGAAACCGACCACGATCCGGATCTCCCAGACGCCGGGGGACCGCTCGCGTAGCGACCCGGTGCCGCGGGGTGCGCGCTGTCTGTCATCCCTATACGACGTGCCCATCCCTACAGCTATAGGGATGGGTAAAGGGATGCGCAACCTGGGCGCACACGCGCGGAGCGGTGTTTGCCCAGGTCAGACGGGGTGCGCTCGGAGGGACTCGAACCCCCAACCTTCTGATCCGTAGTCAGATGCTCTATCCGTTGAGCTACGAGCGCATTTGCAGGTCTTGCGGCGCCGACTGCTCCTCGCTGCCGACTGCATGCAGCTTACAGCACCGGGACGGTGGCGATCGAACCGGTATCGGGGGCCTGGAGCGACTGCCGCGTCGGGCATCGGCCGGCGCCCGGGCCCGCGGCAGGCAGGTACGGGTGACCCCTCATCGACGTCGCCGGCGACGCTCGGTGGACGCGCGGCGGTTGGGCTGGCCGCCCGGCGGGGCTGTCGATCAGGCCGGTCGGCCCGGTGCGGCGGGGCGGGGCGGGGCGGGGCGGACGGATGGGGCCGCGGCGATCAGCATCAGAAGGGGGAACGAGATCGCCGCGCCGGCGAGGGTCAGCGTGGGATAGTCGGCGGCGTCGACGACGGCGCCGGAGATTGGGCCGCCTACCGCGCCCGTCGCCGCGATCGCCACGTGGCGAGGGCGCAAACGGCGATCATGCGGGCGGCCCAACGGCGGCGGAGGAGGCGGCGGAACTCGATCCGAACTCCGAGGCCGCGCGGGTTCGGATTGCCGTGCACATCCGGCGATCACGTGAAGGCGACGCGGCGCTGCCGGGCCTGCCTCGGTTGTAGCCGCACACCAGCCCGAGCCGAGAAGAGAAGGCTTCACGCTCGAATATCCCGCGGCTGGAGTTCCACAGCCGAGCCAATTCTCGATACGGGCTTTAGCCCCACCAACCAAAACCAGACCAACGATCATCTATTCACCACTGGTGGTAACGGGCCGAATTTCGGTCCCCTTACCAAAGGGTAAAAGTCTGGACAGTCCCAGGTCGGACGGACGGCTGAGGCCGTAACATCAGGCCGGGCTGGCGTTATGTCGGTCTCGCGGACGGGAGGAGCGGCGAGCATGCCGGATCTGGGCGCACCGGAACTGATCATCATCGCGGTCGTGGTGCTGGTGCTGTTTGGCTCGAAGCGGCTACCCGACGCGGCGCGTTCGCTGGGCCGCTCGCTGCGCATCTTCAAGTCTGAGGTCAAGGCGATGGGTGACGAGGCCAGCGCCTCCCCCGACCAGACCGCCTCGGCCACGGCCGTCAGCACCACGACTATCGACACGCTGCCCGTCGCCGCCCCGACCACCAGCACCCCGACCACCAGCGCACTGGGCATGAACGCCGCGACCATCGACGCGCTGCCTGCCGGTCGCGCCGCTCCGGTGACGGATGCCGCCAGTTCCGCCGCTGTGGCCGACAAGACGCCGGCCAGCGCCAACTGATGCCGATCGAGATCGAGATCGAGATCGCTACCCGGCCGGCCCGGTCGCACCCGTAACAGGCCGCTGTTCATGGCGAAATGGTCTAACCGGTTCGACCGGCGGCGGGATGCGCGCGAGACTCGGAGCGTGCAGTCACCCGCGCTTCCCCGCTATGGCACGGGTTCGCTGGCGGAAGTGGTGCCGGCCCTCCTGGGCGCGGTCGGTTCGCCGGCATACGCCGGGGTGCCCCGGCTTGGGCTCGGCGAGACTCGTTCGGCCTGTCTGTTGCTGGTCGACGGGCTTGGGGACGAGTTGCTGCTGGCCAACGCCCGTGCCGCGCCCACCCTCGCCGCATGCCGCGCCACGGCTCTGACGACCTGTTATCCGTCGACGACGGCCACGAGCATCACCTCGATCGGTACCGGCCGCACTCCGGGTGAACATGGCGTGGTCGGCTACCTGTGGGAGCCCCATCCGGGGGCCGATGGCCTCCTGAACACCTTGCGCTGGGCTTTCCAGGGCCGGGATGGGTCGGCGCTGGATATCGTCCTCCCCGAGCAGGTGCAACCCGAACCGACCGCCTTCGAGCGGGCTGCTGCCGCCGGAACGTCCGTCACCGTCGTCTCCCACCCGCTCTATCGTGATTCGGGCCTGAGCCGCATGGGACTGCGCGGCGGCCGCTTCGTCGGCGCCTCGACCTGGGGAACTCTGGTCGAATGTGTCGTCGACGCTCTGCGCCGGCCTGGGTTCGTCTACGCCTACGTCAGCGAGCTGGATTCCACCGGGCACGCGCTGGGCCCGTCGTCGGCGGGTTGGCGCGCCCAGCTCGCCCAGGTCGACAGGCTGGTCGCGACGCTCGCCGAGCATCTGCCCACCGACTCGACGCTCGTGGTCACCGGCGATCACGGCATGATCACGGTGACCGAGAACGATCGGGTGAGCTTGGACGGTCGGCCGGAACTGATGGCCGGTGTGCGCGCGATCGGCGGTGAACCGCGGGCGCGGTACGTCTACGCCCAGCCTGGCGCCGCGGACGACGTCCTCACCGCCTGGCGCGAGACGCTCGGCGACCATGCCTGGGTCGTCTCGCCGGAGCAAGCCGTCGCGGACGGATGGTTCGGGCCCAGGGTCGCCGAACGGGCCATCCCCCGCATGGGCGACGTCATCGCGGCCGCACGCGGCACCAGTGTCCTCGTTCGGCCCGAGGTGGAGCCGCACCTGAGCATGATGCGCGGCCAACACGGATCCCTGACGTCCGCCGAACAGTTCGTCCCCCTGATCCGCATCGCTGCCTGACGACATCGCGACCGGTGGTCGCGCCCAGCACCATCGGAGTGCGTCACATCCGGGATGAGCGGGCGAGCCGTGCCCGCTAGCGTTCTGGTCATGGTTTCGGGTGCGGGCGAGAGCGGGTCGGCGGACGGTCGCGTCGTGCGGTGGCGGTCACCACTGTTCACGCCTGCCAACCGGCCCGACCTGATCGCCAAGCAGGCCCGGTTCCACGCCGACATCGTGATCGTCGACCTGGAGGACGGCACGCCGGCCGGGGCCAAGCCCGAGGGCCGCGAGGGCGCGATCAGCGCGGTGCCCAAGCTGCGAGCCGAGTTCGGCGGCGCGATCATGCTCCGGGTCAACGGCGTCACCGACACGGCGAACTTCGACGCCGACCTCGACTGCTACGCGGCGCTCGGCGTCGACGGCATCGTCGTCCCGAAAATCGAGACCATCGACGACGTAGAGCGCCTCGACGCCGCGCTCCGGGCCCGCAACGTCACGGAACGAGCCGTGATGTACGGGCTGGAGTCGGTGGCGGGCGTGCACCGGGCGGCCGAGGTGCTCACCCACGCGGCCGGCGACGACAGCGCCGCCCGCGTAGACGCGGCGTACTTCGGCGCCGAGGACTTCATCGCCGACCTCGGCGGCCGCCGGACCAGGTCGAACGCCGAGGTGCTGTCCGCCCGCTCGCAGGTGGCCATCGCCTGCCGGCTCGCGGGTGTCGTGGCGCTCGACCAGGTCACCACCGCGATCAACGACCGCGATCGGTTCCTGGAGGAGGCCTCGTTCGCCCGGGACCTCGGCTACGGCGGAAAGCTGTGCATCCACCCGGGCCAGGTCGCCCTGGCGCACGAGGCGTTCACCCCGTCGCCCGCGGAGTACGACCGGGCTCGCCGCCTGCTCGACGCCTACGACGCTGCGCAGCGCGAAGGCCGCGGCACCATCAACTTCGAGGGTGGCATGGTCGACACCCCGCTCGTCCTGCAGGCCCGGCGCATCCTCGCCATCGGCACCTGAGCGAGGTCCCTGCGCCCGCAGCTCACCGGTGGCGACCCGGGCCAGGTACTTCTCCTTCTGCGCCTGGGAGCCGTACTGGACGACCGGGTTCACGCCGAAGACGGAGATGTGCAGCGCGCTCGCCGCGTTCATCGCGCCGCCGGACGCCGCGACCTCCTCCATCACGATCGAGGCCTCGGTGATGCCGCCGTCACCACCACCGAACTCCTCCGGGATGGCGGTACCGATCCAGCCGGCGGCGGCCATCTCGTTGTGGAACTTCCACGGGAACTCGTGGTTCTTCTCGTGCTGGCGCCAGTACTCGGCGTCGAACCCCTTGCAGATGTCGCGCACGGCCTCGCGGATGGCGGTGTGTTCGGGCGATTCCTGGAACTCCATCGAGACTCCTCGCGTTTCGACTGCGGCCCGCGTGGCCTGTCACAAGGGGTGTGGCCGGAGGAACGGAGGCGGCGGAGTGCCCACGCCCGCCCGAACCCAGCGGGTCGCGGACCCGTGGGTTCGGCTTAGAGGGATTCGTCGGCCGGGCGGCAGTGCATCATCGCGGACCGAAACGCGCGGCAGACCAGCTCGTCGTGCTGGTTGTAGCCGTCGTGGCGGAACTCCACGATGCCGACGCCGGGCCGGGAGCTCGACAGCCGCGCCTTCGTCACCTCGGTGACGACGTGCAGCGTGTCGCCGGCGAACATCGGCCTGGGAAACTCGATCGAGCCGAAGCCCAGGTTCGCGACCGTCGTCCCGAGCGTCAGCTCCGGGACCGCGAGCCCGACGACTGTCGCGATCGTCATCATCGAGTTCATCAGCGGCCGGCCGAACTCGGTCTTCGCCGCGAACGCGTGGTCGAGATGCAGCGGCTGCGGATTCATCGACAGCGTCGTGAGCAGCACGTTGTCGGTCTCGGTGAGCGTCCGGGTGATCGCGTGTTGGACGACCGTCCCGACCGGAAGCTCCTCGAACCAGGAGCCCAGCCTGCGGCTCAGCGCACTCGCCTCCTCACGTTCGGCGCCGGGACGTTCCGGCACCGGGCACCGTGTGGACGCGCCACAACCGAACGGCCCGCGTCCACGGTCGTGGTCGGATCGGCCACCCCACCCGGCGTCCACACGGCCCCACTACAGCACGCCGAGCGACCGCGGCGCCGCAGAAACAGGACACGCGCGATCGCCCGACCGGATTTCGGCCTCTCCACAGATGAGAACTATCATTTCGCAGGCCGGTAGGAGCTATCTCGTGATCTGGTAGTCACGTCCGGAGATCGAAGCGGCGAGACCGGACATCGAGGCGGGGACCGGACGTCGAACCGGAGACCGGGCGCCGGACGGGAGATCAGCCGGGCGCGGCCCGGTTACGCGGCGGCGAGGCCGACGTCCGCGCCGGCGAGCGCCGCGATCTCGGCGGCCGAGGCGTTGCCGCCCGTCACGACCACGGCGACCTGCAGACCGGCGAAGGCATCCGGTCGGGTGAGGATCGCGGCGAGGGACGCGGCGCCCGCGCCTTCGGCCAGCGTGTGCGCGTCGCTGGCGAGCAGGCGTTGCGCGGTGACGATGTCAGCGTCGTCGACGAGCTGGAAGTCGGCGAGCCCGGTGCGCAGGATCCGCTGCGGCAACGTGTAGCCACGGCCGGTGGCGAGGCCGCAGGCGGCGGTGCCGATCGGGCGGCGCACGCACTGGCCGGACCGCCACGAGTCATGCGCGGCGGGCGCGGCCGCCGACTGGACGCCGACCACGCGGCAGCGCGGCGCCAGCCGGCCGGCGACGAGGCTGGCGCTGGCGGCGCCGGTCCCACTGCCGATCGGAACGATCATCGCGTCCAGCGCCGGCATCGCCTCGATGATCTCGAGATAGGCCGTACCGACGCCGGCGATCAGTTCAGGGGTGTCACCGGGGCTGACGAGCATCGCGCCGCACTCCGCCGCGATCTGCTCCGCCCGCGCCTGCGCCGCGGCCATGTCCGGGCCCGACAGCTCGACAGTGGCTCCGAGCGCGCGCAGGGCCCGAATTTTCGAGGGAGCGGAGTCCGCCGGCATGACCACCGTGCACGGGGCGTCGACGGCGGAACTGGCATAGGCGAGCGACTGGGCGTGGTTGCCGGTCGAGTAGGTGATCGTGCCGCGAGCGCGCCGTTCGGGCGTGAGGCTGGCGAGCAGGTTCAGTCCCCCACGCACCTTGAACGCCCCGGTCGGCTGGACGTTCTCGTGCTTGACGTACACCGTCGCGCCGACGGCGGCGTTGAGCGCCGGATAGGTCCACATCGGCGTCGGCGGCAGACGGCCGGCCAGCAGGTCCCGGGCGGCGACGATGTCCGCGAAGGTCGGGAGGTCGGCGTTCATCGGCACGGACCGGGCGGCACAACCGTCATCCATGGTTTCAGGGTCAGCCGGGACCTCACGTTAGTCCAATGCCAGATTTCATCCAAAACCATTCATGACATTGATAGGTTGGCCCCGATGCTGGACGTGACCAGGCTGCGGGTGCTCGCCGCCGTCGCCCGGCACGGCTCGGTCACCGCCGCCGCCCGCGCGCTCCAGTACGCACAACCATCGGTCAGTCACCATCTGGCCCGGTTGGAGGCCGAGACCGGCAGCCAGCTCGTGCAGCGCGTCGGCCGCGGGATACGGCTCACGGAGGCGGGCCGGGTGCTTGCCGATCGGGCGGAGGAGATCCTCGGCCGGCTGGACGCGGCCGAGGTCGAACTCGCGGCCTACACCGGTGCGCGGGCCGGCCGGGTACGCCTGGCCGCGTTCCCGTCCGCTCTGGGCACCTTCGTCCCCGCCGCCGCGGCCGCGTTCGCCGCCGACCATCCGGGCGTCGAGCTGCGCCTCACCGAGGCCGAGCCGCCGGACGCCCTGCGCCTGCTGCGTGCCGGCGAGGTCGACGTCGCGCTGATCTTCGCCCACCACGACCCGGCCCCCGGGCACCAGGGCCCCGTCGCCGGACACCAGGACCCGATCACGGGTCCCGCCGGTTCCGACCGGTCGGTCGCGCCACGCGCGGACCCAGCGGACGACGGGCTACGCCGGTTGACCCTGCTCACCGAGCCGATCTACCTCGTAACGCCCGTCGGTCTCGCGGGAGACGAGTTGACGGACCATCGCGACCGACGCTGGATCGCGGGCTGTGAACGGTGCCGAACGGCGCTGCTGCGGTCCTGCGCCGCCGCGGGCTTCAGCCCCGACATCGCCTTCACGACCGACGACTACCTCGCCGTCCAGGCGCTCGTCGCCGCCGGTCTCGGCGTCACGACCCTGCCCGCCCTGGCTCTGCAGGCGCACCGCCACCCCGAGATCCGCGCGACACCCCTGCCGCGCATGGCCCGCACCGTCGACGCCGCCGTCCACGGCAAGCCACCCGATCCCCCGGCCACCGCGGCACTCCTCGCCCATCTCCGCACCGCCACCACTGCCTGGACGCCCGCGCCGACTACCGCGATCTAAGCCCCAACGAGCACGTGGCCCACGCCCCGCCGAGCAGCGAAGATCGCCACGAGGGTGTGGCCAGCATTGTGAACGGCCTCGAAACACGACGCCCGCAACACACCGGCGGCGATCAAAGAGTCAGCGTCAGCCAGCCGCGCCGAGATTCTCCCGAAGGCGGCGGCTACCGCGGAACTGCGGACGCGACGGACTTGGTCAGGTCGTAGACGGTCTGGCTCCCGACCGTGACCGAGGTGAACGTCTGCTCGACCCAGCTGGCGATCTGGGCGTTGGCGCCCTGACCACCGCCCTGACCACCGCCGGGGCCGCCACGGGCGCCACCGCCGCGGAGGTAGTAATGGATCTTTCCTTCGGCGACGTACTGCTTGAACTGGGCGAGGGTCAGCACCTCGTCGCTGCCGGTGAAGCCACCGAGTGCCATCACCGGTAGGCCGCCCGAGGCGAGCTCCAGCGACGCGGCGCTCTGCGCGGAGCCGACCACGGCGACCCAGCGGTATCCGTCGGCCCCGCTGGCGAGGAGCTGGGTGACCGCGCTGTCGGCCTGCTCACCCATGCCACCGCCGAAGCCGCCGGTTCTACGGGTCTGCCCGCCGAGGTCACCCTCCTGGCCGCCCGCCGCGGTCTCGCCGCCGGTCGGAGCGCCATCGCCGGTCGGGGCGCCTCCCCCGCTCGGGAGACCGCCTTCCTGGCCGCTCGGCGCGCCGCCCGTGACGGCGCCCGCCCCGCCCGTGACGGCGCCCGTCCCGCCCGTCGCCTCGCCCGTCCCGTTCGTGGCGGCACCCGTCCCGTTCGCGGCGGCACCCGTGGTGCCCTGGCCAGGCCCACCGCCCGTTATCGTCCGGAAGCCGCCGCCGGGGCCGCCACCACCCGCGGTGGCGGGCCCGGCCAGCGGAATCGAGCCGGTGTGCGGCACCGACGCCGTCTCTACCGCGTAGGCGGACGGAGCGGCCAGCGTGCCGAACAGGGCCGCGGCCAGGGCGAGCACCGCGGCCGACCGCCGAACGGAGGCGCCGCGCGGCACCGGCCAGACCAACAGCAGGACGGCGCCGGCGAGCCCGAGCAGCAGCACGGGCAGCCGCAGCCAGCCCTGCCAATCGGCGCGGCCGAGCAGGACGTAGCTCCACACCGCGGTCACGCTCACGCCCGCCGCCAGCAGCATCCGGCTGACGACCTCGTCGCGGGTGCGCCACAGCTCGCGGGCGCCCAGCGCCACCGTTCCGGCGATTCCCGGGGCGAGCGCGATGGTGTAGTACTCGTGGATGGTGCCTTTCATGTAGCTGAAGACGACGCCGGTGACGACCAGCCAGCCGCCCCAGAGCAGCAGCGCCGCGCGGGCCCGGTCGGTGCGGGGAGCCCGGCGCGTCGCCCACAGGCCGCCGACGAGCAGAATCAGCGCGGCCGGGAGCAGCCAGGAGATCTGGGCGCCGAAGCTGCCGTTGAACAGCCGCTCGAGGCCGGCCGACCCGCCGAAGCCGCCGCCTGCGCCCCCGGGGCCGCCGCCAGCGCCGCCGCCGGGGAACGCGCCGCCGCCGGGGAACGCGCCGCCCACCGCGTCGGAAGCCGTCGAGCCGGCGCCGTTCGGGCCGCCGAGGTTGGCGGCGTACTGCTGGCCCGCGGATCCGAGCGAGGAGAACGCCTCCGCGCCGGTGCCGCCTCGGGCACCACCGCCGCCGCCGTTGCCGTCACCGCCGAAGATCCGGCCGAGGCCGTTGTAGCCGAAGGCCAGGCCGAGGACGCTGTTGTTCCCCGAGCCCCCGATGTAGGGCCGGGAGCTCGCCGGCCACAGCACGGTCGCGAGCACCCACCAGCCCGCGCCGACGACCACGCCGGCCCCGCCCGCGAGCACGTGGACGATCCGGGCACGCAGCCGGGTGGGCGCCGCGACCAGGTAGGCCAGCGCGAACGCCGGCAGCACCAGGAACGCCTGCAGCATCTTCGTCAGGAACCCGAACCCGATTGCGACGCCGGCCAGCGTCAGCAACCGCCAGGAAGCCGTCTCCACCGCCCGCGTCACGCAGTAGGCGCCGAACATCAGCAGCAGCACGAGCAATGCGTCCGGGTTGTTGAACCGGAACATCAGCACGGCCACCGGCGTGAGCGCGAGCACCGCCCCGGCGGCGAGCCCGGCGACCGGCCCGGCGACCCGCCGGACGGCGCCGTAGAGAAGGCCGACGGTCGCGACCCCGCACAGGGCGTTCGGGACGAGCATGCTCCAGCTCGAGAACCCGAACATCCGGCCGGACAGCGCCATCATCCACAGCGACGCGGGCGGCTTGTCGACCGTGATGTAGTTCGACGCGTCGATCGAACCGAAGAGGAACGCCTTCCAGCTCAGCGTGCCGGCCTGCACGGCCGCGGCGTAGAAGCTGTTGCCGTAGCCGGACGCGCCGAGATCCCAGAGGTAGAGCACCGCGGTCGCGGCGAGCAGGACCAGCAGCGCGGGCCGCGCCCACCCCGGGTCCTCCGGCCGGCCGCGGACGATGCGGGCCATCCGGCCCGGGCGCCCCGCGGCCGCGCCGGCCCGCGCGAATCGCCGGCGGCCGGTTCGCGTCCCGTCGAACGGCCCGCCTGCGGGCGGCTCGGTGGCCGATGGCTCGGTGGCTGGTGGCTCGGCGATCGGCGGATCGGCGATCGGCGGATCGGCGATCGGCGGATCGGCGACGGGGGCGTCCGCGAGCCGATGCCGGCCGGGCCAGGTGTCGACGACGGCGACCTGGCTCGGGTCGACTCCATACGGCCCGCCGGTCGCCGGATCCGGGCCGGTGCCGTACGCCGAGTGGCTCGGGTAGCCGGGGTAGCGGGAAGCGCCCGCGGCGCTCTGGTCGGCGGTCATGACTCCTGCTCGGGCGTGCGCGGGCGGATGGGCTGGAAGAGGCTGCCGGGCGGCTGCTCGCGGGCCGGCTCCGCCTGACGGCCGGGCGGGGTCTGGTGGACGCGGCGGCGCGGGTGGAACACCCACGCGCGGAAGGCGACGAAGCGCAGCAGCGTGGCGGTGAGGTTCGCGCCGATGAGGACGGTGAGCTCCAGGACGCGGCCCGCGTCGGGGGCGAAAGCCTTCAGAGCGCCCAGGGCACCGCTTGTCAGCGCCAGGCCGAGCCCGAAGACGACGAGCCCCTCGATCTGGCTGCGCGCCCCGACACCGCGGATGCCGAACGTCAGCCGACGGTTGGCGGCCGTGTTGGCGATCGCGGTGATCAGCAGTGCGACCAGGTTCGCGCCCTGCGCGCCCAGCGTGCCGCGCAGCAGGACGAACAGCAGCAGGTACGCGGCGGTGCTGGCGACGCCGATGCTCCCGAACCGGGCGAGCTGCTGGATGAGCTGCCGCTGGCCGGTCACGTCGGGTGACTCCGCCACCAGCGGCGCTCGGCCAAGCTGGGTCCGCAACTCCCGGACGGGCAGCCGTCCGCTCCCGAGCGCCCGGGCAAGACGCGCGATCCCGCGCAGGTCGGCGATCGCCGTCGCGACGATGTCGACGCGGCTGTCCGGGTCGTCGACCCAGTCCACCGGCACCTCGTGGATCCGCAGCCCGGAGCGCTCCGCCAGCACGAGCAGCTCGGTGTCGAAGAACCAGCCCGTGTCCTGCACGAGCGGCAGCAGCGCGCGGGCGACGTCACCGCGGATCGCCTTGAAGCCGCACTGCGCGTCGGAGAAGTGGGCCGAGAGCGCCCGGCGCAGCAGCAGGTTGTAGCAACGGGAGATCACCTCGCGCTTCGGGCCGCGGACCACCCGGGCGCCCGGAGCGAGCCGCGTCCCGATCGCCAGGTCCGAATGGCCGGAGATCAGCGGCGCGACCAGCGGCAACAGCGCTCCGAGGTCCGTCGACAGGTCGACGTCCATGTAGGCGAGCACCGGGGCCTGGGACAGGCCCCAGGCGGCCCTCAGCGCCAGGCCGCGTCCCTTCGCGTCGAGGTGCAGCACGACGACCTCGGGAAGCCGGGCCTCCAGCTCCTGCGCCACGGCCAGCGTCCGATCGGTGCTGGCGTTGTCGGCGATGGTGATCCGAAAGGGGTAGGGAAAAGTTTCGACGAGGTGACGGCGCAGCCGGGTGACGCACGGCTCCAGATCGGACTCCTCGTTGTGGACCGGGATTACCACATCCAGCAGGGGACGCGCCCCCGGATGAGGCGGCCGATCCGGAATGTGCTCGACCATCGCGGTGGTGCCGCCTTGCGGATGCACTGTCGTGGTCATGGCATCAGGTTGGCTGTCGGCCCTGTGTTCTCCATTGCGGCCACCTGTGCGCTGGCTGTGAATGCTCCACCGCACGGCCGCTCTCCTTTTTGGCGAACCACAGGAAGACTTACGGAAAAGCGGGCGAAACAAACGCCCGAGGGCTGCTCATCACCCAGCCGTCAACACATCCGCGGCAATACGGAAATACGCGAGGCACGACCAGTCCGTGCACAGACGGGACGCACGGCCGCCCGTTCCGTCAGCGAGCCGTCGGGAGCGGCGCGTGGCCTCGTCCGACCACCGCGGCCTCGACGGCCCCCTCGACGTCACCCCGGCCTGGCGTGTCAGCGACGACGCCACCGTCGTCGTCCCGCGTGGGTGCGTCCACGGCCCGAGGACGAGGCGCTGCCCCGGGCGACCCGCGACCCTTGTCGGTGGCCTCCGAGCACAGCGCGCCGGCCATGCCGGCGACCGCCGGCGGCACCGGCGTCGAGATCGCCGGCAGGACGACGGTGAACACGGTGTGCCCGGGGACACTGGTGACGGCGATGCGCCCGCCGTGGGCCTCGACGACCGCGGCGACGATCGCGAGTCCGAGCCCGGTGCTGCCGGCGGTCCGCGACCGGGACGAGTCGCCGCGCGCGAACCGCTCGAAGACGTCGGGCAGCAGCTCGGCCGGGATGCCCGGGCCGTCGTCCGTCACGGCGAGCCTGATCTCGCCGTGGTCAGGGACGTCGTGCTCCGGTACCTCGAGGGCGACCGTGACGGTGGTGCCGGCCGGGGTGTGCGTGCGGGCGTTGGCCAGCAGGTTCGCCAGCACCTGGTGCAGCCGGGCCTCGTCACCGCGGACCGTCACCGGGTCGGCCGGCAGGTCGAGGCGGAACCGGTGCCCGGGCGCTGCTACGTGCGCGTCGCTGACCACGTCGACGACCAGCAGGGACAGGTCGACGCAGCCGTGTTCCAGCGGCCGTCCCGAATCCAGCCGGGCGAGCAGCAGCAGGTCCTCGACCAGGGCCGTCATCCGTTTCGTCTCGGACTCCACCCGGCTCATCGCGTAGGCGATCTCGGGCGGCACCGGGGTTCTGGTCGGGTCGGGGTCGTGGGCGCCGATCCGGCGGGTGAGCTCCGCGTAGCCGCTGATCGCGGCGAGCGGAGTGCGCAGCTCGTGGCTGGCGTCGGCGACGAACTGGCGGACCCGCGTCTCGCTGGCGTGCCGGGCGGCCAGCGCCGCGCCGACGTGACCGAGCATGTGGTTCAACGCCGCGCCGACCTGGCCGACCTCGGTCCACGGATCGGTGTCGACCTCCGGCACGCGGACGCGCAGCGTGACCTCGCCGCGGTCCAGCGGCAGCTCGGCGACCTGGGCCGCCGTCGCCGCGACCCGGCGCAGCGGGCGCAGCGTGCGGCGGACGGTGACCGCGCCGATCACGCCGAGGAGCAGCACGCCGCCCCCGGAGACCGCCCCGGCGATGATGAGCAGCTGGTTGACCGTGGCGTCGACCTCGGCGAGCGGCAGGCCGCTGATGACCGTGATGCTGCCGTCCGGCGCCCGTCCGGCCACGACGCGGTAGACGCCCAGCGCACCGAGCGTGACGGTGTGCGGCTTGTCGTCCGCGGGCACGGCGGCGAGCTTGTCCGTGACGTCGGCGGTCAGCCCGGTGGGAACCTGGTCATCGCTCAGGACGACGGCGTCCTGGATGGTGCCGTCGACGATGCGTGCGGCGACGGTCCCGACCGTCTGACCGGGCAGGCGGACGAAGGCGACGGGTGTCCCCTGCCAGGCGGGCGGCAACGCCTTCGGGCCGAAGGGGCTGACCGTGTCGGGGTCCGCACCGCCCGAGGCGGGGTCACCCTGGCTGGGGCCACTCGTCGGCGACTGGGTCGAGTACCCCGGCAGGCCGCCGGACGGCAGCCGGACAACGCTGTCCGGCGGAGACCTGCGCCACCGCTCGTCGACCGCCGACAGCCGGCCGTCGACCTGCTTGACGAGGTAGGAGCGCAGCTCGAGCGCGGTCAGCCCGACGATCGCCGCCGAGGCGACCGTCAGCAGCAGGAGCAGCAGCGCGAGCAGGCGGGTCCGCAACGACCACCGCGACGGCACGAGCATCCGTCGTCGCGGGGCGCGCCCGGGACGCGGCGGGACTCCCGCCGGGGCGGCGCCGGCGCTCACTCCGACGTCGCCGCGGCCGCCGGCGATCCGGAACCCGCCGCCGCGGCCGAACCGGTCGGCGCGGCCGAACCGGTCGGCGCGGCCGAACCGGTCGGCGCGGCCGAACCGGTCGGCGCGGCCGAACCGGTCGGCGCGGCCGAACCGGTCGGCGCGGCCGAACCGGTCGGTG
>Ga0105248_10001727_pt1 | contig 24287 bp, 18 predicted proteins | sample KBSS34metaG_FD_81524 | JGI IMG/M metagenome (GOLD analysis project Ga0105248, IMG submission 81524) | Switchgrass rhizosphere microbial communities from Kellogg Biological Station, Michigan, USA - KBS S3-4 metaG | ecosystem: Host-associated > Plants > Roots > Rhizosphere > Soil | place... | reverse complement strand
CGCGCTTCGGCCCGGCGTAGCCGAACAGATAGGCCGCGACCTTGCGGATCTGGATCTCCTCCGACCCCTCGGTGATCCGGTAGCGGCGGTGGTGGCGGTAGATGTGCTCGAAGGGCGTGTGCCGCGAATAGCCCATGCCGCCATGCACCTGCATCGCCCGGTCGGCCGCCTCGCAGACCAGCCGGTTGCCCCAGTAGTTGCACATGGAGACCTTGTCCGAGATCGTGCGCTCGATCTCCTTGTGCTCCATCCGGTCCATCTGCCAGGCGGTCTTGCGGATCAGCAGCCGCAGCATCTCGCACTGGGTCTGCAGCTCCACCAGCGGCCACTGGATGGCCTGGTTCTCAGCCAGCGCCTTGCCGAACGGCTTGCGCTTGCGCGCGTACTTGACGCTCTCGTCGATGCAGAACTGCGCCGCGCCCAGCGACGAGGCCGCCTGGCGGATGCGGTTCTGGTGCACGAAGCTTTGCCCCAGCCCGAGCCCGCGGTCGACCTGGCCCCAGTAGCTGTCCTCGGGAATCCACACGTTGGTGAAGCTCACCCGCGGGTGGTCCGTGGGCATGTTGAACGTCCACATATATTCTTCGATCTTCACCCCGGGCGTATCGGCCGGCACGATGAAGCAGGTGATGCCCGTGGCGTCGCCGTCCTTGCCGGAGGTGCGGGCGAAAACCATCACGTGGGTCGCCACGTGCATGCCCGTCGTCCACATCTTTTCGCCGTTAATGAGCCAACCCGGCTGGCCATCCTTCTCGTGCGGGACGCCCACGGTTTCCATGAAGGTGGCGTCGGAGCCGTGGTTGGGCTCCGTCAGGCCGAAGCCCGTGCGCATCTTGCCGCCCAGCAGCTTCTCGCCGTCGCGCTCGTACTGGGCGTTGGTGGCGAACTCCTTGAACATCAGGATGAAGGGGTTGTTGCCGACGATCGAGTGCTCGGTCTGCAGGTCATTGAACAGGCCCAGGCCCTTGGCGGCCAGGTGTTCGCGGATCACCGCCATGGCCAGCTGGGTGCCGCCCTTGCCGCCCATCTCCGGCGGCCAAGCGTAGCGCAGGTGCCCGGCCTCGTCGGCCAGCTTGCGCGCCTTGGCCAGCAGCTCTTCCCATTCCTTGCGCGGCAGGCCGTTGTTGTCCCAGTCGGTGCGGGCGTGCTCGCGGCGGTGGTCGAAGAACCGCTCGTTGTCGTCCTGCGCCTGCAGCGGCTTGATCTTAGCCTCGATGAAGGCGTCAAGCTCGGCCAGGTAGTCGGTGAGATCCTGGGGCAGGTCGAAGTCCATGGCGCTATTCCCTGTCATGCTCTTGGGCGGGATTGACGTCGGGGAGGCCATTTACAAGCCGCCGGAACACCCGCCTGATCGATCAAGCCTAGACCAAGTTTGGAGTTCCCCAAGGTCATGACTGTGGACGTGCTTGCAAGCCTTCCGAGGCTCGCCCAGCGCCTCGGTGGCGAGACGGCGCATCTGGCCGCCGCCGAGCGCTTGTCGGGCGGCGCGAGCATGGAGACCTGGGCCTTCGCGCTCGAGGGTCCGAACGGCCACGAAGACCTGATCCTGCGCCGCCGCTCCGCGCCCTTCGATCCGGAAACCGCGCGGTCCGTCAGCCTGGCCACCGAAGCCGCCCTGATCCAGGCGACCGGCGCCAACGGCGCCCGCGTGCCCCGCGTGCGCCACGTCTGCGATGAGACCGACGCGCTCGGCGAGGCTTACGTCATGGTCCGCGTCGACGGAGAGACGCTGGGCCGCAAGATCACCAGCGACGCCCGCTTCGACGCAATCCGGCCGACTCTCGCCCGCCAGTGCGGCGAGGTGCTGGTTCCGATCCATGCCACGACCCCGCCCGCGGGCCTCAATCTCAAAGCCGTCGACGGCCAGATCGAGCTGGACCGTTACGAGGAGGTCTACCGTGCGACCGGCGCCGAGCGCCCGATCCTCGAACTGGCGATCCAGTACCTGCGCCAGCACACGCCGCCGCCGGTCGAGCCCGTGCTGCTGCACGGCGATTTCCGGAACGGGAACATCATGTTCGACCCGCAGCAGGGGGTGGCCGCCGTGCTGGACTGGGAACTGGCCCACATCGGTGACCCGGCCGAGGACATGGGCTGGATCTGCACCAACTCCTGGCGCTTCGGCCGCCCCGATCGCCCCGTCGGCGGCTTCGGCGACTACGCCGACCTGCTGGCCGGCTACGCCGCCGCGGGCGGACGATCCATCGAGCTCAGCCGCGTTCGGTTCTGGCAGATGCTGGGCTCCCTGCGCTGGGGAATCATGTGCCTGACGATGTATCTCAGCTGGCGCGATGGCGTGACGAAGTCGGTGGAGCGGCCGATGATCGGCCGGCGCGTCTCTGAGACTGAAGCCGACCTTGTGGTGCTGCTGGAGCAAGGCCTGTGATCACCCATCCCCGCACCGAGGAACTGGTGGAATCGGTCCGCCTCTGGATCGACGAGATCCGCCCGAGCCTCGACCCGCGCAACGCCTTCCTCGCCCGCGTCGCCGCCAACGCCATGGCGACCGTCTACCGCGAGCTGACCCAGGGTCCGGTGGCCGAGGCCCGCGCCATCGCCGCCATGGCCGAGGTGCTGGGCCATGAGGGGACCTACGGCGAGCTGAACCACGCGCTCTGTGACCGCATCCACGCCGGCGACTTCACCGTCGAGACGCCGGGCCTGCTGGCCGCGCTGAAGGTCATGGCCCGCGACCAGATCGCCATCGACCAGCCCAACTACAAGCCGGAAGGCACGCCGCCGCCCCCGCCCAAGTGATCGGGCCCAAGTGACGCGCCAGTCCATCCTCTTGCCGATCGCCGCCGTGGTCACCGCCATGGCCGCGTTCCAGGTCAGCGCCGCCTTCGCCAAGTCGCTGTTCCCGATCGTGGGCGCGCAGGGCGCGGCGGCCATGCGCCTGACGCTGGGCGCGCTGATGCTGCTGGTGCTCACCCGGCCGTGGCGCGACTGGCCGCGGAACGCGCCGTGGGCCGCCGTGGTCGGGCTGGGCGTGTCGGTGGCCGGCGCGGTGCTGCTCTTCTACTGCGCCATCTCGCGCCTGCCGCTGGGGGTCTCCATCGCCCTGCAGTTCCTGGGACCGCTGTCGGTGGCGCTGTTCGGGTCGAAGCGGCCGCGAGACCTGGTCTGGGCGGTGCTGGCGGCCGTGGGGGTGTGGCTGCTGGTGGGCCGCGCGACGCCGGGGATGCGGATCGATGCCCTGGGCGTGGTGTACGCGCTGGGCGCGGCGGCCGGCTGGGCGGGCTACATTCTTTGCGGGCGCGTGGTCGGTCCGGCGCTGGGCCGCTCGGCGGCGACGCTGGCCACGTGCATCGCCGCGGTGATCGTCCTGCCCTTCGGGATCGCCCAGGCCGGCCCGGCCATCCTGACGCCGGCGCTGCTGCCGCTCGCAGCCGTGGTGGCGCTGTTCTCCACGGTGATCCCGTTTCGGCTGGAGCTGTTCGCCATGGGCCGGATGCCGGCTCGCACTTTCGCGGTGCTCACCAGCCTGGAGCCGGCGTTCGGAGCGTTATCGGGGCTGGTGCTGCTGCACGAGCGCCTGGCCGCCATCCAGGCGCTCGGCATAGCCGCCGTGATCACCGCCGCGTGCGGCGCGGCATGGTCGAATGCGCAGATGCCTACGCTGCCTCCAGAACACGGATGATCTGGCTCTCGTCCTCGTTCCACAGGATCGAGACGTTGGCGGCGCGGGTGGCGAGCTTGCCCAGCGCCTTCTTCACTTCGGGCGCGCGCAGGCGCTTGGCGCTCATCCGCAGCAGGGTGCGGCCATAGCCCTGATCCTGGGCCTCGTCGTGGTAACGCAGAACGGCGTCGACGACCGTGCCGGGCAGGGCTGGGCGTTCATAGGCCGAGGTCTCGATCGGGGCGGGACCGTTGGCGGGGCGAAAGCGGCGGTAGGCCATCTGATGAAACTCCGTTGCGGGTTGCGACGGCTTCCGTTCTGATCAGCCCCAACGTCAGAATCGGACGTAACGTTCCAGCGACCTCAGTTCTCCGGATTTTCCATGCGTCATGAAAAGGCCGGTCGGCTGCTCGAGCTGGCCCGCATGCTGGCTTCCACAGCCGAGGGCCTGACCCTCGACGACATCGCCGAGCGCCTGGGCGTCGGACGCCGCACGGCCGAGCGGATGCGCGACGCGGTGCGCGACGTCTTTCCGCAGCTGGAGGAGGTCGAGGACCCGCCCACCCGCCGTTTCCGCATCCCGGCCGGTCTCGACGGCCTCTTCCAGGCGCCCACCGCCGAGGAGCTGGCCGCGCTCGCCGCCGCCGCTGAGGTCTTCGCCCAGCAGGGCGCGACCGCCCGGGCCGGCGCGCTGCGTTCTCTGGAGCAGAAGGTGCTGTCGGCCACCCGGGCCACCGCGCGCCGCAAGCTGGCGCCGGACCTGGAGGCCCTGCTGCAGGCCGAGACGATCGCCGTTCAGGCCGGCCCGCGCCCCTTCGAGGACGAGACCGTGCTGGCCCAGGTTCGCGACGCCCTTCTGTCGATGCGGTCCCTGCGCTTCCGCTATGACGGCGGCGCGACGCCGGGCCGCGTGCGAGAGGTGACGCCCTACGGCGTGCTGTTCGGCCGTTCGAACTATCTGGTGGCCGACGAAGGGCAGGGGCCTCGGAACTGGCGTCTCGACCGGATCGCCGACATTGAGGTCACCGATCGCGCGGCGGCCAAGCCGGACGGCTTCTCCCTGCAGGACTACGCCGACCAGAGCTTCGGCATCTTCCACGACGACACCGAGGACGTCGTGCTGCGGGTGACCCCGGCCGGCGCCGAGGACGCCCTGCGCTGGCGCTTCCACTCCAACCAGCACATTGAGCCCCAGGCCGATGGCTCGGTCATCGTCCGCTTCCGGGCCAGCGGCATGCGCGAGCTGGCCTGGCATCTGTTCACCTGGGGCGACAAGGTCCAGGTCCTGGCCCCGCCGGTGCTCAGCGAAACCTTGGTCCGCGAGATCGAGGTGGCGCGAAACGCCCATACGTCCGTTTCTGACGCTGCGACAACTTAGCCGTTTCCTCGCCCTTAACGAGGAGACAAGCCGTGACCGTCATCGCCGACTACGCCCACCTTTATGAGACCGTGATCCGCGCGCGCCGCCGGGGTCCGCACTACCTGTGGGTGCTTACGGTCTGGCTGGCGCTATTTCTTGTGCGTCCGCGCCTGGCGCTGGAAATCTGGCGCGAGCGCGCCTAGGCGCTCACCACCACAACGCGACTACGCAGACCACCTATACGGGAAACCACGTAGGTATTCGTCTCAGGCTGACCCGCTGCGAATCACCATGGTTAAAGACGTTAACCATAAGTTGCAGGGACGCAGCGACAGTCATGAGTGGCCAGAAACCAGCGCAGAAAGACACCGGCGGCGTACTCGCCAGCCGTGTCCTGCTGGTCGATGACGACGCCGACCTGCTGGCCCTCATGGACGCCGCCTTCAGGAAGGCCGGCTACGCCACGCGCACCGCCACCAACGGGCGCAAGGCGCTCGAGGTCCTGAAGACCTACCATCCCGACCTGGTGGTCACCGACATCGTCATGCCCGAGATGGAGGGCATCGGCGCCATCATGCAGATCAAGCGCGATCCCAACGCGCCGAAGATCATCGCCATATCCGGCGCCGGGCCTGGCTCGCGCCGCGACTACCTGAAATGGGCCAAGCACCTGGGGGCCGACGAGGTCCTGGCGAAGCCCTTTCGGATGTCCGAGATGCTGGCCCTGGCGGGCCGCGTAACTGCCAACAATTCCAACCATTTGCTGAACTGCGGGAGCTGACGATGCATATCCTTCTGGTGGAAGACAACGAAGTGGCGGCCAAGAGCATCGAGCTCAAGCTGACGTCCGAGGGACACAATGTGTTCACGACCGACCTGGGCGAGGAGGCGATCGAACTGGTCGGCCTGTACGACTACGACGTCGTCCTGCTGGACCTGTCGCTCGACGACATGAGCGGCCTGGACGTCCTGCGCGCCATCCGGCTGGAGAAGGTTCGCACGCCGGTGATCATGGTCACCGCCACCACGGACATCGAGACCAAGGTCAAAGCGCTCAGCGCCGGCGCCGACGACTTCGTCACCAAGCCCTTCCACAAGGCCGAGCTGGTGGCGCGCATCAATGCCGTCGTCCGCCGCTCTCGCGGCCACGCGGAGTCGATCATCCGCACCGGCGACATCAGCGTGAACCTCGATACGCGCTCGGCCTCGGTCGGCGACGTCCCGATCCACCTGACGCCCAGCGAATACAAGGTCCTGGAGCTGCTCTCCCTGCGCAAGAACTCGGTGCTGACCAAGGAAATGTGCCTCAATCACCTCTACAACGGCCTGAAGGAGCCGGAGGTGAAGATCATCGACGTGTTCATCTGCAAGCTGCGCAAGAAGCTGGCCGCCGCGGCCGGCACGGGCAGCCAGATCGAGACCGTGTGGGGTGGTGGCTACATGCTGCGCGACACGCCGGTCCAGTCGCTCGCCGCCTGACCGATCCTCCCCCAAGATCAGGCGACGCAAGGACCGCGCGGCGAAAGCCCCGCGGTCCTTTTCTTTTGGGCCATGCGCCAGCGAACCATGCGCGCATGGGCGTTCGCGACCGGTGGGTCGGCCGGATCGTGCGCGGGGGCGGGGACTTGAGGGACCGGGATCCGGCGCGTCGATGCTGATGGGCCGCGGACGACCGGCCGTCGGGTCAGGCGGCCTTGGTCGCCGCGGCGCGTTGCCCGTCGGCGATGGGCAGGTAGAGGGTCGCCACCGTCCCTCGGCCCTTCTGCGAACCGAGCGTGAAGGCGCCGCCGGCGCTGGCGGCGAAGTCGGCGACGGAGGGCAGGCCAAGGCCGGTGCCTTCCTCGCGGGTCGTAAACAGGGGTTCCAGCGCGCGGGCCAGGGTCTCGGGCGACATGCCCCTTCCCGTGTCGCGCACGGTGAAGGCCGCGAAGGATCCGGATTCGACGCCCAGGGCCTGGGCCTCGATCACGTCCAGCGTCACGGGCCGGACCTTGACCACGACCTTGCCGCCGACCGGCGTCGCCTGGCCGGCGTTGAGGCAGAGGTTGAGCATGGCGATTTCCAACCCGACCGGATCGGCCAGGCAGTGCAGCGGCTCGGCCGCGGGCAGGACCTTCAGGCTCACGCCCTGTGGGATCGCCTGGCGGACCAGGGGGCGCAGGCCTTCGAGCGCCTGGCCGCAGTCGATGAGCTCGTCGCCCGGCTCGCGGTCGTGGGCCAGCGCCAACAGGCGCTTCAGCAGTTCGGCGCCGCGCTCGGCCGCCTTCAGGCCCACCAGCGCCAGCTCGCGGTGGGCCCCTTCGCCCAGCTCCGCAGCCAAGGTCTCGCTGGAATTCAGGATGACGCCGAGCAGATTGTTGAAGTCATGGGTGAGAACGCCGGCCATCCGGTGCAGGGCTTCCAGGCGCTCGCCCTGGGAGCGCGGCTCGATGGCCGTGTGCTCAACGGACATTGGACGCTCGGAAGATCTGGAACGGGTACGCCATGATTGTACAAACTAAGACCACATACACGCCACAATTGCACCCCGGCGTCACTACCTAGGTAGATTTACCTATTCGTCAAAAACCCTAAACAGTTCCAGTGCTTAGGGTCATGCGGACGAGGTCCGAAAGGCTGTCGGCGCGCATCTTCGACATGACGTTGGCGCGGTAGATCTCGACGGTCCGCGGGCTGATCGCCAGGTTGGCCGCGATCACCTTGTTCGACGCCCCCTGGATGATCAGGTCGAGCACTTGCCGCTCGCGCGTCGTCAGGCTCTCCAGCCGGCGATGGATGCGGTGGCGCTGCGCGTTGGCGTCGACCGCGTCGTCGTTGTCCTCCAGGCAGGACCGCACCAGCCGCAGGATCAGTTCGCTCTCGAACGGCTTTTCGATGAAGTCCGCCGCGCCCGCCTTCATCGCCTGTACGGCCACCGTCACATCGGCGTGCCCGGTGATCACGATCACCGGCAGGATCGAATGCATGCCCTTCAGGGTCTTCAGCAGTTCCACCCCGTCCATGCCGGGCATGCGCACGTCGCTGATCACGCAGCCGCGCGCCTCGGGGCTCAGGGTGGCGAGGAATTCTGAGGCGGAGGAAAACCCGCGTGGGTTGAGTCGTTCCGATCGCAACAACATCAACAACGAGTCCAAAGCGGCCTCGTCATCATCGACGACGAACACGGTCCGATCGGCCGACGTCATCACTCTTTGCACCCGCCCGCGCCAACACAAAACTGAACGCTGCGCCACCGAGCGGGCTGGGTTCGACCCAAATCCGCCCTCCATGGTTTTCCACTATAGCGCTACAAATCGAAAGGCCTAGTCCCATTCCTTCAGGCTTGGTGCTGGCAAGTGGTTGAAAGACTCGACCCATCACGCTGGGATCGACGCCGGGCCCGCTGTCTTCAACAGTGGTGATGAAATTCGCGTCTGCCTCGGGTCTTGTTGAAATTCGGATTTCTCTGTTCGGAAACTTGGCGACTGCATCGATCGCGTTGCGCACCAAGTTAACCACAAGCTGCTGAATCTGAATGCGGTCCGCGAGGACTATGTCTGGTCCATGGTGAAGGTTGTAAAACACCCTTGCCCCAGCGTCACGAACCATCAGACCGACGATAAAATCGATTTCACCCAAGATGGCCGAGAGGCTTTCAGGCTTCTGCTCGGTCCCGCCGCGGGTCGCCAAGTCTCGCATTGTGCGGATGATTTCGCCGGCCCGCACAGCCTGGTCACCAGCTCGCGACACCGCGTCCAGCAGGTCGTCATCGTCGATTTCCAGCTGCGCGATCAGGGTCCGCGCCGCGCGCATGTAATTCGCCACGGCGGACAACGGCTGGTTGAGTTCGTGGGCGAGGACCGAAGCCATTTCGCCCATCGAATTGAGGCTCCAGACCTGGGTCAGCTGCGCCCGCAGCTCATCGCTGCGCCGTTCGGCCTCGCGCACTGTCGACAGGTCGTGGATCACTCCGGTGAAGAACCGCTTGCCGCCCAGCCGCAGTTCGCCGACCCGCAGCTCCATGGGGAACTCCAGCCCGTCCTTGCGCAGGCCCGCGACCTGCCGGGCGCTGCCGATCACCCGGGCGGGGCCGCCGGCCAGATATCGCCCCATATAGCCATCGTGCGCCTCGGCGTAGTTCGGCGGCATCAGCATCTTGACGCTGCGCCCGACCACTTCGTCCGGCGACCAACCGAACAGCACCTCGGCCGCATGGCTGAAGTTCAGCACGGTCCCGTGCTCGTCGATGGCGATGGTCGGGTCGACCACTGTGTCGAGGCTGGAGCGCAGGATCGCCTCGTATTCCTCCCGTTGCGCGCTCAGCTTCCGTTGACGGCCCCACGCCTGGCGCAACCGCTCGCCGGCGAAGCTCGCCACCGCGCCCAGGATGAGGAACGCCGCCGTCCGCGCCACCCGCTCCGGCTCGCCGATCCCGGCGCTGGTGTCGGCCAGATAGGCGCCGGCCCCCAGGATCAAGGTCGCGGTGACGCCCGATCCGCCGCCGCCGAGCCCGACGCACAACGCCAGCGCCGGCAGGCAGAACATATAAACCGAGTGGGCGAACATGGGGCCGAGCCCGATGTGCGCCGCCAGCGCCGCGACCGAGGCCAACAGGGCCAGGAACTGGCCAAGGAAGAACCGCTGGACCGGATTGCGCCCATCGCTCGGCGACGTCATGTAGGCGGCCCAGGGTCTGGTCATCTATCTCAAATCGCGCAGGCCTGTTTTACCCCAGGCCCCGAAACCCCCAGGCCATAGTGCGCAGGCTGGCCGGTCAATCAATCCGTAGAACTACCTAGCGTCGCCGTGGGTTTCTGCGGCCACCCCTGCGCGCGTTGATCGGCATCGCCGCGGCACTTGAGATTGCCCGCTGTTTCGCCCTCTATTTGCCTTGAGCAATCCGGGGATTTCGAAGCCATGATTCTGCGTGCGATGGCGGCCCTGCTGGCGGGAGCGTTCCTCATGGCGGCCACAGCCCCGAACGACCCCTATGTCTACATGGAGGAGGCCGAGGGCGCGAAGGCGCTGGACTTCGCCCGCGCCGAAAACGCCCGTTCGCTACCGCAGCTGCAGACCGATCCGCGCTACGCGAGCCTCTACGCCGACGCCCAGAAGATCGTCACGGCCAAGGACCGCATCCCCGGCGTCGACTTCGCGGGTGATGGGACCCTGCGCGATTTCTGGCAGGACGGCGACCACGTGCGCGGCGTCTGGCGCTCCACGCCGCTCTCCAGCTATCGGACCGCAAATCCCGTCTGGACGACGATCCTCGACGTGGACGCGCTGGCCAAGGCCGAGGGCAAGAACTGGGTGTTCAAGGGCGCGAACTGCCTGAAGCCCGACGAGCGCTATTGCCTGGTGTCGTTGTCGAACGGCGGCAAGGACGCGGTGGAGGTGCGTGAGTTCGACCTCAGCACCCTGCAGTTCGTCGCCGGCGGCTTCCATCTGCCGGAAGGCAAGCACCGGATCTCCTGGATCGACCACGACACGCTCGCCGTCGCCACCGACTGGACTCCCGCCGAGGTCACCGCCTCCGGCTACCCCTACGTGGTCAAGCTCGTGAAGCGCGGCCAGCCGCTGTCGGCCGCAACCGAGGTCTATCGCGGCGACCCCAAGGACGTGGCCGTCGCGCCGGCCGTACTGCGCGACCGGGACGGCAAGGTGGCCGCCCTGGTGATCGAGCGCGCGCTCGATTTCTTCAACACCGAGCACCTGCTGGTCACGACCAAGGGCCCGGTGAAGCTGGGCCTGCCCACCAAGTCGACGATCCAGACCTACGTGGCCGGCAAGGTGATCGTCACCCTGGAGCAGGACTGGCCGGAGAAGACGCTGAAGCAGGGCGACCTGCTGGCCTTCGATCTCGCCGCGCTCAAGGCCGACGCCAGCAACCTCGCCGCCACCCTGATCCTGCGTCCCAGCGCCAGCCAGGCGATCGAGGAGGTGGCCTCGACCAGGACCCGCCTGGTGGTCACCGTCCTGGACGACGTGAAGGGCCAGATCCGCAGCTTCAAGCCCGGCCCCAAGGGCTGGACCTCGACCACCCTGGCGCTGCCCAAGGACTCCACCGTGGGCATAGCCTCGACCGCCGACAGCGATGATCGGATGATCGTCAACGTCACCAGCTTCCTGACGCCGTCGAGCCAATGGTTCGTCGACGCCGCCGCCGGCAAACCGGAGCAGCTCAAGTCCCTGCCGCCCCGTTTCGATGCGTCGAAGAGCGTGGTCGAACAGGTCTGGGCGGTGTCGAAGGACGGCACAAAGGTCCCGTACTTCGTGGTGCGGCCGAAGGATCTGAAATTCGACGGGACCGCGCCGACCCTGCTCACCGCCTATGGCGGCTTCCAGATCAGCCAGACGCCCAGCTACGCGGCGACCGCCGGCAAGCTCTGGCTGGAGAAGGGCGGGGTCTATGTGCTCGCCAACATCCGCGGCGGCGGCGAGTTCGGTCCGCGCTGGCACAACGCCGGTCTGAAGCTGAACCGCATGCGGGTCTACGACGACTTCTTCGCCGTCAGCCGCGACCTGATCGCGCGCAAGATCACCTCTCCGAAGAAGCTCGGCATCGAGGGCGGCTCCAACGGCGGCCTGCTTATGGGCGTGGCCCTCACCCAGCATCCGGAGCTCTACAACGCCATCGTCATCCAGGTGCCGCTGTTCGACATGATCGCCTACACCCATATCGGAGCCGGCGCGTCCTGGGTCGGCGAGTACGGTGACCCGGCCATTCCCGCCGAGCGCGCGGTGATCGACACCTACTCGCCCTATCAACTGCTGGCGCCGAACAAGCCCTATCCGCGGGTGTTCATCGAGACGTCGACCAAGGACGACCGGGTTCACCCGGCGCATGCCCGCAAGGCCGCCGCGCGGCTGAAGGAATACGGCTACGACTACCTCTATTACGAGAACATCGACGGCGGCCACGCGGCCAGCGCAAACCTCAACGAACGCGCCATGCGCATCGCGTTGGAATACACCTACCTCGCCCAGCGGCTGATGAACTGAAGGGGAGGGCGCGCGGCAAACTGTTGCGCAAAAGCCGCGGCGGGCGGGCGTTCTCGTCGCCGCCGGCGCGCCTAGCGCAGCCGGCGCGCTGCATCAACAGAATTGCGCGCAGCATGCTGACTGATCGGCAAGTGATTGGGCGCTACAGATCTCCCAGCGGATCAAGATCGATATCCTGGCGAAGATCGAGCAAAGCTGATCGCCCCGTGCATGCTTTCGGTGACGGCCGGAAGACTGAATCGAAGAACCAAGATCGGTCGATTGTCTCAGGTCTAAGTCTTCCAAATACCTGATCGGAAAACGCTTCCGCCTCGCGCGGAAGCAAATTCGTGCCGTCACGGCGCGGTCAAAACCTAGCATCGCCCTACCGGCATTGGGGGTGTTCGGCGGCGTTCCGGCGCCTGCGCTCCCGAGCCTCAACTGGAGAGCGTGCGGCGGTGCGCGGATGTGCGCCCCCGCTGGAGGATTTTGACCTTGCATAAGAATGTCCTGCGGGAGCGCCTGCTGGCCTCCTCGATGATCTGCGGCGTGGCGCTGATGGCGCTGTCCGCGACCCCGGCCGCAGCCGCTGCGGCGGCGGCCGCTGCCTCAGACAATTCGGAAGTCTCCGAGATCGTCGTCACCGGCTCGCGCATCCCGCAGCCGAACCTCTCCAGCGTCAGCCCGATCCAGGTGGTCACCGACCAGGAGTTCAAGCTGCAGGGCAAGACCGATGTCATCGATCTGATCAACAATCTGCCGCAAAACTTCCAGAACCCGCGCGCCGACTTCTCCGGCACTTCCAACTCGCTGACCGCCGCCGGCGGGGTCGCCACCGCCGACCTGCGCGGCCTCGGGCCCCAGCGCACCCTGGTGCTGGTCGACGGCCGCCGTCTCGGCATCGGCGACGCCTCGACGCTGAACCCCAACCCGGCGCCGGACCTGAACCAGATCCCAGCCCAGCTCGTCGACCGCGTCGAGGTGCTGACCGGCGGGGCCTCGGCCACCTATGGCTCCGACGCCGTGGCCGGCGTCGTCAACTTCATCATGAAGCACAACTTCCAGGGCGTACGGATCGACGGCCAAGTGGGCATCGCCCAGCACAGCCAGAACAACAACGACAACGTCCAGGGCCTGAACCGCGCCCAAGGGTTCCCGCTGCCCAAGGGGGACGTCTGGGATGGCCGCTCGCGAGACCTGTCGCTCACGCTCGGAACCAATGGCGCCGACGACAAGGCCAACGTCACCGTCTATCTGAACTACCATCGCCAGGAGCCGGTGACGCAGTCGACCCGTGACTTCTCCACCTGCCAGGTGCGCGTGCGCGCCAACACCACCCCGTTCTGCAACGGCTCGGTGAACTCCAACCAGTTCTTCGAGGCGGTGGGCTCAGGCCCAGGCGTGGCCAACAACAACGGCTACACCGTCATCGGCAACAACTTCGTCGACTATTCCGTGGCGCCGAACACCGGCAGCCCGGGGCTGATCTTCAACTCCAGCCCCTTCCAGTACCTGCAGCACGACGACACCCGCTACTCGGCCGGACTCTACTCGCACTACGACTTCTCCAAGAACCTCAGCCTCTACGGCGACTTCTCATTCATGAACGACCGCGCGAACACCTCGGTCGCGCCGTCAGGCCTGTTCGAGGGCTCCGGCCCGTCGCCGAACGGCGGCTTCTTGGTCAATTGCAACAACCCGCTGCTCAGCGCGCAGCAGGCCAACACCCTGTGCTCCGCCGCGGATATCGCGTCCGGCGCCAACACCGACTTGGTGATTGGCCGCCGCAATCAGGAAGGCGGCCCGCGCAACAGCTACTACGAGCATCAGAACTATCGCGCCGTCGTCGGCGTTCGCGGCGACGTGCCGGACCTCGACGGTTGGACCTACGACGCCTTCGGCTCGTACTATTACACCTCGCTGTTCCAATCGAACACGAACTACCTGTCCAACGCGCGCATCCAGAACGGGCTGCAGGTGGTCAATGTGAACGGCGTGCCGACCTGCATCGCCAAGGTCAACGGGACCTCGCCCACCTGCGTGCCCTACAACATCTTCACCCAGGGCGGCGTGACCCCGGCGGCGGTCAACTACCTGAACTCCTACGGCACCTCATACGGCACCGTGGAAGAGACCATCGTCCAGGCCAACATCACCGGTGATCTGGGCAAATACGGCCTGAAGTCGCCCTGGGCCAATGACGGCATCGGCGTGGCCGGCGGCATCGAGGACCGCCGCCAGACCTACAACTATGCCCCGGACCAGGCCGAGCTCTCCAACGACCTGGGAGGCTTCGGCGGCGCGGGCACAGCGATCAACGCCAGCCTGGGTGTAACGGAAGCCTATGCCGAGGCGCGCATTCCGATCGCCCAAGACCTACCAGCCATCAAGGACCTCACCCTCGACATCGGCTACCGCTATTCCGACTATTCGACCAAGGTCACCGCTGACACCTACAAGGTCGGCCTGCAGTGGGCGCCGACCGACGACATCAGGTTCCGCGTCTCTTTCAACCGGGCGATCCGCGCGCCAAATATCGTCGAGCTCTACAATCCGCAGGCCGTGACCAACACCAGCCTGGTGTCGGTCGATCCCTGCGCCCCGTCGAATGCCGGACCGGCCTCGGCGACGCTGGAACAGTGCATGCGCACCGGCGTCACGGCGGCCCAGTACGGCAATGGCGGGTCCACCGACCACATCATCCAATGCCCCGCCGGCCAATGCGCGGTGCTGCAGGGCGGCAATCCCAAGCTGTCGCCGGAACGCGCCAAGACCTATTCCGTCGGCTTCACCTTCACGCCCAGCTTCATCAAAGGCCTCACTGGCAGCCTCGACTACTTCGACATCCGCCAGGAGAACGTGATCGGCACCATCCCGCTGTCGCTGACCCTCAACAACTGCCTGACCACCGGCAATCCGGTGTTCTGCTCCAACGTGGTGCGCAACCCATCCGGCATCCTGTTCGGCACCTCGACCGTGGGCGGCGGCTATATCGTCGGGACCAACCTCAACACCGGGGCCGCGGAGACCAGCGGCATCGACGTCCAGGCCTCCTACACCCTGCCGCTTTCCAATCTGGGGGTCCCGGAGGGCTACGGTCGCCTGCAGTTCAACCTGATCGGCGCCGAGGCGCTGAAGACGACAGCCACCCCAATCCCCGGCGCGCACACCTACGACTGCGTCGGTCTGTTCGGGCCGACCTGCGCGGCGCCCAATCCCAAGTGGCGTCACACCCTGCGCGTCTCCTGGGACGCCCCGCACGACCTGCTGCTGTCGGCCAATTGGCGCTACATCGGCTCCACGGAGTACGAGAGGAACACCTCCGACCCGACACTCACCAACGGCAAGCACGACAGCTTCGACGCCAAGCTGGCGGGGGTCAGCTACCTGGACCTGTCGGGAATCTGGAAGGCGACCTCGTACCTGACGATCCGCGCGGGCGTGAACAACGTCTTCGACAAGGACCCGCAGATCCTCGACTCGGCGATCGTGGCGGCGGGCCTGCCCAACGCCTACCCGACCTACGACTTCCTGGGCCGGCAGATGTTCGTAGGCTTCACGGCCAGCTTCTGATCACCGCAACCCGATCGGAAGGGCCTGAGGGGCGGCGGAGCGATCCGCCGCCCTTTCTTTCGCAGCCTAGAATTCCAGCCGCGTCCTGGCCTTCAGGCAGCGGATCGTGAAGGTCGACTTGAACGACTTGATGTTCTCGTCGGCGATCAGCACGTCGTGGGTGAACTGCAGGTAGTCGTCCATGTCGGCCACGGCGACCAGCATCACGAAGTCGGCCTCGCCCGAGACCGAGTAGCATTGCATCACCTGGGCCAGGCCCTGGATCTTGGCCTCGAAGGCCGCGCGCAGCGGCTCGTTCAGCCGCTCCATGGTGATCTCGACCAACACGGTCAGCGGCCAGGCCGAGCGCCGCTGGTCCACCTGGGCCGCCTCGCGCTGGATCAGCTTGGAGTCCCGCAGCCGCTGGATGCGCCGGTAACATGCCGACGACGACAGCCCGACCAGGTCGGCGATCTCGCCCACCGGACGGCTTGAGTCCTGCTGCAACTCACCCAGCAGGCGACGGTCGATGTCGTCGATTGTAATCACATCAGACTGCGTCGTGTTCATGTCGTAAAATGTCGCTTCGGTTGCGGTTGTTGACGCGAAAAGCTCCTGCCGGCCCGGTCAAGTTTGGCAAAAACCGGCGCTGCATCTGAATACAAGTTTTCTGTATGTTCGGCGTTGCTCACAGCTTTTCTTCGTCCCTGGCCGCGCCTGCAACCACAGCTGCAAGTGAGTGTCCGAAAAGGTCGCTATTGTGGCCGTGAGACCTCCATCTTTGCGCGCCATCGCTGCCTTCGAGGCGGCCGCGCGGCACGGCACGTTCCGCGAGGCGGCGCGCGAGCTCAATCTCACCGACAGCGCCGTGGGCCATGCAATCCGCGGGCTGGAGGAGCGTCTCGGCCAATGCCTGTTCCGCCGCGAGCGCGGCGGTCTGCGGCTGACCGCGGAGGGCAGGGCGCTCTCCGCCCGGGTCACCGTCGGGCTGTCCCTGCTGGCCGAAGCCTTCGACACCCAGGGCCGCCGGCCCCGCGCGCGGCTGGTGGTCTCGGTCATGCCGGCCTTCGCCGAACGGTTCCTGAGCGCGCGGCTGCTGCGCTTCTGGGAAGCCTCGCCGGACACGCACATCGACCTGCGCTCCAGCGCCGAGCTTGTGGACCTCGGCGGCTCCGACGTCGACGTCTGCATCCGCTACGGCATGGGCCGCTGGGCCGGGGTGCGCGCCGAGCCGCTCACCGCCTCGCCGCTGATCGCCGTGGCCAGTCCCCGCTACCGCGGCGGCGATCTGCCCAGGACCGTGAAGGACCTCGCCCGCTGCGATCTGCTTGAAGAACGTCACACCTCCTGGCGGCCGGTCTGGGGCGGCGGCGAATGGCCCGCGGAAACGCGTCGCCGGCTGAAGGTCGACGACATGGCCACCGCGCTGGGGGCCGCCCAGGGCGCGCTCGGCGTCGCGCTCGCCCCGTGGATCGTGGTAGCCGACGACCTCGCCGCAGGACGCCTGATGCAGGTGACCACGCTCAGCGTAGCTTCGCCCTACGGCTTCTGGCTGGTGTGGAAGAACAGCTCCGACAAACAGGCCGCCGTCGCCGGCTTCGCCAACTGGCTGCAGAGCGAGGTGGGCGAGCTCTGCCCGCAAGCCCTGCCGCAGGTGGCCTGAGGTGGGCGCCCGCAGCGTCCTGCGCAGTCTCAGCGATGGCGCCTTGGTGCTGCGTCCCGGCGACGCCGGCGACCGGCGCCTGATCGCCGCCGACCCGGAAGCTCCTGCCAGCGCCAACGCCGCCGTCAACGTGCTGCTGGTCGATCCGGACCCCAGCGCCTTCCAGGCTTGCCAGGCAGTGCTGGGCGGGCAGGGCTACGTCCTGGTCCACGCGGCGGATCTCGCCGCCGCCCGGGCGCGGCTGCGGGCGGAGGCCTACGACCTCGTGATCCTCGAGCTCGACCTGCCCAACGAGGACGGCCTGGCCTTCTGCCGCGAGATCGCCGGCGGGGACGGCGCCCAGCGCATCCTGATCCACAGCCGCCGCGCCCAATCGATCGATCGGGTCGCGGGCCTGGAATTCGGGGCGGACGACTACATCGACAAGGCCTGCCACCCGGTCGAGGTCCTGGCCCGTGTCCGTGCGCTCCTGCGCCGCGGTGCGCCGCCCGCGCCAGAGCCGCCAGCCGGGCCGCGGGCCTACGTCTTCGACCGCTGGCGCTATGACGCCGGCAGCGGCGCGCTCACCGGGCCGGACGGCGGCTCGGCCTGGCTCTCGGCCGCCGAACAGGCGCTGCTCGGCGCCTTTCTCGACCATCCGCGGGAACTGCTCACCCGCGCGCGGATCGAGGAAATCCTGTTCGGCGGGGCCCAGCAGCTCTCCGGCCGGGTGATCGACGTGCGGGTGGTGCGTCTGCGCCGCGCCTTCGAGGCCTGCGCGCCGGGCGGCGGCGACCTGATCCGGACGGTCCGCGGCGGCGGCTACCTGCTTCGCGCAACGGTCAGCCAGCGGCCTGAGGCGTAAAGCCTAGGCCGGCGGCGGCCGATCCGGCGCCGCCTGCGACCTAGCGGCGCTATGTCGTCTACCCGGCAGAAGAATTCCTAACCTTTAGGCGATAAGATCGCCACGTCGTCGCGGAACCGCAAGTCCGCGATTATGCTAGGTTTTGTGGGGGCCTGGGATGTTGTGGACGCCGTGGCGGGGCGATGCGAAGCCCAAGCGGCTCCGCGAGGGCCTGACCCCTAGTCCCAACGAAGAGCGCTACCTGCTGGCTGAGACCCTGACCGGCCGGGTCTATATCGTCCCGTCAGCGACCAAGATCTTCGGGCCCATGGACGTGCCGAAGGTGAAGGCCCTTTTGCAGGCGACCTGCGATCGCCACGAGGCCCGCCGCACGGGATTCGAGCCCAAGCCCGGCGGCGGCTTTGCCAAGTATGTCGAAGACCGCGCCACGGTGGACCTCAAGCTGGTCTCCATGCCGGGGGCGACCCGCGAGGAGATCCGCCAGGCGATCAACGACCACTGCTATCAGCGCGGCGACTTCTCGCCGGCCACCCTCCACCGCTACATGATCATCAAGCTGGCCGAGGAGGAGCACGTCTTCGTCTCGGGGATGCACCACGCCACCTCGGACGGGGTCACCGAGCAGGCATTCTGGGTGGAGGTCGTCAGCAGACTGTTCGACGGCGCGGTCAGCGAGGCGCCGCCCCAATACAGCGATTTCTGGGATTGGGACTGGGCGAACTCGGACGCCTACAAGGCCGCCGAGACCTTCTGGACGGCGCGGCTGGGCGGCCTGGGCGACGTCGGTGCCTGGCCAGAAGATCGCGCCGGCGGCTCGGGCGAGCGTGCCCGGCTGGGGGTCAGCGTCATCCTGTCGCCCGAACTGGTCGCGTCGACGCAGATCGCCGCCCAGCAGATCGGCGTCACCCACTTCAGCTATTTCTATGCGGTCTATCTGGTCCTGCTGGCGCGGCTGACCGGCAGCCAGACCGTCTGCACGACCTTCCAGAGCGCCGGGCGCCGCGGCAAGACAGGCGCCGAGGGCGCGCACGGCGTCTTCTCAAACGCTCTGATCTTGGCCACCCGGGTGGACGAGATTGAGTCGATCTCGACCCTTTCGGCGCGCCTGCGGGCCGAGGTGCGCGAGGCCATCGCCCACGAGATATTCCCCTATCATCACGTGATCCGCGCCACCGGGGTCCACCCACGCTACGCGATCAACTGGTACCCGCAGATGCCGCCGATGAACCTGGGGGACCTGCGGTTCGAGCCGCTGCGGTTCGACGAGAACCAGGATGACGATGACCTCAATCTGCGCTTCGTCACCTACGGCGAGCAGACTGAGCTCTTCACCTTTTACAATCCCGACGCCTTCAGCCGCGAGCGCGTGCTAGCGGCCACCGAGCAGCTTGCCGCCCTGGCCGGAGAGCTGACGCGCGATGTGAACCGCCCGGTCGGCGAGGTGCTTTCGACGGCCCTCGCGCCGCCCGGCCTGCTGCCTGACCCGGCCGCGCCCTTGCCGGAGGGCGGTGGCGAGGCGATCTACGCGCAATTCCTGGCGCGCGCCGCCGAGACCCCCGACGCCGTCGCCATCGCCCAGGGCGAGCGCGCCTGGACCTACGGCGAGGTGGAGGCGCGATCCCGCGCGCTGGCACAGCATCTGCGCGGCCAGGGCGTCGCGACGGGCGACCGCGTGGCGATCCTGGCCGATCGGGGCCCCGAACTCATCTGGAGCCTGCTCGCGGTGGCGCGGATGGGCGGGGTCTTCGCCCTTCTGGACAGCGCCTATCCGCAGGCCCGCCTGTCCCGGTTCATGGAGATAGCCGCACCCCAGGCGATCATGCACGCCGGCTCGGCCGACGTGGCGCGGGTCGCCGGCGCGCTGGCGGCGGGGCGCGATGTGGCGGTGCTGGACGCCGGAACGCCGGCCGGGGAGGCGACCCACGAGGGGCTCGACGCCGCCGACCTCGACGGGCCCGCCTACATCCTCTTCACCTCCGGCAGCACCGGCGGCCCCAAGGGGGTCGCCGCATCGCACCGGCCGCTTAGTCGCTTCGTCGCCTGGCAGGCCGCCACCTTCGGCCTCTGCGTTACGGACCGGTTCACCCTGCTCTCCGGCCTCTCGCACGACCCGCTGTTGCGCGACATCTTCACGCCGCTCTCGATCGGCGCGGCGATCTTGATCCCGGAGGACTCGATCATCACCGAGCCGGGGGCGCTGGCGCCCTGGTTCCGCAAGAGCGGCGCGACGGTGACCTATCTGACGCCCGCCATGGGACAGTTGCTGGCGGCGGGAGCCTCGCCCTCGCTGCGCCTCGCCGCGCTGCGCCACGTCTTCTGGGGCGGCGACCGGCTTACGCCGGATCGGGTCGCCGAACTGCGACGCATCGCGCCCGACGCCAGTCAGACGAATTTCTACGGGGCCACGGAGACGCCGCAGGCGGCCGCCTGGTTCAGGATCGGCGATGACCCTAACGCTGCGGTGGTTCCGGTGGGCGTGGGGATCCCGGGCGTCCAGCTCCTGGTCGTGGACGCGGCGCGGCGGCCGCTGGGTGTGGGCGAGGTCGGCGAGATCGCCGTGCGCTCGAACTATCTGAGCCTGGGGTATGTGCAGGCCGGTCGGGTCGCGGTCGACGACAGCCGCGGCGTCGATTCGCAGGGGCGACCCAACCTCTACTACACGGGCGATCGCGGACTCTATCTGCCGGACGGCGGCGTTCTGATGGTCGGCCGGGCCGACGACCAGGTGAAGGTGCGCGGCCATCGCGTCGAGCTCTCCGAGGTCACCAGCGCGCTCTTGGCCCATGCCGATGTGACCTCAGCCCGGGCGCTGGCGGTCGGGGTGGGGAGCGGCCGCCGGATCGTGGCCTTTGTGCAGGTCTCCCGGCGCGGTCTGGTCAGCGAGCCCGAGCTGCGATCGTTCCTCGCCGAGCGGTTGCCCGCATACATGCTGCCGCAACGCATTCGTCTGATCGACGAGATGCCATGGCTGCCCAACGGCAAGGTCGACCGCCAGGCCCTGCTGGCCCTGCCCGAGACGGAATCCGGCCCGCGCGCTCCGGTCGCCGCCAGGACAGACACCGAGCGCGCGCTCGTCGCGGCCTGGTCGCGGGTGCTGGGGCTGGAGTCGATTTCGACCGACGCCTCGTTCGCGGAGCTGGGCGGCGACAGCCTGTCGTACGTCCAGGTCTATCTGGCGACTGAGGAAGTCCTGGGCGTCGCCCCGACCGGCTGGCACACGATGAGCGTGTCGGAGCTCGCCGCGGCCAAGCGCCAGGCCAATCCGTTCTGGAGCGTGATCGACATGCCGATCGCGCTGCGCGCGGCGGCCATTGTGCTGGTCGTCGCCGGACACTTCAGCGTGGACAATCATGATGGCGTCATGCACCGCGGCGGCGGCGCCACGAGCGCCCTGATGATCGTCTCCGGTTTCATGTTCGGCGCGCTGCCGCTGCGGGAGGTCTTTGCGACGGCCGCGGCGAAGCCCGTACTTCGTACCGTGCGGAACATCCTGCTGCCGACGGCGGCGCTCAGCTTGCTCATCTGGCTCTTCCGGACGAACGGCCATCCGCCCGAACCCTACATCCTGTTCTTCACCGCCGACCTACAGAACTATGGCGCGGGGAGAGGCCTCACCCAGGAGCTCTACCTTTGGTACGTGCACTGCCTGCTGCACATCTTCCTGCTCCTTTACGGCGCGATCCTGCTGCTGAAGGCGTTCGATGGATTCAAGATCGGGCTTCGTCGCTTCCTCTACCTTGTGTTCGCCGCCGCCTGTGTCGGGCGTTTCCTGCTGCCGCAACTGATCGACCCTGGCTTTTTCGCCGGAGCGGCGAGGCCGCCCGAGCAGATCTTTTTCCTGCCCACGACGCATCTGGCGACCGTCGTCCTGGGCGCCCTGGTGGCCACCGCCGCGACGCGGGGCGAGAAGGTGCGCATGCTGCCCGTTGTCGTCGCCTATTCGGGTCTCAGCGGGTGGCTGTTCGGCCCGGGCTACGCGGGCTTCATCCTGGCCGGCAGCCTGCTGCTCCTCGCCCTGCCGCGCCTGACCCTGCCGAGGATGGTCAGCGGAATAGTCTTCGCGCTCGCCGGGGCCTCGCTCTGGATCTACCTCACCCACATGCTGCTGCGCGACGCCCTGCAGCGTCTCGTTTACACGCCGCCTGGCCTGGGCGTCGTCCTGGCGCTGGGCGGCGGCGTGGCGCTCTGGACGGCGTGGAACCGTGGCGTCGGTCTGATCCGCCAATGGATGCGACGTCCGCCTCAAGAGCTGGTCGACGCGACGGTCTGACGCGCCTTAAGGGACATCTTGGGAAGGTTGGAGGCCTGACCGAGAATCGAACTCGGGTGCACGGATTTGCAGTCCGCTGCGTAACCACTCCGCCATCAGGCCACCGGAGAGGGCGGACGGCTATCAGAACCCCCGGCCTGGGGCAACGCCCGCGATTGCCTTGCCGGGCAGGGCAGACCTATAAGCCGCCGACATCTCCTCGCCGCTCCCAAGGACCTCGCAATGGCCGACCTCGCCTCAGCCCGGGTGAACATGGTGGAAAGCCAGGTGCGCACCAACGACGTCACCGACCTGCGCATCCACGACGCCATGCGCGAAATCGACCGCGCCGCCCTGCTGCCCCCGGCCAAGGCCTACCTGGCCTATGCCGACATGGAGGCTGAGTACGCGCCGGGTCGTTCGCTGCTGAAGCCCCGCGACCTGGGCAAGCTGATGCAGGCCCTGCGCCCCATGCCCGGAGAGCGCGTCCTGGCCATCGCCGCCCCCTACGCCGCCGCGGTGCTCGAACACATGGGTCTGGCGGTGGTTCGCGCCGACGGTGAGGACCTGACGCAATTGCCCGACGGCGGCCCTTTCGACCTCATCGTCTGCGAAGGCGCCGTGGGCCGCGCCCCGCCTGCCTGGCTCGCCGCCCTGGCGCTCAAGGGCCGCCTGGGCGTCGTGGAACGCGACGGTCCGGTGGGCAAGGCGATCGTCTACCTGCGCGCCGACGACGGTGTCGGCCGGCGTGAGGTCTTCGACGCGACTCCCCCCATACTGGACGGCATGGCCGTGCAACACGGTTTCGCTTTCGAATAGGCTGCGAGGCGCCGGAGCAACATTTCGGATGCAAAGCGAGCAGTGAAAAAAGCTTAAGGTGACGCGGCCTAGGTCTTGGCGCCAAGGGTCGGCATATAGAACAAGTTGTCTCGCCGAGATCGGGGATTAGGAATGTCGAAGAGCCTTCGCGGACATCTGTTGGCCGCGATCTTTAGCGTCGGCGCCGCCGGCGGCGTCGCGGCGTCCGCACACGCCGAGACCCTGGCTGACGCCATCGCGCTCGCCTACGACACCAACCCCTCCCTTCAGGCGCAGCGCGCGACCCAACGGGTTCTGGACGAGACCTGGCTGCAGGCCCGCACGGGCTGGCGCCCGCAGCTCACCTTCCAGAGCTCGGCGACCTACACCGAAATCCGCACGCCCGGCGCGGCGCGCGGGACCCTGATCGACACCAACGGCGACGGCATTCCCGACACCCGCGGCCCGGCCGTCGGATCCGGAATCAGCCATACCGAGACAGGCAACGCCGGGATCAGCCTGTCGCAGCCGATCTGGACCGGCGGGCGCACCGCCGCCGCCGTCTCCGCCGCCGAGGCCGACATCCTCTCCGGCCGCGAAAACCTGCGCCGCGTCGAGGCCCAGGTGATGCTCACCGTCGTCCAGGCCTATGTGGACGTGCGCCGCGACCAGGAAGGCGTGCGAATCCGCCAGGAGAACGTCACCGTCCTGCAAAAGCAGCTGGAGGAATCCAAGGCCCGCTTCGACGTGGGCGAGCTGACCCGCACCGACGTCGCCCAGTCCGAGGCCCGCCTGCGCGCCGCCCAGGCGCTCCAGCAAAGCGCTGTCGCCCAGCTGGCCATCAGCCGCGCCAACTATGCCGCCGTGGTCGGCCAGAACCCCGGCGACCTGCAGGCCGAGCCGTCGCTGGCCTTCCTGCTGCCGACCAACGCCGACGAGGCTTTCGCCATCGCCGAGAAATACAATCCGCTGCTGCGCGCCCAGGAGTTCGCCGAGCAGGCCAGCCGCGCCCGCGTCGCCCAGGCGCGCGCCGAGCGCATGCCCACGCTGTCGGCCCGCGCCAGCCTTGGCTATTCCGGCCCCGCCGCGCCCTTCGAGCAGGGCCTCTATTCGCGCAACCTGACGGTCCAGGGCGTGCTCAGCGTGCCGCTGTTCACCGGCGGTCTGACGACCTCGCGCATCCGCCAGCAGGTGGAGCGCAACAACACCGACAGGATCAACATCGAGACCCAGCGCCGCGCG
>Ga0105248_10001723_pt1 | contig 24308 bp, 24 predicted proteins | sample KBSS34metaG_FD_81524 | JGI IMG/M metagenome (GOLD analysis project Ga0105248, IMG submission 81524) | Switchgrass rhizosphere microbial communities from Kellogg Biological Station, Michigan, USA - KBS S3-4 metaG | ecosystem: Host-associated > Plants > Roots > Rhizosphere > Soil | place... | reverse complement strand
TGCTGCTGCTCGCGGGGTGCGGCTCGCGAAAATCGCTCGTGCCGGTTAAAGGGCAGCCGCTGCCGGTCAAACCCTATGGTGCCGCGACGGCACCGACTGCGGACGAGCTGCTCAAGCCTCCTATCCAGACCCGTCCCGCGCGCAGCGACGAGCTGTTGCAAAGCTCCGAACAGCGCCGCAGCGACGAATTCGACCTCCCTCCCGACTGAACGAGCTGATGGACCATTTCGAACTCAGGAACGGCGAACTCTTCGCCGAGGACGTGCCGCTCGCGCGCATCGCCGCGGAAGTAGGCACGCCCGTCTATGTCTATTCACAGGCGACGCTCGAGCGGCACGCGCGCGTGTTCCGCGAGGGCCTGCGCGACGTGTCGCGCAAGCACATCGCATTCGCGATCAAGGCCAATCCCAACCTCGCGGTGCTGCGCGTGCTGGCAAATGCCGGCTATGGCGCCGATGTCGTCTCGGGCGGCGAATTGGCGCGCGCGCTCGCGGCGGGGATGAAACCGGCGGATGTGGTGTTCTCGGGCGTCGGCAAGACGCGCGCGGAGCTCGAACAGGGGCTGGCGGAAGGCATCGGCCAGTTCAACATCGAGCTCGAAGAGGAAGGCCATGTCCTCGGCGCGCTCGCCGCGGCGCGCGGGATGCGCGCGCCGGCCGTGCTGCGAGTCAATCCCAACGTCGACGCGCGCACCCATGCCAAGATCTCGACCGGAAAGGCCGAGAACAAGTTCGGCGTCGCGATCAGCGACGCGCCGGCGATCTTCGCGCGGCTGAGGCAGTCGCCGGGGCTGAACCTGCGCGGCGTGGCGCTGCACATCGGCAGCCAGATCAGCGACCTGGGTCCGCTCGAAGCCGCGTTCGTGCGGATCGGCGAGCTGCTCGCCGAGCTGCGCGCCGCGGGCCATGGTATTACCCATGTCGATCTCGGCGGCGGGCTGGGCGTGCCCTATCGCCTCGGCGAAGAGCTGCCGGGGCCCGAGGATTATGGCGCGATGGTCGCACGCGTGACGCGCGACTGGGATGTCGAGCTGATGTTCGAGCCCGGCCGCGTGATCGTCGGCAACGCCGGCGTGCTGGTGACCGAAGTGATCTGGGTGAAGCCGGGATTGGCGCGACCCTATGTGATCGTCGATGCCGCGATGAACGATCTTGCGCGTCCGGCAATGTACGACGCCTATCACGAATTCCTCGCCGTGCGCCCGAACGGTCGCCGGATGCAGGCGAACATCGCCGGCCCGGTGTGTGAGAGCGGCGATACCTTCGCGATCGATCGCGAGATCGACGCGGTCGAAGCCGGCGACCTTGCGGTGTTCCGCACTGCCGGCGCTTATGGCGCGACGATGGCGAGCACCTACAATAGTCGAGCGCTCGTCCCCGAAGTGATGGTGCATGGCGACCGGTTTGCCGTGGTCGCCGATCGCATCCAGGCGGCGACGATCATGAGCGCCGAACGCGTGCCGGAATGGCTGGGCTGAGCGCCGGCCTGCCGGTCGTGCTCAGGATCGCGGGCGAGCCCGTGATCCTGATCGGCGACGGCGAAATGGCCGATGCCAAGCGTCGCACGCTCGAACGCGCCGGCGCCATCGTGGTCGGCGAGGATGCCGAGGCGCGGTTCGGCTGGATCGCGCTGTGGGGCAGTGAGGCCGACGCCGCCGCCGCGCGGCTCAAGGCGCGTGGCATCCTGATCAACGTCGCCGACCGGCCGGACCTGTGCGATTTCACGATGCCGGCGATCGTCGATCGCGCGCCGGTGCTGGTCGCGGTGAGCACCGGCGGTGCCTCCGCCGGGCTCGCCGCCGCGCTGCGCCAGCGGCTCGAGGCACTGCTCCCGATGCGGCTGGGGGCGCTCGCCGACGCACTCTATGCCGGACGCGACGCGCTTAAGGCGCGCTATCCCGATTTCGACGATCGCCGCCGCGCGATCGGTGCCGGGCTCGCGCCGGGCGGACCGATCGACGCGTTGGCGGAGGATGCGGCGGCGCGCGTCGAAAACTGGCTCGGCACCGACGCCGAGCCTGTGCGTTCGGCGCTGGTGACGATCCGGCTGCGCTCGCCCGATCCCGAGGAACTGACGTTGCGCGAAGCGCGGCTGCTCGCGCTCGCCGATCGCGTGTGGCACCAGCCCGACGTGCCTGACGCCGTCCTGGTCCGCGTACGCGGCGACGCGGCGCGCATTCCGAGCGACGGCCCTCCCGCCGATCCTGGCGCCGGCTTCGCGCTCTACCTGGAAATGGCCGAATGAGCGGGTTCGCCTTCATCGTGCGCGGCGACCAGGTGCAGGAAGCGCACCCCAAGGAAGCGCTGCACGAACAAGGCGACCTGGTGTGGATCCATTTGACCACCAGCGACGCCGCAGCCGAGGCGTGGCTGCGCGGCGAGGCGCAGCTGACCGAATATGTTATCGACGCGCTCACCGCAGTGGAGACACGCCCGCGCTGCGACGCTGCCGACCACGGCGCGCTGATCAACTTGCGCGGGCTGTCCGCCGACCAGCTTGCCGCGTCGGATCCGCTCGCGTCGATCCGCATGTTCGCGCATCAGGGACAAGTGTTTTCGGTGACGCGCAAGCAGCTCAACGCGATCGAGCCGGTCTGCGCGCTGGTGCGCAATGGCCGGGTCCGCGATCCCGGCGACCTGATCTCCGAACTCGCAGCCGAGATCACTGTCGAACTCGATCCGGTCGTCGCTGAATTGGGCGATTCGCTCGACATGTGCGAGGAGCAGCTGAGCGCCGAGCACGCCTTCGCGCTACGCCGACTGGTCAATCGTGTGCGGATCCAGGCTATCGGCTATCGCCGCTTTCTTTTCCCGCAGCGCTCGGCGCTCGAGAAGCTCGCGGCGCTGCCGGGCGATTGGCTCAACGACGACGATCGGCTGCACCTGGCGGCCGCTGCCGACCGCGCGGCGCGCATGGCCGAGGAGCTCGAGAGCATCCGCGAGCGCGCCGCGCTCACCCACGAAACGCTCACCGACTTGCGCGCCGAGCAGATCGACCAGCGCTCGCTTTTGATCGCCGTCGCGGCGATGGTGTTCCTTCCGCTGACGTTCATCACCGGGCTGCTCGGCATGAATGTCGACGGGATCCCGTTCGCGCATAAGCCCTGGGCGTTCTGGGGCGTGACGCTGTTCTGCCTGGCGATAGCGCTGGGGGTGACCTGGTACTTCGTGCGGCGACGCTGGTTCAACCGCTCGGAGCCGCTCGAATTCCCTTTAGACTCGTGACCCCAGGGCGCGCTGCAACCGCAGTCGATCGTCGCGCGCCACGGCGAGCTCGGTTCGCGCTTCGCCAAGCTCGATCGCGCGCGCGGCGACGCGCGCATCGAGCGCGAGGTTGCGGCGTTTGAGGTCCGCGACTCGCGCGGCTCGCTCGAGCGCGCGTTCGATCCTCGCGGCGAGCACCTCCGGATCGTGGCCACTGGCGATGCAATCATCGGCACCGGCCGCGAAGGCGGCGAGCGCGGAATCGCGGTCGTTCGGCGCACTCGTCAGGATCACCGGCAGGTCCGCCGTATCGTAGGCGGCGCGGAGCGAGCGCAGGACATGGAGCGCCGACAAACCCGGTATCGTCATATCGAGCAGTAGCAGGTCGAAGCCCCGCCCCGCGATCAGCCCGAGCGCTTCCGCACCAGGGTCGGCCAGCACGGTGAGGTGGCCACGCTGGCCAAGGCGGTAGGCCAGCGCATGCAGGCTCTCGCGGTTGCGGTCGATCGCAAGGATCGTCCGCGCCGTTCGCCGGCGCTTGGCATCGCCGTTGTTTCGCTCGTCCATATGCGCCCCCGGTTTTTCGACCGGAAGTTAGAACGCGGCCGTCACGATATGGTTAACGCGACGAAAAGCTGCTCAGCGTGCGAGAAACCGGAGCATCTGGTCGACCATTACGCAGAGCTGTGTCTTGGCGGTGTCGATCGCACCCTTCTCGCTGGTGTTGATCGCGACGCCCAGCGGCGTCGGCCAGCCACGCAGCGCGTGCGTTACGGTGCGGAGCGCCTGGAGCGTCGCGACCGCCGCCTGCCAGCCGCCCGCAGTCGCGACCAGTCCGACCGGCATGCCGTCGAAATAGACTCTGTCGTCCCCGCGCAGCAGCTCGACATGATCCAGCGCGTTCTTGACCATGCCCGAAAGCGTGCCGTGATAGCCCGGCGACCCGATTACCAGGCCGTCGGCGGTGCGCAGCACGTCGACGAAGCGGCAGATCGCCGGATTCTCGTGCGCGGTCTCCGGATCATAATGGGGAAAGACGATGTCGGGCCCCCCGAGCAGCGTCGTGCGCGCGCCCTGGGCGGCGGCATGGTCGAGCGCGCAGCGCAGCGCGCGTTCGGTCGAGGAGCCGGCGCGCAGCGTTCCGCCCAGCGCGACGATATGCAGTTGTGCCATCGCCGGCAGCGCTAGCGGAAAGTCGCGCGCGCCGCCACCCGCAACGCGCTTGGGATTTGCGGCGATGCGCCGTTATGGTGGCGTTCGTTTGGAAACGCGCGAAAGTGCGCGTTTCCAGGCGGTACCGGCCCGCTCTCCCTCCCGGCCAGCCATCCAGGATATGTTATGGGTGGCCGGGAGGGGAGTGATAACGGTCGCTGGGTCAATCATGCCCCCGGCATGATTGAGAAATGCGCGGGGCGCATTTCGGCCCATCGCCCGTCAATCACTGGCCGGTACCGCAATGCGCCGGAAGGCGCATTCAGAAGCGGACTAATAGGGAGGCGCCTGAAACGACTATGGTGCAAACGAGTCATGGGCCGCTCGCCGGCGTGCGCATCGTCGAATTCGATTCCAATGCCAATGTGCCTCTCACCGGGATGCTGCTCGCGGATCTCGGCTGCGACGTGGTGCGTATCCGCCGCCCGGGTCCCGATGGCGGCGCAGTGGTGCCGCTGATCTATCGCGGCCGCTCGGAGATCATGCTCGACCTCAACGAGCCCGACGCGCGCGCGCAGGCGCTCGAGCTGATTGCGCTCGCCGATGGCGTAGTCGAGGGCTTCGCGCCCGGCACGCTCGATTCGATCGGGCTGGGCCCGGCGCGGTGCCTCGCCGCCAACCCGCGATTGGTCTATGGGCGCATGAGCGGTTGGGGACAGACCGGTCCGCTTTCGACGAGCGCGGGCAACGACATCAACCACCTCGCGCTTACCGGCGCGCTGCACGCGATCGGCACCGCTGCCGCGCCGGTCCCGCCGCTCGGGATGGTCTCCGAATTCTCCGGCGGCGCCCTGTTCATGGTTCTCGGACTGGTCTCGGGCATCCTCGCGTCGCAGGCGACCGGGCGTGGCCAAGTGATCGATGGCGCGCAAAGCGAGGGTGTCGCGGTGATGATGACACTCTATTATTCACTGTTCGGCGCTGGCCGCTGGGCCGATCGCCGCGCCGCCAACCTCACCGATGGCGGGGCGCCCTTCTATCGCTGCTATGCGTGCCGCGACGGGCGGCACGTCGCGGTCGGCGCGCTCGAGCCGGCCGAGTTCACTTCGCTGTGCCAGGGCCTCAAGATCAGGCAGAGCCGGTTCCAGCAATATGATCGCCGCGGCTGGGACGAAATGGCCGCGGCGTTCGCCGACATCTTCGCGACGCGCACGCGCGACGACTGGGCCGAACATTTTCTCGATCGCGGCGCGTGCGTGACGCCGGTACTGTCGCTCGCCGAAGCGCCGAACCATCCGCACAATCGCGCACGCGCCAGCTTCGGTACGCCGCTCGGGCCGCTGCAACCGATGCCGGCACCGCGCTTCTCCGAAACCCCGCTGCAGGTCGTGCCGCAGGAAGAAGCGTCAGTCCACGAAGTGCTCGCGCGCTGGGGTTAGCCCGACCCTCGGCATCCGAAGCGTCCTAAAAGTTGCCGGGAGCGACAGGCGCGGGATCCCAGGTCGCCGGCAGCGTACGCGCCGGAAGCGTCACTGCCACCTCGGCGACTTTGGCCCGCGCCGACGCGCCGAGCGCGACTTGATAGGTGCCGGCCGCGATCTGCCAGTCGCGCTTCGCTTCGTCGAAGGTCGCGAGCAGGCGCGGGTCGACGGGCACCGACAGGGTGGCGGACGCCATCGGTGCCAATCGCACTTTGCGGAAGCCGCCGAGGCGTTTCGGTGCTTCCCACCCCGCGCCGGAGACATAGACCTGCGGCACGGCGGATCCGGCGCGCTTGCCGGTGTTGCGCACCGTGAAAGTCGCGACCGGCGCGCCGTTCCGCACCGTCACTTTCAGGTTCGAATAGGCGAAGCTCGTGTAGCTCAGACCATGGCCGAATGGATAAGCGGGATCGAGATTCCGGGCGTCGAGCCATTTGTAGCCGACCGTCGCGCCTTCGCTGTACACGGTATCACCCTTGTTCGGCGGGCTCTGCTTGGCGAGCTGGTCGAGGCTGGCTGGAAAGGTCACCGGCAAATGGCCGGAGGGATTGACCTTGCCGAACAGGACATTCGCGATCGCCTCGCCGCCGGCCGTGCCCGGATACCAGGCCGCGACCACCCCCCGCACCTTGTCGCGCCAGGGGGTGAGGACCGGGCCGCCGGTCTCGAGCACCACCACGGTGCGCGGGTTGGCCGCGGCGACGGCGTCGATCAGCGCGTCCTGGCCGTCGGTGAGCGTAAGCGACACGTCGAACGCTTCGCCCGCCCATTGCGTCGCGAACACGATCGCGACGTCGGCGTCGCGCGCTGCCGCCGCCGCGATCTCGGGATCGCTGCCATCGACGAAGCGGATGTCCGCCTTGGGCGCCTGCGCCTTGATCGCCGCGAGCGGGGAGGAAGGGTAATACATCACCGGCCCCGGCCAGCTTTCAGGCTTAATCCCGGGCACGGCATTGCCGCCGACCGGATAGACCAAGGACGACCCGCCGCCCGCGAGCACGCCCTTATCGGCGTGTCCGCCGATCAGCACGATCTTCTTCACGCTCGGCGACAGCGGCAGGATCGCCTGTTCGTTGCGCAACAGCACCATGCTCTCTTCGGCGTCGGCGCGGCTGATCGCGGCGTTCTTTGCGAGCATGTCCTTGGGCAGGTCGATCGGCCCGTCCATCCCGGCGTGATCGACCAGGCCCTGCGCGAACATCGAACGAAGGATGCGCGCGGCCATCTGGTCGAGGCGTGCCTGCGTCACCTTGCCCTCGGCGACAGCGGCCTTGAGCGGCGCGCCGAACCAGTGTTGCGTGTCGAACGGATAGCCCGATTGCTGCTCGAGCCCCGCGTTGGCGGCCGGAGCAGTCGAATGCACACCGCCCCAATCGGACATCACATAGCCCTGGAAACCCCAGTCGCGGCGCAGCACGGCGCTGAGCAGCCACGGGTTCTCGCAGCTGTGCGTGCCGTTGACCTTGTTGTACGAGCACATCACCGCGCCGGCTTGCGAACGCTCAAGTGCGATCTCGAACGCGAGCAGGTCGGACATCCGTGCCGCCGCGGGATCGATCACCGAATTGCCTTCGCCGCGATCGGTCTCCTGATCGTTCACGGCATAATGCTTGATCGTCGAGATCACGTGGTTCGACTGAATGCCCGCCGCCTGCGCGCCGACCATCACGCCCGCCAGCCATGGATCCTCGCCGGCATATTCGAAATTGCGGCCGTTGCGCGGCTCACGCATAAGATTGACGCCCCCCGCGAGCATCACGTTGAATCCCGAGGCGCGCGCTTCGGAGCCGATCATCGCGCCGCCGCGGAACGCGAGCGCCGGGTTCCAGGTGGCGGCCGTCGCAAGTCCCGAAGGCAGCGCTGTCCGCTCGCGCTTGCGCGCCGCACCGCCTTGCGTGGCAACCCCGACGCCGGCGTCGGTCTGCCATTGCGGCGGGATGCCGAGCCGCGGGATGCCCGGGACGTAACCAGCGGAGCCGGCGCGGGCGTCGGGATCGGCGCTGAATTTGCCCGGCATATCCGTACCGAAATAGCCGGTCACGAGGAGGAGTTTTTCGTCCTGCGTCATTTGCGCCAGCACCAGTCGGGTGCGCGCGTCGGCCGAGAGCTTAGGATTGCGCCATGGCTGGTCCTGTGCCGCAGCGGGCGCCGCGGAAAGCAGCAGCGCAGCAGCCAGCGCGATCGTACGTGTCACGTTCAATTTCTCCCCTTTTTTGCAACGGCGCCGCGGCCTACCGGATGACCTTCAGCAGTCTCGCGGCGAATTACAAGCGCGCTAGGGTCGTAGACATGCCGCTAGCGGGACCGGCGGCCGCGGCGCGTGCGAACCGGCTCCCGGCTGCGACGGGACTAGCCGGTCCGCGCCGGTGCCAGGTCGATGCTGCGGATCCGCCAGCTTTTCTGCTCGGCGGTTGCGCCGTCGATGTCGCCGGTCCGGTGCAAGGTGATGGTGCCCGACTCGTGGAACGCGCGGCCGTCCTTGCCGCGGCCATAGGCCTGCACCGGCACGGTGACGTAGCGTTGGCCGGCACCGGCATCGATAGGGCCCGGCGCGCCGATCTGGGCGTGATATTCGGCATAACGCGCGAAGCTGCCGGCGAATTCGGCTGCGCTCGGGCCGCCGGGCTCGCGCAGACGATAGGCTTCGCCGTAGCGGCCGGCTTCGATCAAGGCATAGTATCGCTGGACGACATCGGCAGCGCCCTGCGCGCTGTCCCGGGTGAACGGTGCTTCGGATATTGGCGTGCGATCGTCGGCCAAGCCGCCCGGCTTGCCGGGGGCTATCGGCTCGACGGGGCCAGGCGTCGCCACCGCCGCGTCAGGCGGGGGTATGGTCGTGTCGTTGCCGCTCGGGACGGATGCAGGATGGCAGCCGCCGAGCAGCAACGGCACGAGCAGAAAGCGACGCATGGGGACTCCGCGGCAAAGGCTTGGGGCTAACGACCGCCGATCTTGCCGTGTTCCACCATGGTCTCGTTGCCGATGAATCCGAGATGCTCGACGCCTGCGCGCTTCACTACGTCGAGGACCGTCGCGAACCGGTCATAGGCAGCGTTGGGATCGGTGCGCATGTGCAACACGCCCTCAGGCCGCGCCCCAATCGGTTTGAGCCGCTCGGGCAGCGCCGCATCGGGGAGTGCGCTGCCGTCCCACAACAGCGCTCCGTTCGCCAATATGTCGAGCCGATGCGGCGGCTCGGCGGGTGCAGTGCCCGGCGGCGGCAATTCGATCGGCAGCTTATGCGTCTGGATCGGCAGTGTCATGATGATCATGATCAGCAGCACGAGCATTACGTCGATCAGCGGCGTGGTGTTGATCGCCGGAACCGGATCGGCGGCGAGTTGGACGGCCCTTCGCATGATGGCTCTCCCGATCGATTGTATGTGATAGCATAACATATCATTGGATCGATGCAAGCGCCGGCTTGCCGCGCGGTCATTCGTATTTCCAATTGCGCCGCTTGCCTTCGCGCAGCCATTCGATCGACTGGGCGACACGTTTGTCGCGCGTTTCCGGGCGCTTGGCTTCGGCGATCCACTCGCAATATTCTCGGCGCTGGCCCGGCGGAAAGCCGTTGAACGTCGCGGCCGCGGCTGCGTCCCTCGCGAGCGCTTCGGCTAGCGCCTCGGGAACATCGGTTTCGGACTTGGGCTCGGCACGCTGGCGTTTGGGCCGGTTGCCGCTGTAGATCAGCTCGGCGCTGGCGCGGACCTGCTTTTCGATTTCCTCGGCGGGGGGAAGCGTGTCGAGTGAAGTCAGGCGGCCATATTGGCCCATCGCCTCGCCTTCGTTGCCTGTCGCGAGCACGTCGCGATCCCATACGCCGAAGGTCGCGTGCGCCTTGAATGCTGCCATGTTGGCGAGCGGCTTTCCCGTCAAATAGAAGGACGGCATCCCCCATTTGATCGTTTCCTCGATCTCGGGACATGCGACGTGCACGCGTTCGCGCAGCCAGGCGAGGATTGGACGCGCAAAATCGGCCTGCTTCTCGATATAGGCGTCGATGCGCGGATCACGTGTCATGGTGTTCCTCCCTGAACTGCCATGCTCGGTTAGCGCATGCGGAGCGTCAAGGTTCGAGCGCGTCCGCATCCTTGTCGTCGAGTTCTGCGTCCAGATCTGCCTCGCTCAACGCGGCGTTGTCGAAATCTTCCTGCAACTCGTCTTCGGCATCGTCGTCGGACGCCATTTCCGCGTCGCTGTCTTCTTCGCCGGTCTCATCCTCGAGCATGTCGAGCACGTCTTCGTCCGGCGCATCGGCGTCTTCGCCGAGATCGGGCGGCATGTCGGTCTGGATCATTCCGTCGTTCGGCCCGTCGCGCGTCGCTTCGAGTATCTCGGCGCGCTGGCTTTCGTCATAGCCTTCTTCGTCATAGCCGTCGTCGTTTGGACCCTGCTCGGGCACGCGGTATCCGCCCATATGCTCACCTCGCTGTTGTCTCGCATCAACGGCGCGGGCGGCGCGAGCGTTCCGCTGCTACTCAGCTGGGCGGAACAGCCGTCCCCGCTCTGTGATCGCTACTACCCCCAAGGATAGCACAGCCATCAGCAGAAATCCCGTGTAGAGCGGCACCGTGGTGCCGTCGAACGATTGGCCGATCAGCGCGCCGACCAGCGCACCGGTGAGCATCGACACGAACCCCTGCACGCTCGACGCCGTGCCCGCGATCGCACCCATATTCTCCATCGCCATCGCCGAGAAATTCGACGTCGACAGGCTGAACCCCATCATCATCAGCCCCTGGAGCAGGATGAACACGGGGAGGGACTCGAGTCCGAGCCAGATCACGAGTAGATGCGTTGCCGCAACCCCGATCACCGCGAGGAGCGCCGAATGCGAGATGCGCCGCGTGCCGAGGCGCATCACCAGCCGAGAATTGAGGAACGATCCCACCGCAAGCATCGAGGCGACGCACGCGAACACCAGCGTCAGCAGGTGCGGACGGTGGAACACGTCCTGCATGATCTGCTGGATCGATCCGATGAAGCCGAAGATCGATCCCGACATCAGCGCCGAAGCGACGGTATAGCCCGCCGCCCAGCGATCGCGCACGACGATCAGCGAATCCTCGGCGATGCGGCGCGGCGAGAGCGACTGGCGCGCGTGCTCGGGCAAGGTTTCGGGCATGCGCAGCCGAAACCACACCAGTATGGCGGCCGTGGCGATTGCGATGCCGCCGAAGATCCAGCGCCACGATGTGAAGGCGATGATGATCTGCCCGAAATTGGGCGCGAGGATGGGCGCCGCCATGAACACGATGAACGTCAGGCTCATGACGCGTGCCATCGCGCGGCCCTGGTAGCAGTCGCGCACCAGCGCCACCGTGACGACGCGGGCCGCCGCGACCGCCATGCCGGCGAAGAAGCGCGCGCCGAGCAGCAACTCGAAGCTGCCCGAAACCGCGACCACGATATTGGCCACGATCGTGCCGACCATTGCCGCCGACAATACCGGGCGCCGGCCGAATCGGTCGGCAAGCGGGCCGTAGATCAATTGTCCGAGCGCGAAGCCGATCAGGAAGGTCGTGATCACGAATTGGCGCGCATTGGCGTTGGCCACGTGCAGGCTTGCGCCGATCGCGGGCAGTGCCGGCAGCATCGAATCGACACCGAGCGCCGTCAGCGACATCAGCGCAGCGACGAGGCACACGAACTCGGCAAAGCCGATCGGCGCGGCGTTGAGCGTGGAATTGCGCTGCTGATCCATCGCGCGCCCATGGCCGATCCTCCCCGCCGCGTCACCCCCGGGGGTTGACGAAAATGCTGTCGCCGGTTAGTGTATTGCTTATATAATACGCTTGGAGATGCGCCATGGTTCGCATGTTGTCGCTTGTGCTGATCGCGGTGCCGCTCGCCGCATGCGACGGCAGCGGCGGGAATTCGACCCAGATTTCGATCTCGTCGGAGGACGGCGACGGCAACACCAGCGTCACCGCCAAGGACGGCAATTATTCGATCAAGGCGCCGGGCTTCTCGGGGTCGTTCAAGCTGCCCGGGCTCGCGATCCAAGGCGACGATCTCGATATCGATGGCATCAAGCTGCCGCCGAAATCGCGAATCACTGCGCTGGATGCCAAGGACGGCCATGGCAACGACGATCAAGCGACGATCAAGTTCGAGACCGAGATGGCGCCGTCCGACACGCTCGCCTGGCTCAAGAGCAAGATGCTCGCGCAGGGCTATCGCGTGGAAACCAAGGCCTCGGGGCTGGCCGGTGCCAAGCGCGATGGCAGCAAGTTCACGCTCGACCTGTCGCCCAAGGGGAACGGCACTGCTGGAGTATATGCAGTCAACGGTTGAGCTTTGCGCAGGGTCAAATACGCTGTCGCGGTCAGGAGCGATCCGCTAAGGGATAGGCTTTCCTGTTCGTGGTGAGTTCGATGCTTGACACCCCCCTTGCCGAAGTCCCGCTGGTCTCGCTCGACCAGGCGCGTGATGATCCTGATGGCTTTGCCCAGGTGTTCGGCGGGTCGTTCGCCCGCTTCGGCTTTGCGATGGTGAAGGACCATGGTGTGCCACAGGCGCTGATCGATCGCGCGTGGCAGTTCACGAAGGATTTCTTCGACCTCCCGGAAGCCGAGAAGCGTCGCTATCACGTCGAAGGTGGCGGCGGGGCGCGCGGCTATACGCCGTTCAAGACCGAGATCGCCAAGGGCGCCGAATTCGTCGACTTGAAGGAATTCTGGCACATCGGTCGCGAACTGCCTGCCGAACATCGCTTTGCCGGAGACATGGCGCCCAATATCTGGCCGGATGAACCGAAGGGGTTCAAAGAAACCTTCCTGTCACTGTTCACTTCCTTCGATGAAGCGGGGGATCGTCTGCTATCGGCGATCGCTCGCTACCTCGATCTGGAACCAAATTGGTTCGATCGCGCCGTTCGTGACGGCAATTCGGTGCTGCGGCTGCTCCATTATCCGCCGGTCTCGGCCGACGCGCCCGAGGTTCGCGCCGGCGCACACGAGGACATCAACCTGATCACGCTGCTGCTCGGTGCCGAGGAGGCGGGGCTGCAACTGCTCGACAGGGACGGGCGCTGGCTGCCGGTCAAGCCGCCGGCGGGGGCGATGGTGGTCAATGTCGGCGACATGCTCCAGCGGCTAACCAACCATGTGCTGCCGTCCACCACGCACCGCGTTGTCAATCCGGCGCCCGATCGCCGTCACGTTCCGCGCTATTCGATGCCGTTCTTCCTTCACCCTGCACCGGATTTCCTGATCGAGACGCTGCCGGGCTGCATTACGGCCGAGAATCCCGATCGCTATCCCGAGCCGATCACCGCGCAGGACTATCTGCACGAGCGGCTGGTCGAGATCGGGCTGCTTAAGAATTAGCCAAATAGCGCGTCAGAGGCCCTTGCGACCGAAGCCGCGCCGCGTCGGCGCTGCTACGGATGGCGCGGTCTCGCTTTTCGCGGCGAGATAGCGCGCGATGATCGCGTCGGCGTCGAAACCGTCGGCGCGCGGTTCTGCGGCCGTCGACGGCGTGGGTACCGGATCGTGCCTTGGCGTGATCATGGTTTGCGGCGCGTGGCGCGCCGCGAGGGCATGCGCGGCGAATGCTTCGGCGGCGGTGCGACCGCCGGCGACGCCGCCGACCGCCAGGCGGAGTTTGCGCGCGCCGGTCGCGCGCGCCATCCAGCCATCGGTGTCGCGCGCGGTGAAGGTGAAGATGAGGTTGCGCGAGACCGGGATCAGATTGACGCGCATCACTTCGGTCCGAGCGCCGACCAGGTCCGATAGCGGCGCCGACTTGCTGCCGACCCAGATCAAGGGACCTTCGACGCGCGCGATGGTGCGCTGCGGCAGTGCGAAATACAGAATCGCCGCAATGCCGGTCATGATCGCCAGCATCGCCGAGACCGACCATTGCGAGGCCGGCCCGTACAGCGTGGCAGTCGCCGAGGGCCCAAGGAACGAACTGGCGATCAGAGCCAGTTTTGCTGCCCGCCAACGCGAAGACTTGAGCTCCATACACGCTCCTCCGTCGAATCGAGCATAGCCCAACCTGCTTAAGCGAGTGTCTACGGAGCTTTCCTAGTCCCCGCTTGCAGCGGGAGGCGCTCATCCTCTAGGTCGCGGCGCATGACTTCAGCCTCTCCTTTGCGCGTCGCGCTCGCCGGCCTCGGCACGGTCGGCGCCGGCGTGATCCGAGTGATCGACACCAACCGCGAGCTGATCGCACGCCGTGCCGGACGGCCGATCGAGATCGTCGCCGTCTCGGCGCGCGACCGCGCCAAGGATCGCGGCGTCGACATCTCGCGCTTCGACTGGATCGACGACCCCGCCGAGCTTGCCGCGCTGGAAGGCGCGGACGTCGTGGTGGAGCTGATCGGCGGTTCGGACGGCCCGGCGCTCGCGCTTGCGCGCCGCACGCTCGGCGCGGGCAAGGGTCTGGTCACCGCAAACAAGGCAATGATGGCGCACCACGGGCTGGAGCTTGCACAGGCGGCCGAGACCGCCGGCGTCGCGCTCAAGTTCGAGGCAGCGGTGGCGGGTGGCATTCCTGTGATCAAGGGATTGCGCGAAGGCGCCGCCGCCAACGTGATCAGCCGCGTCTATGGGATCCTTAACGGCACGTGCAATTTCATCCTGTCGAAGATGGAATCGGAAGGCCGCGGTTTCGCCGAGGTGCTCGAGGAAGCGCAGAGGCTGGGCTTTGCCGAGGCCGACCCCAGCTTTGACATCGACGGCGTCGACGCCGCGCACAAGCTGTCGATCCTCGCCAGCATCGCGTTCGGTGCGCAGCCTGCATTCGGCGACGTCGCGATCACCGGCATTCGCCACGTGATTGCCGCCGACATCGCCGAAGCGGCGGCGCTCGGTTACCGCGTGCGGCTGGTCGGGATGGCCGAATCGGGGAGCGCCGGGTTGTTCCAGCGCGTCCATCCGCATCTCGTGCCGCTCGCGCATCCGCTCGCGCACGTGCTCGGGTCGCTCAACGCGGTCGTCGCCGAAGGCAATTTCGTCGGACGGCTGTTCTTCCAGGGCGCGGGTGCCGGAGATGGTCCGACGGCGAGCGCGGTGGTCGCCGACCTGATCGACATCGCGCGCGGCGAATATGGCCCGCCCTATGCGATGCCTGCGGCGTCGCTCGCCGCCGAGCCGCCCGCGGCCACCGGCGATCGCCGTGGCCGCGCCTATCTGCGCTTCACGGTCGCCGACAAGGTCGGCGTGCTCGCGGAGATTGCCGCTGCGATGCGCGATGCCGGCGTCTCGATCGAATCGCTGATGCAGCGTGGCGCGATGGCCGACGGCACCGTGCTGGTCGCGATCGTCACGCACGAGGGTCCCGAGCGCGCGGTCGCGCAGGCGCTCGACAAGCTGCGCGGCTCGCAGAGCCTGAGCGGCGACCCGATGTGGATGCACATCCTCGACGGCTGAGGTTCGCGGGCGGGGCGGCGCTTGGAAGCGCGCGCTCCGCGGCATTATTCGTGCGTGTCTTCGTCGAGCGCAATTCGGACCCACGGGCGGCGCTGGCGTGGGCACACCGGCATGCCGACCACACCGCACATGTTGCGCTTCGCCGACAATTCGATCGACGCGGTCTTGCCGTCGTGGCGGTTGTCGTCGTCCAGGCCAGTCAGGCGATAGCGTCGGGAGGGATCGGTGCTGCACCCGATTCGCGCCGGATTGACTGCGCACGACGCCATCACATTCACCAGCAGCGGCGGCTTGACCAGGCGCGCGCGACGGGCCGGACGGCGGTGGCGCGCGACGCGCACGGGATGCGCCGCAGTGGCGACTTGCGGTTGCGCAGGCGCGGCAATGGCGAGGAACAGGGCCAGTGCAAGCATCAATCCTCCCTCTTCGACTTGGCCGCTCCGCGCGCATTAACGACTTTTGCGTCTATAAGGTTGCCGCGATATCGCTGCTCCCCTATCGCGACCCCGGCGCCGCAAGAGGGGAGAGTCGCGTGACCGAGCAGCAAGCCAGTACCGTCCTGGATCGTGTCCTCGTACTGGAGATGGTGCGCGTCACGGAAGCCGCGGCGGTCGCCGCATCGACACTGGTCGGCCGCGGCGACGAGAAAGCGGCCGATCACGCGGCCGTGGAGGCGATGCGCGCCGCGCTCAATCAGCTCTATCTCGACGGCACCGTGGTGATCGGCGAAGGCGAACGCGACGAAGCACCGATGCTGTACATCGGCGAGAAAGTGGGCGCCGCGCAGGGCAAGGGCCCCAAGATCGACATCGCGCTCGATCCGCTCGAAGGCACTACGATCACCGCCAAGGCCGGCCCCAATGCGCTCGCAGTGCTCGCGATCGCCGAAGAGGGGGGGCTGCTCAACGCGCCCGACGTCTACATGGAGAAGCTCGCGGTCGGGCCAGGCTATCCCGACGGCGTGATCGATCTCGCGAAAAGCCCGACCGAGAATATCGCGGCGATCGCCACGGCAAAGGGCTGCATGCCGCACGAAGTGATTGCTTGCGTGCTCGATCGCCCGCGCCACGAGAAGCTGATCGCCGAATTGCGCGACATCGGCTGCGGCATCGTGCTGATCCCCGATGGCGATGTTGCAGGCGTGATCGCGACCACCAATCCCGACACCACGATCGACGTCTATATGGGCACCGGCGGCGCGCCCGAAGGCGTGCTCGCCTGCGCGGCGCTGCGCTGCGTCGGCGGCCAGTTCAAAGGCAGGCTGCTGTTCCGTAACGACGAGGAACGCGCGCGGGCCCGGCGCTGGGGGGTCGAGGATCTCGACAAGATCTATGACCTGACCGAGCTCGCGAAAGGCGACTGCATCTTCGCAGCGACCGGCGTGACCGACGGATCGCTGCTCCAGGGCGTCAAGCGCCGCAGCACCAGGATGACCACCGAGAGCGTGGTGATGCGCGCAAGTTCGGGCACGGTACGCTGGGTCAAGGGCGAGCATCGCCTCGGCTGATCGCCGCCTGGCTCCGGCGGCGCGACGACGACTTGCCGCGTTTGGACCATCATTCGGACAGCGATTGTCCACGACAGATCATTATGCTCCCGAATCGACGCTCTATTGTGGGGAGACGTGGAGTTGCTGCTCGCGTTGCTGCTTGCTGCCGAGGAGCCGCCGAGCGCACATATAGCGGCGATACTTGCCGAATATCATGCCGGCACACGCGCCGCCCCGAGTTGCAATGTGCCCAACGACAAGGACGAGATTTCGGTCTGCGCCAATCGCCGCGCCGACCGCTGGCGCATGCCCGATACCCGGCCGGATACCGGCGAACCCTCACGCGAAGCCGTGCCGGCCGAGCGTGCCCGCTATGTCCGCACGCGCACGCCCTGCGAGGACCGCGGGCCGTTCCTGGTCGGTTGCGGCATGGCGGGCGTCTCGATGACCATGGGCTTTGGCGGTCCCGGAGCCGGCAAGGCGCGTCTCGAAAAGCCGCGCCTGCCCGCACGATAACGCGAAATCACAGCGCCGAGGATTGAACCGACCTGCCGAATGCGCACAAGAGAGGGTGCGCAGACGGGAGACGAGCATGCGGCGGACGAAATTGCTGGCAGCCTTGGCGATTTCATTGGCGGCGCCCCTTGCCGCGCAGCAGTCGGCGCCGACACAGGCTCAGAGTGGCCCGTTCGTCGCCGAGAGCGTGATGATCCCGATGCGCGACGGAGTGAAGCTGCACACGGTGATCTTGCGCCCGCGCGACCAGAGCGGGCCGCTGCCGATTCTGTTCGGCCGCACGCCCTATGGCGTCGAGGATGCCGCGCCGTCCGCCATGCCGCGTTCCTGGGGCGCGCTTGCCAGGGACGGCTATATCTTCGTCAATCAGGATATGCGCGGTCGGTTCAAGTCCGAAGGCGCGACGTTCAGCCTGTCGACAGCGGTGCACCCCGGCGACAAGAAGGCAGTGGACGAAGCGACGGACGCCTATGACAGCATCGACTGGCTGGTGAAGCATGTGCCGGGAAACAGCGGCAAGGTCGGCATGTGGGGCGTATCCTATCCCGGCTTCGCGGCGGCGGTGGCGCTGGTCGGCGCACATCCCGCACTCAAAGCAGTCAGCCCGCAGGCGGCATGGATCGATTATTGGATGAACGACGATCTGCATCGCTGGGGGGCGATGCGGCTGACGTATGCAACCGATTGGGTTTCAAGCCTGCAGTATGAACGAACCAATTGGGGTGATTATCCGTACACGCGGTACGACACGTATCAATATTTTCTTGAGGCCGGTTCACCCGCCGATATCGAAGCGAACGTCTTCAAAGGTCGCGTACCGCGCTATCGCGAGATGATCGATCACCCCGACTATGACGCGCATTGGAAGTCGCAGCGCTGGTCGGACGCACTCAGGCGCACCAATGTGCCGACGCTCAATGTCGCCGGTTATTGGGACCAGGAGGATCCCTGGGGCAGCTGGCAAATCTATTACAAGCAGAAGCAGGACGATCCCAACGGCCTCGCGCTGATGGTCGCCGGGCCGTGGGCGCACGGCACCTGGCGCACCGCCAGCAACGCGCTCGGCCGCATTCCCTTCGGCGTCGACAGCGGCACGCAGTTCCAGGAGCAGATCGAGGCGCCGTTCTTCGCTTATTGGCTCCATGGCACCGGCGAGCAGCCGAAGTACGGACTTAAGAGCTTCCAGTCGGGCTCGTGGCAGTGGAAGACCTATCCGCAATGGCCATTGGCGCGAACGAACCCGACCAGCCTGTTCCTCCATGCCGACGGCAGCCTGAGTTTCTCCGCGCCGGCGGCGGCCGAAGGGTGCCGCGACTATGTCTCCGATCCGGCGCGGCCGGTGCCGTTCCGCCCGCATCCGATGTCGGCGACCTATGCCACGCCCGACTGGCGCTGGTGGGAAGCCGAGGACCAGCGCTTCGTCGACGATCGGCCCGACGTGCTGAGCTATGTCAGCGCACCGCTGACCGCAGACCTCACCGTCACGGGCGCAATCACGGCGAACCTGATGGCCTCGACGAGTGGCACCGACAGCGACTTCGTCGTCAAGCTGATCGACGTCTTTCCGGAAAATTATGAGAAAATGCCGACCGGCGCTGCCGGCGCCTACGCCAATTCGCTCAACGGCTATGAGCTCCCGATCGCGATGGAGGTGCGGCGCGGCCGCTATCTCGCGTCGTTCGAGAAACCGACGCCCCTGGTGCCGGGCCAGATCATCGAATGGCCGGTGCCGCTGCGCGACCACGACCATGTGTTCAAGGCCGGCCACCGCATCATGGTCCAGGTCCAGTCGAGCTGGTTCCCGGTGATCGATCGCAACCCGCAGAGCTTCGTGCCGAACATCTACAAGGCCAAGCCGGCGGACTATGTGAAGGCGACGCAGAAGGTGTGCGCGGGGTCGCTGGTCAAGCTGCCGCTGGTGAAGAACTGATAGATCAGGCCCGTGGCAGGGCCGATCCTCAGTTCTTCAGCCGCCACCCGGTCTTGAGCGCCCAGGTGATGATCCCAAGGCAGACGCCTAGGAATACGAAAGTGAACGCCAGGCTCCATCCGACACTGACGTCGGCGACACTGAAGAATGTCCAGCGAAAGCCGCTCACCAGATAGACGACGGGATTGAACAGCGACACCGTGCGCCACAGCGGTGGCAGCGTTTCGATCGGATAGAAGGCGCCGCCGAGGAAGGTGAGGGGCGTCACGAACAGTGCGGGAATGATCTGCAGTTGCTCGAATCCGTCGGCCCACAGCCCGATCAGGAACCCGAACAGGCTGAACGCCATGCTGATCAGCACCAGAAAAGCGATCATCGCCAGCGGATGATCGATGTGCAGCGGCGTGAACAAGGTCGATGTGGCGAGGATCACCAGCCCGATCATCAGCGACTTGCTCGCCGCCGCGCCGACATAGCCGAGCACCAGCTCGGTTGCCGATACCGGCGCCGACAGTATTTCGAAGATCGTGCCGGCGAAGCGCGGCATATAGATGCCGAACGAGGCGTTGGAGATGCTCTGCGTCAGCAGCGCCATCATGATCAACCCCGGTACGATGAATGCGCCGTAGGAGACATGTGCAACTGGCTGCATGCGCGATCCGATCGCGCTGCCGAACACCACGAAATAGAGCGAGGTACTGATCACCGGCGTCGCGAGGCTGCCGACCAGCGTGCGGAACCAGCGCGCCATTTCGAAGTGATAGATCGCCTTGATCGCCTGGACGTTCATGCCGCCACCGCCTTTTTCTCGACCAGGTCGACGAAAATATCCTCGAGACTCGAGCGCGAGGTCTCGAGATCGGTAAAGCCGACGCCGACCTCGTCGAGCCGGCGCAGCAGCGCATGGATCGCGCCATGACCCTCCCCGGCGTCGAAACGGTACCGCAGCTTATGGCCCTCGTCCTCGAGCGTCAGATGATACTCCGCGAGTGCGTCCGGCACCGACGTGAGCGGGTCGGGCAGGGTGAGCACCATCTCGCGCTTGCCCATCTTGGCCATCAGTGCCGCTTTTTCTTCGACCAGCAACAGCTTGCCGCCGGTGATCACGCCGACACGATCGGCCATTTCCTCGGCCTCTTCGATATAGTGCGTAGTGAGGATGATCGTCGTCCCGCGCTCGCGCAGCCCGAGCACCAGATTCCACATGTCGCGGCGCAAGGCGACGTCGACACCGGCGGTGGGCTCGTCAAGGAACAATATGTCGGGTTCGTGCGCCAGCGCCTTGGCGATCAGCACGCGCCGCTTCATCCCTCCTGAGAGTTCGCGGACACGCGCGCCGCGCTTGTCCCACAGGCTCAGATCCTTAAGAATCTGCTCGAGATAGGCGTCGTTGGGTTGCTTGCCGAACAGCCCGCGCGAGAAGCGCACGACGCTCATCACGCGCTCGAACATGTCGACCGAGAGCTCCTGCGGTACCAGGCCGATTTTGTGGCGCGCGGCCTTGAAGTCGCGCTGTGCATCGACGCCGTCGACGGTGATCGTGCCGCCGCTCGGCACCACTATTCCGCAGATGATGTTGATCAGCGTGGTCTTGCCCGCGCCGTTCGGCCCGAGCAGCGCGAAGATTTCGCCGCGATTGATCGTGAGATCGACCGATTGCAGCGCCTGATGGCCGGTCTTGTACGTCTTGGTGACGCCGGCAACGGTAAGGATCGGCTCCAAACTGGCCCCCTTTGGGAAAAGCATGGCTCAGTTAGGGAGGCGATCGCCGATCGGCAACCATTCGGTACAGAATTGGCCGTGACGCGCCAGTTCAGTCTATTTTCGGGCAGAAGATGGCAATCGTCGCGGAACGATTGGGGGGGCGGAAGCGGGTGAGCGCCATCCGGCGGCGCTGGCGCAACCGGCAACATGGTGGTCTAGGAGTAGGTTCAGCTGCTGACGACTGCGAGCGAGCACCAGATTGCGAGGCGCACGCGCGACGGCATTTGGATCACTCTCGAATCCCGGGCGCGTTCCCGATTCAACCCGGTGATTTTCGCGCTTCTTCGATCGCCGCGGCCATCTGCTCATAGGTCAGCGCGCCGACCACGACGCGGTCGCTGACCACCCAGCCGGGCGTGCCGCTGATTCCGAGCTTGCCGCCGATCGCGAGATTCCTGTCGATCTCCGCGTTCACGCGGGGCGACGTCGCCGCCGCCTGCGCCTTGCCGAGGTCCAGACCCGCGGCGCGCGCCGCCGATTGGATATTGGCCTGGGTCGGTCCCTCCAGCGCGTAGAGCGCGTCGTGGAACGCGCGGTACTTGCCTTGCTCGGCCGCGGCGAGCGCCCAGCCCGCGGCTATGCGGCTCTCCTCGGAGAGCACCGGATATTCGCGATAGACGATATGGACCTTGGCATCCTTGGCCAGCAGTTCGGCGATCATCGGCAGGCTCGCGCGGCAATAGCCGCAGGCATAGTCGATATATTCGACCAGCGTGACCTCGCCCTTGAGGTTCCCCGCCTGCGCCCCGGCATAGGGCTCGACGATCGCAGAGCGATTGGCAGCGATCAGCTTGCTGTTGTCCTTGAGCCGGAGCCGATCGGCGGTCTCGCGCAACAGCTCCGGATGTTCGAGCAGATACGCACGCACCAGCTGGCCGGCGCGCTCGCGCTCGACCGGCGTCACCCATTGCACCAGCAGCATCAGACCCGCGCCGAGCATCGCTGCGCCGAGCATCAGCCCGCCGAGCAGCAGCGGGCGAATCGTCGGCGATGCGCTCATTGGCCGCGCTGCTTCTTCTTTTTCGACAGTTCGTTGTCGGTGATCAGCTGGATGTCCTGCGCGCGGATATAGTCGGGTGTGCCCGGTTTGAGCCCGGCGACCGCGGCGCGCGCGCTCTGCGCGGCGGTGCGCAGATCTCCGGTCAGCGTCGCCTGCTCGGCGGTGGCGAGCGCGGCGCGCGCGCTGTCGCCTTCCTGCGTATAGGCCATGCCGAGCTGATACCAGGCGAACGGATTGTCATCGTCGCGCGCGACAGCCTGGCGCAGCACTTTCTCCGCCTCGGCGAGATTGCCGCGGTCCTCGGTTGCAATCAGCGCGTGGCCGAACGTGGTGGCGATCAGCGGAGAATAATTGGTGAGCTGCGTCGCCTGGCGCAGCGGGCCCAGCGCGCCCTTGGGGTCGCCCGCCTCGAGCATGATCTGGCCCTGCAGCTCGAGGAAGTAGGGATCCATTGGATCGCTCTTGACCAGCGCGGAGGTCTCGGCCGCCGCCTGCTCGGGATAGCCGCCTTTGTGATAGGCATAGGCGCGCGCGTATCGCGCTGGGACCGACTGTTCGGTTTCGGGATAGCGCACCAGCGTCGCCTTGGGGTCGTCGAGATAGCCGCGCAGCTTGGCCTGGACTCGCTTGAAGCGCCGTTCGACGTCGGAATTGAGCGGCTTGCCCCAGCTCGGCGACTTCTCGAGGTCGGCAGTCAGCGTCGAGATGCGGTCTCCGGTCATCGGGTGCGTCTGCGCGAACGGGTCGACGTCGGGCCCAGTATAGCCGTAGCGGAACTCCATGTTCTGCAGCTTCTTGAAGAAGCTGAGGAAGCCCTTGCCGCTCACGCCCGCGCCGCCGAGGAAGCGCACAGCGGCCGCGTCGGCGGAGGCTTCCTGCGACCTGCTGAATGCCAGGAACTTGCCCATCGCCGCAGTTTGCCCGGCCGAGAGGATCGCGGCGCCGGCATCGCCGCTACCCGCCGCCATCGCCGCAAGTCCGAGCGCCAGGCTCAGCAGCGAGATACCCATTGCGCCCTTGGTGCCCTGGCCCTGGAGCGGCACATGGCCGCCGACGATATGGCCGATTTCGTGCGCGACCACGCCCTGGACTTCATTCGCGCTGGTCGCGGCGTTGACCAGTCCGGAGTTGACATAGACGGTCTGGCCGCCGGCGACGAACGCGTTCACTTCCTTGTCGTTGAGCAGCACGACCTTGACGTTGTTGGGCGACAGCCCCGCGGCGACGATGATCGGCCGCATCATGTCGCTGAAGAGCTGCTCCGTCTCGGCGTCGCGCAGCACGGACTGCGCCGCGGCGGGGGCGGCGCCGAGCGCGAGCGCGCCGGCAACCAGCATCGCTTGCGCGATTCGCCGAATCCACCGCCGCATGCCCACGTTCCTCATCGTCCCCGTGCCTTTTGGCGCCGCTCGATGAACGCCGAGTGAAGCTCAGCCCCCGAAGGTGCGCTGCCACCAACCGCGCCGCGGCGTACCCGCCTCGCCATCGCTGTCGCCGTCGGCCGGCACTGGCTCGTCTTTCGCCTCGGACTCGGCTTCGACGATGGCGGTATCGGCTTCGACCACGGGTGCCGGTGCGGCTTCGGCCGCCTTGCGCCCGCGTCGCGGCTTGGCCGGCGCTTCGACGGCAGGTTCGACTTCGGCGACGAGCACCGCTGTCTCGGCTGCCTCGGCGACCGGTTCCGGCGCAGAGTCGGCGGCCGCCTTGCGACTGCGTCCGCGCCGCGGCTTGGCCGGCGGCTCGGCGTCGGCAGGTGCTTCGGCTGCGGCCGGCGCTTCGGCGGCCGCAACCGGCTCGGCCGTTTCGCCGACCTCCGCCGCTACGGCCTTGCGCCGTCCTCGACGCGGCTTGGGCGTTTCGGCGACAGGCTCGGCGTCGGCGACCGGTTCGGGCTCGACGACGGCGTGCTCCTCCGGTTCGATCGCGCCGGCAGCCTCGACCACCGCGCCTTCGGGGGCGGCGTCGAACGGCGCATTGCCGTTGCGACGTCCGCCGCGACGCCCGCGACGGCGGCGCTTGCGGTTGGCTTCGCCCTCGGCGGTGGGCGCCTCCGCGGCATTTTCAGTGGAGGCTTCGACCTCGGTTCCGGCGTCGGTGTCCTCGTCATCGGCTCCGCCATCGGCTTCGCCGCCCTCGGGGGCCCCGCCTTCATTGTCGCGACTGCGCCCGCGGCGTCCACGGCGGCGGCGGCGGCGCTTGCCACGGGCATCGCCTTCGCTGTCATCGCGGCGTTCGCGCGTTTCGGCGCGCGGCGTTTCCTCGACATCCTCATCTTCATCGTCGATGTCCTCGGGGAAATCCTCCTCGGGCTCTTCGATGATCCGATCGATCCTGGGCGCGTGCGCCGGCGGCGGGCCGCCGGCTTCGACTGCCATCCGCGCGCCTTCGAG
>Ga0105248_10001722_pt1 | contig 24314 bp, 19 predicted proteins | sample KBSS34metaG_FD_81524 | JGI IMG/M metagenome (GOLD analysis project Ga0105248, IMG submission 81524) | Switchgrass rhizosphere microbial communities from Kellogg Biological Station, Michigan, USA - KBS S3-4 metaG | ecosystem: Host-associated > Plants > Roots > Rhizosphere > Soil | place... | reverse complement strand
CCCGAAGAAAAAATAGTCGAGGGCCAGAGTAATGGAAATAAGTGGCCGATAAAAAGTGGTGCCCTGGGCTTGCATCCAGTTGGTCCAGAAATTACTGAGCAAACTGAGCCAGTCGCCTTCAAAAACCCGCTTCAGGTAGGCGACATGAAGGAAGTCATCGGCCAGGAAGTAACCATTTATGACTCTTACGTAACAGATCCAGTTCAGAGCCAGTAGCAGAGCAAGTGCCACTACATCCAGCCACAAGCCACACCTTGTCTGGGATTGGCCTGATGTTTTGGCTTTATCTAAATAAGTCGCTGTGGTCACGCCTCTATTATATTGTTGCCAAGCGACTTAATCTGCCCTGGGTAAAGGTAATCTAGTTGTAAGTGAGAAGGTTTTTGACGATGGAGGGTTGTCACTATCTCCGCAGGTACCAAAGGCAACTTAACTGACAAGAATGTCCTGTCCTTTCCCGATGGCTTCCTCTGGGGGGCGGCTACCTCGCACTTTCAGGTGGAGGGCCATCCCAAGGAAATTACCCAGCGGCTCTCCGATTGGGCGCGCTGGACCGAGGAAGCCGGCCGTATATCGGACAATACCACCGCCGATCAGGCCTGCGAATTTTACACGCGCTACCAGGAAGACCTGGCCCTGATCAAAGACCTCAATCTCAATGCCTTCCGTATTTCCTTCAACTGGCCTGCTCTTTTGCAAGACTGGCGCAACAGCGATCCCTCTACCGATGGGCAGGGGCGCGCATCAAGGAGCCTGGACCCAAGTCAGGTGGAGTATTACCGCACCTTGCTCGGTGCTCTGAAAGCTCAGGGTGTGAGCACCTTTGCCACGCTTTTTCACTTCACCCTGCCCGATTTTCTAGCCGAGAGCGGCGGCTGGGAAAATCCCGAAGTCATTGACGAGTTTGAACATTTCGCCAGACTTTGCGCCGAGGCCTTTGGCGATCTGGTTGATTTCTGGATCACCATCAATGAACCACTGGCCTACGCTTATCAAAGTTTTATATCGGGTTTATGGCCGCCGGGCAAAAAGTCGGAATATCTTGCAGCCTTTCGCGTTATTAGAAATATGCTGGACGGACATGCTCGAGCCTATCACGCCATAAAAGCCGTTAAACCGACGGCTCTCGTCTCGTATACCATGCACTGGCGACCATTTTTTCCGCAAAACAAGTGGAACCCCTTCGACTACATAGCCCGTTACTTCCGCGATTATGTTTTCAATCATCTCTTTCCCGCGGCCGTGCAGACCGGCGTTTTGGCCTTTCCCTTTCCGCTCAGCGCCAATCCTTTTGTTGCCGCCATAGCCGGAAAGATCGAGGGACTGAAAGATACTTGCGACTATCTGGCCATCAACTATTACACCCGCGAGTTGTCCAAGTTTAAGTTTGAATGGCCACTGGACCTCTTTGGCGAGCGTTCGGATAAAGCCGAGCTGGATACAAATGATATGGGTTGGGAAATTTTTCCCGATGGATTGTTTGACCTTTTGGTCACCGGGACGTTGACCTATCAGAGAAATTCGCGGGGAGAGAAGCGTCCGATTTTCATTACCGAAAATGGCTATGCCGCTACCTTTGCCGCTGAACTGAACGAGGGCGACTGGTCCCTGGAAGACCAGACGAGAGTCAGTTATTTGGTTGCCCATCTCAAGGCCATGCACCGAGCTATCGCCATGGGCATTGATGTGCGCGGTTATCTATACTGGTCTTTGTTGGACAACTTTGAATGGTCTGAGGGATTGCGTGCCAGGTTTGGCCTGGTGCGAGTCACTTACCCGACCCAGGAGCGTATCCTGCGTGAGAGTGCTCGAGTTTACGGTCGCATCGCCAAAAATAATTCGGTGGAGATTGAACCCATCATTTCAACTAGAGGAAATGAATAGATGAGAGTTTTGTATCGTACTCTTGCCGCTTTCTTATGTCTGTCCTTTCTGTCATTAGTTGGTCTTGCCCCGCAAAGCCTGCCGGGACGCGCCGTCTTGCATCAGCCGGTCTTGCTGCAGCCTGCCTGTGCCCAGGGTGGCGATAAAGCAGACATGCCGGTAAAGGCGACTCTCTTGAGCGATGTCAGTGGTATCGTACCTGGTGGCAAGTTTAAATTGGGAGTGAAGTTTAATATTGCACCGGGCTGGCACACCTATTATAAGGATCCGGGCGAATCGGGAATGCCGCCCAAGTTTGAATGGCAGTTGCCGACCGGCTTCACGGCCGGCCCTGTGATTTGGCCAAAGCCTCATAAGTCTGCCGATGCCGGTATTGTTGCTTATGGTTATAGCGATTCTGTTTTGCACGGTTTTGATGTGACCGCTCCGGCTGATCTAAAAGTCGGGGACAAAATTACACTAAAAGTAAAAGTCAAATATCTTGTTTGTAAGGATGTTTGCCTGCCTGGGAAGACTGAGCTGGAGCTAGTTTTGCCGGTTGTAGCCAGCGCGGAAAAGTCCGCTGACTCGGCGGCCTTTGATGCTCTTGGCACAGGCTTCACTGATCCTGTTTCAACTTTGTCCATCACCGACGGCGGTGCATCGCCGCCGACTACAACAGGTTCAAATGGAGCGACAGGTTCAGAGGCTTCAACCACTGCCGCCGCGGCACCCCCCTCGGCCGACCTCCTGGGCTCCCTGCTGCTGGCCTTTTGCGGCGGCATCATACTCAATATCATGCCCTGCGTTCTGCCTGTCATCGCTATCAAAGTTTTGAGCTTGCTGGAGCAAGCTAAAGAAGAACCGGCCAAAGTGAAACTGCTGGGTCTGGTTTTTTCTGCCGGCATCATATCGTCTTTTATGTTACTGGCAGCTGTTGTGATTGTCATAAAAGCCGGTGGACAGAAGGTCGGCTGGGGATTTCAGTTTCAGTATCCCGGCTTTGTTTTGCTTATGTGTTCGGTCATATTGTTCATGGCCCTCTCGCTTTTTGGTATCTTCGACATCAATGTGCAGGCCAGTGGCACTATTGATAAATTGGCCCGCAAAGAAGATCTGGTCGGCACCTTTTTCAAAGGCGTGCTGGCGACAATTCTTTCCACTCCCTGCACAGCGCCTTTCCTCGGAGTGGCCCTGGGTTTTGCTTTTTCTCAGTCGGCCGGGATTATCGCCCTGATATTTTTTGCTATCGCCCTCGGTATGTCATCGCCTTATTTACTATTGACCCTCAATCCTAACTGGATCAAATTTATTCCCAAGCCCGGTGACTGGATGGATAAATTCAAAAAGTCGATGGGCTTTCTCATGCTCTTTACTCTGGTCTGGCTCGACACCTATGTCCTGGCTCAGCAAGTCAATGCCGATGTCCTGGTCTTGCTCAATATCTGGCTTGTGGGTCTGGCGTTCTGTACCTGGATAGTGGCAAACTTCAGTGACCTGACCAGCAGTCAGAGCCGGAGACTGAAAGTTTTGGCCACCTCGGGTGCGTTCTTTCTCCTTTTCTCTTTTACCTGTATCTTTGCTCAGCCTGCTGTGTTAGCCGCGCTCAACGGTACGGCCCTTGCCGGTGACGGATGGAAGCCATATACGCCGGAATCGCTCAAGGCGGCGCTGGACGAAAAGCGGGTCGTCTTTTTGGATTTTACTGCGGCCTGGTGTCTGACCTGCAAAGTAAATGAAAAAACCGTGATCGCCACGGATGAAGTGAAGGCAAAACTTAAGGCACTAAATGCGGTGACACTTAAAGCCGATTGGACAAAGCAGGATCCCGACATAACAAAACTCCTAAACAGCTTTAACCGTTCAGGAGTTCCGCTATATGTCATTTATCCGGTCAATCGTCAGGACAAGCCGATTGTCTTGCCTGAGGTGATTACAAAGGATCTCGTCCTCAAGAGTCTGGACGAAGCCGCTAAGTAGGCCGGCTCTTTAGCCAGGTTTACCCGGTTTACTTCAGACCTTTAACGATCGCTAGCAGGTCCGAGTTCGTAGGCATGCCTTCGATTACTTTGGCGACGCTACCATCTTTGGCGATCACAAAAGTAACGCGGTTGGCTGTGGCTTTGCCTTCTACAACAGTGCCGTAGGCTTTGCCGACAACGCCGCCGACGTCAGCGAGAAGCGGTTGCTTCAAGTTGAACTTAGCGGCAAATTTGCCGTGGCTGTCTACGTCGTCGCAGGAGATGCCCAGGGGCTGCGTGTGCAGTTCTTCAAACTGGGCGAGATCTTCGGAGAAGGCGCACATTTCTTTGGTGCATCCCGGTGTATCGTCTTTGGGATAGAAAGCCAAAATGACATGCTTCTTGCCGTGGAAATCGCTGAGTTTGATGTTGCCTGCGGCCTTTGTGCCGATGAAGGCGGGCAGGTCAAACGCAGGAGCGGTGTCGCCTTCCTTGAGAAGGGCATTGGTTGCTTGTGGTGATGTCATAAACTTATCCTCGTTGGAACAAGGACATTGTTTCAGATCGGGCAAGCCAAGAACGTGAATAGACCTGGAAACAGCTTAGCGCTGCTTCATTAAATCGCAGGTGTAGCCAGTCAGCGCCTAACCACCATGAATAGTGGATTGGATTGTTTCCAGCAAACCGTCAATCTTTTGCAGATCGGTCTTCTCAAGGAATACTGCCAGGATGCCCACATCCACATCGGTCAGAACCGTAGTCTTGAAGCGCTGTCCGTCACCGTTGGTCAGTTCTGTGAGCATGACCATCTGACGCAATTTACCGATTTCCAACTTCTTCGTGGCCAGGTTGGAGGTTGAGAGAAGTGCTGTGGACAGTGCGCCGAGCATATCTTTGTCCCAGCCTGTGCCGACTGTTGAAGCTATGACCAGACCATCGTGACCGACGATTAGAGAGCCTGCCACACCTTCGTAGGTGTCGATGGTATTGAGAATATTTTTGATGCCTTCACCGCGCGCAGCCGAGATGATTTTGGCGGTGGTCATACCGGCGCCGATCTTCTTGGTCTCGCCGCTCTTGATGATGTTTTCCACGGCCTGCACGTCGAGCAATAGTTTGCCGATCGTTTTCATTGTGCCGGCGGTTTCAGAGCTAAACTTGGCGCCGCTCGGGGCCGCTTTGGATGATAGGCGTCCGAATTCTTTTACTTCTTTGTATTTTGCTGGTTCTTTGCCGGATGCGGCAGGGGCCGGACTTTCGGCTGAGGCGGCGGCTGGTGCTTTCTCGGCTGCGGGAGCTGGTTTAGGCGCTTCCACCTTAGGCTCAGGCTCGAGCAAGTCATCGTCGCCTTTGTACCTTGCTAGGGCACCAGGGGTGACATCAAGCTGGGCGCTTTCGGTCAGACCGGAGAAGATATTGTCCAGTTCTTCTCCCAGACTTTCTCCGAATAAGCCACCTTCGCCACCACCTTCTGTCGCTTCTGCTGGTTCGTCGGCCGGCTCTGGGGCGGCCTTAGCAGCCGTACTAGAAGCGCTCGCTGCTGCCGGCTTGGTTGCCGGCAAAACATCTTTGACTTCTTTATGTGCATCGGCCGGCGCCAACTCTGAAAAGATGTCGTCGATTTCCGAATCTAAACTTTCGTTGAAGAGACTGCCCTGGGCTTCTTCTTCCACTTCCGCTAGAGCTTCAGATACGGCTTCTTTTGCGGCCGGAGCGGCTTCTACTTTATTGGGCTCTGGAGACTCTTTGTTGATGCCACTGCGGGCGGTGCTGCTCGGGAAAACGTCGGCAACTTCTTTTTGAGCTTCCGGTGGGGCAAGCTCTGAGAAAATATCGTCTATTTCGCCATCCACTCCGCCGCCAAAAAGCGGTTCGGAAGGTTCTTCTACTTCGCCGTCAGCTGCTTCGGGAGCGTCATCAGATTCTCCCAGAGATCTGTCCAACAAGGACGAAAGAGGTGAGGCTTCGAAGTCTCCAGCATTGATATTGAGATCGGGGGGCGCATCAAGATCTCTGGCGCCTCTGAAGCCTGAATCGGCTTTCACCGGTTCTGGTTCTAGCTCCGGCTCAGGTTCAGCAGCAGCCTTAGCTTCCGGTTCGACTATCGCGGCCGGTTCTTCTTTTACTTCTGCGACTTTAGCTTTGGCTTCTTCCGCCGGTTTGACGGCGACTGTCTTAGGTGTAGCTGCAACTTCCGGCGCACCATCACCCTTAAACACAGTGTCCAGTGTCAGTTCGGTCGGTGGTTCTATCGGCTTAGCGACTTCTTCGACTTTCTTGGGTGCTTCTTCGGCCGGCTCATCATCCAGTCGGTCAAGCAGGCTGCGCAGGCTGTCCGGTTCGCTTTCCACATCCGGCTGTTGCGGTTTGAGTGTACCTGTGCCGCTGGCCGAAAGGGCATTCAACTTAGTAAATGTGCTGGTATTGCGGCGCTTCATCGCCGCCAATTTGTTGTTGGTGTTGGTCGGTGAAAGACCTGTCGGTGCGCCAGCCGTCGATGTTGGAGTGGCGCTCGGCACTGGGAAATTGCCTGTATCTTCGCCGCTTAGCGCTGTTACTTCAGCTGAGGCACCTTCATGCAATGGCTGTAGCGCCGGCAAAGAATTACGAGAAGAAGAGGCGTTGGCAAAAGATGTGCTGCGAGTCGTTTCTGTCGCACCGTCCGCCTTGGTGCTATCTACTTGCTTTGTAGCAGTAGGCTTGGCTTCAAATTTGTCTTCGCCCACCGGCTCGACAATTGCTGCTCCTGCATCAGCCTGCGCTGAATCATCTTCATCATCAATCCCGCCCAACTTGGATAGCAAATCAGCAGGTGCTTCGTCCGAGCCGTAGCCGGTGTCGCCGGCGTATGACTCTTCCTTTTCGAAAAGCGCGGCCGCCGGTTCGGGCTCGAGCATGTCGCTTCCGGCTGGTTCTTCGGCGTCGCCGAAAGAATCTAACAGAGCCGCGACGTCCGTAGTCTCGGTGTCTATTTCTGGCAGACCAAGGTCTGTGGCTGGCAGACCAACGTCTGTGGCCGGCAGACCAACGTCAGTGGCCGGCGCATCAAGATCTGCGATTGCTGCTGAAACTGCGTCTTCTTCCTGAATTTTGGAGTTGAGGATGCTGTCGAGGAATCCTGCTCCGGTATCAACCGGTTCGGTTTCAGTTGCATCATTTATAAATGAGTTGCCTGCGAGAGCAGAATTTTTGCTCTGTGCGGCTGATAAATTTCCACCGTCTGGAGTGAGCGGCTCGTCGTCCATGCGATCAAGTACATTGGCAAGCGATCCGTCGTCTCCACCGGCAGATGCTGGAGCTGATGAGGATTTTTCGCGGCTACTGATTTCGGCAGCCTCACGCGGCGTGGGCTTGAGTTCCTGGCCGGGTTCGGCCAGCGAGATAGCTTTCAGGTTGGTCATGGTGCTGCGCAGTGAACGACCGTCGGTAGAGCGATCGGCGTAGGCAGCGGCCTTTTCCCATTTTGCCTGGGTATCGGGGTCGACTTTTACAGCCTTGAGGCGCTCCAACTGGGCTTCGGCAACTTGAGTGTCGGCAAAGCTGGACATCTGCTCGGCTTGCATTAAATTGGTGGCGGCAATCAGACTGGCCAGGTTCATCGCGCCCAGACTGACTGCGTTCAGGTGTAGCAGCATTTCAGAGCTATTGACTTGAAATGCCTGCAAGGGAGGACCGGCATTGGCCAACATGCCAAAGAAGCCCATGAATGAACTGGTAACGAGAAATGCCCTGAGCTGCTGAATAAAAGGGCAGCTGCGGTAGGTGACGAGCGAAAAAAGCAGGGGCAGTAAAAACTGCGCCGCTCCTACAGCCGCCAGAGGGAGGTCAAAGAGCAAACCTTTATCATTGGTCGTGGGAAATAGGGGGATGGCTATCATAGCCACCGCGCCAAAGATCAATGCCCCGATGCCCGCTGCTGATTTGCGGAATTTTAGTCTATACATGCAGCTTAGCCAGTCTACCTTTCCCAGGCCTGTTTCACACCAAAAACGGTTGCTACCTTTATACCCCGCGTCATCGGATCTAACGTTTGATCCTAAACTATTTAGAGGTCCATTTGGGGATTAACGGTGCCAACGGTTTGAGCGGTTGCAAAGGTTGATTGCAACGCCCTTACAAAGTCTATACCTAATCACACTCTAAATGATGCGCCAAGGTCAGCTGTCATAGAATCTCTCAAGCCGGCCATAACACGGTCGATCTCTTCACTGGTCAGTGTTTCGCTGGCATGTTGGAAGGTCAAGCGGTAGCTTATCGACATTTTGTCCGGTTCTTTATCAGACTCAAATATGCTGACAAGTTCTATTTGGCGCATGTGAGGACCAGCTTTCTTGGCGATCAAATTTGTCGTTTCTTGATGACTGGCTACCTTTTTGTTTTTGTCGAAATCTGCGGTCAAATCTCGCACAATCGAAGGCGAGGTTGCGATCTCGCTGAATTTTTTGGCTTTGCGCTCGTTCTGAATCTTTTCCAGATCCAATTCAAACATGAAGGCATCTTGCCGCAGGCCCAGCTGGTCGCGGGTTTTAGGATGCACCTGGCCGATGTAGCCAAGGTTAATATTTGAATCCCAGGGCGATGGGATTGCTACCTGGACACTATCAGCCGATGGCTTGACCGGCCTGGCTGGGCGATTGAGGCTGACCAGAGCGCAGCGGTAGGGATGCAGCCAGGGGAAATAGTGAGTCACGGCGGCGTTAGCTTCGCAGTTTATAAACTGGATACGGCTGAGGTCGATGCCTAGAGATTCGAAAATATTTTCTACCAGGCCTTTTGCCAGGAAATAATCGACAGGCATATTTGTTTTCTGACCGCCGGCGATAGCTTTGAATTTTTCACCACATATGATGCCGCCCACGCGCAGAGTTTCTTTCACTCCGGTATTGGCGCTGGTGAAGGCCTCGTTTTTGAGATAGACCCGACCGCTCTCAAATAGCCAGACGCTTTTAGCACCGCGATCCTGATTGTAGGCCGCGGCCTGCAGGAGACCGGGCGCGAGGTTTTGGCGCATGGCCTGGTGATCTTTGGAGAGTGGATTCAGAACACTCACCAGTCGGTCTGGGCACTGGCCCGGATTATCCGCGGGAACTAGCGATGAAAGCCAGGCTTCGGAGAGGCCCTGGGCGGCCAGAGTGGAACGCACAAGATTGAGAGTATTATCAGGCGCCACCAGGGCAAATGTTGCCGACGGCATAGTCGAGGGAATCTTGTCATAGCCGTTAAGACGGCAGATTTCTTCGATCAGATCGGCTTCGCGTTTGACGTCCGATTGTCGGAAGCTGGGTACGGCCACACTCAGATTTTCGCCCGCGCCTTCGACGAAAAAACCGAGCGGAGTAAGCAGGCTTTTCACAGCAGCATCGTCTACGTGGATGCCGAGAAGGCGCTTTATTTGCGAGGATCTCAGAGCTACCTTTACCGGTTCCACTTTATCCGAGCCGTCAACAGCGAGAGTCGATGCTTGCAGTCCAGAAGTTGTGCAATATTTGCCGATCAGATAAGCTGCACGGCGACTGGCGTTCAAAACCGAGGCGGCATCGACTCCGCGCTCGAAGCGCAAACTGGCGTCGGAAGACAGACCAAGCAAGCGCGATCCGCGCCTTACGACTGCCTGCGAAAAGCAAGCGGCTTCCAGAAGCAGCGTCGTGGTGCTGTCGCTGACTTCGCTGTCTTTGCCGCCCATAACTCCGGCCACGCCCACGATTTGTACCTGCCCGCCGGCGGCAGCGGAAGAATCGCCGTCGACTATAACGAGCATCTCTTCATTGAGCAGCCTTTCGCGACCGTCCAGTGTGACAAGTTTTTCGCCTGCTCGCGCACGTCTCACACCCATGGCCGGATGCTGTAATTTGGCGCGGTCGTAGGCATGCAGCGGTTGGCCCAACTCATGCATAACATAATTTGTGATGTCGACTACATTATTGACTGGTCTGACACCCATGGCTTCCAGGCGGCGGGCGATGAAGCTCGGCGCCGGACCGATCTTGATGTTGTCTATGGCTTGCAGACTGAAGAATGGACAGTCGGCTTGCTCAGCCGACGATGAATTATCTTCCAGCCAGATTACAGGCTGCGCCGCAGTGCTTTTTTCGATCAGTTCCGCTTCCGACCAGGTTGGAGATTTGAGCGGACGGTTGAAGAGCGCTGCCACTTCTCTGGCCAAACCTTGCACACTGAGCGCGTCTCCGCGATTAGAGCGGGGCTCGACGTGCAAGATATAGTCGGTTTTTAGACCCAGCACTGTTTTGATATCTTCGCCCAGCGCCGGGGTTTTACCGTTGGCATTGAGTACGAGAATGCCCTCACTGGTGCCCTCTCCCATGTCGATACCGAGCTCGGGTGGTGAGCAGAGCATGCCGTTTGAATGTACACCGCGGATGGCTGAAGCTTTGATCGCCAGCGCCGTTCCGTCTTTGCGATTGATTACTTTGGCGCCCGGCAGAGCCACCGGCACACGCATTCCCACTTCTATATTTTGAGCGCCGCAGACTATGTCTAGAGGCTCTTCGCCGTCTTTGATGCGAGTTTTTGTCAGTCTGATTTTGTCGGCGTTGGGATGCGGATGGATTTCCATGATTTCGCCGACCACAATCGGGCCCACCAGATCGGGACCGAAGACAGTCACTTCTTCTACTTCGAAGGCGCCCATGGTCAGCTTCTCGGCAAGTTCCTGCGGACTTATGCCCGTGAGGTCGACATAATCGCCCAGCCAGTCAAAGGAAAGTTTCATTTAAAACTGCTCCAAAAAACGCAGATCGTTGGTGTAAAAATGACGAATGTCGTTGATGTCGTACTTGAGCATGGCCAGCCGTTCTAGCCCCATGCCGAAGGCGAAGCCACTAAATTCATCGGGATCAATTCCCACGCCTTTCAGCACATTGGGATCGACCATGCCGCAACCAAGCAGTTCCAGCCAGCCGCGATTGCCGCAGGTGCGGCAGCCTGAGCCGCTGCAAAAAGGGCACTGACTGTCGAGTTCGGCCGACGGTTCGGTGAAGGGGAAAAAGTCGGGGCGGAAGCGCACTTTGACCGGCTTTTTGAAAAGGGCCTGGATAAAGGCTTCCAGTGTGCCTTTCAATTGGCCGAAAGTAACGTCGCGGTCAATGAGCAATCCTTCCACCTGGTGGAAAAGCGGATATTTCCTGGCGTTTATTTCCTCGTTGCGATAGACGCGGCCCGGCGAAATAATGCGCAGGGGGGGCTTGTGCTTCTCCATTACACGGATTTGCACGTTTGATGTCTGACTGCGCAGCAGCACGGAGGGCCCGATATTGGTGTAGAAGGTGTCCTGCTCATCGCGGGCAGGGTGACTGGCCGGCGTGTTGAGCGCGTCAAAATTGTAGTAGTCGGTCTCCACCTCGGGGCCTTCGGCGACGCTGAAACCCATGCTGTAGAAAATCGTGTTGATTTCTTCAATCAGTTGGGTCAACGGATGGATGTGCCCCGTGGTCAGACGTGATCCGGGCAGAGTGACGTCGAGCGCCTCCTGGGCCAGGCGAGTCGATAGACCCTGGTCATATAGGCTGGATCGCTTCTCATCGTGGGCGCCTTCGATTTTTTGTTTAACCACATTGGCCAGTTGGCCGATGCGCGGCTTGTGACTCTTGTCCAGGCTGCCCAGAGCGCGCAAGATGGTGTTGAGCTCACCCTTCTGGCCCAGATAGGCCTGCCGCGTGTTCTCCAGCCCTTCCAGTTCCTGGGCATTTTCTATAGCAGAGAGGGCCTCTTTTTCGAGCAGGGCCAGTTTGCTTTCCATCTCTTCCGGTTGCATCTTGATATCACCGCCAAGCTAATTCAGGATTGCCTAGACTAGCAGAGGCGGTCCTGAATTTACCTTTCAGGTGGTTAGAGTCTTACCTTTCGCAATTTAAAAGACAGCTTATGAGTTTGTATGTCTTAAAATAGTAGGTAGAAATGTAGGTAAGTACGGAAGTTGAGATTTGGAAACCCGGGAGTCAAGTGCCTAGACCAAAGTACAAAAAGCGACCCGCTCAAACCATACCAACGACGCGTGTTTCGGTGATTGTGATCAGCGCGGATAAAAAAATCCTGCTTGTGCGCCACCGCAAAGGCAATCGCCAGTACTGGGTTTTGCCCGGTGGCCGCCTGGAATACGGCGAGACCTTTCATGAGTGCGCCGTGCGTGAAATGCGCGAGGAGACGGGCCTGGATGTGGAAGTCGATGATTTCGTCTATCTCTCCGAGGCCCTCGCTCCGGACCGCTCCCGCCACATTGTCAATATTTACTTGACGGCTCATGTTGTCGGCGGGGTATTGCAGGTCGGTGACGAACCTGTGTTGGCCGGTGTCGATTATGTCCCAATGGAGGAACTGGCGCGGCTTACGCTCTTCCCGCCGATAGGTAAAGTGGTGATTGAATCGTTACCTACCTCAACCAAAGGCTGTATTAAATATCTTGGAAATCTCTGGGTGTAGTATTATTGCCCCTCCAAAAGATCTAGACATCAGGAGATTCTGCAATGCCGCAGCAAAAAGGTATGAAACGCGCCGTCAAAGTGGCCCTTCGCGCCCGTAAAAAGGCCAACGCCAAAATCACGGCCTTCAACCGCCAGGTTAACAAGGTGCTCAAAGAAGTAGAGGCCCAAACAGCCGCTAAGCCCGAGAAGAAAGAGAAAGCCAAGAAAGAGGCTTAACCCATCCCTTCTCCGTAAGTGAAGATCACTCCGCCGATAGATACTTCCGACCCCGGTTCGACACCTTCCTGTAGAAGCTCTTCGATAATGCCCATGACACGTAGGCGTTGCCAGAGATGGAAGAGCGATTCGGGGTCTTTCAGGTCGGTGACATTGACCAGTCTCGTAGCCCTGTCTCCCAGGACAAAATAGACGCCATTACGCCGTTCGATTGTATAAGTCCTTTTGCCGTGGTCTTTGGCCGCTTCGTCGACCGGCAGGGCCTCTCTTTCGATGCGTTTTTCGGCCTCACGGGCTTCTTCCACCATACGCCCGGCGGCGGCTATCAGTTCGGCTGTACCTTGACGGGCATAGGCAGAGATCAAATAGACCGGACTCTTACCTTTTAGATGTTTTTCCAGACTTTTCTTGATCTCTTCAGCTTCTTCGTCCAGCATCATCTCGCATTTGTTCAGTGCGACAATTTGCGGCAGTCCGCTCAGGTGCTCATCATAGAGTGCCAGTTCACGATTGATTGTTTCCATATCGGCGAGAACGTTTTCGCTCGTCATATCAACCATGTGTATAAGCAGCCTGGTGCGCTCTACGTGGCGCAAAAACTTATGGCCGAGGCCGACACCCGTCGAGGCCCCTTCAATCAGCCCTGGAATGTCAGCCAGGACAAATCCATCCAAACCAGATTTTTGCTGACCTGGATCCAGTTTGACTACCCCGAGGTTTGGTTCCAGTGTGGAAAATGGATAATCGGCGATTTTTGGTTTGGCCCTTGTAACTGCCGCCAGAAGCGTTGATTTGCCGGCATTCGGCAGTCCGATAATACCGACGTCCGCCAGAAGCTTGAGGGTCAGCTCCAGCTTTCTCGTGATGCCCGGCTCACCGGGCTCGCAGAAGTGCGGCGCCCTGGTTGTCGGCGTGGCCAGTTCGGTATTGCCAACGCCACCGTAGCCGCCCTGGGCCACCAGGACACGTTCGCCGTCCTTAGTAAGATCGGCTATCAGGCGACCACTTTCTTTGTCCCTGACTGTGGTGCCTACCGGCACGCGGATGACAATGTCCTGACCGGCTCGGCCATGGCGATTTTTGGTGGCGCCTTTGATGCCGTTCTCGGCCAGGAATTTTGACTTGAATCGAAAGTCAATCAATGTACTGAGGTCGGAGGTGGCTTCGATAAAAACACTGCCGCCGCGACCGCCGTTGCCGCCGGCCGGTCCGCCCAGTGGCTCGTATTTTTCTTTGCGCCAGCCGATGTGACCGTTGCCACCGTCGCCGGAGACAACTTCTATATCTACTTGGTCAATGAACTGGCTCATGTAATGAGTTTTTGATACTCCGTCTGATAACTAGTCAAGATTTGAGATTTAGCTTTAAGTACTAAAGATTTTATATATACTTACTACTAGATCTGTTGGTTTTTCATGTGATACGTGGCATCAGAATATCCGGGGCCTAAAACTTTTGCCTAGTAGAAAGTTTATTCAAGTAGGTCAACGAAGATAGGATACAGGGGAGGAACAAGCCTTGGAAGAGAGAATCACTATCCACGAGAAAGCTCGCGGAGAGACAATCAATGTGTACATCGGTGAATATCGCGGTACCAAGTACCTGCACATTCGTGAATGGTACATGGATAAGGACCAGGAAGAGAAGCCTACTAAGAAAGGTGTAGCTCTTCCCATAGAAAAAATTGAAGCCCTAAAAGAAGCGATTGATCGTCTGGTGCCCAAGGCCGGCAAATAAATCGATCAGAGTGAATTAAACTCTGAATCGTTAATCGATTACTTTTGCTCGGTGTATGCTTAGATGTCCCATTGGTTTGGGAACTTCTGGGGTCTATACACCTTGCCTGGTATCACTACTGCCTCTGCTCTTCGATGGGACTTGTCTCAAGTCCTGACCCGTAGGGTCTTGTGCCGCGCTCTTTGCCCCTTATTACTATCCATCTCATTAGCTGCCCCTGCTTTGCCTCAAGTGCCTAGCGGGGGCATGCCTTTAGTTGATGCTACAGAAGATACTTATGCTCTCAAGATAACGAATTCAAGTCCCAAGCAGGGCGAGGTGGTGGAAGTACTTGTCTCGATAACGCCTAGAGCCGCTTCAGATGCCGATTCGCAGGTGCCGGTTCTGGAAGTGCTGGGCAGTAAATACAAATTTTTCCCCCGGCGCATAGGTAACGACGATTTTTATAGCGCACTATTTGCGGTGCCTGTGGTGCAGAAACCTGGTCACTATACGCTCTCAATAAAAAACGGCGCAGGTGCTTCGATAAAAACCAAAATCGAAGTCAAAGACGCCGGCTTCCAGGTCCAGAGGCTGTCTTTGCCCAGTTCCAAAAACAATTTCATCACCGCACCAGGTGAAGAAGAGGCTGTTGATAAAGCCAAGAAGACCGTCTCGCCTGTGCGTCATTGGAGCGGCAATTTCGTCCGTCCGTCCAAAGCCCGCACATCGGCACCATTTGGTATCAGGCGCATAGTTAACGGCAAGCTATTGCCTGATTACTTCCATTCCGGATTAGACTTCGCCGGTTTTCAGGGCAGTCCTATTTATGCCACGGCACCAGGGACGGTGATACTGGCGCAGGGCGGTGGAGTCTTTAAACTGCACGGCAATATGGTGGCAATCGACCATGGCCAGGGTGTGGTTTCTTTCTACATTCATATGCAGAAGGTCCTGGTCAAAGCTGGACAGGAAGTGAAGAGCGGCGAGCAGATAGGCATGGTCGGTCAAACAGGCCGAGCCAATGGCCCGCATTTGCATTTCAGTATATATTGCAATCAGGTGGCATCGAGCCCACTTCAGTGGTTTAGCAAAGCGCCCTGAAAAATCTGTCCACTGCGGCCGAGAAGACCTTCTCTCAGACGCTTCACAAGCCTCACAAGCTCAGGAAGCCTGCAAGGCAAAAGGGAGCGCTTGGCGCCCCCTCTTTAAGATTCCGGTTTGAGGTGATTTACAAGGTTTCCTGAAAGTTTCCTGCTCGAGATTCCGTTGCTGTGAAGGTTTCCTGATCGGTTTCCTTAGATCGTCTGGGTCTTTGTCCAGAACGCTTCTTTTATTTGCTTGGATTGAGTCGATTCGGAATTGATGGTCACGCTGGCGGGTGCAAAAAGGAATACACCGTCGCCGATACGCTGCTGGTGGCCATCTATTGCCCAGCAGGCGCCTGAGAGAAAATCAACTACTCTTTGCGACTGCTCGTTGTCGAGCATGTGCAGGTTGAGCAGTACAGACTTACGTCCGCGCAGATGTTCTACGATGTCGACAGATTCTTCAAACTGTCTTGGTTCGATAACCAACACTTCGCTCATAGGTTGAGCATTGGGATGCTCCAAAACCTTACCGCCTGTGTGATTACTAATGCTAGCCTGGGGTCTGGTCAGCTTCATTACCGGTTCTGCTTGTACCGGATCGAGTGCTAATTGCCCGTTTGTAGCGTAAACGTCGTCGGAAGTCTCAAACAAATCTTCGAAATCTTCACGTTCATAGTTGTCTGCAGGTCCAAACCAGAAGCTTTTGAACTTTTGAACGATGCTCACTACTCTCCTCCTTACCCTTTGGTCTATTTAAAAAAAGTGTCTTACCTAATCCGTCTAATCCCTACTGAATGAAAACTTTTAACTGTCAAAAATGGCTCTACCGAGCCTGATCATGGTGGCACCGCAGCTCACCGCTTCGCGCCAATCGTCACTCATACCCATAGAAAGTTCTGTCAGGTTGGTGCCGAAGGCCTCGTTGATTTGGTCGCGCAATTGGCGCAATCCGTTGAAACTGCTTTCTGTAGTCGCTTCGTCCGCGTCGTAAGGGGTGATAGTCATAAGCCCCTCCACTTTGATGGACTGCATGTTGAGAATGGCGGGCAGAGCGTCTTTCAGCTCATCGATTGTGAAACCTGTTTTGGCGTCGTCCTTGACGATTTTGACCTGAAGCAATATGCGTTGGATGGTGCCTTTTTGCTCAGCTACTTTTGCCACTTCCTCAACGAGACGAAAAGAGTCGACGCTGTGGATGAGAGAAAAGTTTCCGACGACCTGTTTAACTTTGTTGGACTGTAAGTGTCCGATAAAATGCCATGTCGAATCTGATGCTACTTGTGGTGGCAAGAGCGGACGCTTTTTGAGCGCGTCTTGCACACGGTTTTCGCCAAAATCGGAGACACCCAATTCATGTGCTTCAGCAATCTGATCAATGGTGGCGTGCTTGGTGACAGCGATCAATGTGACCGCTGAATCGCTAAGCGCATCTCTCAAAATTGCGAGATTTTGAGCCACTTTCGAAATACCCTTCCCCTGCTGATTGCCTGATTGCATCTTCTGCTAATCACTGTTTTTGTGGCTTCGACCTTAGAGATCCGCTGCCACCGATATGCTGTTTTTTGTCACTGGGGGTTCACGAAAGGCATCGTATTTGATGCCACCACCGACGCCTACTATTAACGCTCGGAAAGGCTTAGTTTGTCAAGTCGCTTGAGAAAATTTATCTAGAAAGTGGTGGCGCCTTTGGTGTTTGTCAGTGGGTGGAAGCTATATACAAACAGCCCACCGCGGTGCCTTTTATTCGATAAGTTTGTTTATCTCGTGCATGCCTTTTGCAAAGCACGGAGTGATATCTCTAGTGGTGCACATTTTTTCCTTAGTGTTTACTCACATTCATAGCAGACACCACTGCGGCCGCCGATACGCATGCGGTTTCGCTACGCAAAATAGTCTCTCCCAGGGAGACCTTGATCAAGTGGTGCTCGGCAATAAGAGCGTGCTCGGAGTCGGTAAATCCGCCTTCCGGTCCGGCCAGGATCAGGACATCCAGTGGGCCGTCCACGACTTTGTGGTTGTAAAGAGTTGAAACCATATCTGGTGCCATTTCGTTGCGCTCGCTCAAGAGCAGCGGCAAAAGTGGTGCCTGAGAATTTTCACCGCCGGTGGGGGCGAAAGTTTTGAGTAGATCCGCAAGAGCGAGAGGCTCAAAGATCTCGGGCAACATCAGTCTTTCGCATTGCTCCGAGGCCTCTTTGCAGATAGCTTGCCAGCGTTTGCTTCTGCCATCTTCGTTGGCTTTCAATCTGACTACACAGCGTTCGGATTGAAAGGGCAGGATTTTGTAGGCGCCCAATTCGCATAATTTTTCCAGAGCCCATTCGAACCTGTGCGCCTTGATTAGAGGTAGGCAACAGATGAGCCTGAATCGAGTTTGGTCGGTAGATTGCTTGGGATTTTCTATGCTCGCAGATGCGTCCGGCCCACAGTCCAGTGAAAACTCTATATAGGTACGGTCCGCTTTGACCAGACGGCCGGCCCAGATATTGCCCAGGCCGTCGAGTAGTTGTACCGCCTCGCCTTCCTTGAGGCGCAGTACGTTGCGTACCTGGTGGCTCAGTCTCTCGTCCCTGCAGAGGGCGCGACCGCCTACGAGATCAATAGACTGAGCATCGATAAAGAAGCGGGGGCCGGGTTTTGAGGTGGTTGACACTGCGCTGGGTCTCATTAAGTCCAGGTCATCTGGATGGCTACTGGGTGTAAAGCTGCCCCGGGCAAACCGGGCTGAGGGGCTAGCTGTGGATGTTATAATCGTCCTTTGCGTATATTACTACCGCCTGCCTTTATTGGTGCTGTAGCCGCATCGCCAAGTACTGTAGGAGCCTAGGATGGATCTTAAAGAGTGGTTTGCCAACCGGCAAAAGCGTAAAGAAGCCGAAAGTGCTGCCAAGCCTCCCATGACAACCGGGGCTAATGATGACTATTGTGCTCTGTGGACACAATGTTTCCAGTGCCGAGAGCTTCTCTATACTCGTGACCTGCGGGCTAATCTATATGTATGTCCCAAGTGCCAATATCACTTCAGAGTGGGAGCGATGGATCGCCTCGAGCAACTCTGCGATAACGGTGTCTTTGATGAATTGGACTCGGGCATGCACAGCGGAGATCCGCTCAACTTTTTTGATACCGAAAAATATCCCAAGCGCCAGGAAGAAGCTTCGCGCAAATCCGGTCTGACTGAAGCGGTGCTTACAGGCACCTGCAAAATAGGCGGTCAGGCTGCTGCTCTAGGGGTAATGGATTTTGCTCACTTCGGTGGCTCAATGGGTTCGGTTGTTGGCGAAAAAGTAACTCGCCTGACCGAAGCTGCCCAGGCTCAAGGGCTGCCGCTGATCATCATATCCAGCTCCGGCGGTGCGCGCATGCAGGAAGGCATTCTCTCCTTGATGCAACTTGCCAAGACAAGCTCTGCCCTCAAATCTTTCCATGATCAAGGTGGGCTCTACATATCCATAGTCAGTGAGCCGACATTTGGCGGAGTGACCGCTAGTTTTGCCATGCTCGGCGATTTCATCATTGCCGAGCCCGGAGCTCGTATTGGTTTTGCCGGTCGGCGCGTAATCGAGCAGACCATCCGTCAGAAGTTACCGGCTGATTTCCAGACCGCCGAATATCTGCTCAAGCACGGGCAGGTAGATATGGTGCTGGAGCGCGCCAAAATGAAAGACACTCTAGCTCATTTGATTTCATTCCACTCCGGTAAAGCAAACAAGGCTTCAGAATCAAGCTCAGATAAGAACGCAAGCACGGATAAGAACGGTGGTCGCGATTCTAAGACCGCAGCAACGAAAGTAGGGTGAGACAAAACTATGGCTACAGGCGATAAAAAACCCATACCCCTGGAATTTGAGCAACCACTGGCGGTGCTGCATCAGCAGATAGAAGCTCTGGAAAAACAACTGGCCGACAATCCTGAGCTGGAAGCCGACATGGATCGCCTTCAGGAGCAATACAATCAATTGAAACGCTCTCTCTACAGCAATCTCAGACCGATTGATCATCTGGCTATTGCCAGACACCCCCAGCGTCCGTATACCAGAGACTATTTTGATCTCTGGGACGGTGACTGGCTGGAGTTGCACGGTGATCGCAAGGGCGGAGATGATCCGGCCATGGTCTGCGGCCTTGTCACTATAGACGGTATCAAGATCCTGGCCGTCGGCACACAAAAAGGCCGCGCTTTGCGCGATAAACAGCTTTGCAATTTTGGTATGCCTCAGCCAGAGGGCTACAGAAAAGCGCTAAGACTATTCCGTCATGCCAACAAATTCGGCCTGCCGATTTTGACTTTGATCGACACTCCCGGAGCCTATCCTGGGCTATCAGCAGAAGAGCACAACCAGGCCCAGGCCATTGCCGAAAACTTGTTTGAACTCTCCGGCGTGACTGTGCCCGTGGTGGCAGTGGTGACGGGTGAGGGCGGATCCGGTGGTGCACTGGCGATCGGTGTGGCCAATAGAATTTTGATGCTTGAGCATTCGGTTTACTCGGTAATCTCACCCGAGGGCTGCGCTTCCATTCTCTGGCGTTCCAACGACAAGGTTTCGGAAGCCTGCCAGGCGATGAAGATGACCGCCAAAGAAATTTTGCAGTTGGGTGTTATCGATGGCGTTGTCGATGAGCCACTTGGTGGTGCGCACCACGATTATCAACTGGCCGCCAAAAATCTAAAAACGGCGATTGCCAAAACATTCAAAGAACTCCAGCGCCTGGAGCCGGAGCAGTTGAGAGAAGATCGCCAGAGCAAATTTAGACGCTTCGGGTCTTTTGTAGAAGCTTAGTGTCGAAGCTTGGCGTCGGAGCTTAGTGCTTGCCCTTGATCTTGTTCAAGAGAGACTTGGCTGTCGAATAACTCGATGCTTTTGACGGCACTTCTTTGAGGATTGTTGTCGCTTCGCTGTACTTTTTGTCTTTGACGTATTGCTTGCCTACATTGGTGCAGGCAGTGTAATAGCGGTCGAGCTGGTCGGCGCTGAGGCCGCCTTTGGCTTTCTGCGCGCGCCATATGCCGACTGCCTGGGCGTACTTGCCTGACTTGAAAGCTTTTTCGGGATCGTCGCCTTTGTCGGCGGCGTCACTGCCCTTGGCCATATTGAGAATGTTGCCGAGATTGCCGTTCATGGCAAAAACTACAACGGCACCAAGCAAGAGGACTGTGACGACGATGGGCACAATGCGCATTAGTCCAGACAATCCGCCGCCGCCTTTTTGTCGTCCGGCGTTGAAACTTTGAGACGACATCGGCTTGGCGCTGGTATGGTCGGCGTGTTTTTGCGAGTCGCGGTAAGCCTGTACTTGTTCCTGAAAGTTGCCCGAGACCGAGCGAGTTTGCAGGTCGTCGAGGGCGTTCGCGGCCAGGTCCCTCGTCGAGGCTGGGCGCGCCGGTATCATTTCGCGAGATTCTTTGCGGTGCTGCAAGGCGTCGTCCTGAGCCAGAGGCCCCGGTGTTATGTCTTTGTGCACAGTCTGGGTGACATGCTGCGGCGCTTTAGTATCGGGCGCCTTGAGCGATTCATCTAAAGCCTCGGACAACTCTTCCATAGATTGGAAGCGGTCGTTGGGATTTTTGGAAAGAGTCTTCTGCACGATGTTGATCAGCGCTTCGGTGAAGTGCAAATCAGGACGCACTTCATTTATAGGCTTTGGTGCGTCACTCAGGTGCATGGCCATGACCCTGACCAATTCTTCATGCTGGAAAGGCACTTCACCGGTGAGCGTTTCGTAGATAACAATGCCCAGTGAGTAGATGTCGCTTCTGTGGTCGACTTTACTGGAGGTGCACTGCTCCGGACTCATATATGTCGGGCTACCGCATACGGTGCCTGTACGAGTGATGCGAGCCTGCTCCGATTCGTCTTGAATCAGACGTGCGATACCGAAGTCGACAACAATGGGGAAATTTTTGACGCCGCCGCGTTCTACCAGAACAATGTTTTCGGGTTTGATGTCGCGGTGAACGACGCCCTGTCTGTGGGCTTCGCCAAAGGCACCGGAAACTTGATTGAAGATTGGAATGGCATCGATTGGGTCAATATGATTGACCTCGGTAATAACGTCGGAGAGCGGTGTGCCGTTGAGCAAATCCATGGCTATGTAAGGCCGTCCACCGCCCTGCGGTATGACGCCGAAGTCATAGATGGTGATGATATTGGGATGATTAAGACGGCTGGAGGCCTTGGCCTCTTGCTTAAAGCGCTTGATGAATTCGTCGTCGGAGACAAGGTAGTCGTGCAGTACTTTGACTGCTACTTCGCGGCCGATCAGCTCCTGCACTGCGCGATATACAGTACCGGCGGAGCCCTGACCAATGACCGACTGAATCTTGTAGCGACCTTCCACTACCATTCCCAGTAGTGGATCATCACCGACAGTGACCATGGAGGACCCGTCACGAGGACATATATCCTGGTCGCCTGCAGTCTGAAAATTACAGATCAGACAGAGTTTCATACAAATTCAGCCAGCTTACGCCAGTTCTTTCTAGTAAGTAGTGCCAACCCAAGACCAACTCAACAATTACCCCTCCCCTTATATTACTTTTAATTACCCTGGGGCGGTAGGGACAAACCACAATTCATTCTCAAAGAAGCAATTAAATTAGCCGTCAAATCTGACTGGGTCCTTAATTTGACGAGTTTTTTCTACTATTGAACTTTCCCTGGGCATTTAGCAACAAAACAATAGGTCTTGGCGGCCTCAAAAATGGCCAAATTGGCACCAGCTCTTGAAAACAGGCGAGCATAAAGGCTATACTTGTGATATATTATTTCTGGTTCAACTTGATCCGGTCCCAGCAAGAGTCTCTGGAATCAGAAGGTTTTAGATAAAAAACCTCAGCAGACTTAAAAAGCAGCCTGTTTGACCGGATCAAAAGTCGATTTAGTACGTCGTACCTACTAGATGACTTTCAAAATTAAGGTAGCCCACCGGGCAGATTTCGGTTCTCTTAACCACTGCTTAATCGGTAGGACTCTAAATAGTAGAGAAGAGTTTTTGGTATCCCGTCACAACAAATCAAAGTCCAGAAGAAGAAGAAGAAATGTCGAAGAAGCAAGAAGCGAAAGACTCGCAAACGTCACACAAAGCAAACAGTCCTAATCAGCAAAAAGATGTGCAAAAGCGCTACCAGCAAGACTTTAGCCGCTATAAACAGCAAATCGAGCGGGTTGCCAAGTCAGCATCAGGCACAAAAGCCGCCTGAGCGCCTCCTGAGTAAGAAACATACAAATTAGATGGCCATCACCCAGAAGAAAAGCAGCGCTGAAGGTCCTGATCTGGGTTCTTATCTTGCCCTCTATCCTGAAAAAATAGACAGCACCCAGCCGCGTCTGCCGCAGAGTGTGGATCTGATTCGCCGCTTCTGGCTGACGCCGGAAGTGGAAGAAGCAATGCGCGATCACGCCATAGTCTCGTACATAGCCCATGTGCGCATGCTGGGTGTGACGGGCATCATTCCCAAGGCCCAGGCCGACAGGGTTGAGGCCGGCTTATTTACCCTTCTGGCCGAATGCAAGGAGACTTTATGCCTCCTCACCCCTGCCGATGCCGACATCAATATGGCCATTGCTCGGCGGCTTACTGACCTCGTAGGTGAGGATGCCCTGGTAATAGACATTGCCAAGTCCCAAAACGACCATCAGGCAACGATGTCCAGACTGTATCTGCGCGAAGCTGCGGCCCAATTTATTGCCAAACTATTGAAGATCCGCTCACTGCTTCTGGCTCTGGCCACCCGTGATCTGGATGTGCCCATGCCCGGTTACACGCACATGCAGCCGGCCACGCCGGTCTTGCTGGCCCACTGGTGGCTGGCCAACGAGGCCAGATTCAGCCGCGACTTCGACCGGCTGCTCGAGACCTACGCCCGCCTCAATCTTAGCCCGCTTGGGGCCTGTGCCCTGGCCGGCACGAGCAAGCCTATAGACCGCTTCCTTGTGGCCAGTTATCTGGGCTTTGACGGTGTTATAGAAAACAGTCTGGATGCCGTCACCGACCGCGACTTCGTCATCGAACTGGCCTCTTTTGCCGCCCTCGTAGGCGTGCACCTGTCCCAGATGAGCTCGGAGCTTTTACTGTGGCACACCCAGGAATTTGGCTTTGTGCGCCTGCCCCAGACCTGGACTTGTAAGAGCGCCAATATGCCGCATAAGCGTAACCCGGAAATGATGGAGCTTTTGCGCGCCAGGGCTGCGTCTTTTTCCGGCCGTTTGACCGAATTTCTAGGCCAGCTCAAGGGTTTGCCCGTGAGTTATACGGGTGATCTGAAAGAGAATCTCCCCGGGGCCGTCGACCTGGTCGAAAATCTGCGCTTTGTGATGGAGCTGGCCGCCCTGCTTCTGCCGGCCTTTAAGTTTGACGTCAAGCGCATGCTCAACCAGGCCAATGTCGACCTGACCAACGCCGGCTTTGCCTTTGATTTTCTTGTCAACGGCGGCGCTACGCCTGAAAAAGCTCGCGAAATTATGGAGTCGGTGACCGACTACTGCCGCCAGCGCAATCGCCAGCTGACGGACCTGACCCCCTCTGAATGGCAGCTCTTTTCGCCCAGTTTTGACCGCGACCTTTATGTCAATTTGACCGTGGAAGAGTCGGTCGATACCTGCACCTCTTATGGCGGCACGGGCACAGATGCCGTCAGCGCTGCCCTGGCGCGCGCTAAAGAGCGTTTCTCGGACGACCAGGCCCGTTTGCCCCATCAGGTGCTCTCCAGGCTCAATCTGGACGAGGTGGCGGTGCGCTTCCTCGACCCCGCGGGCCCAGATTAGGCAACATTTACGCCTTTGTGCTGGCAATCAAGGGGTCTTAACTGATACCGTTGTCTTGTTATTTTTGGGTCCAATTTTGGACCGGGGAGACAATTGATGAAGGCAATGGTATTGGCGGCGGGCGTTGGGTCGAGACTTGATCCATTGACCGCGGACGTGCCCAAACCGCTGGTCCCGGTAGCAAACTTTCCGGTGATGCAGCATTTACTTCAACTTTTGCAGCGTCACAATATCCAGGACGTAGTGGCCAACCTGCACTACTTG
>Ga0105248_10001719_pt1 | contig 24333 bp, 20 predicted proteins | sample KBSS34metaG_FD_81524 | JGI IMG/M metagenome (GOLD analysis project Ga0105248, IMG submission 81524) | Switchgrass rhizosphere microbial communities from Kellogg Biological Station, Michigan, USA - KBS S3-4 metaG | ecosystem: Host-associated > Plants > Roots > Rhizosphere > Soil | place... | reverse complement strand
CGTCGCCAGCTTGAGGAGGCGAATATGTTCATCAGCGATGAGCGGATCGCCCAGCCCGTCGTTCTTGTAGTACCACTCCACGATCGCCGGCTCGATGGCATCACCCTCCTTCAATCCCAACCGCTTCGCCAAGCTGCCTGCGACGATATTGCGGACCACGACTTCGACCGGCACGATCATCACTTTCTTCGTGAGCAATTCCCGATCACTCAGGCGCTCGACAAAATGCGTCGGCACGCCTGCCTGTTCCAACAGCCGGAAGAGCCGTTCCGAGACTTTGTTATTGACCACGCCTTTCTCGATGATAGTCCCACGCTTCTGGGCGTTAAAGGCGGTTGCATCGTCCTTGAAATACTGCACGACCTGATCGGGCCTGTCGGTCGCAAATACCTTCTTGGCTTTACCTTCGTAGAGAAGCGTGCCCGTCGTCATATTCGCTCCTTAACCTGCCTTACCGAACACTTCTGCGGCGATCGCCAAACTGCTATGTGAAGCGTCGTTCGTGAAGCGTGAAGCGTTTTCGTTCGGATTCAGACGCTGCACTCACAGAAGACGTTTCAGGCATCTTTCGCACCTGGTCTGACGCTTCACGAGATACGCTTCACGAGGAACGCAGGCTGCCTACTGCGCCAATACTTCAATAATTTCATCCAGCGATCTGACCGTCCCCAGCAAGGTAGGATGACCGAACCGTCTGTTATGCTTAAACTCCTTCACCTTCTCCAATGCCAGAATCAGACTCTGAAAGTCTTCCAACCGTGAGGTTTCGAAATAGGTGATGAAATCCAGGTCATCGAGGCCGGTGGCGTGGTAGAGCTTCCGCTTGACTGTTTTATTGTAGGGCAACGACGCCTCGGTATGCTCCTTCATCATCGCCGCGCGCTGTTCTTGCGGCAGAGCCCACCAGTCCGCATCTTTCCGGATCGGGATCACGATGACATAGGGCTGGGGACCTGGCTCGCTCGGAATATTCAGTTCGGCTTTGAGATTGTCCGGCATGCCGGGCACGTAGTTGGCTTTCTTCGTCAGACCGGAAAAGATCATGCTGTCGGTCAGGTGTTTACCAAAAAGGCTGCTCTCAAGATCCAGGAGAAATCCCTGGGTGTCGCGCAGCTCGTTTGCATGGATGCGAAATAGCAGGTCGGCGCGATCGGAGAGTCCACGAAGAAGATAGACATCAATTGCCACTTTCTCTCGATGTTGCTCGACCACCCCCTTCAACGTGAGCAATTGCGTGATACGCGTGGTCTGACCCTGTTTAGCCCAATCAGCATCGAGCCGGAACGCGGCAAAGGTGCCATAGACTCCCGGTTCCTTTAGAAGTTTATCGCGATCGGCCGCCTCAACAACCGACAGCGACATCAAACCGGCCATTACTGCCAAGGCAAGGCATATGAATGTTGCGAAGGCTCGCTTCATCGTTTCCCTCTCTTCCCCTGGTTATGCGCCTCCGATCCAAATACTCTCCGAAAAATCTTGTCAAGATGGCGCAGGTAATACTTCGGATCGAAACAGGAGCGAATTTCCATTTCAGTGAGACGCTTCATCACGAATGGATCCCGTCTGACTAATTCCTGCAGTGTCCCGGTCCCTTTCCAAGAAGCCATGGCATTGCGCTGAACAGCCTCATAAGACTCCTTGCGTTGTGCTCCCTTCTCAATAAGCCGCAGCAGTAGTCTTTGCGAGTAGACCAGTCCCCCAGTGAGGTCGAGATTGCGCTTCATATTCGCCGGGTAGACTACCAGATGCTTGATGACATCGGTCATCCGCGCCAGCATATAATCGATCAAAATCGTACTATCCGGCATGATCACTCGCTCGACAGAGGAATGGCTGATGTCGCGCTCATGCCATAGGGCGACGTTCTCCATCGCCGCGAAACTATTGCTCCTCACAACCCGGGCCAACCCACAAAGATTTTCCGAAGCAATCGGGTTCCGCTTGTGCGGCATGGCAGAAGATCCCTTCTGCCCCTCGGAAAAATACTCTTCCGCTTCGAGCACCTCGGTCCGTTGCAGGTGCCGAATTTCGGTCGCAAACTTTTCGATGCTGGCAGCCAGCAACGCCAAGGCCGAGGCATAGGCTGCATGCCGGTCGCGTTGCACGATTTGATTAGAGACAGGGTCCGGTGTCAGCCCCAGCTTGGCACAGACGTATGCTTCTATCTCAGGCCCTTGATGCGCAAACGTACCCATCGCACCGGAGAGTTTGCCGACCGCAATCTCCCTCCGCACATGCATTAACCTCTCCCGGTGCCGGCAAGCTTCTTCGTACCAGATGGCAAGTTTGAGTCCGAATGAGATCGGTTCGCCATGGATGCCGTGGGAACGGCCAACCATGACCTGTCTCTTATACTTTAGTGCCTGCCGCTTCAGAACGGCGATCAGCCCGTCAAGATCGTCGAGGATGAGGTCGAGCGCCTCGGTCATCTGCACGGCTAAGGCTGTGTCCACAATATCCGACGAGGTCAGCCCCATATGAAGGAACCGATGCTCAGGCCCGACCGATTCCACCAGGGATTCAAGGAAGGCAATCACGTCGTGCTTCGTGATCTTTTCAATTCTGGCGATCCGCTTCACATCGATCGTCGCTTTCTTCCTGATGCGGGCTGCGGTGCCGCGCGGGACCTGTCCCGTTCGTTCAAAGGCCGCACAGGCGGCCAGCTCGACATCGAGCCAAATCTCGTACTTGTGTTTCAGGTCCCAGACAGCCTTCATGTCAGGCCTGGTATACCGGTCAATCATCACATCTCCGTTAGGCTTGAGGCGTTAGGCGTTCGGGGTGGCAGCAGCAGCATCTTCATGAGGTTCATGCCGTCGCCTCCCGTCGTTTCGCGGCCAGCATCAATTCCTTGGTCAAGATCTGATCCAGAAGACCGTTCACGAATTTCGAGGCTTCGTCGTCGCCGAAACTTTTCGCCAACTCGATGGCTTCGTTCACCGTCACTTTCGCCGGCACATCTTCCATCCACAACAATTCATAGGTGCCGACCCTCAGAATGTTGCGGTCTACGATCGGCATGCGACTCACTTTCCAATTGGTCGCGTATTTTCCGATGAGGCCATCCAACTCTTTCCTCTTGCTCAGCACCCCTGCCACGAGTCGTTCGGCAAAGGCCTTCACCTCATCCGTTGACTTGTTCTCCTTCCAGAAGACATCCAGCCATAAGCCCGGCTTGCCGTGGATATCGTACTGAAATAGAATTTGGAGAGCGCGCTCCCTGGCTTGATGGCGGCTACCCATAACAGCCGCCTCGATGGTGAGCTGACAAGAATACAGGCCGACAGGAATGCGTCATCGTTTCTCCCGGGGCCGGCTTTTTCTGTTCCCACTTTTCAGCTGGTGACCAGTCAACCTGTCACCTGTCATCTTGTCACCTTTGACCACTTTCATCACCACTCCCATTTCAATCGCGGACTTGGCTGCCTCTCCCCCACGATTAAACCTCGTCGGCTCTGCCCGCTCGATCGCCTGCTTCATAGTATGCGTCGTCAACACACCAAAGATGATCGGCACATCGGCACCCAACGCCGCCTGGCCAATTCCACGACTGACCTCCGCACTGATGTAATCAAAATGCGGCGTATCGCCGCGAATAATCGCTCCCAGACCAATCACCGCATCGCACCGGCCCGTCCTCGCCATCGTTTTCGACACACGTGGAATCTCGAATGCTCCCGGCACACGCACCACCTCGATGTCGTCGGCCCTGACCCCTTGTTCCTCCAGTTCTTCAAGGCAGGAACTCAGCAGCTTGTTCGTCACGGACCTATTGAACTTTGCAACAACAATCCCAAACCGCAACCCCGTCGCATCATGAGAACCCTTCCGCAGCTTCATTCCTTGCTTCTTCCCATCTGGCACATTCCCAGACTGGGGAGGGTCAGCCTGCCCTTCCACTGCGCGCGTCGAGCGACCACCGTTTCATCGTGGGGGCTCCGCGAGCAAAGAAGGGCGGGCTGACCCTCCCCCTCTCACACTTTCTTCAGAATGTGCCCCATCTTCTTTTTTTTCGTTCGTAAGTACTTCACATTCGCGGCACGCGGCTGGATCTCAATCGGCACACGCTCGACCACTTGCAACCCATACCCTTCGATACCGACGATTTTTCGCGGATTGTTTGTGATGTACTTAATCTTGTGCAGCCCGAGATTCACGAGAATTTGTGCCCCCACGCCGTAGTCCCGCAGATCGGCCTTGAAGCCCAGCTTTAAATTTGCCTCAACGGTATCGCTCCCCTGATCTTGCAACCCATAGGCTCTGATCTTGTTAAGCAAACCGATGCCGCGTCCTTCTTGATTAAGGTAGAGGACAACCCCGCGCCCTTCCTTTTGAATGACTTCCATGGCCTTATGGAGCTGGTCCCGGCACTCACACCGCAAGGACCCCAATGCGTCGCCAGTCAAACAGCTCGAGTGCACACGTACCAGGACCGGATCGCCTCCTTCTACACGACCTTTGACCAACGCAATATGCGTCACTCCGTCCAATTCGTTTTCGAATGCCACGGCTTCGAAATCGCCGAACATTGTCGGCAGCCGGGCACTGGCTATCCGCCGCACAAAGGGCTCACGCTGCATTCGGTATTGGATGAGCGCCTTGATCGTGACCATCTTGATCTTATGCCGTTTGGCAAACTTCGTCAGCTCCGGCACACGCGCCATGGTGCCGTCCTCACTCATGATTTCGCAGATGACGCCGGCAGGGATGAGCCCCGCCAACCGTGCCAGATCGACGGAGCCTTCTGTCTGCCCTGCGCGTTTCAGCACACCGCCTGGTTGTGCCTTTAAAGGGAAAATATGCCCAGGCCTCGCCAGATCGCCTGGCTTGGACTTCGGATCGATCGCCACATGAATCGTTGTGGCTCGATCCGCCGCAGAGATGCCGGTCGTAATGTCGTGCCGCGCATCGATGGACACGGTGAAAGCCGTGCCAAACGTCGCCGTGTTCTCTACCGCCTGTTGCGGGAGGTGGAGTTCTTCCACCCGTTGAGGCGTCAGGGCAAGACAGATCAACCCACGGGCGTATCGGGCCATGAAATTAATGGCCTGGGGCGTCACATGATGGGCTGCCATGACAAGATCGCCTTCATTCTCCCGATCTTCGTCATCGACGAGAATGATGAATTTCCCCTTTTTGATGTCCTTGATGGCCTCTTCGATGCTGTGAAATGGAGTTGGCATAGCCCCGTTATGGTTATGGTTAAAGTTGGGTGTTCAACGGACTGACCAATTTATCATCTACCATTGAACATTTAACATTGTTTTTTTGGCCCCTTGAGTGTCAATGGGAAATAGGGTCTGCAGTCTCCATGGGATCCAGTACTCGCCGTGCTCGCCGTTGTGCGACCAGCACCGTACCCCAGGCAATGGCCGTCACCACCGCAAACATCCATAGTCCAGTCCGATAAGAACCGGTCACTTCTTTCATCGTCCCCAGCCAGAGGGGCAAAAGAAAGCCGCCGATCCCACCTGCAGCCCCCACGATACCCGAAGCAAGACCGATTTGTTTAGAAAACCACTCTGAGGCCAGTTGTAAAATTATCCCGTTGCCAACCCCCATGGCCCCCACCGCCACCACCACCAATGAGATCGCACCAATAGCGCCGGTCACTTCGCCGAGCACCGCAACAACTCCGATGATCAGGGGCAATGAAAGCATGAGCGCGCGCAGACCGCCAATCCGGTCCGCCGCATAGCCGCCAAGCGGCCGGATGAGACTGCCCACCAATCCAGATACAGCCACAATAGAGCCAGCGGTAATACCATCCAGCCGGTACTGATCGTGGAAGAAAAGGGGAAGGATGCTGCAGAATCCGACGAACCCGCCGAATGTCACGGCATAGAGTCCGCAGAGCCAATAGGCTTTTGGATGCCGAATCATCACCGCCACATTGTGCCACCACTGCGCATTTCGTTCGTCTCGTCGGCTTTTTCGATCGTCCTGCACAAAGAACATAAAGCACAGGAACACCACGATAATCGGTAGAGTCATCCACCCAAATACGTCGTGCCATCCGCCCATCGCCGCAATGCGTGGCGCAAGAAAAAGAATTACCACGGTGCCGACATTGCCCGACGCTACGATTCCCAACACCAGGCCCTGATGGGCCGCCGGGTAGGTGCGGCCTGCCAATGGCAAGGTCACTGCGAAGCTCGCTCCACCGATACCGAGCAAGAGGGCAACCATCAGCAACTCAACATAGCTCTGGACGCCCATCCATCCCCACAAGACGACCACCAACTCGCCGGCCAGAATAAACACACCAGTAGGTTTAGCCCCATACCAATCACTGCTCCATCCAGCAACCACGCGAAGTATCGCACCGCTCAGCAGAGGAAGCGCCACTATGAGAGCCGTGTCGGTTTGGCTAAGATGGAGGTCCTGCGCGAAGGTCACACTCAGCGCACCCATCAGCAGCCACACCATAAAACTTACCGTAAGGTGGAGCCACGAGCCGATCACACTCGGCCAATGCCCGCGCTTCAGGGCCAAGAACATATCCGTCATTCTCTTCCCCCCATCTCACCGCCTCACGTCAGTCTCGCATATCCCATGCGTCGCATGCCATGGCACGTGGCGCCCATGGACTTTTTGACCACCCAGCCTCGCACATCTTATGATAATCTCGACCGTCATGAGTCCACACGACAAGGATCTCGACAAAGAACCGATCGAACCGGAGATCATAGATCCCTCCGAAGAGGAGATCGCTGAGATCAGTCCGCCTCCCAAATCATTTCACCCTGCAGCGGCGGAAGAGCATCCTGCCACCGACTCCACAGCCGTGGTGCCGGTCACAGCTCTCCAGCAATATCTCGCCGAAGTCCGACGCCATCCCTACCTGTCCAAAGAAGAAGAGCTGGCCCTCTTCCATGAATATCGGATCCTCGGAAACCGCGATGCCGCCGTGAAGCTCATCATGGCCAACCTTCGCGTATCCATCTCCATCGCCGCCGAGTACCTCCACACCGGCATCGACCATATGGACCTCATTCAAGAGGGCAATGTCGGATTGATGCACGCCATCAAAAAGTTCGACCCGTCGAAGAATGTGCGTTTTTACGCCTATGCTGCCTGGTGGTCGCGGGCCTATATCCTTCGCTATTTGCTGAACAATTATCGACTGGTCAAGATCGGAACGACTCAGGATCAGAGGAAACTGTTCTACAACCTTAAAAAGGAGAAAGCCAAGCTGGAGCGGGAAGGGTTCGCCCCGGACACGAAATTGCTCGCAGACCGCTTGAACGTCCGAGAACGGGACGTCATCGAGATGGGGCAGCGGCTAGGCAATTGGGAACTCTCGCTGGATCAGCCAATCGGCGAGGACCAGGAAGGCAGCCTGCTGGATGTGCTCCCCTCCCAGCAGACTCCGGCAGACGAGCAACTCGCGCAGACCCAATGACAAACACTCTTTCGGTCCAAGCTCGCCGAATTCGTCAAGACGCTCGATGAACGGGATGAAGATATATTACGGAACCGGATTCTCTCGGAAACTCCTCTCACCCTGGACGACCTCGGCGGCAAATATTCCATCACCAAAGAACGGACCAGGCAGTTGGAAGCCCGCATCATCAAGCGCCTGCGTGACTATATCAAGAAAGATATCAAAGATTTCGACCACTTGCGGATTTAATCCTCTCCCTCCAAGAAGCGAAGAAACCACTGGTATATCGATGCCTCGATCGGTTATGGTTCCCTGCGGGCCTGGTTCAGGGGGCGGAAGAAAAATTCCGCGCTTCTCCCCCTTGACTTGGGCGAACATGGGGCTATCTTCAACCCCGTGTCCAGCGGATCAGGACTTCTGCTCGTTCTGGAGTACCACGATTACGCCGTCGAGTTCGAACCTGTTCTACATCGTTCACATTTACTGGTTTAACATCACGAGGAGGGTGTTGCTATGAGCACTGCGGCCAAGGAGAAGACAGAGAAGAAGCACGTTGCCAAGGGGTTCCAGCCTCTGGGTGACCGGGTATTCGTCACATACACCGAAGAATTGGACCGGACGGCCGGCGGTATCTACGTGCCGGACAGCGCGAAGGAGAAACCACAACGAGGTATCGTCCAAGCGATCGGCAAAAAGGTGGAGAATGTGAAAGTCGGCGATCAGGTCCTGTTCGACAAATATTCCGGCAGCAAGCTCCGGATCGAAGACGAGGAATGTTTGATCCTCAAGGAAGAAGACATCCTCGGCGTCTTCGCCAGCTAATCATCAAACCTAACACTACGACGACCATAAAGGGGGAATGACTATGGCAAAGCAACTACTGTACGGTGACTCAGCGCGCGCGTCCATCCTCAAGGGGGTGAACCAGCTCGCCGACGCCGTGAAGGCAACACTCGGTCCCAAGGGCCGCAATGCAATTCTCGACAAGAAGTTCGGCGCCCCGACGATTACCAAGGACGGCGTGACCGTGGCCAAAGAAGTCGAGCTGAAGAATCCATACGAGAACATGGGCGCCCAGCTCGTGCGCGAAGTGGCCAGCAAGACCAGCGATACGGCCGGCGATGGTACCACGACCGCGACCGTGCTCGCACAGGCCATCTATCGCGAAGGCGCAAAGAACATCACGGCCGGCGCGAACCCGATGGAGATCCAGCGCGGCATCAACAAAGCCGTCGAAGTAGTCATCGCTGAGTTGAAAAAGCTGAGTAAACCTTGCCAGAACAAGACTGAAATCTCTCAGGTGGGAACCATTTCAGCCAACAATGATAAGACCATCGGTGATCTCATCGCAGAAGCGATGGAAAAGGTCGGCAAAGACGGCGTGATCACGGTCGAAGAAGCCAAGTCCATGACCACTTCGTTGGACGTAGTCGAAGGGATGCAGTTCGACCGCGGTTATATCTCCCCGTACTTCGTCACCAATGCCGAGCGGATGGAAGCAGCCCTGGAAGACCCGCTCATTCTCATTTCGGAAAAGAAAATCAGCAGCATGAAGGATTTGCTGCCGGTCCTTGAACAAGTCGCCAAGATGGGCAAGCCGCTCGTGATCCTCGCGGAAGATGTGGAAGGTGAAGCCCTGGCGACGTTGGTAGTGAACAAGCTCCGCGGCACACTCAACGTTACGGCCGTCAAGGCCCCGGGATTCGGCGATCGCCGTAAGGCCATGTTGGAGGATATTTCAATCCTGACCGGCGGCCAGGTAATCTCGGAAGATATCGGCATCAAGCTGGAAAATGTGAAGCTCACGGACCTCGGGCGCGCCAAGCGCGTTACGGTGGACAAGGACAACACCACGATCGTGGAAGGCTATGGTGATCCGAAGAAGATTGAAGGCCGCGTGAAGCAGATCAAGGCCCAGATCGACGAGACGACCTCAGACTACGATCGGGAGAAGCTCCAAGAGCGGCTCGCGAAGCTCGTCGGCGGTGTGGCCGTCATCAATGTCGGCGCCGCAACCGAAACTGAAATGAAGGAAAAGAAGGCGCGCGTGGAAGACGCCTTGCACGCCACCAAGGCCGCAGTCGAAGAAGGTATCGTCCCCGGTGGTGGAACGGCGTATCTCCGTTGCCTCGGCGCATTGGATTCGCTCAAGCTGGAGGCGGAGCAGCAGGTGGGCGTCAATATCATCCGCCGGGCGCTCGAAGAGCCGATCCGTCAGATCGCGGTGAATGCCGGGATGGAAGGCTCGGTCATCGTCGAGAAAGTACGCAATGACAAGAATTCCAACGGCGGGTACAACGCCGCGACCGAGGAGTATGTGGACATGATCAAGGCCGGTATCATCGACCCCACCAAGGTGTCGCGTTGCGCGTTACAGAATGCGGCGAGCGTGGCGGGGTTGATGCTCACGACCGAGGTGATGATCACTGAGCTGCCGGAAGAGAAGAAAGAGCCGGTCGGTGGCGGCGGACACAACCACGGTGGCATGGAAGGCATGTACTAAGAGAAAGGCCCAGGGGCTCAGGCATATAGCCGATAGCTCGGAGTCACAGAACGGAGGGCCCGGTGGGAAACCGCCGGGCTCTTTGTGCTTCTAGCCCATATTATTCATGACCGTTCGTCGCGAAGTTGTGCCGAACCAGAGGATGCTTGTGATTGTGGAAGTTGAGTCCAATGACAATTGTGACGCGAGCGTCTTCGCTCGGTTCAAGGAGGTCGGCCCTGCTCGACCGGTAGTACAAGTCAAGCTCTATGACCGAAATCCCTCCGGGGAATGGTACTGGATCACCGGCTGGAGTGATGACTCACAGACGCCTGCCTGCCAAGCCTATGCGCAGCTGGTTGAAGATTCTGGCGCGGGGCTGACGCATTTAGTCTATGGAGGGCTCTACGGTCTGCGATTCAAGCCGATCCATAACGAGGAAGCGTGGAATCTCGACAGTCCTCATCAATGGGGAGAAACCTACCTCTCACTCTCCAGCGATCGTGATCTGCGCTACGCAGAGTAGTGGCATTCTTGGTTTTCAGTGCTCACGCAATGCATGGCCTCAGAATGATGAGAGGGAGTAGGCAGACCGTTCTTCTTGCTCGCAGAATAGGGAAAGGGATGGGGCCTGATGATCTCCTGTGCTCGCGCAACGCGCGGTCGCGGACTCCCGCTCGGGCTAATGGCACGTCTCGGCGTGCCAGTGGGTGGGCGGGTGAGAAAGTTGCGCGCAGTGGAAGATCAATCAGCCCCCATCCCCGAAGGGACAACGAGCGAGCTTGGAGGGCGCATTTATGTCGCTCGATGCGCGCAGTAAAGAACGGTAGAATCAGGGTTTTGCAATCGCGCATTTTCAGGCGCGGGGTTTGAGGCTCAGAGCGGACGTCGCCGGAGGAGCGGGGACCCGCCGAGACTCCGCTGTGAAGGAAAGCGGAAACTGACCGAGTCTGCGAGGGAATTTCTGAAGGCTTCCGCTCAGCGGAGTCCGAGCGGGTCGCTCCGGGAGGCGCGGGAGCGGTCGAGCCTCAAACCCCGCGCAGTTGAACCAAGTCTAGCTTGGAAATGGGACTACCGCTTATACGTTTTCGCTCACTTCTTCAGCCGGGAGGCGATCGCTTCATTCCAAACTGCTTCATCCGGCTGCGCAACGTGCTTGGAGGGATCCCCAAACGCACAGCCGCGCCATCCGGACCAGCGATACGCCAGTCTGTCAGTGCGAGGGTCTGCAGAATATGCCGGCGCTCCAGTTCTTTGAGATCCGCCGGTGGCTGGGCTGGAACTGATGAGGCCTGTGAACCCAAAACGTGGTCGTCGATCCGCAATACCGGTTCACGAGAGAGGATCAGGGCGCGCTCGATCACATTTTCCAGTTCACGAACGTTGCCGGGCCAAGGGTATCGCATCAACTTCTCGAGCGAATCCTGATCAATATCTTTGCACGAACGTCCAAGTTTCAAACAGTAGTGCTTCAGAAAATGTCGCGCCAAGAGGGGGATATCATCCGGGCGATTCCTGAGTGGAGGGACGCTAAGAGGAAAGACATTCAGACGATAAAAGAGATCAGCACGAAATGTCCCGTGCTTGACGGCGGCGGGAAGGTCGCGATTGGTGGCGGCGATCACCCGAACATCAACGCGAATGGGCTCTTTCCCACCCAGACGATCTACCATACCATCTTGTAAAACTCGCAGGAGCTTGGCCTGTGTCTCCAATGGCATTTCACCGATTTCGTCCAAGAACAACGTCCCACCATTGGCCAGTTCGAATCGGCCTTCGCGGGCTCGGTCCGCCCCGGTGAACGCGCCTCGTTCATGGCCAAACAGTTCGCTTTCGACCAACCCAGCCGGAAATGAAGCGCAGTTCACCCGCACCATGGGTTTCGAGTGCCGTGGGCTCCAATCATGAATCACTTGCGCAATCAGTTCCTTGCCCGTGCCTGTTTCACCCGTAATGAACACGGTTGACGGAGTGGGCGCCACGTCGTGAGCAAGGTCTATGACATGTCGAAAGGCAAGGCTCTTTCCTACCAATGAGTCGGTATCCTGCCTGAGCCTCAGTTCTTCAACGAGGTAGTCTTTTTCCTTGGCCAGTTGGTCCCGCAGATGATCGATCTGTTCGTACGCTTGGACATGATCGATCGCATAGGCGATCTGCGTCGCCACCTGCGTCAGAAATTCGAGGTCTCCCGGGTCGGGAGCACCAGGCTCGATGGTGCCGATATTGAGAATGCCTAGACACTTATCTCTCACGAGCAAAGGGAGATTGATGATGCGTCCGAGACCTTCCTGCACGTACATTCCGTCTTCAGGGAACACTTGCACCTGTCTCAGCTCCGGGCGACAGTGGACCATTTTGTGATCGTAGGCCCACCCCATCCCGCTTCCGATACGAGGAATCACCGTATCACGTTGCAGCACCACCTCTGCCATCGTCGTGGCCATGACATAAAACCTGAATCCATCGACCTCACGATCGTACAGGGTGACGGATGCCCGTGCCCAGGGAATCACCTTGGTGATCTCAGCGGTGATCGCTTCCCATAGGCTATGCGTATCCCGCTGAGAGTTGAGCACCACCACGACAGCCAAGAGGGCTCGATAGTTTGTTTCAATCTGTTCCATAGCCCTATCACCCTCTCCACATCGATTCATTGAATCCTAGGAGCCTGGCCGACATCCTATCAGAAAGCCACTCCCTCCGCTCCATACATATGTCGTCGCGTTGGAGATGGTACAAATCAACTACCCGATAGGCTGACTATTGTCTCGATTCTCGAAGCCTGCTATCTTTGCATCGATTCTGCTTTTGCTCGGATGTCACCCTCGCCGACGGAGAACAACCCTGCGGATATTGCCCGAACCTGATCAGCACAGCTGTTTTGTATGGTACCCGCATTCGCTTTGACACCTAAGCCACAACTGCCGCTCGATAGACCCTGGTGGTCAGGAACCGCACTTCCCCTGACATTACTCCTGTCTTTTGCGATCGCGGTAGGGGTGGGGCTCTATACACTGACTTCTCTGAGAGCTGTCCTGGTCCAGGAAAGGGGGGCAGATCTCGGCAGGACCGCGGCCAGGGTCGCCAACACACTGGATCGTGTGCTGTTTGAGCGGTTCATCGATATCCAGGTATTTGCCAATGACAGAATTCTTTTCGAGGGCAAACCGGCCGAGAAAGCCCAGAGATTACTGCAGTATAAGAAACTGTACTGGTACTACTCCTGGGTCGGGGTGACCGATGCAACTGGGCGAATCGTGGTGGCCACTCGCCTGTTGGCCAACCCTGATAGCGGCGGCCCGGGGTTCAAGCCACCGGATTGGTTTACGATGGTGAAGGAGACCGGACGGGTGTATCTGGAGGGAGCCCGGGTGTCACCGGAGTCAGAGGGGATGATGGCTGTCGGTTTCTCGGCTCCGATCTATGGGCCGGAAGGAGACTTTCGCGGAGTGATGACAACCCGGGTTCCGATTGAAAATCTCCGGGCCATTCTTGAAGAAGAAGGGAAGCTCCCGAATGGAGAAGACACGCACGACTGGTTGCTGCTGGACCGTCAGGGAGCGGTGATCATTGAAAAGAACCAAACGAACGATATGCACAGCAGTCTGCCGAAAGTGGAGCTGCTTTCCGCAAGAAGAGCCGCCGAGGATCGTGAGGAGCCGGGTTTTGTAGAAGAACTGCACCAACGCCGACAGATTCCTGTGGTGACCGGATTTGCCAGAACGCAGGGGTACAGCAACTTTCCAGGATTCGACTGGACCGTGTTGGTTCGATTGGACCGTGAACATGTTCAGGCTCCGATCAACCGGCTCATGTGGACCGTCGTCGGCGTGGGACTTCTGCTCATCACGCCGTTGGCTTGCTTCGGCATGTGGGCGTCATGGAGACTGGCTCGCGATAACCGCGATCTGGCTCAATCGCGAAAGGCCCTGGAGGAATCAATCGAGGAACTGGCTCGCTCCAATGCCGATCTGCAACAGTTTGCCTATGTAGCCTCGCATGACCTGAAGGAGCCGCTACGAATGGTCGCCAGTTACACACAGCTCCTAGCAAGGCGTTATAAAGGCAAACTCGATTCCGATGCCGACGAGTTCATCCGGTATGCCGTAGACGGGGCCAACCGCATGCAATTGCTGATCAATGACCTCCTGACCTACTCACGTGTGACCGTGCAGGACAAAGTGTTTGAAGAGGTGGATTGCAATAGCGTGCTGGAAGAGGTGCTGAGCGATTTACGGGTTGCGGTCGAGGAAAGCCGGGCGGTCGTAACCCGCGATCCTCTGCCGAGAGTGATGGCGGATAGGGTACAACTGGGCCAGCTTTTTCAGAACCTGATCGGTAATGCCATCAAGTTTCACGGAAAGGAGGCACCACAGGTATATGTGTCGGCTGCACGCCGGCCCACTGAATGGTTGTTTTCGGTCCGCGACAATGGGGTCGGACTGGACCCCGAATATGCCGAGCGAATCTTTGTCATTTTTCAGCGGTTGCACAATCGAGAAGAATATCCAGGTACCGGCATAGGCCTGGCGATATGCAAAAAGATCGTTGAGCGCCATGGCGGACGAATCTGGGTAGTATCCCAGACAGGCCAAGGAGCAACTTTTCATTTCACTCTGCCTCTAGGCGGCCAGAGCCGACGTGTGTCGTAACGCTTGAAACAATCGGTGAGAATCATGTATCAGGTATGACCTCAGGCAGGGGGACAGCGCATGCATACATCCAAATCGGTCAGGACAGTGCAGATACTCTTAGTGGAAGACAATCCCGGCGATGTCGGTCTGACGCTTGAGGCCCTCAAAGAGGCCACACTGCCCAACAAGCTCACGGTCGTCAAAACCGGCATAGAAGCCTTGTCGTTGCTACGCCGGCAAGGGCAGCACGCAGGCGCTCCGCGCCCGGATCTCATCCTGCTCGACCTCAACCTTCCCAAAAAGGACGGACGAAAGGTGCTGGCGGAGATCAAGACCGACGAGAATCTGAAACGCATCCCCGTGGTTGTTCTCACAACGTCGGAGGATGAAAGAGACGTCTTGGAGAGCTATAACCTCCACGCGAATTGCTACATTGTCAAGCCGCTGGATTTGGACCGGTTCATCACAGTGGTCAAAACGATCGAGGACTTCTGGCTCAGAACCGTGGTGCTGCCGAAAATTTGAATCCGATCAATCGCAAGGTTTTCCTGAGTATCGCCGACGTTCTTGGTGTCTCGAAGAACGAACGGAAAATATCATGCACGGCGGTCGTATGGGCAGCAAGGTCGCTTTGGAACTGCTTGAGCGCGATCGGCCGGTCATCTCTGTCATAGCCCATGCGGATGGCGCAGCGCTCCAAATCTTTCTGCTGATCCGGAAGCGCATGGGTCTGTAGATCGTGCACCATCTGAAGTTTGTGTTCAACGTCCCGGAGAAACTGATAGGCCCGGGTCAAATCAACTTGTTGTTTTTTTGATAGGATACCGGCCTTCCGTAGACGCGCCAACGAACTCATGGTCCCCCGCGCAAGTATACCGGGCAACCGCCGGCCTGCCAGGACCTGGATCGTCTGAACGAGAAATTCGATTTCCCTGATTCCGCCAACGCCGAGTTTGACATTGCGCTGTTCATGTCCGCGCTCCGCCATCTTCGCATCGATCCGCTCCTTGACTGATCGAACCTCTTCTACAATCTTAAGCCCCTGTTCGACATCCGACCCCTCCGATAATGGCGCCAACATAAAGGGCCGCACCATCTTGAGAAACGATCTCCCGACCTCTTTGGACCCGGCCACGTGACAGGCTTTCAGCAATGCCAACCGTTCCCACACCTGGCCCCTCGTCCGATAGTACTTGGCATAATCGTCGAGCGAGCGAGTGAGCTGCCCCACGGAACCTTCCGCTCGCAAGCGAAGGTCCACCCGATACACGTATCCTTCATGAGTCTGCACGGTCAGCGCTTTCGTGAGTTCCCGCGCGAGAATTTCAAAGTACTCTTCATTGGACAGCCTGCGCGGTTTGGGCCCCTTCGATTTCGCGCGTCCGGAGGCGGCCGGCCTGGTTGCTCCTTCATGGGATTCACAGACATAGAGCACGTCTACGTCCGAACTGTAATTGAGCTCGTGTCCGCCCAGCTTCCCCATCGCAATGACCGCAAAACCGGTCTCGACCCATTTCCCCTGCCGATCCTGATGCATGGGAATGCCATGCCGCGTCCGCAGATCGGCATCCACAATTCGATAGGCCGCCTCGATGAGGACCGAAGCCAAATCCGAGAGGGAGGCGGTCGTTTCCACGACGTCCGCTAACCGCACGAGATCTCGCACACCGATGCGCAGTATCTCTCGACGGCGGAATCGCCTGAGGAGGTCCAACATGAGTTCGGTCGCGGTGACAGCCTCCAAGCCCTGCCGGATCGTCCGCTCCATCCCTGCCCTGGTCGGCGCGGTGGACAACACATTCTGCTGGGCCATCCAGTAGAGCAGCAGTGGATCTCTAACGAGGGTGAAGGCGAGTGAGTCACTGTTCCCGAAGATCGCACAAACCAGGTTCAGCATGCGGGGCGCACTACGAAGATATTCCAACACAGCAGACCGGCTGACCCCACTCGCGAGCCAGCGTTCCCAATGGTTTAAGGCCTGATCTGGATCAGCGGTCCGCCCGATGGTTTCGAGCAATGAGGGCAGTATTTCTACGAGCTGACGCCGCTGATCTGTATCACCAGCCATCGACTGCAGATTCGCATAGGCATCCGCAATGCGACGGAGCCCATACGGTTTAAGAATCGCGGCAAGCTGTTCCGGTCCCAGTCCTGACGCCAAGAGGACAGGACTTGGATCAGGTCGGGAAGCCCACTCGAGCTTTGGAAGAGCGCAATAGCGCGGCACGTCCTTCTTTGAACGAGCGGTCATGGGCAGGCATTATACTGACAGATAGTACCTAGTACAACGAACCCGACTTCGGCTATACTTCGGCCATGACAGATGGGCTTGGATCACACGAGTCGATCATCGAGTCCCTGACCTCCCTCTGTCCGGATGTCGATGATGAGGTTCTCAGAGACTTCGTTTCGCGGATAGACCCCGAGTACTTCGAGCGGTTTCAGCTGGACGCGGTCGCGCACCATATACGGCTTGCCAGTCGTCTCACACCGGACCACCCCTGCGAATTGTCGGTGCTCGACAAAGGCCAAGGGCGATCGGAAATCAGTGTCGTCGCCTACGATTACTTCTCGGAATTTGCCGCCATCTGCGGTGCACTCTCTGCCTTCGGACTTAATATCGAAGAAGGACAGATCTATACATTTAGAGAGGCTCCTTCCTCCCCAGTGGTGCGCCGTGAGGCTCACCCGGCGACCCGTCGGCCTCGACGCCGGCCGGGCCTGAGCCGCAAGAAAATCGTCGATGTCTTCCTGGTCCATCCCTTGGAAGGCACAGGCTTTCCCCTCCCCCAACAGAACGCGCTTCAACAGACCCTCACTGAAATAATTCAACTATTGGATGCAGGTCGCTTCGATGAGGAACGTCAATATGTGAACCGCCGGCTTGTCGAACGATTGGACAAACATCGAAGCGCCTTCACCGGCTTGCTCCATACGGTGCAGATTACCTTCGACAATAGCCAATCACCGACCGATACGATCATGGACATCCACTCGGACGACACTCCGGCCTTCCTCTATGCGCTCGCGAATGCCCTGGCCATGCGCAACATTTATATCACCAAGGCCCAGATCGAGTGCGACGGGTCCAAACTGCACGATCGGTTCTCTGTCAGAAATCGCGATGGGCAGAAGCTGCTCGACCCAGCCGATCAGCAGCAACTGCGCCAGACGGCCGTCCTCATCAAACAATTTACCCATGCCTTGACCTGGGCTTCTGATCCGGCCAAGGCGCTGGCATCGTTCGACCGTTTTCTCGACCTCATCGTCGCGGACACCGGCAAGAAAGGAAAAAACAAGGCCTTCGACGTCATCAGCGACAAGAAAACGTTTCCCCTGCTCGCGCGACTACTCGGCGCCAGCGATTTTTTGTGGGAGGACTTTCTTCGACGCCAGCATGAAAACCTTCTGCCACTCCTCACAGAATACCGGGATGCACCCCTCATCAAATCACAGGACACCCTCCGGAAAGAACTCGACCGTGTAGTCTCCCGCGCAAAAACGGACGAGGCGCGAAGAGACGCGTTGAACCGGTTTAAGGACCATGAGCTGTTCCGGATAGACATGAAACATATCGTTGATGCCGCGCCCAGTTTGACTGATTTCTCCCTGGCTCTCACCCAGCTTGCCGAGGTTATCCTGGCGCGCAGCGTCGTCGACTGCCAGACAAAGTTGAGCCGTCTCTATGGCCGCCCCCTGCTTCGAAATAAGAAACCCTGTCCCTTTGCAGTACTGGGCCTGGGCAAGTTCGGCGGACGGGAACTGGGCTATGCGTCGGACATTGAGCTCTTATTCGTCTATGGCGGAGAGGGCGCCACGAACGGAAAGACAAAACTGGAGAACTCAGAATACTTTGAAAGGCTCGTTCAAGAACTGCTGCAATGGATCGAGGCGAAACAGGAAGGTATCTTTCATCTCGACGTACGATTGCGCCCGCATGGAGGAAAAAGTTCGCTTGCGAATGTGCTCGAGGCAGGCCGTACCTACTGCAGTCCTACCGGACTGGCTGCGCCATTCGAGCGGCAAGCCCTCATCAAACTCCGGCATATCGTCGGGGATGAGCCATTGGGCCGGCAGATGGAAGCACACCGGGACTCCTTCGTCTATGGAGAAGAGCCTTGGGACATTCCCGCTGCAGTGGAAATCAGGAGACAACAACTCAGGCAATTGGTCAAGCCGGGACAGGTCAACGCGAAGTATGGAATGGGAGGGTTGATCGACATTGAATATGCCGTGCAATACCTGCAAGTGATGCACGGACACAACCATCCTGGCCTGCGCACGCCGAATACCCTGGATGCACTCGCCGCGCTGGTGAAAGCCGGGATAGTCACCCGCGCCGACGGAGAGACCCTTCGTAAAGCCTATATCTTCATCCGTATACTGATCGACGGATTACGCATGGTCCGGGGAAACGCTAAGGACCTGGTGCTTCCTCCGCCCGATTCGGAAGAGTTTGTCAGTCTTGCTCGCCGTGTCGGCTACACGACAGACGACTGGCAGGCCTGTGCACGACATTTACAGGCAGATATCGCGCACCACATGCAGGCGACGGGTGAGTTTTTCAAACGACAGTTTGGCAGTCTCTAGCGGGCCCTCCTCTCCACTCGCGTGATCTGCGACGTCCTGGCCTGCCAGGTACGCTCAGGCCATCTACCGCACCGCAAGAAGCCCTAACCCTAATCGCTCAATATCGGTCTGCCAATGCCCCTCCTTCACCCCCCATGCTATTTATGTGGGGGACGGGGGGGGCCAGCTTACTACCGATTTTTTACTGGGATCAGAATACTGATCGCGCCGGCGAGATCACCTTCATGGGCGCCCTCCCGGGGATAGCCCGAAATATCCAAGATGCCTTTCGGGTTGCCATGGCAGACCAGACAATCTTTCGAATAATATATCGGGGTCAACGCTCTCAGGATCGTGTCATTGTCGATCCATTCGGCGATGAAACTGTCTGACGCCGGTTGCGCAGCCAGCCGTTTCAACACGCGTTCTTCGTATGCATCAGGCGTGTTTTTCAAATTCCTCGGATTGAGCGTGGTTTGCTTGATTTGCACGTGGGAGCGATTGGAGAACTTTCGAGCGGCCTGGCTGCCAAAGGTAGCCGGAATAAAATTCTTATATCCGATGCCTCGTTGATTGATCACAAGTTGCGCATCAGCCACCACCTGCTTGCTCAACTCAAGCAATAGCGGCAACAGTTCTTTCGCAAGAGAGGGAAGATGCGTGGGAAGATTGTTCAGATCAATGTGTGTCTGACGCAGAAACTCATTGGCAGCCTCATGTTCAAATACCTCCGGCGTAAATCCCTTATCGCCTTTCCCGGGATCATTAATCAGAGCTTGATTCCGTTCGACGACGAGACGTCCCACATTGAGCAATGTCGTGAGATGGTGGGCGGTTTGTTCGGTTTCTTCACGAAGTGTCTGTCCCCACCCAATACTTGACCACGTAAGAACACCCACCAGGCTCAAGCATATGAACACAAACGCGCGCGGGTACATCAGCATGCCTTTCTTGCTCACTTTCCGGTTCCGAAACGGCACTCTCCCTGATCGTAATGGTCCGGCACTTTTGAAACTTCAAACGGCAGGCCTTCCATGGTTGCACGCCGAGTTGGCGCATAGTCTTCTTCCAGCCAACGCCTGCGCATCTGCTCCAACCGCCCTGACTCCTCTAATCGATACAGCAGGTTGTTAATGAACCACTGCAGCCGTCTGTGTTCTTCACTCGTGACAATGGAGAAGTGTTCCTGAGTCAGGAGCAAAGGCGTTCCATCATTCCGTGTGAGAAGGTACCAGCTCGGCCGGACGCGCTTCGTTACATAATCGAGGACGGCATGTTGGGATACAATTGCATCGATGCTTGGGTCCTTCGTCTCGACGGCGGCTGGAAGAGAATCGCATATGAGTAATTGGATATTCTTCAGATTGGCTTCTGCATAGAGCTGAGAGCTTCTTCCTTTTAGGGCGGCAATGGTCAAGCCGGAAAGTCCTGCCTGGATCGCCCCAAGTGTGTCAGGATTCGCAGCTCGCTTTTGAAGCTGTGCCCGGACTCTCTCGATCACTTCCTGTTTTTGGGTCACGACCCCGAGGCCACCGTTATGAAAATACGGAATTGAATACCAAAGGCCTGCCGTTTTTGCATCCGGCATATGCCCGCCGATCGATGAGACGAAAAGATCGAGGTGCCCTTCAATCATCTCGATGAAGAGACCACGGTGCCGGGTGAGGTACAATATAGGAATGACGGGTTTCTGTGTTCCACAATATGCGGTCATAGCGTCGGCCATCTCACGGATCAGCTCCACATCGAGGCCCGTGACACGAACCCCTTCATCGGTGAAAACAGCGGGAAACACAAAGGGACGAAAAGGTTCGACAGGGATTCCGACACGCAACTGCCCTCGCGAGCAAATAGCAGATAGTTCATGGCGCGCAAGAGGCTGTATCAGTTCCACCGCATCGAAGATGAGTCCGCAGCCTTGCAGAAGGTATCCGAGAGCGATCAAGAACAGAACGAAGCCTCGTGAACCCCATTGTTTCAGGCTCCAGACACTCCGCATGTTTCGCTGTACACCTATGATGGATCTACCAATACTCATACTGTTTAGAAACGAACTCCAGTAGTAAAGAGCCATTGTTCTGACAAGTTAGATTGACCTTTGAAGTCAATTTCAAGTCGCATGTATTGGATCCCCATATCGAGCGACACTCCCCGAGCTACAGGGAACCGCACTCCCATCTGGCCCCCATAGAGATAGCCCGGGGAATCAGAATCTCGTCCCGGGATCGTTCCTCCAATAAGTGCGCCAACATATGGCACCGCCCGGTCCTCCAGTGGTCCAAAGAGAACATGTCGAATTATCCGATTGATCGGGTAGCCCTTTGGAAAATCCAAAATATCAATGAAATTATTCCAGCGGGGATTCAGGTACACAGAGTTTTGATCTGTCGTAAATGTGGGGGTATGCTGACTATAGTATTGATAGACGGTTCTCACTTCAATGTTGCCATAGCGAAAGGCGGTGAGGCCGGCCTGGGCGGCAATGACTCTGGTCTGAGGCGCGAACGTTCGCTGATTAAACGACACGTCGAAACTAAATGGACGAAGCGGAAAAAATTCCGGAATCGACTCTGCGGCTACCGCGTGAGATGGCAAGGCCGTCGTCCATACGATAGTGCCACATACCACCGCGTGGATGAGAAATCGCCGGATGTATGTTCGCAACCATTCCTCGCTCTAGCTAGATAATCTCCTCATCGAATTGTTCAACAATATAACGCCGAGCACCCTATCAGCAAGATGCGATTCTCAGTGCACAATGCGAGATAATTGAGGAAGGAGACCTATTCGTTCAATGAATTCCGTCGGAACTTGTCGATCACAATGTTCATCGTCGTGGCACCTAGAATACTGCCCAGGACCAGAGGCACGGCCCAGAGTTGCCACCAGGGCGCGTTGGGTGAGACGGCATAGGCACGCGGCCAGGCGATGTTGACGAATTCGAACAGCGACCAGATAAAGGCGATTGCATTGATCACTAACCCCCAGACGCCCAATTTCAGCTCGCCTAACGCCGGGTTCCAGCGGCCTGTGAGGCGGGTAAAGAGTCCAACACCGGTAGTCATGGCGAACATGGCATACAGTCCGCCTGTGCCGAAAGCGATCACCGTGGCCACTGCTCCATCGTTCAGCCCGAACAGCAATCCGAGCCCAGCCAGCAGTACCACGCAGACCACCGCATTACGCGGAATCTTGGAGCCCGTCACCCGGCTGAACACTATAGGCATGTTGCCCTCGCGGGCCATGGAGTATACGATGCGCGATGTGTATTGCACCATGGATGCCCCGCAGGCCAGGAACGCGATCATCACGATCGCCAGAAACGGCGTTTCAGCCCAGGCTCCAAAGTTACTGGCTATCACAGGTGTAACGGGATCGGACGTGGCGCTCGTATGGACCAATGCGTCTCGATTGAAGCTCAAGGTCAGGGCTGCGGAGTTGAAGAGCACCACCCCTCCCACCATACAGAGAGACAAGAAGATTGCGCGTGGAACGATCCGCTTGGGGTTATGAGTTTCTTCGGCGATCGTGGAACAGGCATCAAAGCCGATGAAGGCCCAACCAGAAACGGCGAGCGCCGCCAGAAATGCAGCTATCTGGCTGGGTGCGGTGCCCGTGCCTAGGTGCTGGAATAGCTCGGAAAAGGAATGCTGTCTAAAGAAAAGAAACAGCAGCAGTGCCACCCCGAACGAACCGACGATTTCTGCATACACACCCAGTGAAATTACGAGCTTAAACACATTTACGTGAGCCAGGTTGAGGAAGGTACAGAGCAACAAAAACACGACGCCCCATATGACTAAATTGAGTCCTCCTCCACTCTCAAACCCAAAGAAAAGCGCAAGCCAGACCCCCCCGGTATAGGCGGTCGTGGTGAGCATGGCAATCGTGGAACTGACATAGATGACTCCGGCGTACTTCCCGGTGGTGGCGCCTCCGAGCTGCCGTGCCCACTTGTATGCGCCCCCCGCAATCGGAATCTGCGAGGACAGTTCAGCATAGACGGTTGCCACCAACATCTGCATCACCAGACACAGCCCCAGTGCGCCAAACCAACCGCCTCCCGTCACCACTGTCTGCACGCCAATAATGGCATAGAGCCCCGCCACCGGTGAGACAGTTGCGAAGCCGATAGTCAGGCTATTCCAGAGACTCAGACTGCGGTTCAGTGTGTCGGCAGCGGGTGTGGCGGTTGCGGGGGAAAATGTATCGTGACTCACTGTGGTTGACCTGGTTTTTCTTGTTTATTTAGTTTGTTTGGTTTATTTCGTGCGATTGATCCAGAACAACTGAACAAACCAAAGAAACCAAATCAACCAAATAAACCAAAAAAAAGCGCCCGCCCCCCCAATCCGAGAGACGGACGCCCCGTTTAACCTTAACCTCAACCTACATCAGAAGGCTAGGCGTCGTAATACAACACATACTCGTATGGATGCGGGCGCAACCTCATGGGGTCGACTTCCCTGGTACGTTTGTAGTTGATCCAGGCCTCGATCAGATTCTTGCTGAAGACACCGCCCTTGAGCAGGAACTGATGGTCCTGCTCCAGACTGCGCAACGCTTCATCCAGGCTGCCCGGCATCGTGCGGATTTTAGCCGCCTCTTCCGGCTCGAGATCGTACAGATCCTTCTCCGCCGGTTCACCGGGGTTGATCTTGTTTTCGATTCCGTCCAACCCTGCCATCAGCATGGCTGGAAAGGCCAGGTAGGGATTGGCGGTCGGGTCAGGGAAACGCACCTCGATCCGCTTGGCCTTCGGGCTGGGAGAGTACATGGGAATCCGGACTCCAGCAGATCGATTCCGGCTGGAATAGGCCAGCAGCACCGGCGCTTCGAATCCCGGCGTCAATCGCTTGTAGGAGTTGGTGGTCGGATTTGTGAAGGCCGCGAGGGCCGGCGCGTGCTTTAGAATCCCGCCGATATAATAGAGACAGAGTTGCGAGATGCCGGCATATTCCTTTCCCGCAAACAGGGGTTTCCCGTCTTTCCAGATGCTCTGGTGCGTATGCATGCCGGTCCCGTTGTCTCCGAAGATCGGCTTGGGCATGAAGGTGACGGTCTTACCATGCCGCCGAGCCACATTCTTGACAATGTACTTGTACATCATCAATTTGTCTGCTGTTTTAAGCAACGAGTCGAAGCGCATATCGATTTCAGCTTGACCCGCAGTCGCAGTCTCGTGATGGTGCTTTTCAACATAGATCCCAGCCTTTTGCATCTCCAGAACCATCTCGCTGCGGATATCCTGTTGGGTGTCG
>Ga0105248_10001717_pt1 | contig 24358 bp, 18 predicted proteins | sample KBSS34metaG_FD_81524 | JGI IMG/M metagenome (GOLD analysis project Ga0105248, IMG submission 81524) | Switchgrass rhizosphere microbial communities from Kellogg Biological Station, Michigan, USA - KBS S3-4 metaG | ecosystem: Host-associated > Plants > Roots > Rhizosphere > Soil | place... | reverse complement strand
GGCGCTTCGACCCAAGAAATACCGTCAGATACAGAGTTCCCCACGCCAGCAGAAACCGCCCCACATACACATTCTCCCCAATGTAGTTCTGCGCATCGTAAGACCACTCGCACAGCAACCACGCCGGAAACAGCAGCAGCGTCAGAGTCTGCTGAGCCTCATCCCGCAGCAACACCCACCCCGCCGCAGCCGCCACGGCCCACATCAAAATCGCCGCAGGCCAATGCTCCTGAATATTGAAAATCTGCCCCACAAGGGCAATCGCGGCCCCCGTCGAAACCGTCCCCACCGCATGCAACGCCGTCGATAGCAACCTATATCCACCCCGGCTCCAGGCCCCGCCCAGATGAAAGACCGAAATCATCCCCAGCACCAGCGCAAACCTCGCTCCGGCTCCCAACTCATCCCAGTGCGCCGAGACAAACAGCACCACCCCGCATGCCAGCAGAATCGCCCCCAGAATTAATGCCACCACCCCCTGCCAGCGCAACCCGGCAGGTTTTTTCTCACCCTCTTCAAACACGCGAATGCGAGCAGCAGCCTCTGCGTCGATCACGCCGGACTTCAGCCAGCGAGTCAGATACGTTTCCAATTCAGCCATAGCGATTGGACCCAAGTAAACCACGCAAAGCTCGATGCAACCAGCAAAAAATGCGTATATTCAAAGCAGTAAACAAGCGCCCCAACTGATCTCTGTTCTCTGTTTCCTCTTCACTGAAACCCATGCACTTCGAAATCCTCACCATCTTCCCCGAAATCTTCCAGAGCTTCTTCGAGCACGGCGTCGTCAGCCGAGCCCGGAAGACCGGGCTCATCCACATCGCCGTCCACGACCTCCGCGCCTTCACCCACGACCGTCACCGCACCGTGGACGACCGCCCCTTCGGCGGCGGCGAAGGCATGGTCCTCAAAGCCGAGCCCCTGGCCGAAGCCCTCGAATCCCTTCACATCGCCCCAAAAGCCGACCGCGACCCAACCAAAAAAGAATCTGTAATCCTCCTCAGCGCCCAGGGCCAGCCCTTCACCCAATCCATCGCCCGCGAACTCGCCCAGCTCGACCGGGTCACCTTCATCTGCGGCCGCTACGAAGGCATCGACGAACGCATCAACCAGCTCTACTGCGACCGCGAAATCTCCATCGGCGACTACGTCCTCTCCGGCGGTGAACTCGCAGCCGCCGTCCTCCTCGACGCCACCATGCGCCTCATCCCCGGCGTCCTCGGCAACCTGGCCTCCAGCGAATTCGAGAGCTTCGGCCCAACCGACTCCAGCATCGACACCGACGTTGAGGGAGTCCCTCGCTCCCAGCACGGAGCAGGAGGACTGCTCGACTACCCCCACTACACCCGCCCCGCCGACTTCCGCGGCCACCCCGTCCCTGAAGTCCTCATGGGCGGCGACCACCAGGCCGTCCGCCTCTGGCGTCGCGAACAGCAGCTCCGAAAAACCCTCCAGAACCGGCCCGACCTCCTCGAACACGCCACCCTCACCCCCGAAGACCAGAAAGTCCTCGCCCGCCTCCGCCAGAATTCTGCATAGAATTACGCCTAAATTTGGCATAATAGAGATTCAAGGTATGGAAACGGCAGCGCATTGCAATCTGCGATAAAAGTGCCCGGTTTTCATCCCCTCGGGAGAGAGAGAAGAGTACCCCCTCCCCCCCTCGTATTCGTCTAATTTTCGCCCACGATCATCACGAACACATTTCAGCGCCAAAGGCGCGTCGTTATACCAGCCCAGGGCATCGCCCAGGGAAGATGGTAACAATCGACAAAAGGGCTGAAAGCCCGCCCAAGCCCTACCATCCAGACCTCATTTTCTGGTAGACTAAGAATTCTGAATTCAAGAGCAGGAAAGCAGCCATGTCCATCCATCCAGTAATGCAGCGCCTCGCAGACAAGCTCAAGCGCACCGATCTCCCCGCATTCAAAGCCGGCGACCAGGTTCGCGTCCAGGTAAAGATCAAGGAAGGCGATAAAGAGCGCCTCCAGGCTTTCGAAGGCCTCGTCATCGCCATCAAGAACGGCCCCGAGGGCAGCTTCACCGTGCGCAAGATGAGCTTCGGCCAGGGCGTCGAACGCATCTTCCCCTTCAACTCCAAAGTCGTCGACAAGGTCGAGAAGGTACGCAGCTATCGCGTCCGCCGCGCCAAGCTCTTCTACATCCGTGGCCTCCGTGGTAAGGCAGCCCGCATGAAGGAAGTAGCCCGCGACAAGGTCAAGGCCTAGTCCAAAATCAAGCCTCACCAGAAGCCCCGGCCAAAAACCGGGGCTTTCTGCTGTTCGCAAACCATTTTCTATACTGGAACACATGCCCAGACCCACCAAGCCGAAACCTGTCTGGGAATGCAACTGGCACTTTGAACTGGCCGCCCGCTCCACCGGCGCCCGCCACATCGCCGGAGTCGACGAAGTAGGCCGCGGCCCCCTCTTCGGCCCAGTAGTAGCCGCCGCAGTCATCCTCCCTTCAGACGCCAGCCTCCACGGCCTTAACGACTCCAAAAAGCTCTCAGAAACCCAGCGCGAGGCCTTCAACGAGCAGATCCGCTCCATAGCCGTCGCCTGGGCCATCGCAGAGGTCGACGCAGAATCCATCGACCGCATCAACATCCTGCAAGCATCGCGCCTGGCAATGAAACAAGCAGTAGAGCAGTTACGGCAACCGCCATGCCACCTACTCATCGACGGCAACCAGCGCATCGACCACCACTGCCCACAGACCACAATCGTCAAAGGCGACGCCCGCAGCCTCTCGATCGCCGCCGCCAGCGTCCTGGCCAAAGTCCACCGCGACCGCATGCTCGTCGAATACGACCAGCAATTCCCCGGTTACGGCCTGGCTCAGAACAAAGGCTACCCTTCCCCCCAACACCGCAAGGCGCTGATCCAACTCGGCCCAACTCCCCTGCACCGCCAGACCTTCCGCGGAGTCCACCAACTAGAGATCACCTTCACCGAAGACTAAGCGGCTCGCAGAGCAGCAGTCTTCCGTGCCTTCCACCAGTCCAGCAGAGGCCGCGCGACAAAGAGCGCAGCCATCACCAGCGTGATGCCCAAAGGAGTTGTCACTCCCGACTTCACCTGCCACCAGTAATGCAGCAGTCCCAGGCACACAGAGGCGTAAACCAGCTTATGCAGGCGATTCCAGTTCTTGCCGCCAAGCCGTTTGATCCATCCTGTTGTCGAAGTCAGCGCCAGCGGCACCATCAGCAGCCAGGCCAGTACTCCGACCGTAATGAATCGCCGCTTCAATATGTCCTGCACCATCGCATTCGGATCAAAGTAGGAGTAGAGCCCTACGTAAGCCATCAGGTGCAACGAAGCGTAGAAAAACGCAAACAGCCCCAGTAACCGCCGAAATTTGATCAGCCAGCTCAACCGCGGCGAAAATTTGCGCAACGGCGTAATGGCCAGCGAAATCACCAGCAGCCGCAAGGCCGCCAGCCCTGTCGAAAACGTAATCGTCTTCGTCGGGTCAGGCCCCAGATTCCCGGTTACAGCACCGTATACAAGCACTGCTGCGGGATAGAGACAGGCGGCCCACACAAGGACCTTCAGCAAAATCAACGTGGTTTTGTTCATGGTTAGTAATACTTCTTCAGGTCCATGCCGTTGTAGAGCGAAGCCACTTGACCTCCATAGCCGTTGAACATCAGCGTCGGATGGCGCTGGGCAAAGAAGGGCTGCCCAATCCGGCGCTCCGACTTCTGGCTCCAGCGTGGATGGTCCACGTTCGGATTTACATTCGAATAAAACCCATACTCATTCGAAGCCTGATCATTCCATGTCGTGCGCGGCTGCTTATCGGTGAACTTAATCTGCACAATCGACTTCGCCGACTTGAACCCGTACTTCCACGGGACAATGAGCCGGACAGGAGCGCCATCCTGCTTCGGCAATTCATCTCCATACAGACCCAACGTCAGCAAGGTCAGCGGATTCATCGCCTCGTCCATCCGCAACCCCTCCGAGTACGGCCAGCTATAGCCAAACGGCGCCCACTTCTCGACCTTGCCACTGTAGTAGCTCAAAAACTGCACGTACTTCGCGTTCGAGAGCGGGTCGCACTGCTTGATCAGTTCCGAAAGCGAGTACCCAACCCACGGAATCACCATGCTCCAGCCCTCGACGCAGCGGAAGCGATAGACGCGATCCTCCAGAGGGCGCAGCTTCAACAGCGCATCGATATCAAAGGTCTTTGGAGCCTTTACCAGACCCGTCACCTGGATCGCCCAGGGCCTCGTCGGCAGTACACCGGCGTTCTTTGCTGGATCGCTCTTATCGGTGCCGAATTCGTAGAAGTTGTTGTAACTCGTAATGTCCTTCAGCGTGGTCAGCTCTTCACCCGTAGTTGTGAGAGGACTCTTGACCGTCTCCAGCTTGCCCGCGGCCAGAGCCGTGCCTTGAGGCGCAAAAACGTCGGCAACACGCTCCACACCAAACGCCATCGCACCGGCCGCGGCGGCGCCTGTCAACAGGCTTCGCCGGCTGAGCCACTTCTCTTTGGGAGTGATCTCTGAAGACGGAATATTTGAGCCGGAAACAGCATCAGGCTTGCGAATCAACATAACCAAACCTCTCTCAAGCGCGTACAAATCCACGCAGCGGAAACTCCACTATTAGACTACGGTCGCTGCTCCCACGTTACAGAGAACGCAACAATTCCAAAATCAGATTGTGTGAGATAGATTTGGGTTCGATTGATTCACGGTCTGTCGTCGATACATCCGAGGCAAGTTCAGCCTGTCGCAATAAATCAGAAGGCCACCGCTTCATCCGTAACCGGACCTGCTTCGCCCATGATCTCGCCTGCGAGAATTCGGTAGAGAGTAGAGCGGCTGATACCCAACTGCCGCGCCGCACGCAGCTTGTTGCCGCGGTTCAGCTCTAATACGCGCTGTATATGCCGGTGAATCACCCCATCGAGTGTCAGATCGGTGAGGTAATCGGCTGCCGTTTCCTGCGCCTGCGCAGACTCAGGCGACGCGATAGACGTCTCACGCCCCGTAATCAGAACCAGATCCGCCGGCTTGATCACCCCTGTCGTCGAATCCAGAATTGCCGACTCCAGCACCGAAGCCAACTCGCGCACATTGCCCGGCCAGATATGTTGCAACAGCTTGGGCAGCGTTCCAGGCGCCAGCACGGCCGTCGGCTGCTGGTAGCGCCGGCAGATGCGGTCCACCAGCGCCTGGGTGATCGGGGCGATATCTTCGCGATGCTCCCGCAGTGGCGGCAATACAAACCTGACCGCCGTCAGACGAAAAGCGAGATCCGGCAAAAAAGCACCTTGCCCGGCCATCTGCCGTAGAGAAGTGTGCGCCGAGACCAGCAACAGAAACCGCGGTGGCGGTGCGTCTTGGAGCATCTTCACCAGATTCAGCAGCAACCCCTGTCCAGCCGGGGCCAGCAGATCGACACGATCCAGGTAGAGCGTGCCAATCAGAGAAGTGGTATCCGCTTCGCTTGCCAGCCATTCCCGCGCATCGCGCCTCCGAAAAGGTAAAGCAGCCAGCGCAGATCCTTTATGAAGCGTTTGCGCAAAGAGATGCTTCCCCGTTCCCGCTTCGCCTTCGAGCGCGGCAAACTGCATCCGCGGAGCAGTGATCTCAGCCTGCAACAACAACCTGCGTAGTCCGGCGCTCACGCAGACAAACGGCGGAGCGGTGACCCCAACGGCCTCTTCTCCACCCGGTGACGCTTCCGAACTGTGTATCTGTCCCTGAGTCCCATGCAGCATGGAAAATCCATCCGCCCAGACGCCATAAGCCAAGAAGGAATGAGCTTCTTCCCCCTATCGGCTCCATCCCATGAAACTTGAGGGTCTCCAGAGGGCAGCCAGGTAACAAAAAAGCTCGGCTCCCATTCAGGGAACCGAGCGTCGATTGCAGAACTTGTCTCGCTACTTCGGAAAAAGAAACTTGAGCATCGGCTCAACCCGCCCGGCCCAGCTTCCTTCATCGTGGGTGCCGCCTGCGACACGTTCAAAGTGCAGTTCCGAGTCATCCCATTCGAGCGCCGCCAGCCGTTTTGCGAGCAGCACCGTGTCGCGCAGCGTCATCTTGCCTTCGTGATCGCCTACATCCAGCCAGACGCGCGGCCGGTTGGGCAACTCCGGAGCCACATCGGCCAACACATTCAGAATGCTTCTATGGTTCCACCAGACGCTGGGAGACATGACCGCCAGCCGCCCAAATACGTTCGCATGACGCAATCCCAGGTAGAGCGAAACCAGTCCGCCCAGAGACGAACCGCCCAGCCCGGTATGCTCTCGCCCTGGCTTGACCCGGTAGTGCGCAGCGATCCACGGCAGCAGTTCCCGAGTCAGCAACTGACCATAGCTGTCGGCCTCGCCGCCGCCCATCTGCCAGTCACGGTCCGGTGTATATTCCGCCAGCCGCCGTTCACCGGTGTTGTAGATGCCTACAATGATCAACGGCTCTACCTCGCCGGCCTCGATCGCCGCGTCTGCCGCCTCTCTCACCTGCCAGGTACGACCCTTGATAAAGGATGTTTCCGGATCGAAGAGATTTTGCCCATCGTGCAGATACAGCACGGGATAACCCCTGTGTGGCTCCGCGTCATACCCCGGCGGAACGTAAACAATCAGGTCCCGGGTATCGGGCAAGATCCGGCTCCGAAAACCGTGATGTACCCGCAGCCGTTCATGAGGAGTAGCCGCTGCCAGAGCCTCCGAAGCGGCATGATACGCTGCCCAATCCCGCCCTGACTCTGCCTCGCCGCGCCGTTCTAGCTCCAACCTGTCTGTCCTCCGCTTCGATCTTGCCATCGGCACCCAAGCCTCAAATCACGCCCGAGTCAGGCCTTGAATCCGATTGTAAAAATCCAACCCTGAGACTGTTACAGTATCAAAAACGGCAGCGTCTCCCAAACGAATGCCTTCCGGCCAAGAGGTGACACGCCTATGCATCGCGAGTATCACAAATGGTTTTCCCCCCGCCTCGGCCGTGATATGGAGATGCTCATCCACGGGCACACCGGCGTCCCCGTCATGGTCTTCCCCACTTCCGGCGGACGTTTTTTCGAGTTTGAAGACCGCAATATGGTCGGCTCTCTCGCTAACAAGATTGACCGCGGCGAGATTCAGCTTTACTGCGTCGATTCGGTCGACATGGAGTCCTGGTACAACAAAAACGTCAGCCCCCGCTGGCGCATCGCCCGCCACGTCCAGTACGACGACTACCTCATCCACGAGGTAGTGCCGCTGATACGGCAAAAGAACTGGGACCCGCACTTGGTCGCTCTTGGCTGCAGCTTCGGAGGCTTCCACGCCGCCAATATCGCCTTTCGCCATCCCGATGTCTTCACCGGGCTGCTCTCCATGTCCGGCGCTTTCGATATGTCAGGCTTTCTGCGCGGCTACTATGATGACGACCTCTACTACAACACGCCGACGCATTACCTGCAGAGCCTCTCCGACCCGTGGTTCTTTGACTGCTACCGGCAGAACACCTACATTCTCGCCACTGGCTGGGACGATCAGTGCCTCGGCTCAAACCAACATCTCGACCAGATCCTCAGCCATAAGGGAATTCCTCATAAGCTCTACATTTGGGACACGTATAACTCCCACGACTGGCCCACCTGGCAACGCATGGTCAACGAATACCTCTAAGGAGCGAAGACTGTGCCCGCATACATCGCCCTGCTCCGCGCCGTGAACGTAGGCGGCACCGGCAAGCTGCCCATGACTGATCTGAAAGCGATGTGCGAGGAAGCGGGTTTCCTCAAGGTGAAGACCTACATCGCCAGCGGCAACGTCGTCTTCACCAGCAATCTCTCTGAAGCCAAAGTCAAGGCCAAGCTCGAAGCGGCCCTTGCCGCATACGCAGGCAAAACCGTCGGTGTCATGGTCCGTACAGCGGCAGAGATGGCGGCCGTCCTTGCCGCAAATCCATTTCCAGACAAGCCGGGCAACCGCACCGTAGCTATCTTCGTGGATGCTCCGTTGCCGCCAGATGCGCTCAAGGCCGTCAGCGGCCAGAGTGAAGAAGAGCTGCAGCTGGGCGTGCGGGAAATCTATGTTTTCTATGGAGACGGCATGGCCGATTCAAAGCTGAAGATTCCCGCAGCCAAATCAGGTACCGCCCGCAACATAAACACAGTAGCCAAACTCGCCGGGATGGCAGCTGCCCTCTAGCGCAGCAGGCGTTCTCCCTCGGCAATCGGCAAGTCGTTAATGCTGGCCTCGCGGCGCTGCATCAGTCCACTTGGTGCAAATTCCCATAGCTCGTTGCCATAGCTGCGAAACCACTGTCCGCTGTCGTCGTGCCATTCGTAGTGGAACTTTACCGCCATCCGGTTGCCGCGAAATCCCCACAGCTCTTTCTTCAGCCGGTAGTCCAGTTCGCGCGCCCATTTGCGCCGCAGAAAGGCAACAATCGCCTCACGCCCCTGAAAAAACTCCACCCGGTTCCGCCACTGGCAGTCCTCGGTGTAAGCCGCGGCCACGCGCTCAGCGTCGCGGGTGTTCCAGAGATCCTCGGCTATCTGCACCTTGCGCGCAGCAATCTCCGGATCGGTAAACGGCGGGCAAATCACAGCACTCATCTCGACATTCCTCTCATCATCCTGACCTACCTCGAAAGAATATACCTGTTCGGCAGGTGCACTTCTGCACTGGTGCGACCTACCCGCCTCCTATACTGGAGACATCCCAGTCTGGAGCCAGTCATGCCTGAGTTAAACCCCTACGCAAAATTTATAGACACGACACTGCCACTCGTAGACTCTTTAGCGGCTACGCCTGCTACCCTCGCCCGGCTCGTCGAATCCATTGGGCCAGATCGTACTGACACCTCTCCCGCACCCGGCAAGTGGAGCCCGACCGAGATCCTCTGCCACCTCGCCGATTGCGAAATCGCCTTCGCCTTCCGCCTGCGCCAGACCCTCGCCGAGGATCATCACATCCTCCAGCCCTTTGATCAGGACTTGTGGGCAGCCACATATCCAGGAATCTCCGCCATCGATGCCCTCGCCACCTTTACCGCGTTGCGTCATTGGAATGTGCTACTTATCCGCAATTCTCTGCCTCACTCCGCCCAAAAGCCTGTATCCCACCCGGAGCGCGGCACGATGACCTTCTCCACCATCGTCGAAACCATGGCGGGCCACGACCAGAACCACATTCTCCAGTTACAGAAACTCGCCTGAGCATCAGCCTGAGTCAGCTTACATGGACGAGACTGGAAAGTTATCCATCGCCCGGACCAAAACGTCAAAGTCTGTCCTCTGTTGAGAAGGAATCAATCTTCACATAAGGGCTGCATCCGCACGCGCCTAGAACTTGCCTCATAAATACCGCGATGCTCAAAGTGCCGCGTATGGGACCCGCAATCAAAGCGGGTTCCAGGTCTTCATCCAAAGCTCCAAAAGCATATATGAGGCCAGTTCTAATCACATATGGCAATCATTCGGCCACATGAGTCACGATAACTCGCGGCGTTGAGTTGTGCTGGCACTAACTTCCGTCTTCCTTTCGAAGAATATTCATACAGGGTCGTTGCTATCGGTATATGATGGGACCCCAAAGCTTAGTCTGTTCGATTAATCTCTACAATCCATTCGAAGCCGTCAATGCTCGAAACGAGAACAAGCTCATGAATAGATCCCGTTCCTCTTTTGCCTTGCTCGCCGCCGCCTTCTTCGCAGTCGCCACTCACTCCAATGCCGCCACGAATGTCGGTTCTGTCAGCCTGCCCGGCAACACCTCCGCAACGGTGACCCTCACGATGGACGTGGCGGGCACTCTCGGAAGCATTGCAGTCCGCACCCAGGGCGTCGCCAATCTCGACTTTACCAACGCCGGCGGGGGCACATGCGCAGTGAACACTGCATACGCTGCTGGCGCCACTTGTACCGTCATCGTGAACTTCACCCCCATGAGCGCGGGGCTCCGCCTCGGAGCTGTCGTTCTCAACGGTACGTCCGGCAACGTAATCGCAACCAGCTTCCTGAAAGGCACCGGCCTCGGGCCACAGATCGCCTTCATGCCGCCAACAGAGACAACTTTCGGTCCCAGCGGGAGCGGGAACAGCCAACCCTGCTGCATGGTCGTCGATGGCGCAGGCAACGTCTATATCGCAGTCACCAACAGCGGCCAAAACCTGTTGCAGAAGTACACGCTTAACGGAAATACCTATACCGCGAGCAACGTCTCCATCAATGGCCGCTCCGGTTCGCTCGCACTCGACTCAGCCGGCAACTTCTATATCAACAGTGGCAATACCATTTTCAAAGAGACCCTCACTCCATCGGGCTATGCCGAAACCACCGTCACCACTACAACTTACACTTTCGATAGTATGACCATCGACTCTGACGGCATCCTCTACTATTCCGATATTCTCGATGGCCATGTCTACAAAGAGGTTCCCTCGTCCGGCACGTACACCCAGACCCTTGTCCTGGATTGCAGCACACCCGGCCTCGCCTCCTGTGGAAGCTCCGTCGCCGTCGACAGCAAGGGAAATCTCTTCGTCTCCAGCACAGGCAGCAGTTTCCTCATCGTGCTCACCCCTTCCGCGGGGGGGTACACAAAAACCTACCTTGGCAGCGGCTTTTACTATGCCTGGCAGGTTGTTGCGGACAAGAATGACAATATCTACGTCGCCGATGCGATCAACAACCGCATTGTGAAGGAGACACTTTCCAACGGCACTTACACTCAAAGTGTCATACCAACCAGCCCATTGAATTTCCCCGAGGGGGTTGCCGTCGATAGCAGCGGCAACATCTACATCGCTGACACTCAAAATAACCGCTATTTGAAAGAGTCCGTATCCCAGGCGGCCCCTCTGGCCTTCGCGACCACCCAGTTCGGCGCCGTCAGTTCCGATAGTCCCAAAACAGTGACCGTCTCCAACATCGGAAGTACCCCCCTGCAGTTCTCCGCAGTCGTCTTCCCCGCTGATTTTCCTGAAATCTCTCCTCAGACCGACGACTGCACCGTCAGCATACCCCTCGCCACGGCTGATAGTTGCACCCTCACCTTCAATTTCCTGCCTACCAACATCCCCGGCAACGATAGCGCGACCGTCAGCATTTCCGAAACTGCCTCAGTTACCTCCAACTCTCTCAACATTGCAGGGACCACACAAACAATTGCGCTTTCAGGAAGTGAGACCCGTGCCGCGGATACTGTGAATCTTGTTTCTTCCCTCAACCCCATTCATTTAGGCAGCACACTCGCGCTCACCGCAGCTGTTGCACCTGCCACCAGCACCGCCACTCCAACCGGCACCATCAGTTTCTACTCCGGCAGCTCTCTACTTGGCACCGTAGCCTTGACCAACGGAGTGGCCATCCTGCATACCAGCGCTCTCGCCAAAGGCGTCCAGACTCTTACCGCGACCTACTCGGGCGACGGAAACTACATGCCCGCCACTTCCAACGCTCTCTCTCAGATTGTCGGGCTCCTCCTGCCCACGGTTACCGTTTCCGGGCCTGCCGGCGCCTTCATCGGCACTCCCGTCACATTCACAACCAGCCTCGATGGCGGCTCCGGAAACCCTGTCCCCACCGGGACCATCACGTTCTTCTCCGGAGCCACCAACCTCGGCTTCTCTACTCTCTCCGCCTGCTCTGCATCCCAGCCCGTCACATTCACCACAGCCGGCCAGCAGACCATCACTGCCAGCTACTCCGGCGACGCCAATTACGCTCCCACTCTGTCCTCGAACGGAGTTGTCGAAACCATCACTCTCGCCCAAAGCGCCGGAGCGGCAAGCATTCCGACCGGAGCTACGGCGTCGGTCACCGTCTCCATCCCAAGCATCGTCACTCTCAGCAGCATCTCGGTCGTCACCCAGGGCGTCACCGGACTCGACTTCACCGATGCCGGAGGAGGCACGTGCACCGTCGGGGCGGCATACGTGGCGGGTTCTACATGCACTGTCAGGATTCATTTCGCGCCCACCTATCCGGGGCCGCGCTACGGTGCCATACTGCTCAAAGACTCCACGCCAGGCACCAATATCTTCGCAACTGTATACCTGCAAGGCACCGCCCTGGCTCCGCAGATTGGCTTGGTCAACAACGTCAGAGTCGATCTCGGTAGGGTGCCGATCTATCCTTATAACGAGGACGAACAATTCAGCACATTCAGCTCCTACGGTGGATTGGCCTTCGACCCTACCGGCAGCATCTACGTTGCATCGCAGTTCAACGGCGCCCTCAAGTGGGCTCACCAACCCGATGGTTCCAGCGTCGAAATTGACTTTGACATCGGTACCGCCGCCGCCAGCGGTCCTGGCATCGCTATTGACGGCAGCGGAAATATCTATCTCGCCTGCGGCAGCAGCATCTGCAAGGAAACTCCCACCCCCTCCGGCGGCTATACTCTCTCCACCGTGGCCTCTGGATTCAATGCGATCTTCGGCCTGGCCGTCGACGGTGGCGGAAACCTCTACCTCAGCGACACCCCGATGTACGGAAGCCATCCGCTTTACAAAGGTGCCCTTCAGCCGGATGGCAGTTACCTCTTTGCCACGATTCCGTCGGCTCTAATCGGCCCAGGGGCGCTCGCCGTCGATTCGGCCGGAAACGTCTTCGCCTCCGACGGTACCACTCACTACTCCAACACTTCCAGTGTCGTCAAAGAGACGCCTTCCGGTAACAGCTACACAGAATCAACCGTTGACGCAACCCTCGACTCCCCGCTCAGCATCGCCCTCGACTGGAGCGGTAACGTCTACTCCGCCGATTCCGGATACTTCTACCAACAGAACATTCGCAAGTGTGTGGAATATGAAAGTGGCTTCCCGGCCCTCGTCAAGGAATCGCTGCAACCCGACGGCAGCTATCTAGCTACCCGAAACTTCAGCTACCAATCTCCCAACGTCGTCGCATTCGATGGCGCAGGTAACATGTATGTGGTCGACAGCTTCGCGACTTGCTATGACCACTATGGCGAACTGTATAAAATCCAGATCGACAATCCGACCCCACCCGCCGTCGCTTTCGGCTCTGTCCTTCACGGCACCACCACCAGTCCGCAGACCATAGCCTTCACCAACTACGGCAACACCCCGCTCAACTTCTCATCCATCACCTTCCCGGCTCACTTCCCAAAAGCTACCCCAGCCGCCGGAGATTGCGCCGCAGGCACTCCTCTTGCACCTGGAGCGAACTGCAACGTCTCGTTCTACTTCAAGGCGACAGACCCGCTCAATGGCGGTTTGTCTCTTCCCTTCAACGAGACCATCACGATCGCCTCTGACTCCTTCAAGAGAAGCCAGCAGACAATTCTGGTCTCCGGTACTGAAATAGCCACTGTCAACGCAGCTCCAGTCTTTTCTCTAGCCGCCGGCACTTATCCCAGCGCTCAAACTCTCACCATCACCGAGAGCACTGCGGGAGCGACCGTCTACTACACTACGGACGGCACCACCCCCACCGCCGCGTCCCTCAAATACACCGCGCCAATCAACGTCGGTGTCACCGAAACCATCACCGCCGTTGCCATCCTCGCCGGGAATAGCGATAGCCCGCTCACCTCGGCCCATTACCTCATCCAACAGCCCGCCGCCGCGCCCCTATTCTCCGTAGCCACCGGCACCTACGCCAACACGCAGAACGTCACCATCACCGACGCCTCGCCTGGCGTGACGATTTACTACACCATCAACGGCACCACACCCACCACCGGGTCCTACAAGTACACAACCCCCGTCGCTATCCGCAATACCGCGACTCTGAAAGCCATGGCCGTTGGCCTACCCAACTACTACATAGGCCCAATCGCCTCGGCGACCTATACCCTCGCCGTCGCCGTACCGGTCATGACGCCCCCGGCCGGAACCTATTCCGGCACGCAGACCATCTCCATTACCGACGCCACCACCGCAGCGCATATCTTCTACACAACCAACGGCACCACTCCGTCCGCAAACTCGACTCCGTACACTGCGCCAATCACCGTCAGCGCCTCAGAAACAATCAAGGCTTACGCCATCGCCACCGGCTACACCCCTAGCGCTATCGCATCCGCTGCCTACGTCATCCTCGGTCCTCCGGCCCCTCCAACCTTCTCCGTAGCCGCAGGCACCTACAACAACCCGCCCAGCGTCACCATTACCGACTCCGTACCGGGAACAACCTTCTACTACTCGTTGAACGGCACCACCCCCACGACCGCCTCCACCAAATACACTGCGCCGATCGTCGTAAAAAACACGGCCACCCTTAAAGCAATAGCTGTCTCCTCTGGCTACCCACCCAGCGCAGTCACATCAGCCACTTACACACTTGTCGCGGCCACTCCTATGGTTAGCCCTGCCGGAGGCACCTACACGGGCGCCAGGACCGTCACTATCACTACTGCATCCACCGGTGCTCTGCTTTTCTACACCACCAACGGCGCCACTCCCACTGCCGCATCCACGAAATATGCCGGCCCCATCACCATCAGCGCATCTGAGACTCTCAAGGTCATCGCCGCAGCCACCGGTTATACCTCCAGCCCGGTAGTCACGAACACCTACACGATCCATTAGAGCCTCAAATAGAACCGCGTCCTGCACTCCCAACAGTTCGCATAGTTTCCCAAACCGCGCGGCGCCATCGTATGAGGACCGCGCGGTTCTTCTTCATGAACCAGATCGCAACACCTGGTTACCTCTCAACGCGTCTCCTATCCCCTTCCATATCAACCTCTCATAAGCGCTGGAGCATTCCCGGACTTCCGCCAGTACTGATTGAACCTCGCAGGTAACACCCGCATATATTACGAATCCGCCATAATATAACCCACCAAAAGAGCTAACTAGACTCGCCGCAAAGGGGCATACCTGCTCCATTTTTATCCATCTTTGTTATGCAAAAATTAGCTCTGAAGTTACCTGAATGCTTAAGAAACATAGCTTCTCCGGAAACTTCTGCAAACACTGAATACCCCGTACGGAGCATAGCGGCAACCGATCATCCTCACCCCCAGAGGAACCTCATCGCCGCCATCACAGAAAGCCGGAGAACACACATGAAACACTGGTTCATTGCTAGTTGCCTTGCCCTCAGCGCCGCAGTTCCCCTCGCCGCGCAAACCAACTTCACCCCCGTCAACATTGGCTCTGTCAATGTCGGTAGTAGCATCACCACTACAGTGACTATGGCTGCTCCAAGCGGCTCAATCTGGAGAGTCGATGTCAGCAACATCGGGAACACCTTCGCAGGGTTCTCTCAGAGCGGTGGCACCTGCGTTCACCTGACTCAGGCAAATCCTTGCACCGTCAATGTAACCTTCACCCCCCTTCATGGTGGCACCAGGTTTGGCGCGGTTACGTTGACCGATGTCTATGGCAACACCATCTCTTCTCAACTGATCGCTGGCACAGGCAACGCACCTGAAAGCAGTTTCTCTCCTGGCTTCGAGTTCAGCCTGGGAACAGTGCCCAACCCATCCGCCATCGCCCTCACTAGCTCTGGCAGGGTCTATGTGCCCGTCAGCGGATACGGACAGGGTGACAGCGCGGTCAAACCCGGCCTTTACTCAATTTCGCACTACGATCTGCTCACCTACAGTGCGCCGGAATATAAAGCCAATCTGTCTGGCCCTGGTGTCTGGACGGACGCCATTGGCAATGGCTACTTCAACGATGCAAATTTTCAGCCATTCCACTTTTCTAAAAACTTCGGGGACACCCGCCTCAACCTCTCCGTACCAGCCAAGTTGGTAGGTGACCTGGCCGGCAATCTCTTTGTGATAAAGCCTGGCGGCAACACGGTCTACAAAGAAACTCCCACTGCCATCGGCCACTTTACCAACGGCATCCAGTCCTACGCCGAGACCACCTTTGCCACTGGCTCAGACATATGGTCTGACTGGTTCGGCAACGTCTTCGTACTGAACAACACGGATGTCTTCAAGTACATGCTGCAACCGGACGGCACCTACGTTCAAACGCGCGTCCTCCAGAGCCTTAGCTCCAACTTGACTGTAGACGGCTACGGTAATATCTACGGCTCCGTTGATGGCGGAACGACTCTGCACAAGGAGATCCTTCAGCCCAACGGCGCTTATGTTCTCACCGACGAGATCCCTGTGGGCGACGCGAATCCAGGCCATCTGACAGTGGACGATGACGGCAATCTCTTCTATGACAAGCTCGTCACTTCGGCGACCACCAATGCGCCTGAGTATCGCGCCATCATGAAGGAAGATTTCTCTCAGACGCCAATCTTGACCTTCGCTTCGACCGATGAAAACTCCACCAGCAGCGACAGCGGCAAGGTCGTCACCATCACCAATCGCGGCAACATTCCACTCCAGTTCAGCAACGTGATCTTCCCGATCGACTTTCCCCACGGCAGCGCTGCTGCGGGCGAATGCGCAGCGGGCACTTCCCTGCTCGGCGGAGAGAGCTGCCCCATCACCATCAACTTCCACCCCGTCACGCCACTCAATGCCAGCAACACCCCGGCAACGCGCAACGAAGTCGTCAAGGTTATCACCAACACACTGAACAACCCGTCCACCGAGCAGGACATCCAGGTAAGTGGCCTTGAAACCATCGGGCCCGCGGCCATGCCAGTCTTTTCGCCCGTTGCCGGCACCTACGACAATACGCAATGGGTAGCCATCACCTCGGCCACCCCAGGCGCCAAAATCTACTACACCTACAACGGCACAACGCCCACCACAGCCTCGATGAAGTACACCGGGCCGGTCGCCGTCCGCAACTCCTTCACCCTCAGGGCTATCGCTGTTGCCTCGGGATCTCTTCCCAGTGCGATTGCCTCATCCACCTATTCACTCGCCGTTTCCGCACCTACAGTCTCTCTCGCAGCAGGCACTTATACCGGCGCTCAGACTGTCTCCATCACCACCAACTCAGCCAATGCCATGATCTTTTACACGCTCAATGGCTCCACGCCTTCGGGTCACTCCACCAGGTACACCGGGCCGATCACCATCAGCGCATCCAAGACGCTGAAAGTGATCGCAATCGCAACCGGCTACACTCCCAGCCAGATTGTGACCAACGCTTACACCATTCACTAAACCGCAACATTTCTGCTTTACGACGGCCAGAAACTTGGGTCTCCCAACAGAGATCTGACTTCTGGCCGTTTTCGTACTTGTCCCACGTAGGACAACCCCTCTATGCTTGCCCGTCGTAAACTAGAGGCTGGAAGTTGCCTCATACCGTCGCAGATGCCACAAACGCTCCGTTCGAAATCCGCTCTCAAGGCGCGTTTCAAATCGCGAACCCGGGCCACAGTAGTCGGTATGAGACAACTTCTCGGAGGAGGGGTTTCGTGAAAAAAATCGGTGTCTTGTTCGGTATGGAAAACAGCTTTCCCGGAGCGCTTGTCGAGCGCATCAACTCGCTCAACATCGACGGCATCTCTGCGGAATTCGTGGAAACAGGCGCTGTCCACCTCGACAAAGCCCCACCCTACTCGGTCATCGTGGATCGCATCAGCCACGACATCCCGTTCTACCGCGCCTACCTCAAGCATGCGGCCTTGAACAGCACAGCCATCATCAACAACCCCTTCTGGTGGTCCGCCGACGACAAGTTTTTCAACTACACCCTCGCTGAAAAGCTTGGCGTAGCCGTCCCTGCAACGGTCATTCTGCCACACAAGAAGCATCCCGAGGGCACCACCGACCGCTCCATGCGCAACCTCGAGTACCCCCTCGACTGGGAAAAAGTCTTCGCATACGTCGGTGAACATGGCTTCATGAAGCCCGTAGATGGCGGCGGATGGCGTGACGTCTACCACATCACCAACCGCAAAGAGTTCTTTGAAGCCTACGACAAGTCCGGCGACCTGTGCATGATCTACCAGAAGGCCGTCGACTTCAAAGAATACTTTCGCTGCTACGTCGTCGGGCAAAAGAAGGTCCACATCATGCCCTATGACCCGCGCCGCCCGCATGCGGAGCGCTACGTCCAGGACCCGCCCAAGTACGACAAGGCGCTGCTCAAGCGCGTCGAGCAGGACGCATTGAAGCTCTGCCAAGCCCTCGGCTACGACCTCAATACCGTCGAATTCGCCGTCGAAAACGGCATCCCCTATGCCATTGACTTCATGAACCCTGCACCCGACGCCGATCTGCACTCTGTCGGAGAAAAGAACTTCGAGTGGATCGTCTCCGAAGTCGCTGCACTGGCAATTGCAAAAGCGAAAAAGGCCCCGACCGTCCCCGAACTGCGCTGGTCCTCCTTCCTCGGCACAGCCCCCGAGCCCGCCAAGGCAGCCAAACCGGCCGCCAAAAAGAAAGCTCCGTCTAAGAAAGCCGCCAAACCGAAAGCCTAAGCCGTCTTGCGAAAGGTCAGGTTATAGCGATAGAAGCCGGTCAGAGGATGGCTCCCCGGCTTCAACGGCTGTACGCCGTGAAAGCACATTCGCGACGGACCTCCCCACACGAACACATCCCCATGCTCCAGCAGGATGTGCCGCGGCTTATCCGTCCGCAACAGTCCCCCAAAGAGAAAAACACACTGCAGCCCAAACGACACCGAAACGATTGGCTGCTCAAAGTCACTCTCATGCCGGTCCTGGTGCAGTCCCAGCCGTGCCCCCGCCTGGTAGCGGTTGATGTGGCAGGTATCGGGGCGAAACTTCGGAAATCCCGCCCGCACCGCGCAGCGCATCGCAAACTCCCGCAATACTGTCGGCATCGGCGGCCACATCGTTCGTACGGCAGGATTATCCGGATCCCAGCGCCGAGCAAATGCCCGAGAATCGCCGCAGTCCGTCACCATCACAGACATGGGCAGCCCGCTAGGCGTCGCCGCTGCGTGCAGAGGAGCAGCAGCAATGATCGTCTCCATCGCAGCAAGAAACTCCCGTTCCTGGGCCAGCGCAAGGCCGCGCATTAATAGAGCTCCAGGAGCGATTGGCTCGTAAGTAGGTTCCACATCGAGTTGGGCAAAGAGGCTCATGGCACGAACTCATCATATCCCAAAAGCGAAAATTAGGCGAAAATGATTTTGGGCCTTACAATTGGCGCAAAGCGGTAGCAATTCCGGGGAGATCGTCCATGCGGCCATCGTTTACGCTCGGCATCGAAGAGGAATACCAGACCATCGACCCCATCACGCGCGACCTGCGCTCGCACATCGCGACCGAGATGCTCTCACAGGGCAAAATGCGTCTCGAAGAGCGCGTCAAAGCCGAGATGCACCAGTCCGTAGTAGAAGTCGGAACCCGCATCTGCAAAAACATCAACGAGGCTCGCGAAGATCTCTACGACCTTCGTCGCCAGATGATCCGCCTCGCACAGGAGAACAACCTCACCCTGGTCGCCGGCGCCACCCATCCCTTTGCCGACTGGCGCACACAGGAGATCTACCCCGACCCGCGCTACCGCCAGGTCGTCAAAGATCTCCAGCTCGTCGCCCGCTCCAACCTCATCTTTGGTCTGCACGTCCACGTTGGTATCGAGGACCGCGAAGCTGCCATCCGCATCATGAATGCGATGCGCTACTTCCTGCCGCACATCATGGCGCTCACGACAAACTCACCCTTCTGGCTCGGGCTCAACACCGGCTACAAAGGCTATCGCGCCAAAGTCTTCGAAAACTTTCCCCGCACCGGCATTCCAGACGCCTTCGCGAGTTATTCCGAATACGAGAACTACGTCAATCTACTCATCAAGACCAACTGCATCGACGACGGCAAGAAGATCTGGTGGGACATCCGCCCGCACCCCTACTTCGACACCGTCGAGGTACGCGCCTGCGATATCCCCTTGCGCGCCTCAGAGTCCATCGCAGTGGCCGCACTCATTCAGGCCACAGCGGCCTATCTCTTCCGCCTGCACGAGTCCAATCAGGACTTCCGCCAGTACGCGCGCCCCTTGCTGATGGAAAATAAATTCCGCGCCGTACGCTACGGGCTCGACGGCAATCTGATCGACTTCGGCAAGCAGCAGGAAGTACCTGAACGCGACCTGATCCGCGAATATCTCGACCTGATCGACCCTGTCGTCGATGAGCTAGGCAGCCGCGAAGCCATCAACGGCATACGCGAAATACTCGAAACCGGCACAGGCGCAGACCGCCAATTAGCCATCTTCGAAAAAACCGGCGGCGACCTGAAAGCAGTAGTCGATTACATGGCACAAGAAACCGCGGCAGGATTGTTCTAACTCAAACATGTCGACAACATACGATAGATTCGCGGCACTTATATGCAATGATGTGTCTGCATGTTTCTCTTTTCACCCAAATTGCCTGTCACTGAAGAAGACCGCCGCTGGGTCGACGAAGGATTCAAGCGCCTCGAAAGCGTGCTTGGAAAAGATCGCATGTTACGTGCCAAAGCAGTCCTGCCTATTGCAGAAGATTTTCCGGATCGTTTCGACAAAACCGAAGCAGCAGCAAATGCTCTCTTCAACCGAGTTTGCTCGTACATGGGCGTAAATTCTGAATCGATTGAATTTGGGGTTTACGCAGATGAAATCGAAGGTCTTCGAGAATTGCTCCCATACTGGCGCAACCCGGGGCGTAACTATGCCGCAGGCCTATATTTCCCGCAACAACACTCCGACCATACAGACTCGAATCAATGCAACTTCAAACCACTAGTTGCGATCAAGAAAAGCCTGCTTAAAGATCCACTAGCAGCAGTCGCAACGATGGCGCATGAAATCGGCCATGTCATTCTTCTTGGCGGCAACTTGATGGATCCGCAAGCCCCCGACCATGAACCGATGACAGATCTACTGACAGTATTTCTCGGCCTCGGAGTCTTCAACGCAAACGCATCCGCACGATTCACCCAACGCCAGAGTGACCGAGGCTACGAGTGGTCGATGAAACAGCTGGGATATCTACCAGAGCATGTTTTTGGATACGCACTCGCTCGATTTGCAAAAGAGCGCGGCGAAGACAAACCCGAATGGGAGCCGTATCTGTCAACGAATGTGCGGTCCTATTTCAAGAGCTCACGTGCATGGCTGGCACAATAGGATGAAGTCGCAAAATGAACTAACGCCCAGTCCCATTTCATAGCACCGTTCATATTTCATCGAATCAAAGTTACTTGAACTCCGGCGACTGAAACACAATCTCCCCATCCAGCAAAGTCATCAGGCACTTCATCTCCTGGATCTGATCGATCGGAATGGAGTAAAGGTCACGATCCCAAACAGCCAGGTCAGCCCTCTTGCCAGGCTCCAGGGTTCCGATCTTGTCTTCCAAAAACATCTGCCGCGCCGACCACGCGGTGTAGCTACGCAGCGCTGTATGCACATCCGTCGCCTCCGCCGTGCCAAAGGGTTGCGGCCCGTAAGTTCCCTTGAGCGTCTGCCGCGCCACCGAGGCCCACAGCCCGTACCGCGCCGCAATTGGCGTCACACTGTAATCCGAACCACTCGACCAGAGCACACCCTTAGCCTGCAGCGTCTTCAGCGGCACCAGCTCCTCTCCACGCGGTTTCCCATAGCTGGCGGCATAGATATCCCCAATCCACCACAGAAACTCCGCCTGCAGCTCCGGATAACCTGCGTCGTACTTTTTCTGCAGATATGCCATCGTGTTAATCGCCTGAGGTGTCGGCAGGTTCGCGTGGATGATGCTGTGCCGCAGTCCCGGCCGCGGATTGTCGCGCTCGACCTCGCTGTAGGTGTCCACCACCCAATCCATCGCGCGTTCCCCAATAGCATGCTTACCCACAGAGACACCGGCATTGTGAAAGAGCCGAACCATCTTTCGGTAGGTTGCAGGATCAGTCTGCGGATAGCCCCGGTTGCCCTTATCCGGCTCCGTAGCACGGCGAAACCAATCGTCATACACCCAGCCTGTACGCGCCCCGCCTGAGCCATCCATGTAGATCTTCGCGCCGCAGGAGAGCAATCTGCTGTCGCCTAGCGTATGCGGCAGCCGCGGAACCCGGTTGATCTCCGTCAACGCCTTCTGCGCCGACTCGACCGTCGCACCCGCATGCCACAGTACACAGACCCGCTCCTTCAGCTCGCCCGAGTCAAGCACAGCCTTATATGCATCCCAGGTCTCTTGATCGATATCCGGGTCCTTGACCGCCGTCATCCCCTCGCTATGCAAAATCTTCTGGATGTAGAGAATGCCTGCGCGCTGCTGTTCCGGCGTAACCGGCGGCAGCAGGCGAATGACCGGAGCCATTGCCGAATCCTCCTTCAACACGCCAGTCGGCTGATGTGTTACCGGATCGCGGTCAATCGTTCCCGCCGTGGGATCGGCAGTTGCGACCGTGATCCCAGCCAGCTTAAGTGCCATAGAGTTGGCCACACCATAGTGCCCCGTCGTGTGCATCAGCCATACAGGATTGTTCGGTGCCACGCGATCCAGATCGGCAGCAGTCGGATAACGCCGCTCAGCCAGCTTGCCCTCGTCCCAGCCAGCGCCTGTGATCCATTCCCCCGGCTTCTTGAGAGCGACCTTCGCCTGAACACGGGTCAGAATCTCAGCCACGGAAGCTGCATCCGACAGCTTTACGCCATAGAGTTCCTCCACGCCGCCGGCAGCAATGTGTGCATGCGTATCGATTAGCCCGGGCGTAACCGTAAGCCCATGCAGATCGATAATCTTCGCCCCCGGCGCAGCCAGCGGCAATATCTCGGCATCTGTCCCCACCTGAACAATCATCTTGCCGTGAATCGCAATCGCCTGCGCCACCGTATCTTTAGCATCGACCGTAAGAATCTTGCCATGAACCAGAAGGAGATAGGCGCTTCCCTGGGATGCAACTGATTGCGCACCAGCAGCCGAGACGGCAATGGAAAAAACCATGATTGAGAACAGAAAGCGATTGGTGAACATGATCAAAGTCTCCCGGGAAAAGTCTTCATCACTCTAAATCGCCAGTCCGCAAATGCGCACGAAAAAGCCTCGGAGCCCAGTATTGGGACCCGAGGCTTTCTCAAACCGCCCTTCGGTTAATACAGCAGCTTCAACCCAAACTGAATGATGCGCGGCTGGAAGGTGCTGGTGATTGTTCCACCCGACGTAGGCGCGCCTCCCAAAGTGCCGCTCAGCGTGCTGCCCGGCAGGTAGAAGTTCGTGTGATTGAGGATATTGTAGAACTCGCTGCGGAACTCCAGCTTCATATTCTCAACCGGAATATTGAAACGCTTGTTCAGCGTCAGATCGAGGTTGTTGTACGCCGGCGAACGCCCTGGATTGCGGCTCGCATTGCCAAACGGACTCAGCAGATTGTTGTTGGCATCGCGCGTTGCAGGCAGCGTGTAAGCCGCATAATTTACCCATTGGATGTATCCATTCGGCAGGGTCGATTTAGCGATCTTCGGCACACCCGGCACCACATTGGGACGATATTCGTTGGCTCCACGGTAAGTAGCCGAAATCTGCGGCGAAACTGCATTCGCTGAGTTCGGGTTGTACACCAGGTTGAAAGGAGTGCCCGACTGCGTCGTGTTGATCGCACTCAACTGCCATCCGCCAATCACAGCATCCACTAGCGGATTTGCACTTGAGGCAAAATGTCTTCCGCGACCCACCGGCAGTTCATAGACCAGGCTCGTCACATTGGCAATCGGTAGATTGTAGTCCGACTGGCCATAGTCGGCCTGGATGTTGTTCGCATCCTGCGGAGACGGCGTGTTGCCCTCAAGCGACGCACTTGCATTGTCCATCGCATGTTCCCATGTGAAGGAGTTCAGCAGCGTTAAGCCTGCTACAAACCGCTGTTCATATCGCACCTGCAGTGCGTTGTAAGCCGACTTGAACTCGTTGAGAGCCTCGGTAATATCGCCCCCAATGAAGTTGGCGCCAACCGTCGCACCCCAGTTCGGGTAGGGGCGCACAAAACCCAGCGAAGGCTTGGTCGCATCAATCAAACCCTTCGACGGATTTTGCTGGTTGGCGTTGAGAAATCCTTCCAGCTTTTTCCCATGATTGCCTACATACGCGATATCCAGGATTGAGTTCTTGAAAAACGACTTTTGCACGCTCAGAAAGTAGCTTTCGACATAGCTGTCTGCGCGGTCCTTTGGAATGTAGGTGATGTTATCCGTGCCAGGACTGAAGGTTGTCGCCAACCCATCCGGAAAGCCCGCGTCAGCCTTGCGATACCCTGTCCCGCCAACCGTCGAAGGTTGGGTCACAGATACAAACAGTGCATTCGGGGCATTGATCGCCAGAATATCTCCCGATCCAGCGCGCGTGTAGTGGACGTAGCTCATACCAAAGCCTCCACGCACCGCGATGCTGGGCGTAAGCGCATAGGCAAATCCGACGCGAGGACCAAAATCGTTCAAGTCAGGATTCACGAGAGTCTTGCCGTACACGCCTCCCTTACTCACGCGAGTTATCCGGCCAGCCAGATTCTCCGGCACAGTGTAGTTAGGCGTAATCGTGAGCAACGACTGCGTTCCAGGATCGAAGTTC
>Ga0105248_10001712_pt1 | contig 24397 bp, 18 predicted proteins | sample KBSS34metaG_FD_81524 | JGI IMG/M metagenome (GOLD analysis project Ga0105248, IMG submission 81524) | Switchgrass rhizosphere microbial communities from Kellogg Biological Station, Michigan, USA - KBS S3-4 metaG | ecosystem: Host-associated > Plants > Roots > Rhizosphere > Soil | place... | reverse complement strand
GAATCTCAGGTTCCACTGGATGATGCCGAAAGGCGGCGAGGTTGGTATGAAGACCGCGCAGGAAACTTCGCGTGTCGCGACTACCAAAGCGAGTTCGCCCGCGGCGTTGCCCGACATGGAAGGTTGGGTGGAGTTTGCGCGTTGCGCCGAAGAAGCGGGCATCGAAGGCGTGCTGCTGTCGTTTAGTCGTTACGAGCCCGACACAATCTTTGTGGCGTGTGCGGTGGGCCAGGCGACGACGAAGCTCAAGTTTATCGTTGCTTATCGACTGGGCTTGATGCAGCCACCGACTTTCGTACAGCAGATCAATACTCTATCCGGATTGATCGGTGGTCGCGTCAATTTGAATATCGTGGCGGGCAGTTCGGCAGTCGAGCAGCGCGGTTATGGAGATTTTTTGGACCATGACGAGCGATACGCGCGCGCCGAAGAGTTTCTGAATGTGTGCCATTCGTTTTGGGCCAACAACGGTGAGGTGAACTTCTCGGGCAAGTATTGTCGCATCGAGAAGGGTAAGATCTTCACGCCGTTTCAGTCGGCTGATCGTAGCGAACCTGAGATCTACGTGTCAGGACATTCGGAGCAGGCGCAGCATCTCGCCCTCGCGCAGGCTTCGTGTTACCTGCGGCTGATCGATACGCCGGAAAAGTTGCGGCCGATTGTGAAGAGGTTTCGCGACAATGGCGTTGAGGTTTGTTTGAGGTTGTGTGTGATATGTAGGCCCACGATGGATGAGGCGGTGGGCGCGATGCAAGCGCTGTTGCCGCCGGAGGAGATCGAGAAGCAGGAGCGAAAGATTTTAGCGAGCAGCGACTCGCAGACGTTGAAAGATGCGCTCTCGGCTGCGGACCGGGTTGGTTGGATGAATCGAAACCTGTACGCGGGACTGGTGCCGTTCTACGGCTCGTCGGCGATAGCACTCATCGGGACGCCGCAGGATTTGGCGCGGGCGTTTATGGAGTACAAGGAGATTGGCGTGACGCAGTTCATCATCGCGGGCTGGCCCAAGCTGGAGGAGATGATGATCTTCGGACGCGAGGTGCTGCCGTTGGTTAGAGAAGCGGAGCAGGAGTTTCACACGAAGGCACAAAGAAAAAACCACTAAGGCACTGAGAAAAACTTTGTGCCTTTGAGTTAACTTTGTGCCTTTGTGTGAAACAAACGAAACGACCTATGACCCCACTGGACCACTTCATCGAGCGTTTGCAGATGGCAACGGTTCAACTCGAGCCGTTCCCGCACTACTACCTCGAAGGAGTATTTCCCGACGATTACTATCGCGAGCTCTTGCAACACCTTCCCGACAGCGACGTCTACGAGAATCTTTACGAAGTCACGGACCTAAAGCTGGATCACTTTCGTCACCGCGATCAGCGTGACATGAACGAGGGTTGGACTGGGCGACTGCCTTCGGATTTGAAACCGTTTTGGGATTCATTCAATGAATGGTTTATGAGTCCGGAGTTGGCCCAGGCAGTACTCGAATCCTTCAGCAGTCAACGAAGCTCGTGGCCGGACGTCTCAGTGGAGTCGCAGTTCATTCGTCATCGTCCCGGCTACTTTCTTGGTCCACACTCCGATCTCTACACGAAGCTGGTGGTGCTTTTGATCTACCTCGCGCCCGATAACAGCGCCGAACATCTCGGCACCTCGCTTTATCGACCAAAGGATCCATCATTCGCTTGTCCCGACAGCAAGCACTATCCATTTGAGGATTTCATTCGTGTGAAGACTGCGCCTTACCGTCCCAACTCACTGCTTGCTTTCATGCGTTCCGACATCTCATTTCACGGACTTGAGCCGTTATCAACTGCAGGTCGTGATGTGATCCAGTATGTCGTACACGATAAACACGTGCGCGAGGCGCAACAGAAAACAAAAAGAACATGAGTAGTCGTCGCATCGTCTTCGTCTGTCAAACTGCTGCGGGTGAGAGCCTGCGCAGTGCCAGCGTGATCGCGAAGCTCGATGACGTGACGTTGCTCGGTATCGTGTCGGGCGTTCATGAGACGGAGCAGTTGCTCGCAGCAGCGCGGAGTTACGGGAATCCGACCAAGATCGTCACCGCACAAGAGACGTTACTATTACCCGTTGCCGAAGCAAATGAGGCTTTGGGCCTCGCAGCGATGAGTTCCGAAACGGTCAAGCGAACACTCGATAAATCACGGTTGAAAGCAACACTGAAACGCGCAGGAATTATGACGCCACGCGATCGAATGGTGGCAAGCGCTGCGGAGGCGCAAAGTTTTGCGAGCGAGGTCGGGTTTCCAATTATCATCAAGCCCACGGGCGGCAGCGGTGCACTCACGACGTTCCGAATAGACAGCGAAGAGCAATTGGCCCAGGTGGTCGAGTTAATACAACATCCTATGATCGCCGAAACTTTCGTGTCCGGCCAGGAGCTTTGCTTCGATACGATCACCATCGACAATGAACCTCAATTCTATTCGCTTTGCGAGTACAATCCGCCGATTCTCTGCGCGCTGCAAGATCCCGAAACACAATGGCGGTGCATCATGCCTCGGCAGATCAATGACAAGTATCAGGAGTTCATCGCCCAGGGGTTGGCCGCAGTCCGAGCGCTGCAAGTAGGCGCCGCGATAACACACATGGAAGGATTTGTGAACGGTGGTTTCATCGACGCGACCCTGAGACCCGCTGGCGCCAGGATCGCGCCGATGTTTGGCTTTGCCTGTGACGTCGATCCTTACCGCGTGTGGGCGAGGGTGGCCGTTGACAGTTGTTTCGATGGTCCATTGGAACGCAAGTTTGCTGTGGGAACAATCTTCCTACGGGGCGTGGGCGGTGGGCTAGTGGAACATGTTGCCGGGATTGATGAGGTATGTGAGGAACTCGGCGGCTCGTTAGTTGAAGCGCATTGGCCTAAAGCCGGCGCCCGCAAATCTCCGACGTACACAGGCGACGGATTCATTACTGTTCGCCACGCTGACATCGCTGTCGTCGAAGACGCGCTCGATCTGATCAAACGCACGGTAAAGATTACTTACACCAGTTCGCAACCGGATTCACAATCCATAAACGCTCGACTAAAAAACTATAAATCACTAACTAAACCTGCCTGGGAGGCAACTTTGTGACAGCAGAAGCACCGCGCGCGTTCAACCGCGAGATGTATCACGATCATCCGGAGAATGTTTTCTATGGCACTGACGACGGCGCTCAGGACGGTTCGTTCAGGGAGTTCGCCGAGATCAAAGCCCATTACGCGCGCGTTACGCCTGAACGACGCGGCGACATTCACATGATCAGCGTGGTCGGTGGCCTGTACGGTCTCAACCTGATTCCGCTCTGGAAACCAAAGCGCCTCACGATCTTCGATATCAATCCCACCGCTGTTACTTATTTCGAAATCATTCGTCGTGTTTGGACCACGAGTCGCGATGTAGCTCACTTTCTCCAACGCCTGACTGACGGCGACTATGAAGCTGACACAGATCGCGAGCGATTCGTGCGCGAAAACATTCGTCTAAAACAGCGCGGGGCTTTGCCGCGCGAGCGCGGCTCAACCAAACGACCGTACGAACAGAGCTGGCAATACGCTTTTGAACACTTCGATCTCACGAAGAAAATACTTACTGAGGCGCCACTCGACATTCGCACCGAGCCGATGGAGAGTGATGGCTTTCGCAACTGGATACGTGATCAGAACAACCTCTGGATCTACGCTTCCAACATCACTGAGTTTCACTACTTTGATCTCGAGTTTGCGAATCCGGTGAACGTGGTGCTGTTGCAGATCATTTTTCCGGGTGACGTCCAGCTGCTCGATCTGGCGCCGCTCGCCGGTGGTGCGGTGAAAGTCGATTTCCATATTCCGTTGAAAGCGGAGCGCAGCTAAGGAGTCACAGATGGTTAACAAGACACGTATCAAGACTGACGCCGGACCACCGGCTCTCGGCACTTATTCGCAGGCTATTCGCACCGGCGATCTGGTGTTCGTGACAGCGCAGACGGGACGCGATCCGGACACGGGCAAGCTCGAAGAAGGGCTCGAGGCACAGACGCGCCGCATGTTCTCGAATCTCGATGCGATACTTAATGCGGCGGGTTGTTCGGCTGCTGACATCGTTAAAGTGACGCTGCTGCTCGCGGACATCAAAGACTTCAAAGCCGTCGATGTGATCTACGCCGAATGGCTGCCGGGACTGGGAATCACGCCACTGCCTGCGCGCACAGCGTTTGCGGCAGCATCGTTACCGGCAAGCGCACTCGTGATGATGGATGTGGTTGCGGCAATTCCAATCGACTAACACAGATTACGCGGATTTTCCAATCCGATTTACGCGGATTTCTTTTTCGTACTCAGCGACGTAATCGCGGGCCATGCGCAGGTAGTGAAATTCGCGCATGGCTTTTTCGCGGCAGGTTTGAGGAGAGATCTGGTCCACGCGGCGGATAGCGTTTACGTAGTCGGGCTCATAACGGCAGACGAAGCCGACGTCGCGCGTGATGATCTCGGGGCACGCGCCTTTGTCGCTACAGATGATCGGCGTGCCCGACATCAATGCTTCGACCATTCCGAGTCCGAACGCTTCGTCGATGCGCGTCGGAAAGAGAAAAGCCCTGGCGCCGGCGAGCAGCTCAGCTTTTCGTTGGCCTCGCACGTCGCCGACGTACTCGGCGCCAAGCTCGCGGCACAGCGCCGTGATTCGCACGATTCGTTTGTAGTTGTTGCCTGTGCCGGCGACGACGAGACGAAGACGATGACGCGCTGCCAATGATAACGCGACATCGAGTCCTTTCTTCATCTCCCAATCCATCGACGACATGAACAGGAAGTAATCCTGTTTCTTCTCTGAATAGATGCACGCGTCGGGATCGATGCCGTTCAGCACGAAGCGCTCGCGACCGTGCATGCGCGCGAGTGTGCGCGAGACGAAGATCCAGTTGTCGGTCGAGGGTCGTTGGACCATACCGATGGTGCGCATGTCGATGTGACAAGTGGCGACCCACGGTTTTCCGCGCGCCTCCCACTCGCGAATCAGGGGTTCGTCGCGATCGGAGATCGTGTGAAGTATGTCGGCATCCCAGATGGGTTTTGAAACGACTGTTGCGCCCGGAGGTAACGGAATCGCAGCGCCCTGCGGTAGTAGATAGAAGACCTCATGGCCCAACTCCGCCAGGCCTTTCATCAACAGGTCGTGAATCCAGAAGCCGGAGCCGGACGGATACGTGCGTGGATGCGGGCCGCTGCCGACCTCGCCGAATGCCGGGTACCTGTGTTCGGATGAAAGCAGGATGCGCATCGTTCAGCTATTGAGTGCCATCGACGCAGGCGAGCCATTGTCCGTCGTGCTGTTGGGCATCGATGTGATGCATGCCGGCTGCGTTCCAACCGTTGCCACTGGCTCTGAGAACTGGACCATGACCAATTTCAACTTCGGTGTAAGTTGTTGGCGTTAGTTTGAGGATCTCGAAAGTCCTGACGCAGCTTCCGTATTGTGGTGCGCAGTCCTGGGAAAAGCGAAAGAGTTTGTTGTCGAACTCGAGTATGCGTCCGGCCGGACGTGCACGTCGTTTGTCGCCGTTGATGATCGGGCTCTGCGGGTGTTCCGTCCATGGACCAGTCAGCGTGGATGCGAAGTAGAGTCGTAGTGTGTCGTGTTGATAAGGCGTGGAACAGGCAAACATCCACCAGCGATCGTTGAAGCGAAAGATTGTCGGATCGGCAAACTGCCCTTCGATTAATTTAGCGACGCACGACCAGTGAGAAGGAAAATCGCGAGCTTTGTATAGACAGACAGCGCCCGCCGCAAGTGTCTCAGGGACCATGAAATATTCGTTTTGGAATTCGAAAACGAATGGATACGAAAGGTGAAAAGGTTCACGGAGCACAAGCTGGCGGTAGGTCCATGAGAGAGCGTCGTTGCTTGTGGCAAGACCGATCTCTCCACGATTGGTTTCGGCGTTCATTACTTCGAAGAACATGTGCCACGCGCCATCGTGGCGCAGCATGAATGGATCGGCGACGAATGCGGCGGGTACGTCTGTAACGCTGTCTTTCGTGAGCACCGGATCGGCAGGTTCCAGTCGGAAAGGTGATGGGCCGTGATAGATCGAGATGGACCACATGTACGATTTGTTTCACGCAAAGGCGCAAAGGAAGACGCAAAGGGCGCGGAGGTCAGAGTGTTAAATTCTTCTTTGCGGCTTTGCGTCTTCCTTTGCGCCTTTGCGTGAAATATCTGCTCATGTCACGCGCCCGCGAGCCCGAGCTCACTTAGTCTCAACTGGACCAACCTCTGAATCTGTCGAGCACACGCGACGTAAGCCGCCATTCCTTTACCGATGGGATCGTCAACATCAGTGTCAGCGTGGAGACAGTAAGTCTTACTCGCGAATTGCGGAAGCATTTCGACGACTGCCTGTCGATGCGCTTTCGTCATGCAGAAGATCAACTCCGCTTCGCTCGCGAGCTCCGGCGTCAGATTGCGTGCCGCATGTGGTCGCACCGGAACATCGAACGAGCCCAGGACTTCCGCTGCTTCCGGTGTGAGTGGCGCTCCGACTCTCGCCGACACCCCGGCGCTGAGCGCGCGAACGTTCACAGTCTCGAGTGCGTCAACCGGAATTCCGAGCCGATTCGCTATCTCGGAGTTGGCAATCGCGGCCGCCATCGGTGAGCGACAAGTGTTGCCACTACAGACAAACAGAAACAGCCGAGCTCGCTTCGTCCTCTTGAAGTAACGATCGAAGTGGTGCAAAGGCGAAAGGAAACCAAGTGCGATCACAAGGAAACCGGCGCTCACGTTCTGCGCCATCGTTGGACCACTCTGATTGAACAGCAAAGCGAGAATCGCAGTGGCGGTAAACCCTGACAACATGCTCGAGCCGCAGTGCATGGGCACGCAGAAAGTGTTCTCGCGTCGATCGAGAAAGATCAGCGTCGTGCAGATGCAGAGCGCGGCATAGGAGAGACCGACCAGCACTGCGTAAAAAGCTCCGGGCGTCATAGCGAAGCTCGTCAAGCCTGTTCGAAACCCCATCATCACATCGCCGGCGCCGATCAACGCCAGCACAACCAGCACGACGACCAGCAGTGGCGAAGCAACGATCTGCTCCTCGACAAAATAACGTAACGTCGCGCTCCGATCGTCCGACTTCGCTAAATGACTCATGAACTGCAACTTGAAAAAGTAAGCCGCCAGATAAGCCGCGACGTCGATCACGGCAACGATCGTGAGCGTGTATGTGGACGCATCACTCAGCGCCATCAGCACCGCCGCCAAACTGACGAACATTGCAACCCATGAAAACCAGCGCACACGACGACCAACAATGTGGTCCACCAACGGAGCAATGATCAACGTGCCGCCACGCAGCAGGACCAGTACGAGGACGATCGAGAGCCCTGCAAAACTAAACGCAAGCGTCGTCGTGCCCATGATCGTGGCGAGACAAACTCCCGAAAGGAACGTAAGCAGGCGGGGAAAAGGAATTTGATAACCGAAGAATTCGCGGCGCCCGGCGTATTTCCACCATCCCTTGACGGTAATGAAGCTAAACATCCCGATCACGGTCGCGATCGCTGAGATCGGCAGCAGCACTGGTCCTTTAACTGGTCCACCTGTACCAGGGAGCAGTCCGTTTGAAAGCGCCTTCGTTAATCCACTGTAAGGCGTGTAAGAGATGTAATAGCCGAGCCCCAGTGCCCAGATTGCAAGTGAATACCGCCGTTTTTCGGTTAGTAGTTTCCGCATGTTACGGTTTGTAGAAAGACGGATCGTGAGTCAGTCCCAGGATCGATTTACCGATGGTCGCGAGAATCTGATCGTCATTGTCGTGACGAACGTAAAAGGACAGATCGCGATAGACGCGTTCGAGCGAACTCGGACGGATCAAACAACGCGCACCACAGGCGCGAATGCACTGTTTGACCGTGTCTTCCGCGAGATGTTCGACCACGTGTCGCGCACGGCTGCCCGCCAGTTGTGCTTCGAGATAGCGGCCCGACTCCCACAGTCGAGCCACATGTCGCAACCACAGATGCGCCGTCTCAACGTTTACAGACATCTGACCGATGTGGTGCTGCACATATGGATCTTCGATCTTCTTTTGCGTCGTGATGTAATCGAGCGCGTAGTCGTAGGCAGCTTCGGCGGCGCCGAGAAAAGTCGCGGCGTAGTGCGGGATGAAGCACGTCTGCCAGCCTTCCTTGAGATACTGGCCCGGATAACCAATCAGATCTTCATCGGGAATGAAGGTGTTGCGGAAGTGGACCAAGTGACTCGCGGTCGCGCGCATCCCGATCGGATCCCACCACGACGTATCGATCTCAATGCTCGGATCGGACAGATTGCACGCCATCATCAAAACCGTATCGACGTTTTCGGCAGCCGCATGACGAACGCCGCCTGGCCCAGCAGTGTTGACGAGGAGTATGGCCCACTGTGCGCCGCCGGCGCTGGTCGCAAAGACTTTGTTGCCGTTGATGATGTAACCACCATCGACTTTCTCGACTGTGGTTCCGAAACGAATCGGCTCGTCGGGTTTGCGAGCCTGCGGTTCACCACTCCACGCGACCCACTTTTCTCCCTGCTCGATCACACCTTTGAACCAGCGCGCTTTCTGTTCTTCAGTGCTCATGCCGTCGAGGAGGACGAGTGAATTGACATGACCTTCCCAACAGCGCGCGAGCGACATATCGGCGCGCGCGATCTCCTTGGTCATCATCCAGAGTGTGAACACGTCGCCGGTGTATGGTCCAAGCCCATAGCCGCCGTACTCTTTGGGTACTACGGGCGCGAGCAGTCCGGCGTGAAATAGATCGTCGAAGTCCTCGGTGGGAAAGGTGGCGGTGCGATCGTATTCAGCGGCGCGTGGCGCAAACTTTTCACGCGCCAGCACACTGACGCGATTGATCAGATCCTGTTGCTCGGCACTCAGATCGAACTCGTTTTTCAAATCGGTAGTGATCATTTTTTACAATAAGATCTGGCGGGCTAATGAAGTCGACATTTCTTTACCGGTCATTAGTTGGAACTGGCGGCACACTTGCGTAACGAGCACGTCGCGACCGTCGATCGCGGTCTGGCGGCGCGCGCGTGTCGTTCCGACGAGTGGAGTTGGTCGGGAACCGTAAACCAGGTCGATGACAACGGCGTCGTCGTTCAGACGTTCGAGCTTGAACGGAACATCATCGGTGTCGCGCCCGACGGGCGTGGCGTTCACGACGATGTCGTACCCTTCGGCATCAAACTCACGCAACGGAATATACGGCAAACCGAGTAGCGCCGCGGCATGCTCGCCGCGCTCCACGCCACGATTGATCAACGTAACACCTGCGCCCGACGCGACGAGTGCCGCTGCAATCGCACGCCCGGCGCCGCCGCAGCCGATAACAGCCGCGCGTTTCTCTTTCACCGGAACGCTCGCAGTATAGACCACATCGGGATCGGTCGTATCGGCATTCCACCAGCCATTGTTTCGCACGAGTATGTTGGCTGATTCGGTCTGCCGCGCCACACCGCTCACGATCTTCGCGGTCAGCACTGCCTCTTCCTTATGCGGCGAAGCGACGGTCATGCCGTTAATCGGCATGCCGAACGCATCGAGTCGTTTCGACAATACAAACTCGCGCCAGAACTCAGCAAACGACTCCACTCGCAGCGGCACGAACAGCGCCTGATGTCCCATCGCCCGGTACGAAGCATTGTGCAGACGCGGCGACAGCGAGTGAAAGATCGGATTGCCGATGATCGCAAAGAGCTCATTGACCGGCGCTACTTCGGGAAGACCATAATCGACGATCAGTTTCGCTATCGAAGGTTCCATATCGGCGACGGAACCGGGACCGACAAGACCAAAAATCCCCGCCGCACCGAGGTGCAGAGCCACTATGCGATTCCAGAAACCGAGCGGACCATTTGCGAACGCGATCGTGTCGTCGCGCTTCAGCGAGTGGAGCAAACTAAGCGGCAGAAACTCTTCGGCAATCGTTGTGGCATTCGTGACGAGCTTGTAGACAGCAGCCGGAACTGACGCGAGTTGCTCGAAGCGTTCAGTTAGCGTTGAGAGATCGTTAACCCCGCCGTACCAGGAAAGCAGTCGTTGCTCGGGCGGGATCAGTTGTAACAGTTCCTGATCGGCGGCGACTTCGAGTTCAACGCGATCGTAGAAGCGAGCCGCTGCTTGCAGACGTTGCGCGCGATTACCAAACTGGTCGCGGCCGTCCTCAGTTCGTAATGCGTAGAGCAGCCGACCCTTGAAATGGTTACGCAACCAATCGGGGTCGATATCTCCGGTACGATCGGCGCGCACTTCCAACCACTTCACTGACGCCGGAAGGGCAGCGAGATCTGCTCCATCAAGCGACGGAGAATCTAATAGAGTAGCGATTAGTGAGGCGTGTGCCATTGTTAGAATCTTTACTCAGACTTAGGTGTTAACTCGTGAGAATTCAGTTGTAGAAAAAGCAGCGTCAATATACTTTGCCTCACGTGATTTAGTCTACAAGTTAATGATCTTCTCTGCGGCCCTCCGTGTTGAGATGATGATTCAACGCAGAGGCCGCAGAGATACGCAGAGGGCCGCGGAGTTGTTACGACGCGCAATAATCGCTATTCTTAGACCAAAGAGAAAAAGGATCGGTTGGTATGGAAGAAGATTCGATTGACAAGATTTTCGCGGTGGTGCCGCCTGCGCCTGAACACAATCCCATAAAACAGGCTGTGGCGCGGGCGAACGAACTGGGTGAGAAACAGATTGCAACCACACTTGGTTACTTTTCCACCATGCCCGCTTCCACAGGAATCATCGCCAACCCCGTATTGCACCACACTCCCGTCGATTGCAACGGAACCACCATTACACTCGATATCAGGTCGTTCACGATTCGGGGCACGGTACCGGAATCGGATATCGTGGCCGGCAAAGTTGGTCCAATGGACGTGATTTTCACCGGCCTGTTTGGTCAAACGGGCGCCACTGAAAACCTCGCCGCCTTCGTAGATCAAAAGTATTTTGAGAGTTTCGGCCAATCACTGATCGACGAGATCGCCGCGTTTGTCAAAACGTATCCCGGACTCGGACCGGAAGTCGCGATACATCATTTTGCGATCCTCGACAAAGCCAAACTGGGTCGCGAGGAACATCAGGACCGCGGCATGCACGACGAGCGTGACGCGGAGTCGCTGCTTGTCGAGCTGATCGCGGTACACATGAAGAATGTGGCGATTGGTGGTGTTTCGGCTTACATGAATCACCGGCTGACGGAAGATCCGCAGAGCGATCTTGCAACCACAACGCGGCAGTTTATCGACGAGGAACGCAAGCAGAAACGAAACGCGTTTCAGGTTTCGTACAGCCTGATCTTGGGCCATCACGCCAATGACCATGAACGATCGATCCTCGAACGCATGGGCACGATCCAGATACATCATGGCTCCGCCGGGTCGAGTATGGTGGCGCGGTACATGGCGACTTTGCACACGTTTTCTGTCATCGACTTCTTCATCGCGTCGCAGATGGCGCTCGACGGCGCGCGACACTTCGGTGCGATTCACGACATGTCAGACTTCGTTCAGGAGCTCGAGCCTCTGACGGGCGAACAGCGCGGTCAACGTATTCGAGAGAAGATGTTGACGGGCGGATTGCCGACATTTGGTCATCCGGAGATCGCAGCCGCCGGACGTGGAAACCAGGTACAACAGGATCCGCGACCGGCGATCTATATCGATCCGGTGTTCAAGGCGATCGATGCGGGCGAGTTGAATATCACGCCGAGACAACACGAGCGGCTGGCGATTGCGCGACTGATCTATCTCACGGCGTTTGTTAACGGGGTGCTGAAGCCGGGGAAGGAAGATAGTCCGCCGTTGAGATTAACTGCGAATACCGACTTTGGCGCGTGGTGTGTGCAGGAGGCGTTGGGGATCGAGGAGCCTGATCGGACGTTGTTGACGTACATCTTCCGGGGTTTTGGGTGGATGATGGATGCGCGCGAGCAGTTGCAGCAAAAGATGATCCGCCCGGTAATCGCTCCCGATCCTAAGATCGTTCCGAAGTCGAGCGACGACCCGACAATCCCCGACCTCGTAGCGCGCGTGCACCGGCGCTTGATTCAGACAAACCCGTTTCAGCCGCAAGCGAAATAGTTGGTTTCACGCAAAGGCGCAAAGGTTACGCAAAGCCGCAAAGTAAAGATAACCTCTTTGCGCCTTTGCGTAACCTTTGCGCCTTTGCGTGAAATATTTGCTTACATCCCTATCCCTTTAAGGTGATAGCGGTCTGTATCATAGTCCCTCTCGACGTCCACCAGATTTATCTTTCCCGTCACGACCGATAGATCTTCGAGCGAGAACTCGCACGCGGGCGCGATGCCGCGGGCTGAGATCAGTTTTCCGAAATTACCCCCCGCCACTGCCTCCGCGGCTTTCGCGCCAAACATCATCCCCATGATCCGATCGATCGGGCTGGGCGGCCCACCTCTTTGCGGATGGCCCAACACCACCGCGCGTGCTTCGTAATGCGTTTCAGCCGCGATTTTTCGCGCCAGCACCTCGCCAATACCACCAAGCCGCACGTGCCCGAACGCATCGTGCTGATCGTCGATCGTCACCATCTCACCGTCTTCCGCACGCGCACCCTCCGCCACCACAATCACCGAGTAACGCGGACGCTGCGACACTCCGCGACTGAGATCCGACTCACCGAGTCGCGCACTCAGCAAGTGAAAAACTCTTTCATATCGAAACGGATGTTCCGGTATCAGGATCATGTGTGCCTGTCCGGCAACCCCAGACCACAGCGCCAGATGTCCGGCGTGCCGGCCCATCACCTCTACGACCTGCACCCAACCGTGCGATCCGGCCGGCGTGCGCGAGCGTTCGATGATCTCCGAGATATTTCTCAGCGCGGTATCGAAGCCGAGGGTGTAGTCAGTGCCCGCAAGATCTTTGTCGATCGTTTTGGGCACACCGACGACCGCCATTCCTCGTTGCGCGAGTGTAGCAGCGACGCCGAGCGTGTCTTCACCGCCACACGCGACGAGCGCGTCGAGTTTAAGACGCTCGATATTCTCAACTACTTCATGCGAACGATCGTGCGATTCGCCTTCTTCGTTCAGTTGCTTAAAAGGGTTGGTGCGCGACGAACCGAGGTTCGTGCCACCGTCACGATCCCAACGACGCACCGTCTCGCGATCGAGCGGTAACACCTCGGGAACAGGATTAATCAAACTTCTCCAGCCATCAAATAAACCAATGATTTCCAGCCCGAGCTCCGAGCCACGATAAACCAAACCTTTGATCGCGGGGTTCAAACCGGGTGCATCCCCGCCGCCCGTCAGAACTCCCACGCGTTTCGCATCTGCCATCCGCTCTCCTTCTCCTAACGATTCAAATCCCTGATCAGCATCACATCGCTCGTGATCACACCGCGCGACATCGCGAGGCTGCCGTCCTTCAGCCAGCCAAACGCAAAAATCTTTCCTTCGTCAAACTTTGTTAACTGCTTTAGTGCGCCGCTGTCGATGGGTTGCCCCCAGAGATTGTCGATGCCGCCACTGTGGTCCACGTATACGAGATATTGCCCGTCACGACTCCAGCGCAACGGCGTGTCCCATTGAACCTGCACCGTCGCCGCAACGTCAAATATGTTGAATGTCGCACCACCTTCGAAGTTGATCACCTTCAAACGCCAGCGCGAGTTTTGTTGCTCGTCGTTATGCCAGAATGCGACCAACTTCCCATCCGGCGAAACTGCCGGTCTGATCGCTATGCCATCGGTGATTCTTTCGGGTGTGCCGCCATCGATCGACATGCGCCAGAGACTGTAGGGACTGTCCGGAGCAGCATGCTGAAACACGATCCACCGGCCATCGGGAGAAAACGTGGGCCACGTGCTCTCCGTTACTTCGAACGTCAACTGCTTCGGACTGCTTCCGTCGCGATCGATTCTCCAGATCTGAAACACACCAGTGCGGTTGGAATGAAACACGATGTAACGATTGTCGGGCGACACGACTGGCGCATAGTTGCGCCCGCCCGCCGATGTCAGCGGTCTTTCATCGCTACCAGATGCAGCGACCTCGAAAATGTCGGCGATGCCGCTCGCATCGGATGCATAGAGGATCTTGTCGTTAGGCGCTACCGAGAGATCGTAGTAACGACTCGTGCCGGAACCGATTGGAACTGGTTTCGATTCATTCCGACGGAGCAGCCAGAGTCGCGAGAGAGTTTGTGTTTGGACGGTGATAAGTGCACTACCATCAGCACGCAAGCTCAGTTCACGGTAGTCACTCAGATCGTTTGTAACTGTGCGCTGTGATTCGTCGCGCAGGAGTTGCCAGATCTGCACGAACGCAGCGCCGTGAGCTTTGCCCAGCATGATTACGCCACTGCCGTCCGGGTGCACGGATACACGACCGAGTTCATCAAATTTTTGGGACGAGAGTGGAATCATGCGCTCTGCGCCGTTGATCAGATCTTTTTCGTAAAGCGTTACTGAATAATTAGTTGAAGTGTCGCCGGTGTAAGAAGGATCCGAGCTGACACTTGGTAACATCAGCGTTCCATCGTCCGTGGTCCATTGCGGGCGCGACAGTGGGTCCCAGCCGAACCGCTGGGGCCATTTGCGTGTAGCGACAACCTGTTCGCCACTGCCATCAGCGTTGGCCACGATCAGTAAATCTCTTTGCTCCTGCCGATCGAAACGAATGAAAGCCAGTTGCTTGCGGTCGTGCGACAGGGAAGGAAGGCCCTCCTGCAACTCGACTCGCATAGCGGCCACGCCGATTCCCAGGACCGGCAGCCTGTAGATTTGTCCCGCGTCGTTCTGCTGAGATTCCGCATAACCAAAATAGACGTAATTGCCGTCAGGCGAGAAAGCGACGCCGAGATAATGTCCCTCTCGCGGCGTGACTAACTGCGCGTTGCTATTGATGTCCACTTGCCGCAGCCACAAGCTTTCTTTGCCACTCTCACCGGTTACGTAAGCGACATACTTGCCGTCCGGCGAGATCGCGCCCATCAAAGCGTTGCCGTTCGTCGTCAGCTTGGTGACTTCGACACGTTCAAACGGCACGCGCATTTTCGGCTCAGTCCAGCGCGTGCGCACGTTGTGAGTGCCAAAGATAGCGCCCAGTAAAATCAGTGCGCTGATTAACCATACTAGTTTCCAACGCCAGTTATATGGGGAATTATGCTCAAGGAGATCGGTAGCTAGTTGTTTTAACTGATCCGTCTCGACTGCCGATCCCGTGCCCGGCTCGACGGCACGGTCCAGCATGGAATTCATTTCCAACTCTCTGCGCAGACTACGCAGATCAATCGCCATCTCTTTAACGATCTGATAGCGCTCGTTTCGATCTTTTCGCAGCGCCTTTCGGACGATGCGTTCCAACTCCGGCGGCGTGCCTTCAACAAACTGCGAGATCGGCAACTGGTCTCTTTCAACAATCGCGACGACCACGTCCGTCGCCGTCTCGCCCGTGAACGGCGGCCGGCCCGAAGCCATCTCGTAAAGCACGACACCGAGACCCCACACGTCTGTGCGCTCATCGACGTCAACCCCGCGCGCCTGTTCCGGCGACATGTACGCAGCCGTGCCGATCACCGTGCCCGGCGATGAATCGAACAACAGCGTCGACATGGTGGCGTGTGACACGCCTTTATAACGTTCAGTGAGTTTGGCGAGTCCGAAGTCGAGGATCTTCACGTAACCTTCGGGCCGGATCACGATGTTCTCGGGTTTGATGTCGCGATGGACTATGCCGGCGTCGTGTGCGGCTGTCAGTGCGTGCGCGATCTGGATCGCAATGTCGAGCACGTCGCCGAGTTTCATCGCGTGACTGCGCATGCGCTGTCGCAAAGTCACACCTTCGATATACTCCATCGCGATGAACGGTCGCCCGTCGTCAGTCTCGCCGATCTCATGGACCACACAAACATTCGGATGACTCAATCTCGACGCGGCGCGCGCTTCCTGTGTGAAGCGACGCAGACGCTCCGGATCTTTACTGACGAAAGTGGGCAGCACTTTCAGCGCGACGCGACGGCCGAGAATCGTGTCCGTAGCGAGATAGACTTCGCCCATACCGCCTTCGCCGATGAGATTAACGATTTGATAGTGCCTGACGCGCTGGCCGGGCGTGAGTTTTTGATCGAGCGTGTCGGCCGTGGGTGCGACGGCGGGTGTTTCCATGAAACTGCCGGCGACTTCGTAATTGCGAAGCAGCGATTCAACTTCCGCGCGCACTTCCGTTTGACCTTCACAACAGCGCGCGAGATGTGCCTCTCGTTCGGCGCCGTGTAGTTCGAGTGCACCTTCGAATATCTGCTTTACCTGTTGCCAGCGCTGCGAGTCAGTTTCGCTCATCTTACCTGTCGCCAGTGAGCTCACGATGGAGCCATGCTTTCGCCATACTCCAGTCGCGCTTGACGGTGGCTTTCGAGATTCCCAAAACCTCGGCAGTTTCTTCAACGCTCAGCCCACTGAAGAAACGTAGTTCGACGACGCGGCTTTGTTGTTCGTCGATCTGGGCCAGGCGTTGCAACGCTTCATCGAGTGCAACTACGTCGAGATCCTGAGTTTTGACTGCAAGGTTCGCATCAGCGAGTGAAACCTTGATATCCGAGCCGCCACGTTTGACGCGTTTCTTCGTGCGCGCGTGGTCCACGAGAATGCGTCGCATCAGTTGGGCCGCGATGCCGAAGAAGTGTGCGCGATTTTGCCACTGCACGTGACGCTGGTCTACCAGGCGCACGTAAGCTTCGTGGATCAGCGCGGTAGTTTCCAGCGTGTGACCGGGCCGTTCCTTACGCAGGTAACGTGCAGCCTGGCGGCGCAGCTCCTCGTAGACGATTGGCATCACTTGGTCGAGCGCTTCCTTATCGCCACGCGCATAGCTGACCAGAAGCTCAGTGATGTTGTCGTCCGAGGCCACCAATTGAGCATAGAGGAGTTTCACGCAAAGGCGCAAAGTGAGCAAAGGCCGCAAAGAAGGAATTGAATTCTTTGCGTCTTTGCGTGAAATATTCTTTGAGCCCTGTTTCTCGCGACTGTCGCGTTTAGTGAGTGAAGGAGATTGTATGAAACAACAAATATTCAAATTAGCCGCGATTTTCGCCATTTTCTTAGGTCTCGCCGTGACGGGCGTTCAGGCCCAAGCTTCGAGCAAGGTGGAAGTTAACATTCCGTTCGAGTTCTCAGCCGGCGAGACGACGCTGGAGCCCGGCGTTTACGGCATCAAGCGCATGTCGGGAAATTACCTGACGTTGCGCAGCGCCGACGGCAAGTCGGCAGTGATCCTGAATGCGCCACTCAATCTCACGTCGATCGATCCGGAATCCGTCGAGCGCCTGGTCTTCAACAAGTACGGTGACCAGTACTATCTCTCGCAGATCTGGCTCACCGCCGACACCGGCAGGGAATTGTTTGTGGTAAGAAAAGCCACAAAACCCGAACACGTCGAGCTCTCGCTGCGAACGAAGAGGTGAGAGCGAGTAACAAAAGTTCTCCTAACGCGCATAGAGACCAGAGAGCGCGTGCGCACTCTGGTCTTATGTTGAAAGCAACTCGATGCGACTGAAGGAGATTTCATATGTCTACCGTACCAACAAAGGGTCCATGCAACCCGGCGTGCACCCAAGTTATCAAGTTCATGACTGATCATGAGGTGCCGGCCAATGTCGGGATCAGTTTGCCACCCTACACGAGTATTGACGGCTATCGGTATATCAATATCTTTGTCCGATTCAGCCAGGCCGCCGCAGATGAACCGCCAGTAGATCTGGGCGTTATTTTCGCTTTCGACGCAAACGGCAATATGGGTTCTCGTCGATATGTGAGCCTAGAGCAAAACGTCAGCAGTCCGCAGGGCACCAACTTCATCGAAGTGTCAGGTCGAGGTAGTTGGCATGGCAGTCCTCATAACATCAGCACCTACCTGGCAAGATTCCCGGTGATGGGGCCATTCGTTGAAGTGTTCGTCTACAATCGAGCGGCGATAGCGAGAAAGGTGACTGTTTGGGGATACCTCGCTTCGTGACAAGACGCGTAGGTCACCCCATGACTTGTGACAAGCGATAGAGGAGAAGGACTAAACCACAAAGCACTAAGGCGCAAATCAGCAAATGATTTGTGTCTTAGTCCTTTTGTGGTTATTGTGTGCCGCGCAAGGGAACGAATTCTCTTGGTGAGGGCAAAGAAATCTGCAACGTGAAAGAGGATTTCACATTCGACGTTTTTTTGAGCCATAGCTCGAAGGACAAAGCTGTGGTACGCGCCCTCGCTGATCGGTTGCGCTCCGACGAATTGAAGGTATGGTTCGATGAATGGGAGATTAAACCTGGCGACAGTGTCCCAGCGAAGCTTGAGGAAGGTTTGGAGCACTCAAGAGTGCTTGTGCTCTGCATGTCGGCCAATGCTTTCGGATCGGACTGGGCGCAGTTGGAGACGGGCACATTCCGGTTTCGCGATCCGCTGAATAAGGATCGCCGATTCATTCCCCTCCGAATCGATGACGCCCCGATTAAAGGCTCCCTGGCACAATTCCTTTACATCAATTGGCGATTGGAGGATCGCGAGCAGGAGTATGCCAGGCTTCTCGATGCTTGCCGCAAACTGGAGAACTGGCCCATTCAATCGACCAATAGTTCGCCACTGAAACAATCACAGCCAGCCCTGCCGAACCACCCAGGCTCGGCTGTGAAAGGCAGTTCCTTGACTCCATCACCACACACTTACACCACTGCCAAAACGGAAAACTATATGCCTACACAACCATTCAATGCTCACCGCAGGCTCCAGCTTGAGGAACTACTGGACATCGAATACGAAAAGCTTTACGAGTTTGAAAAAGCCATTTCTCTCGCAGACGGACTCAGCCAGAAAATCGCACTTCGCCAGCAGATCAAGAGGGAATTGACTCCGCGTCTGCGAGAACTCGAACAAGAGTATGCAAGCCTCTTGGCTTCCGGGATTACGACGACAGAAATCAGTGCGCCAGAGGCGGACAACCTCATTGCGGAGTTAAGTACTGCTGCAAAAAGGGCGCAAGAAAACATTCAGGGAAACGCACCCGCTGAAATGGTTGGGTTGCTGAAGGAGATTAGAGACAAACTGGACGAGCCTGGAAAGAGCGCCGCAGCAAAACTGAAGGTGACACTTCCGATCGTACCGCTTATTGCGTCCTACGAAATGGAAATGGACACTGAAGCTGTTGTGACGCAGGCGTGGCGGAAAATTCGGGATTACTTCAAGCGACACTTTGCCCGCCCTCATTAAGCTCGTCACAGTTTAGTGCGCCGAATGTGACGAGCTTTTTTACAATGGCGCAAGACCCAGACGCTGGGCCAATCTCGGCTCCAAACGATGGATCGGGACGCTCTACAGGGCTTCTGCGTCCCAAGCGTCGGCTCGCAGCTATTTGCGTTCTCTGCGTGTGCATCTTTCTGGCTGCCGCGATTGCGGCGGCATTGAATCGAGTCGTTCTTGCTATCTTCACCCCACTTCCATTTCTAGCGTTCATATTCTTCTGGAGAAACCGTTTGCTGCCAAGTTTCTCACGTTACTCGCGTGCGAAACTCTTGACCATTGCTGCCCTATATCTGAGTTGCTTTGTTTTCTGGCTACCGCCGACTCAACTCAGTGGCTTGTTTTCCAGCATAGTGTCGCCATTACCCGAACGACTTCACGCAGTTCCGATCCCTGATCCGTTGGTGTTCAATGCAGTGATTGTGTTCCTGATATTCTTGGTGGTCCTTACACTCAACGTGTTTTGGCATCGCAACGAGATCAGCCATACCATCGCGAACCCCGTCGTCGACGATCTTGTCTCTCGTCATAGGGATTTTCAAGCAAGTCTAAGCCGGTATTGCAATGCGCTGATTGCTGAACTCGACCGTTACGACCAGGAGGTCAATTGGAGCGATTATGAACTGACTCCACTCGAAGCAGAGGTTGAAACTGAGCGCAGCGCGAGATTGCGCCCCCGAATCGCCTCGGATCTTGTGGAAGCCATCCGGCGAGATCGCGACTCGACTGTCTTCCTGGTATTGGGCGATCCCGGTTCCGGTAAGAGTGTTTCGCTACGACGACTTGTACGTCTACTTTGCCGACAAGCACAAGACACAGGCGTGGTCCCGGTTTACGTTAATCTGCGTGAGTACCCTGCGGCGGAGGTAGTCACCAGTGATTCCCTCGTGCGATTCATACGGGAAACTGCACTGCGCCAAACAGGGCGCGACGGTCGAGCCTTCATCGACGCTTGGTACGAGGTCTTCCGAAAGAGTGGGCGGCTTTTCTTCATCATCGATTCGTTTGACGAGGTGCCGGCGGTGCTGGACAGCGATGACCGGAGCGATTCGCATAAAGAAATTTCTGCCAGCTTCGACCGCTTCTTCACGCAAGAAGTCCAAACCTGTCGCGCGGTGCTTTCGTCGCGGCATTTCCGCGCGCCAGTTGGGACCAAGGGTACGCGTTTGGTCATCCGTCCCTTCAGCGAGACCCAAATCCGCCAAGCCATGCAAACATGGCTCTTGGGCCAAGGGATTGATTCCACTCAATACATTCGCCGCCTGTTTCGCGAGAGACCGCACCTTGTCCCTCTACTCCGCAACCCATTCACTGCGGAACTTATTGCTGAGTACGCGCGCACAGCGGCGGGTGACAAACTACCCGAGAACATGTTTTCCGTCTTTGACCATTATTTGTCGGAGCGGTTTGCTAGTGATCAGTCTGCTCTCGATCGTCTCGGTGTATCGCCGGAGAACCTGCGCGAAGCTGCGGCGCTAATAGCCCGGCGCATGTATGAACGTGCGGACATCGGCTTGGAGGCTGATGTGGATCGGATTACCAAGTTGTTGCCAGACTCGCACGAAACGCAAGCGGGCAAAGTAATTGAAGCCTTGCGTTACTCACGTATTGCACGTGTCGGCGGCCATGATAGAAGGCGCTTCTCATTCGTGCATCGCCGCTTTGCGGAATTCTTCGTAGTGGACTCAATGCGCCTTAGTAAAGAAACACCTCAGGTTGAGTCCATTCCATCTGACTCACGCTGGCGCGACTGCCTAGTAATGTACTGTGGCATTGCTGAATTGGCCATCCGACGGGGAATAGCGGAGTTTTGCTGGAACGTTATTGACGCGTCACGCGACAATCTCCTGCAAGGTAGGGTACTGGAAGCGCGGGATGCGGTTCATTGTAGCCGGTTTTTAGCAGAGGCCTTCCGATCAGACCACGATGCTATAGCTAGCTTCCGCGATTCTCTTGGTGCGGTCATTATAGAGTTGATCAGAGCACCGGACTTACTGGTAGCAAAAATTGCTGCCGAGATGATCCCCTTGCTGGATGAGGTAGATCAACGAGTGGCCATAAACTCCGCCTTTGAGACATACAGTCCCTGGGTATGCGATACAACTCTGGGTTCATGCCGCCATCTCGCTAAGCTGGATGATTCAACAAACGAGTCGATGCGGAACTATCTCGGCTCAATCCCACCTGGAGAATTCCTGCAAAGGTTCAGCGACCTCAACTTTAGCATGAGTCTGTCCGACGCTTTCCGTAAACAAAGGCGCGATCTCTGGATCGACTTTGTAGAGCTCACATTATTACCATGTCTTGCAGCACTCTGCTTTTTTCTTGGTGCGATTTTGTTTCCCAAGACTCTGATGTCCCTCGCGGTAATGGCGCTTCTCTCAGTTTTTATCTTTCCCCGGACGTTCAAAAGTAAAAATCGGCCGAGTAGACGGACTATGCGCCTCATCACCGGGTTGCTCTTCGGCATGCGGGGTGATTTTATATTTGCGAGTCTTCGATTTTTTGTTGGTGTGGCGTCGTTTTTTTTGGTGGAGCGCCTTTTTCATATCAAATGGTTAATAGATCAACAACCCAATGGATTTACCCAATTAATTCTCGGCATTCCGCGTTTTATATTACCTCCGCTATTCGCTTTGGCGTTTTGGGGTTTCCTGATTGCTGCTGTGCGGATTATCGTCAACCCCCCACCTTTTAGAAAAATCCAATTACTTTTGGCGCCAAAACGTGTGGTCAGTTCCGCCTTCGTAGCGGTGGCTTTTGTTGTAGTATCTGGTGCTTTTATGTGGTTTTTAATATCGGTCATGACCAAGCTTTTGGATTTGTTGCCGGCTAAATATGTAATTTGGGGCTTCGTAATTTTGCTTTACGGTTTGGGGGGCGGGTGGCTACTCATTCGCGTTGTTAAGGCTGGGCTTCAAAATCTCATTGATCGAAACCGCCTAAATCGAAATGGATTTCCCACAAGGGTCTCCTCCCTTGAGATGTATGAAGCTTGCCTTGCGTATCGTTCGACGGAGGTGCGGCGACTTTACTTAGAGGGCCTTCGCCGTCGTCGTGTCCCGCTTGTCGGAGAGTTGACACCAGCACCTAAAGAACTGATGGACTCCCCTCTAGTCGCCGAGGAGTTGGCTCGCTTGCGTGAACAATGGCTCGGCCTTGCAGCCTGAGGCATGTTCTGTCCTCGATTACTATTAGGAAATTCACAAGCCCACCTACGAACGGATCTGCTCTTCGATTTGCCCTCGCGTCGCGCCCGAGAGTATTGTGTGCCGCGAGGTGAAACTGATGAAACGATCGCTAAAACTTTTTTCAATCATGGTTGCGCTCTTCTTTGCCGCCGGCTCGGCGGCGGCACAGGACGGCGCAGCGATTCTGACTGGGGCAGATTTAACGCGAGTTGTTCCCAACAGTTTTTATTTCCAGGGTCTCAGCGCACCGACGCAGATGCGAAACACAGCCGCGGCCCGTTTCGGCAAAGACCGCTACGTGATCTCCGGCCTGGTTGATACGTCAGGTTATTCCGCGGACGTGCGCGCGAAGTATGTTGGTTTCCTGATTACTGACTCCGCCATCAAGCTCAACGGCGAGTCACTGCCCGCAGGCGCTTATGGTTTCGGATTCGCGAACGAAGGAAAGTTGACGATCATGGACCTCGGCGGAAAAGATTTACTGTCGGTGCCGGTGACGAACGACAAAGCGTTACGACGCCCGCGCCCGTTGATGATGTCCTCTGACCCGAATGGTGTCCGTCTTTACAATGGCAAAGACTTCGTTGTCATCGCTGCGCAGTAGTAAACAGCGATGCGTCACAAACTCGTAGTCTCAGTTCTATTAATTTGGCGGCTTTCGTTTGTGTCATCTGCGCAAACACCGCCGCAAGGGGGCGTTTCGACCGGACCGGCTGCCACTTACACTTCGCGGCGAACAGTGGGCATAACCGATCCGAACGCGCCGGTAGTATTTGAAGACGTAACTGACAAGACTCCACTCGCAAACTTTCGTCATCGCTCAGGCGACGCTGCTAAAGACTACATCTTCGAAACTACTTCGGGCGGCGCAGCGATCTTTGATTACGACGGCGACGGACGTCCCGACATCTATCTCGTCAACGGTTCGACCAACGCCGCCCTGCGCGGCAAGGAAAAAGCACCACGCGCGGCGCTCTATCGAAATCTCGGTAACTGGAAGTTTGAAGACGTCACGGACAAAGCGGGTGTCGCTAACGAACGCTTCGGATTTAGCGTCGCGGTTGGTGATTACAACAACGACGGTCGCCCGGACATGTTCGTCGGCAACTTCGGCGTCTCGCGTCTCTATCGCAACAACGGCGACGGCACGTTCACCGACGTCGCCGAGAAGTTAGGCGTCGCTCGCAAGGGTTGGAGCACTGGCGCAAGCTGGGGAGACTATGACGGCGATGGACGTCTCGATCTCTTTGTCCCTGGTTACGTGCAGATCGATTTAAACCATCTGCCACCGAGCCCGAGCGATGTGAACAAGGCCGGCGTTGGGCAAAACTTCTGCCAGTTTCGTGGTGTGCCGGTGATGTGTGGTCCACGCGGACTGCCGGGTGAAGGCGACACGCTCTATCACCAGAAAGCCGACGGCACGTTCGAAGACGTAAGCGTCAAGGCCGGCGTGAACGATCCCGAGAAGTATTATGGTTTCTCCTCCGCGTTCGTTCACGTCGATGACGATAAGCTGCTCGATCTGATCGTGGTCAACGACTCCACGCCGAAGCAGCTTTACATGAACAAGGGCGACGGAACCTTCGAGGACATCGGTTATCCGTCGGGCGTTGCGCTCAACGAGAATGGACGCGAGCAGGCGGGAATGGGTCTCGCTGTTGGTGACTACGACAACGATGGTCGCATTGATTTTCACATCACCAACTTCTCTGACGACTCGAATGTGCTTTACCACAACGACGGCGATCGGAACTTCACCGACATAACGTTTCAAGTGGGTTTAGGCGAGGTTTCGATTCCATTTCTCAGCTGGGGCACAAGCTTCATCGACTACGACAATGATGGTTGGCTGGATCTGTTTGTCGTCAATGGACATGTTTATCCGGCGGCGGACGCGCATCAGTGGGGCACGAGTTACGCGCAGCAGG
>Ga0105248_10001709_pt1 | contig 24421 bp, 21 predicted proteins | sample KBSS34metaG_FD_81524 | JGI IMG/M metagenome (GOLD analysis project Ga0105248, IMG submission 81524) | Switchgrass rhizosphere microbial communities from Kellogg Biological Station, Michigan, USA - KBS S3-4 metaG | ecosystem: Host-associated > Plants > Roots > Rhizosphere > Soil | place... | reverse complement strand
TGGAAGTTTCGATCCACCTCATCTCGGACACATCGCCGTCGCGCGCGCCGCGCAGCAGGCGCTGCAACTCGATCAGGTCCTGTTCGCGCCCGTTGGCCTGCAGCCGCTCAAGCCAGGCGGCTCCTCTGCCGGCTTCGATCAGCGCGTCGCCATGACCCAGCTCGCCATCGAGGCCGAGTCGAACTTCGATCTCTCCACCATCGACGCTCCCAACCCCACCTCCGCCGGACCCAACTACACCGTCGATACTCTGGTATGCCTCCGTACCCAACTCGCTCCCCGCACCGAACTCTTCCTCCTCATCGGAGCCGATAGCTTCCGCACCTTCCGCCAATGGCACCGCGCCGCCGAAATACCCTTTCTCGCGCAGCTCATCGTCGCCGCCCGCCCCAGAGAAGATATCTCCAACCTCGCCGCTCATCTACCCGACACACTTGGCTCCAGCCCACTGCCCGCGCCGGGCGTAAAGCACTACCAGCGCTACCTCATCACCAACCACGCCGGAGCGCAATCGCGCCTCTATATCCTCCCCAATCTCAACTTCGAAATCAGCGCCACCCAGTTGCGCAATCAGATTCACGGCCACCCCACCAGCCAGCCGCCTCTGCTATCCAAGTCAGTCCTCCAATACATCCACCAGAATCATCTCTACCAATAACGCCGACCACTGTCCTCTGTCTGCTGTTTGCTGTTCTCTGTTCTCTGTCTGCTGTCCTCTCTTCCTGCTAACATAAGTGGTGCCTCGCAAAGGGTGCAGGAGAATTACTACAAATGCCCACTCCAGATACGCTCCGCCAGCTCCTCGCAGCTTATGAAGCCTGCGAAAGCAAAAAAGGCGAAGACACCCGCATCCTCTCTCTCGACCCCGCAGATTCAGGACTCGCCGACTTCTTCCTCATCACCTCGGCCAGCAACGACCGTCAGGTCGTCGCCATCGCCGACGAGATCGAGATGAGTCTCAAGAAAAACTTCGGCCTCTATGCCACATCCGTCGAGGGCCGTCGTCAGGCTGAGTGGATTCTTCTCGACTACACCGACATCGTTATTCACGTCTTCCTAGCTGAAAAAAGGGCTTTCTACGACATAGAACGACTCCGTAAATCGGCGCGCAATCTCACCGGCGCCGAAGTAGAAGCAGAGCTGAAGGCAGCACTGGCCGAAAAGACCCGTGCCGTCCGCAGCACAACCCCGAAAAAATCCACTCAGGGAGACTCAACCGTGTCAGCAAAGAAAGCCGTCAAGAAAGCCGCTAAAACCGCACCCGCCAAAGCCCCTGCCAAAAAGGCAGCAGCTAAGAAAGCACCGGCAAAGAAAGCCGCAGCCAAAAAGGCTCCCGTAAAAAAGGCACCCCTCAAAAAAGCAGCAGTCAAAAAAGCCCCCGCGAAAAAGGCAGCTCCTAAAAAGGCCGCCGCTGTCAAAAAGGTCACAGCACAGGCAGGTAATGTTGTTGCGCCTGAGCCAACGATGATGAAAGCCACCTTCATGCCGAGCGGAGCCAAACCGCCGGTCGTCAAGTAGCCGTCAAACATCACCAAGCTGGCAGGCAAGTTCGGGCAAGGCTTGTCTGCCGGCAACCTTCTACTCCTGTAAATAGGCGTACTTCAAAAGGCAAGGCTTCAGCCAGACAACGGCCTCGAGCAACACCCATCCACCACCGCAGCCATGCAGCTAACCCTCGCCCACATCGGCCCTAAATCCCCAAAGCAAAGCGCGAAGTCTCACTACGAATCCCTCACCCGCCTCTATCTCGACCGCATCGCTCCGTACCACCCCATTCAGTCTGAAGCCTTCGCCACCGAGGCCGCATTCCAGCAATGGCTGCAGCGCCAGTCGGGCCGCACTCCGGCTCTGCCCATCCTGCTGCATCGAGAAGGCCGCGCACTCCCCTCAACCGGTCTCGCAACATGGTTAGGCCAACGCCGTGATCAGGGTACGCAGCACCTGGTCTTTTCCATCGGGCCACCCGACGGCTGGTCGCAGGAGACGATAGCGCTCATCAAGCCGCAGCAGCATCTCCTGCTCTCTTTTGGTCCCATCACACTCCCTCACGAACTAGCCCGCCTCGTCCTCGCCGAACAGCTCTATCGCGCCTGTACAATCCTCGCAGGGCACCCATATCACTCCGGCCACTAATCACGTTTCATCGAATCCGGGTGCCCCACATCTCGAATTTGAGATGTGGGTTGCGATCTCCGCACTAGGAGCAATAATTTTGAACTCCCGTCTCATCCTCAGCACCGCAGGCCTCGTCCTTTTCCTCTCCGGAGCAGCCCTCAGCTTCCTCCCTCAGGAGACGGCCGCCGCACTCGGACTCGCCCCTGCAGTTGCTCTTGTCCTGGTCATGCAGGTTTTCTCCGCGGCGCTCTTGGGTCTGGGCATTCTCAACTGGTTTTCGCGCGCCAACCTCATCGGCGGCATCTACAGTCGTCCTCTCGCGCTCGCAAACTTCCTCTTCTTCGGCGTCAGCGCCGTCTCACTCGATCGAGTCGCCGTGAACCATGGCGTACCGCAGGTAATCCTGATTGCTGCCATCGTCGCATCTCTCTTTGCAATCGCCTTCTTCTGGCTGCTCTTCATTCATGACCCCATCGGCAAAAAGCCTGCCGCCACACAGGACCCCAAATGACCGACGCAACGCCGCAATCCCGTAAAGGCCTCATCCTCATCAACACCGGCCCCGGCAAAGGAAAAACCACCGCCGCATTAGGCACCGGACTGCGCGCCGTAGGCGTCGGCATGAAAGTCCTCATGCTCCAGTTCCTCAAAGGCTCCTGGCACTACGGCGAACTCGACGGCGTACTCCCCTTCGGAGAGAATTTCACGCTGAAACAGCTAGGCCGGGGCTTCGTCAAAGTTGGCGGCGCAGAGACCGACCCCGAAGATCTCAAGATGGTCCACGACGCCTGGGAAGAATCGAAAGCCGCCATCCTCAGCGGTGAATACGACTTAGTCATCCTCGATGAAATCAACTACGCCATAAGTTATGGCATGTTAGATCCTGAGTTAGTCGCGGCAACTCTCCTGGAACGCCCCGAGATGGTCCACGTAATCCTGACCGGTCGCAATGCCCACCCCAGACTCATAGAGATCGCCGACACGGTCACAGAGATGCGCGAAGTAAAACACGCCTACCAGAAAGGCATCCTCGCCCAACGCGGCATCGAGTACTAAGGCCCATTTCTCAGGCGTTTTTTGACTCCAATCGACGGGTCGATCTGTCGCCCAAATAATATTTCTGACACGCCAATCCCCCACCCCTCCCTATCCTTCCGAGCAGTCAGCTCAGGAGGATTAGCATGAACACGATCCGTAAGTCCGCGCTTGCTGCGGCTATCATCTCTCTTACATCCACCATGACGATCGCCGCACCGCATTGCTACACCAGCTATGGCGGTACCAAACCCAACAAGCTCTATCTCTACTTCCCCACCGTTGCCGACGCCAGCTATCCCGAGTTCGGCGTAGCCGCGGGAACGCCACCCACCTCGCCGCTTCACGCTTTCAACATCGCCGACCTGCCCAGCTATACCGGCACGACGGCGGCTCTTGAGAGCGGCATCTACGATGTGGTCGCCGATGACTACTGCGAATTCAACGTACAAGTCATCTCCACCACGACCGCGCCGCCTGCGACCTTTCCGCGCCGCAACACCGTAGGCATCGGCACCGCCGATGGCACGTCCGCAGGCGGCCTCTTTGGCCTCGCTCAGGCAGTCGATACCAACGACTCCACTGCTGTCGACTTTGCCCACGAATGGGCAGCAACCTATCAGGGGCTCTACGGTGGCCCCGGCGGAGCGCTCAATGGAGCCAACTCCACCGTAGACCGCTGGGCTCGTGCCATCGGTGGCACCGCCGCTCATGAAGCAGGCCATAACTACGGCCTCGGCCACAACGACGGCCTGATCCTCGCTCCCGGCGAAGATCCGCTGGTACATCATCTGATGGCTTCTGGCAGCCACTACAGCGGCGACGACCGCGCCGGATACCGCCGTCACTTCAGCGATCACGAGTACTCCATCCTCGCCGCGAACGTCGGCCTGAGCGTCCAGACCATGTGGAACTGGGACTTCATCAATCCCAACTCCCAGACCGCAACCAAAGTGCAGATCGACTTCCTCAGCTCTCAGGCCTCGCTCACCATCCAGGGTGCATACAACGGCAGCGAATCTCCCTGGATCAACCCCATTGTCAGCGTCTCGCTTGGCACTCAGGTCTTCAAGGGAGTCACCTACTACCACCACCGCGCCATCTGGTCTACCGGTCACGCATGGGATGGTCACACACCCACCGGCCCTGGACCCGCCACTGGCGTATCGGGTCAGGTTGCAGGCGGAGCCAGCTTCCATGTTGGAACCGGCTTCTCTACCGTCAACTACAACCTCGCCGACCCCATCATCATCACCGACGTTACGCTCTTCGACGCCTCCAACAATCCCCTCTCCCTGCACCCACGCGCCATGGGATTCGACGCCGGTGATCTGGACGCAGCGGATGGCTCTTTCTTCTTCCAGGCCTTCAATATCGAAGGCGCACCCCTGCAACTGGCCAGCCTTCAGGTTCAGTTCCTGCCCCGCCTGCTCGACATCGGATTCATGGTCAGCGGAGCCAAACTGCCCCTCCTCGACGTACGCGGACAGCCCTTTGCACCCTGGTCCGCGCCAGTCACCGTCAAGGTCGGCCGCACCCTCGAAAAGGGCGTAACCCTCCCCATCACCGTCGCCCACATGAGCGACCCACGCCACATCGTCGAGACCAGAACCACCAAGGACTGCTCCGTCGACGACCGTCTCAAGGGTAAAGACGTGCTCAACTGCAAGGCTGGCATGAGCGTCGATCTCTTCCCCTCGACCTCCGTCTTCCTCACCGCCAACATCGTAGATCCCTCGGCAAAATACTGGAGCTACGCCAAGCAAACCTACCTTCAGGGCCCACTGTCCTCCCGCATCTTCCTGCAAGTTGCCGGACGTCACCCTGACCTCAACAAAAACCGCGTCGACGACTACCTCGACATCGCCTCCGGCAAGTCCAGAGACTCAAACAAGGATGGCGTACCTGATGAAGCCCAGAAACTGCAGTAGTCCGAGTCGCAGCACAGCAGCGGCCCATAGGCAAACCAGCCTGTGGCGCCGCTGCCCGCTGCTTTTCCTCGTCTCCATACTTCCAGCCATCGCTTTGCCAGCCCGACAGCCCATGCCCGATCCAGCCGTCCTCACCCACGCCTTCGCCACCCGCGGCTGCACCCAGGAAGATGCCCCGGCACTCGAAATCTACCTCACCCCATCCGCTTACGACGGAGCAACAGATCCCACACCGCCCTACCTTCGCTTCGAAATCAGTGCTTCCCCCACGGAAGACCTAAGCAACCTCTCCCTCGAACTTCAACCCCTGCGTCGCAGCGGCGGCGCCACAAAAATCGCCCGCGCCGAATGGGTCACAGCACCTCGCAACTCCACATTCCTCTCCGGCACTCTCAATCTGGAGAAAGCCCTCCCCGGCAGCCAGATCGCTGGCCGCTACCAGCTCATCACCCCAAACGGCCAGCATCTCAACCAATCCTTCCAAGCCCCCTGGCCCACAAAATCCTCCGTCTGCGGATGACAAAACTGAGCAACATCGAACACTTTTAGCCGCCAGTCCCAAATCCCTCATCTCAGCTTGCAGAGGTGAGTCCGATGAAGCCCACCAGATTTGACAAACTTCCGCATTTCACCCTTCCCCAGATCTCCATCTTCCTCTCCGCCCTCCTTATCGCAGCTCTGCTCATCGCCGCGCCATTGATGCTCCCCAGCCGCGCTACAGTACTGGCGGAGCCAATGGCAACCGCCGCGCCAGAGTCGGCCGCCCAGGCCCAGCCAGCCCATCTCAAGCTCAAACCAAGCCCTGCGCACCGCATCGCCCAGCGCCAGCTGAGCCGTCACGGCGCTTCTCCCGACCTCTAGGCCACTCATCGCCGTAGTCGGGCAAGACCGCAGGCCCACTCTCATTTACAATCAATCCGGTATGTCCTGGTTCAAGCGTCCCACCCCGAATATCGACTCCGGCAGCGAGAGCAATCTCGATCCCAACTTCGATTCCGACTCCCTCACGGACGCCGACAACGACCCCGACGCTGCCCGTGCAGGCAATCAGGTCCGAACCGAGGGCCTCTGGACAAAGTGCCCCGGCTGCCGCACCATCCTCTTCAAAGCCGAGCTTGAGGCCAACCTCAACGTCTGCCCCAAGTGCGCACACCACTTCAAGATCAACGCTCTCCAGCGCATCGATCTCCTCCTCGACCCCGGCTACACCCTCGTCGACGGCAACCTGCGCAGCACCGACCCGCTGAACTTCACTGACATCAAGCCCTATAAGTCCCGTCTGGCTGCCGCACAGAAGCAGACCGGCCTCAACGACGCGATCCTCACCGCCCTCGGCAGCATCGGTCACCACAAAGTCGTCCTCAGCTCCATGGAGTACGCCTTCATCGGCGGCAGCATGGGTGCCGTCGTCGGCGAAACCATCGCCCGCGCCATTGACCGCTCCCTGGCCAGTAAACAGCCTCTCATCATCGTCTCGGCCTCCGGCGGAGCCCGCATGATGGAGGGCGTCGTCAGCCTCATGCAGCTCGCCAAGATCGCCTCCGGCCTCGCCCAGCTCGACGAGAAGAAGATTCCCTACATCTGCCTCCTCACCGACCCCACCACCGGCGGCATCACTGCCAGCTTCGCCATGCTCGGCGACCTCAACATAGCCGAGCCCGGAGCCCTCATCGGCTTCGCGGGCCCGCGTGTCATCGAGCAAACCATCCGTCAAAAGCTCCCCGAGGGCTTCCAGCGCTCCGAGTTCCTCCTCGAACACGGCTTCCTCGACGCCATCGTCCCCCGCGCCGAATTAAAGCAATACCTCATCCGCGCCCTGGATTTCATGCAGCCCTAGCCGCAATCCGCACACCAGCTTTTGCCTTCAAAGGCGTCCTCAACAAAATTAGGTGCCCCACCAATTCCGCGCCTTCACCCCCGGCTGTTCCCTGTTCTCTGTTCTCTGTTCTCTGCTCTCTGTTTCACGGGAACATTTCCCCCACCCCCAACGTTTACCCTCTAGCATTCGTAAGGAAAGCAAGAGGCAATACGTGAATCTCTCCATCCAGCAGGTCGGCAAGACCTACCGCGGCAATCATCGGGCTCTCCAGGACTTCACCCTCGACCTCCAGCCCGGCATCCTCGGCCTTCTCGGCCCCAACGGCGCGGGCAAGTCAACCCTGATGACCATCCTCGCCACCATCACCCGCCCCACCACTGGCCGCGTCCTCTGGAATGGCGCAGATATCGCCAAAACCCCCGACACCCTGCGCAGCGTTCTCGGCTACCTCCCCCAGAACTTCGGCGTTTACCCCCACCTCAACGCCATCGAGTTCCTCGAATACCTCGCCGCCGTCAAAGGCCTCGACGGCCCCACCGCCCGTCGCCGCATCGCTGAACTTCTCGACCTCGTCAACCTCACCGAATCCGCCAAACGGCCACTCGGCGGCTACTCCGGCGGCATGAAGCAGCGCGTCGGCATTGCCCAGGCCCTGCTCAACGATCCGCAGTTGCTCATCGTCGACGAGCCCACCGCCGGCCTCGATCCAGAAGAGCGCGTCCGCTTCCGCAACCTGCTCTCTGATCTTTCCGGCGAACGCATTGTCCTGCTCTCCACCCACATCGTCTCCGACATTGAAGCTACCGCCACCGATATCGCCATCATCTCCGCCGGTCACCTGGTCGCCCACGCAACCCCCGAAGCTCTCCTTCAGCAAGTAGAGGGCAAAGTACGCGAATGGGTCGTCCCCAGCACCGAGCTCAATTCCGCAAAGCAGCAGTACCTCATCAGCAGCACCACCCGCCGCTCCGACGGCGTGCACATCCGCGTCCTCGGCGACCGTGCGCCTGCAGGCGCAGAACTCGTCTCACCCAACCTCGAAGACGCCTACCTCTACGCCCTCTCCCAGCACCGTCAGAGCGCAGGTGCGACCGCATGAATTCCCCCAGCTTTCCAGTCCGTGTTCTCTACCAGATGGTCCGCGCCGACTTCCTCGAGCGCACCCGTCGCTATAGCTTCCTGCTCACCCTCGGCTTATCCCTCTGGCTCGGCTACACCGTCTACGCAGGGCAGGTCAATCTCTTGCTCGGCCAGTACAAGGGCCAGCCCAACTCCGCCTGGACCGGCTGTGTCATCGGCCTCGTCGCCACCGTATGGCTCTCCCTCATCGGCTTCTACATCGTCAAAAACTCCATCCAGCGCGACCGCGAAACCGGCGTCGGCCAGATCCTCGCCACCACCCCCATGTCGCGCCTTTTCTATACCTTGGCCAAGGCCCTCAGCAACCTCGCCGTCCTCGCGCTGATGATCTTCATCCTCGCCGCGGCCGCCATCCTCATCCAGTTCCTGCTCCAGCTTCATGGCGGCTATCCGGTCCGGATTCTTCCCCTGATCGCCCCCGTCCTTGTCTTCGGCTTGTGCGCCCTCAGCGTCACCGCCGCCCTCGCCATCCTCTTCGAAACCCTCCCCATCCTGCGCACCGGCGTCGGCAACATCCTCTACTTCTTCCTGTGGATAGCCCTCTTGGCCACCTCCGTCACCCATATCGAACACAGCTCATCCAGCGCCGCAATGCATCTCACCGACTTCACCGGCCTCACCACCATCATGAGTCAGATGCAGTCCCAGGTCCGCGCCCTCGACCCCGTGGGCTACCAGGGTGGCTCTTCCTTCTCGGTCGGCGGCCTCACCCGCGCCAACAAAACCTTCGTCTGGAACGGCATCCAATGGAGCCCGGCCATCTTCCTGAGCCGCGCTTTCTGGATCGCTCTGGCACTCAGCCTCACCTCGCTCGCCGCTCTGTTCTTTGACCGCTTCGACCCCGCCCGTAGTTCGATCACTGCCCAGATCCGCGCCAGGCGCAAAAACATCCAGCCGCAAATCTCCCACGCAGAGACCGCAAGCATTCCATTCCATCAGTCCCATACCCGCCTGACCCCGCTGAGGCACACCGCGAGCCGAAGCCGTTTCCTCGCCCTCATCCAGGCTGAATTTCGCCTCATGGCCCGAGGTCATAGTTGGTGGTGGTACTTAGTCGCCGCAGGGCTCATCGCTGGAACCCTCTTCGCCCCACTCCAGGACTCCCGCGGCGGACTCATCCTCGTCGCTTGGCTCTGGCCCGCTCTCCTCTGGTCCCAGATGGGCACCCGCGAAGCCCGGTTCTCGACCGGCCCTCTCATCTTCTCCGCCCCGCGAGCCTTCCCCCGCCAGCTCCTCGCCGTCTGGGCCGCAGGAGTTGCAGTCACCGCCCTCACCGGCAGCGGCCTCGGCCTCCGCCTCCTCATCCTTCAGGACTGGCCGGCCCTAACCGCCTGGGCCTCCGCTGCCCTCTTCATTCCCGCCCTGGCGCTCACGCTCGGCGTCCTTACCCAATCCCGCAAGCCATTCGAAGCGCTTTACATCGCGTGGTGGTACGTCGGCCCGCTCCACCATCTCCCCAGGCTCGACTTCATGGCCACCACCAGCCAATCTGCCACCCCGGGCATCTATGCCACCGCCACTTTAGCCCTCATTCTCACCGCCTGCCTCTGGCATCTGACTCGCCGCCGCCTCGCCTGACCCTCCTCCAAATGGAAAAGGGGACTCTCTCGGATAACCGAAAAGAATCCCCTTTCAATTTCGCCACTCACTCCCTGGAGACTAGTTCCCGCCCGGCCCCAGCTTCAGCAGAAATCCGACCCGCGCCACCCGCGGCGTCCCCAGCGTCAGGCTCGGCGTCCGGCCCACCTCGATCGTCCGGTCAAACAGGTTCTCCGCCGAAGAGAATATCTCCACCCGCTTCCCAAACTCCCGCGAAGCATACGCATCCACCTTCACGTACCCATGCAGCAGGTAGCTGTTCGCATCGTCGTCAAACTGCCGCCCGCTCATCTTGCCCTGCAGACTCAGCGTGCCAATCTTCGGCTTGTACCCGCGCAGTTGCGCCGTAGCCATGTTGTGCGCCACCTGCGGAATCCAGTTCCCCACCAGCGCCGACTGCTGCGAATACTGCGTCACCGTCGCATTCGTGTGCTGATAGCCACCCAACAGCGTCATCCAGCGCGTCGGGCGCACCTGCGCGTCGATCGAGACACCACGGCTCTCAATTTGCCCCAGGTTCTCCCGCATCAGTTTGATCGGTGAGGCCTGTGCATCGATCGTCAGCGCCGTAATCGGCCGGTTCACCTGCGTCCAGAAGTAGCTCGCTCGCAGCGTTCCCCACCGCTGCTCCATCGCCAGGCCACTTTCCCAGCCCGTCGCCCGCTCGCTCTCCAGGTTGCCATTCGGCAGCGTCAGCAGGCTGCCCACCTGCGTCGACCGGTATAGTTCATTGGGACTTGGTGCCCGGTACGCCCGGAATCCTGACCCCGAAACCGCAAAGTGCGAGCCCAGCTTCCGCGAAACCCCGAGCCTCGGATTGAACACCCGCTCGGATAGATTCGGTACCGTCTGCACCACCGGAGCCCACTGCCGCCCGTCAAAGTTGCTGAACCAGTCCACCCGCCCCGAACCGCTCACCGTCCAGTTGCCATGCGTCCAGAGCGTCTCTGCATACGCGCCCGTCTGTCGCTGCCGCACACTCAGGTTCACATGAGAGATGGCGCCCGTCTTCGCAATCACCACTTCCTGGTCGTTCGCCCTCACATCGTGCGTATCCGCGCCCACCACCAGCAGCAGCCCAGGAGCCAGCGGCTTGTTCCAATGCATAACCGCGCCCAGCTCGTCATTGGGAGTCTTCGCAAACCGGTTCAGGCTCTCAAAATTCCTCGTCACCGCAATCGTCGAAAACGTCTGCCGATAATGCTCTGAAGACCCATATGCGCGAAAAGTCAACGAGCTCCCATTCGCCCAACCGCTCGAAGGCGACCAGTCCGCCCCAGTCGAAGCACGCCAAAGCCGCGTCCCATTCCTCTGCAGCGAAGTCCCGTTATCCCGCGCCTCGTTCATCGCGCTGATCCGGCTGAACATTCGCAATGCCCCCTGCTCGTGCTCCAGCAGCAGCATCCCGTTCTGCGCATGCACATTCGAGTTCTGGTCGATCGTCCCGCGAGACGCCGGCGTAAGCGTGATAAACCCGTTCGTCCCCAGCACCCCACCCGTCGTCAGCACGCCCCAGTGCCCGCGCCGTCCTTCAGCCAGAGCACTGTCCTCGTACGTCCCCTGCGCGCCATAGCTCGACTTCAGCTCAAACACGTTCGAAGAAGGATGCCGCGGAATCACATTCACCACGCCGCCGATCGCGCTCGACCCATACAGATCGCTCGCCCCGCCGCGCACCAGCTCCACGTTATGAATCGAAAGCTCCGGCAGCTCTTCCCAGTGAATCCATCCGCCAAAAGCATCGTTCAAGGGCACATCGTCCTGCGTCACCAGCGTCCGGCTCGCTGAAGTCGACCCCAGCCCCCGCAAGCTCAACCCCTGCGAAGAAGGATTGGCCACCAGCGCGCCCGCCCCTCGGAACGCCTCCACCCCCGGCACCAGCCGCAGCTGCCCATCCAGCGTGATTGCCGCCGCCTGATGCAGATCCACCGCCGTCAGCACCCGCGTAATCGCAGGGCTCTCCAGGTCCCCCAACGGAGTCCGGTATGCCGTCACCGAGACCGACTGCTCCATCCCGGCCACGCGCAGCGCGACCTGCTCACCCGCTGTCCATGCAATCTTTCGCGGCGCAAATCCCACCGCCTCCACCACCACCATGCAACTCGTTGGGCAGGCTACAGAGACCCGCCCTGTCGCGTCTGTCGTGCCTAGCAGCTTGCCATCCGCTCCCCGCACCGTGGCATTCGCCAGCGGAGTTCCCGAAGCATCCGTCACCTGCCCCGCAACCAGTCCCAGACCCGGCACGCCAGCCTCTTGCCCAACCCCCGGCACCGTGGCAAACCCCGCCAGCACGCACGCCAATCCCACCCACCTGCACAGTTTCTGCAGGCGGCCGGTCTTTTGAGACGGCAATACTTGAGCGCTGGCTTGCGCCATCGAGGAATTCCTTCACGTACGGGGTAGTTGACTAACTAATTGTGCCACGGATTGCTCCAACTGTGGGTGAATCAGCCCCGGCGCAATCTCGAAAAGAGGCAATAAGACAAACCCGCGCTCCGTCATCCTCGGATGCGGCACCACAAGTGTCTCACTTTGCACCACTTTGTCCCCAAACAGCAGCAAATCCAGATCCAGTGTTCGTGGCCCATTCTGAACACCACTGCTCCGGTCCCGGCCAAAACTCTGCTCGATCGCCAGCATCCCCGCCAGCAGCGCCTCCGGCTCCATCTCCGTCTCCAGCGCCACGACGCCATTTACGAAGCGAGGCTGATCCGCATAACCGACCGGCTCCGTCACATGCCAAGACGAACGCGCCGTAACCAGGCCCAACTCCCCCAGCCGCACCACCGCCGCCTCAAGAGTCTCCTCCGGCAGGCCCGCCCAGCTCGGCAGATTGGCCCCCAACGCAATGTAAGCAATTTCCATTTCGCCTCATCCCCGGCAGTGGCAACCTGGAAGGGCCGCACCTTCATAAACCGCTGGCTCTGTTGACATCTCTCAAAGATGGGTCATCCTGAGCGAAGTTTGGCACGCTTTTTGTGCCAAACGCAGCCGAAGGACCTGCGGTTTCTCTGCGCAACGGCACGGAAGCTGTCTCTTCGTCAACGATGTCAACAGAGCCAAGCTGTTTCTACGCCAGCAATCTCGACAGTTCCGAATGATTCCTAAGCCGCTCCCGCAAACTCCGTAGACCGCCGCTTCCCGCCAAACCGCCGGTTCAGAATCTTCACCACCGGCCGCTCGCCATACAGATGCACCACTATCGCCAGCAGCAGGGAAGAACCAACCCCGATCAACATCCCGGTCACCGTCTGGCTCTTCAGCCAATGCAGCCGCGCCCCAAAAAAACGGTCCAGCGAATACTCGCAATACGGATGAATCAGGTACAGCACGTAACTCGCATCCCCAATCAACACCAGCCAACCCAGCCGTGTATCCCAGCCGCTCTGCGAAAGCAGGCTCGCGCTGGTCACCAGCAACAATGCCGCGATGCCAAGCGTCAGCACCCGCGTCACATGCATCTCAGGAAGCCACCCCTGCACCGCAATCAGCCAGAACCCGCTGGCCAGACACACCGCCAGCGCAACCCCTCGCCACCGTTTCGCCGTCGCATCCGGGACTGCACGGCAGATGTAATAGCTCACAATCCCCAGCAGAAACTCCAGCACCAGATCCCGCGAATAAAACTTCGCCACCACGCTCGTCCCCGCAAAGGGCAGACACGCCAGCATCGTCGCCACCACAAGACCGGCTCCGACCCAGCTCGCCCATTTCTTGTGAATCAGCAACCCAACCGCCAGCGCCAGGTAAAAGTACATCTCGTAATTCAAACTCCAGCCAATAAACAACAGCGGCTGAATCAGCCCGTTCCCCTTGGAAAAAGGAATAAACAACAGGCTCTTCAATAGATCCACGCCCGTAGCCTGCGTCGCGCCCATCAACTGCGGCACCTTCAGCGCTGCCACAAAAAGCAGGATCGTAAAAAACCAGTAAGGCGGCACAATCCGCAACACGCGACGCCGAAAAAAGAAGTCGCTGCTCGAGTCGCTCTCTGGATCGAGAATCCGGGCCATGATATACCCGCTGATCACAAAGAAAACATCCACCCCAAACGACCCAAACGGCCGCATCGTAGGAAACGCAAAGCCCGTATGAAACACCACCACCGCCACCGCAGCAAAAGCCCGTAGCACCTGAATATTGTTCAGCTTAGTCGTAGTTTTCAGACTCGCCCCTCCCCACTCGCATGCAATCGACTCCAGCCTCGGATATGAAAGTCTCCGCCAGCTTCCCTGACTTCAACATACCATCCACCTCCATCCCACCAACGCAAAAAGGCCGCCACCCCATAAGCAGGAGCAGCGGCCCTCACGGTTGAAGCTTGCAATCAGGTTAAAAGGTAAACTTCAAGGCTAGCTGCATGCTACGGGCATTAGCGGTAAAAGCCTTACCTGGAACGTTGAAGTTGGCGCTGGTCACCGTCTGGAAATTCAGTGAAGTGGTGTATCCAGGCGAATTGATGTTGTCAATCGTTCCGGGAATATACTGCGCATGGTTGAACACGTTGTAGGCCTGCGCCTGAAACTCCAGGTTGTAACGCTCAGTAAAGTTGAACCGCTTAATCGCCGTCGCGTCGAGATTGTTGATCGGATTGATCGGCAGCGTGTTGCGGCCGGCAGTCGACAACGTGTACTGACCCGCCTTCACATAGCGCGCATTGGGGTCGACTGCTTGGTAAGCAACGAGGTTTTTAGTGCATGTACTCACTCCTTCGCCGCAGAGTGAGGCTCGGCTCGGATCGTATAACGCTTGGACGTCGCTACCTACACCATTCTTGCCCTTTGAATTGATAACGGGCCGGTCGATATAGGCACCGTCGCCATTGCCGTTCGTATCAACGCCTGACAGAGTAGTGAAGTACTCCGGCGACTCGTAGGTATAAATCGGAGCGATTTCCCAGTTCCCGGCAAAGTTCTTCAAAAAGAAGTTGGCGTGCTTGAAGAATGGGAGGTCGTACACCGCCTCAAAGCTCAGGCGGTGCGTACGGTCCAGTGCAGACCGGCTATAGTCACCGGCTACGTTCTGGAAATCTTCGGGACGGCGGGGCGTGAGCGTTGTCGAGAAGACATCGGCAGTCGCATCATCCATCGTCTTGCTCCAGGTATACGACAAATTGACCTGAAGTCCCTTCTGGAAGCGGCGCGTTAGCTGGGCTGCTAGACCGTTGTAATTGGATTCTGATACAGGTGCAAAGGAAACTACGTTTCCGGTGAACCCGCCTTTTCCGTCCGATGGGTTCAACCATGCGGAGACATAGTTCGAGCGCGAATTGATCGATGTAAACGTGTTCGGCAATGCAGCCAGTTCGGCATCGCTTGGCGCGGAATCGAAATAGGTAGGCAGATAGTGTGTAGCATCTGTCCTGGCCTGCTTATTCACGCGGATCTGCGCTGGCAGGTGGATACCCCGCGTTCCCACATACCGCACTTCCAAAGTGTAGTCGTGATGGAAGACGCGCTCTACTCCGAGAGACCATGTCTCTGCATAAGGGAGCTTCTGGTTCGGAACGTAAGCAGAAGTAGCAGCCCGCTGATCAGCGATCGTGTCGAAGTGTGCCAGAGTACCCTTGCCGGCTGGCAGTCCGCCGCCAGCTAGGAAGTTTGGATCGCCTGGATTCGGAATGTTTGCTCCGCCGGAACCAACATCGGTTGTAGACGAGTACTGCGGCGGGAAGGAGAGAATGCCGAGGTTGTCGTAGAGAACGTCCATCGCCATACCAAAGCCTGCGCGTACCGAAGTGTTCTCGTCTGGCGCGTACACGATGCCCACCCGTGGTGTGTAGTTGTTGTACTGCGGCTTAGGCGTGGCAAAGGTGACCAAGCCGGGTACGCTCGCCTCAATGTTAAGCACCTGCGAACGCTGGCCTACAGGAACTGCTGTGAACTCATATCGCAGTCCAAAATTGAGTGAAAGTTTCGGGCTCACCTTCCACGTATCATTCGCGTATCCGTAGAAAGCTGTCTGGTCACCGTAATAAAAGAAGTTGCCCGTCGACCGCTCCCCGAAGGAAGTTGGTGCTAGGTCGTGCAAGTACTCCGTCAGCGCATCCCATTGATAGTCACCGCGCACGCGCTGCGTGAAGCTCTGCGGAGAAATCGCCTTGCGCCCGTCGAAGCCGAACTTCAAAGTGTGCTTGCCTTTGACCCAGCTCAGGTTGTCCGTAAACTGGTAGGTGTTCTGAACCGTCGTCTGCGGCGCATTTCCGTCTGGGCCAACATTCAGGAAATCCTGATCGTTGAAGGTGAGGTTGGGGAACGAGTCCAGGCCAGGGAACGAAAAGTTGCCTGCGGAAATGGGTTTCTCGAACCGGTTGAAACCGAGGCGAGCCTCATTGATCAGGTTTGGCGTAAAGTTATGGTACTCGCTGGCAGCAATCAGATGATATTTGACTCCAAGCGGAATGTAGAACGCCGGTAGATTTGCTGCGGTATCTATATTGGCCAACTTGTTGTAGATATAGCGGCCACGGAGGCTATCTTTCGGGGAAATGGTGTAATCGAATCCTGTCACGAGTACGTCCTGGTTGCTGAACAGTGGCGCGGTAACCAAGTAGTTGCCAAGGGGAATGTTGTACGCCTTGCTGTTTTCGCTTCCACCGCCAAAAATGCCAGTATCTGAGTTGTAGGTCGTGTCGTCGTACACGGTCAGATACTGGCTGTCGCCTGCAACTGAGTTGAAGCAGGCATTGTCCGCGGCGTTGGTGACTTGGGTTGCCGAGACAGGCATGTACTTGGTGTAGATTTCCAGATTCGTGGAGTTCAGATTCGGAACCGTGCCGAGCGTAGTGATACCCGCAGCCGTCGGTGTGCAGAGGTAATACTGATTGGACTGGCCAATGCTCTGCCGCTCGTAATTGCCGAAGAAGAACAGCTTGTTCCGGTAGATCGGGCCACCCACCTCACCGCCATAACGATTGTTGTCATAGCGCGGATTGGGAATCTTGCCGCCCTGAATCGCATTCTCAGCATTCAGATCGCGGTTGTTGAAGTACTCATAGGCCACCCCATGCAATTGATTGGTGCCGCTCTTCATATTGGTGTTGAATTGGCCGCCCGCTGAATGGCCAAATTCAGGTGAGAATTGGTTCGTGATCAGCGTAAAGTCGCCCACCGCGTCATTGGGGATGTACACCAGAGGCCCGGTCACCGACTTGTTGTTGTTGTCGATACCTTCGATTGTGTAGTTGTTTGCACGAGGACGCTGTCCGCCTACCGAGGGACCAGTTCCTGCGCCCACCGCACCGCTCGACCCTACACCCGGTGACAGTAACGAAAGATTCAAAACGCCAAACCCTGTCGATGCAACTGGAAGATCGTTGATTTCTTTGGTTTCATAGGTGGTGAGGAGCTGCGGCGTTGTCTGATCAAGTGTCACGGAAGCAATCGATGTTACTTCTACGCTCGTTGAAGTGCCTGCCACCGGTAGGGTCAACTTTGCTGAGGCAGTCTCGTTGAGCTTCAGTTCGAATCCCTTGAGCGCATAGTTCGTGAAGTTGGGTGCACTACCTGTCAGAGTGTATTTGCCAGGCAACAGATTCTGCACTGTGAATCCGCCGTTTGCGCCGGTCACCGTGTCGACTTCAACGCCCGTCGCTTCATTCACAATCTGAACTTTCGCTCCAGCCAATGCGGCACCGCTGGAATCTGTCACGATACCGGTGATATTGCCGCTGGTCGCCTGCGCCAGCGCCACCTGCGGGGCGAAGCTGCTTACCAGCACGCCTCCTGCCAGAGCTGCGCCGAGAACGATCGAACCAAAGGTGTTCCTCAATTTGAACATTCAGTTTTCCTTCCAATGAGTCTGTAGTTTTGGGAAATGACTGCGGGATGAATTGCCAACCGGCCCTTACGTGTGCTCAAGCACGACCGAATTTCAAGAGCGGGTAAAGCGTACGGCATACTGAGATACCGCCAATTGCATAGATGTATTGCACGTAAATGACCAATTGACCCAGATCGACGCAAGTCTCAATGAATGAGCCAGTTAGCTAGCAGTGCCAGGAATTGGTGCTATGAAAATACATATTTTCGTAAAAATAATATGAAAATCCGTCGGTCGTCTTCGAGCTTTCGCAATGCATCGCCCTATTGCGGGTAGAACTCCGCCCGCTTTGCTACCTTCAAAGCTATCGATTGTTTAGCCTCAGAAAAGGAGCAACTCGCCATGCCCAGCTGTTTACCGATGACCTTTACCGGCGTCACCCCGGAAAAATACTCCGCTCTACTCGTGAACGCCCAATCCCAGGGTCTCTCCCTCACCGGAACCAGCGGCTCCACAGCCTTCCAGGGCATGGACTTCACCTGGAACTACGACACCCCCGCGCAGACGCTCACAATCCAGTGCACCGAAAAACCCATCTTCGTCCCCTGCAGCATGATCGAGTCGAAGCTCCGCGCTCTCCTCGGCTGAGCATCACACCCTCACCCGTCAGGCAGCGTCCACATCCACCCACTGGTCGTACCAGCACCAGCTTCCCTCCATCTGCGGCACCTGCAGCATTCCATGGCCGCGTGCACAGGAAAGCTCAGTCCCGCTCCACGCCAGAAAATTCCACGACAACGGCCCGCTCCGCTCCGGATCCCGAAGCACCCTCAGGCAGTGATGGCAACGGCGTTCCTGGTTCAACAACGCCCAGCGCAGGCTCGTCGTCACCACAAGCGCCGTGCTCATCAACTCATACCAACCTGCCATGCGCCCCAGTGCCTGATGCATCGCGACGCTCAGAAACTCCGTACCCAGAAATGCCAGCGCCAGCGTCAGCAAAACCTTCGCCGCCAGAAACATCGTCCAGCGCGTCCTCGCCGAAAGCAGCCGGGCATCCTTGCTCTCCCAGCGCAACTGCCGCAGAGGATACGTAGCCAGCGCCACAAAGAGCGCAGGCACCGCAACCAGCGCAAAGCAGTTCAGGAAGTGTGCTCCCACCTTCGACCCAAAAGCGCTCCACGATCCCGCCATCATCAGGTCGGCAACGCCCATCAGTATGCACCACAAAATCTGACCCGCGAGGCACCATCCCGCCGATCCGGAAGCGCTTTCCTGCAACCAGTTGCAGCGCAGCCATATGCCATCTGCAATCATCCCCGCCATCAGGCTCAGTCCAGGCCGCACTCCTGCCGTCTCAGCGCCTCCCGTCCTCCACACTCGAAACCGGCCTCGGCACATTCCATGCGAAAGATGCCACAACTCCGCACGCCACTCCTTCAGCCACGCTTCACGGCAGCCCTTCGGCACCACCCTTGCCGCTAGTGGCAGTAAGCCTTCGACAACCGGATTGCGCGGTTCCCGCCGCAGCAGGCTCATAACGCCTTCCCCATCTTCTCGGGCAGCAGCCGCGTCAACAGCGGATAGCGCTTCGTAGCCGCCGCTTCCGTCTCGCGCCCTGCCCGGGTCAGTTCGTAATAGCGCCGAGCTGGCCGCTGCTCTTTCAGCGCGTCTTCCTCCAGCTCCCACTTTGAAGAAACCAGCCCATCGCGCTCCAGCCGCCGCAGCGCCGGATACACCGTCCCGCTCGGCAGACCGGTGACCTCCATGATCTCGAAACCAAACTGGTACCCAAGACTCAGCGTATTCAGCAGAATCGCCACCGTGTGAGAAAGCTTTCCCGGACTCATCTCTTACCCCACATTTCCTCGCCCAACACAGGCGCCGGCCCAACTCCGGATTTCAACAACTCCAAACTACTCAAGAATCACCTTGACTTCTACCTTAGCAGTGTACTACATAGGGTATGCAAGCAAACCAGCCAGCCCCGAGGCCCCCATGCTCGAAGCCCGCAACCTCTCCAAACGCTACCGCACCATCCCCGCCGTGCAGCACGTCAGCTTCACCCTCTCTGCGGGAGAGATTCTTGGCTACCTCGGCCCCAACGGCTCCGGCAAATCCACCACCGTCAAAATGCTGACCGGCATGATCAAGCCCTCCGATGGTGAAGTCCTCTTTCAAGGCCGCAACATTCACGACGATCTCACCCAGTTCCGCGCCCACCTCGGCTACATCCCAGAGGAGGCCCAGGTCTACACCCATCTCTCGGGACTCGAATATCTGGAACTCGTCGGCCGTCTTCGCGGCATGAGCGAAAAACTCATCGAAACCAGGGCTCGCACCATGCTCCAGCTTCTATCCCTCGAAGCATCCCAGTATTCGCTCATCTCCGAATACTCCAAGGGCATGAAGCAGCGCGTCCTCATCGCCGCCGCTCTCATCCACGACCCCCAGCTGCTCATCTTCGACGAACCGCTCTCCGGCCTCGATGCCGTCACGGCCCGCCTCTTCAAAGACCTCCTCGTACTGCTCGCCCGCGAGGGCAAAGCCATCCTCTACATCTCCCACGTCCTTGAAGTCGTCGAGCGCGTTTGCGACCGCGTCATCATCCTCTCCAAAGGCAAAGTCGTCGCCGACGCCCCGCCCCAGCAGCTCATCGGCATGACCCAGCTCCCCGATCTCGAATCCGTCTTCGCTCAACTCATCCAGCAAACCGACACCGCCCGGCTGGCGCGGGACATCGTCGCAGCCATGCAGATCACCCGTCCCTGAAATGCGGAATTGATCCCGGAGAAACCCCATGCAGATTCTGCTCGAGTCGCAAGCCTCGCCTCCCACGTCAAATCGCCCATCAACCATTCTCCGCCGCCACTTCTTCCGCCGCTTCTTTGACAACGACACTCTTTCCCTCGAGTCCGAGACTGAGACCACCGTCGTCCGTGCGCTCTGCATCGTCGCGACGCCCACGCTCATGGTTCCCTTCTGGCTTGCGCCTCACTATCCCGGCCGAGAACTGTTTGCCTCCATCGCAGACCGCTATTTCTTCGTCATCTACTCCTTCGTCGCCATGGGCATGATCGCCACCTTCGAGTGGGAGATGCTCTTCCCCGACCGCTCCGACTTCCTCATCCTCCTGCCCCTGCCGCTTCAGCGCCGCGAACTCTTCTTCGCCAAAGCCAAAGCCCTCCTCACCTTCCTCGGCCTTTTCCTTGTCGCCGCCGATCTGTTACCCACGCTCATCTTCTCCGCCATCAGCACTCCTCGCTTCGCAAACTACTTCCACGCCTTCTGGGCCAACTTCGCCGCAGTCCATCTCGCCGGCATCTTCAGCGCCTTCGCTGTCCTCTCCATCGAGGGCATCGCCGTCTGCCTTCTCCCCCCACGCTGGTTCCGCTACCTCTCTCCGGTAATTCAGGCGCTCTCCATCGCCCTCCTGCTACTGCTGCTCTTCACCTTCCCTCTCATCACCACCCACTTGCAGCCCATCCTGGAATCTCGCGCCAGCTTCACTCAATTCATCCCGCCGCTCTGGTTCCTCGGCCTCGCCGAACATCTCCTACTCGGCACACAAGCTCCCGCAGCGTCTGCTGCTCTCGCCACAACAGCGCTTATCGCGACAGCCGCCGTCATCGCCATCTCCGTCCTCACCTATCCGCTTGCCTGGGCACGCCAGCAAAAGCGAGCCCTCGAAGGTGCCGCCGCCAAGACACAAGGGAATCAGGACCTCGTCCGCGCACTGCTCCACAAGACCCTTCTCCGCCTACCCCAGGCACGTGGCATCTTCCACTTCATCTCCCAGACCATCGCCCGCAACCACCGCTACCAGCTCTACCTTGCCCTTTACGCCGGTACAGGACTCGCGCTCACCCTCGGCTGTGTCTTCACCCTTAACCTCGCCCCGGGTAGGATTCTCGCCCCGGCTCTCTCCAACCCTGGCCTCCACGCCGCCATGCCCCTGCTGCTTACCTGGCTCGCTCTCGGCCTCAAGCTTGCCTTTGCCTTCCCCGTGGACATGCGCTCCCGATGGGTCTTTCCCATCAGCCTTCCCCATGCCGGTCCATACGCCAAAATCGCCAGAACATGGCTCATCCTCTGCTCCTCCGTCCTCACCCTGGTCATCCTCGCCATCCTTCTCGCCCTGCGCTGGAGCTACCTCGCGCTCCTCATCCAATGCATCTTCGGAGCCAGCCTCTCCCTGCTCCTCGCCGACCTCTTCTTCCTCGGACCCACCCAGGTCCCATTTACCACCCCACGCCTCCCCGGACGCACAAACCTGCCCCTCGCGCTCCTTCTCTACGTGGCATTCTTTCCCGCGCTCGTCCTCTCCGTGACCCAACTCGCAATCGCCACAGAGAGCCACCCCATCTTCCTGCTTCGAATCATCCCCAGCGTCATAGCCGCACATCTGCTCTTCCGCTATGCCGACCACCTCGCGCAGAGAGGCATCATCGGCAACTTCCCCGACGAAGAAACCGACGATGGCCCCCAGCTCCTCAACCTCTCGCAATGAACCTTTCCATGGGTCTCGTTCTCACGAACCCAGCGGCGTAGCCATTTTCATGCATTGGATTCAAAGTAAACTTGAAAACCTACACAGACCTTCATCGGTGCGCCGAAGTTATTACGGCGTCTGCTGCGCAATCTTCGCTATGCAATTTATTTTTTGGCAGAGGCGAGCTCCACTTGAGATGAAGCGCGAACCGGTACTTCAGTTCTCCACTCGCTCTTGCGCACGGTGAACGAGCAACAGATAAACGAATGTTGTAATCATCGCCACCCCCAAGGCGATACAAGCGATGCCGGTCTCGCCTGTATCAAAGCTGTCCTTAGCGCCGCTCTCAATCCACCCCCAGAATGACAGCCCGAAGATAACTAGTGGGCCAATCGCAGACCCTAGAGCAAATAGTCCCCAAAATCTGCATCCATCGATCCGGGATACGGTCAGCACTATTGGGAGCGCGAGAAGCCAGCCCATACTGCACAACACGAGGGCAAGGAAACACGACCACAAGAAGTTCAACATGGTCTCAGCGCTACCCGCAAGAGCCATCCAAATTGTGTTAAATGCGGCGTAGCAAACAATGCCTGTAGCGACTGATGCCCCCGAGTAAACGACCCGAATCCACCTTGAGACCATCGGTAGCTCCTTCTCTGATCATCAAATTCTATGCGTCTATCTATCGAATTGAGCCTGTTTTATTCGAAGTATCGCGCGTCTATTCACCATCTACAATCAACCTGTGGCCCTACGTTTCGAACTCCTCAGCACGCACCCTTCCGGCGCCCGCCGCGCCCGCATGCATCTTCCCCACCAGACCGTAGAAACCCCGGTCTTCATGCCCGTCGGCACCCAGGGCACCGTCAAAGCCGTCCCGCAAAATGTCCTCGAAGAACTAGGCCCGCAACAACAGGGCGCACAGATCATTCTCGGCAACACCTACCACCTCTACCTCCGCCCCGGCCACGAACTCATCGCCCGCCTCGGCGGCCTGCACAAGTTCATCTCCTGGCCGCGCGCCATGCTCACCGACTCCGGCGGATTCCAGGTCTTCTCCCTCTCCAAACTCCGCAAAATCTCCGACGAAGGCGTCCGCTTCCGCTCCCATCTTGACGGCAGCAGCCACATGTTCTCGCCCGAGCATTCCATGAACGTCCAGATCGCACTCGGCGCGGATATCTGCATGGCTTTCGACGAATGCACCGAGTACCCCGCCACCGTAGCCCGCGCCCGCGAGTCTCTCGACTACACCCTGCCCTGGGCCGAGCGCAGCCTCAAACACTTCCGCGAAAACCAGCACAAGGTCCCCTGGCATGGAGATTTGACCCTCGCCAACCCCACCAACCCCGACGGCTCGCCAGCCAGCCAGTCTCTCTTCGGCATCGTCCAGGGAGGCATGTACATGCACCTCCGCCGCGAATCTGCCGAGCGCCTCGTCGAAATGGATTTGTCGGCAGAGAACCACCCAAAGGGTCAAGGCCCCGGAAGGGGCTTTGACGGCTACGCCATCGGCGGCCTCAGCGTAGGCGAACCCCGCGCACTCACCCTAGAAACCATCGCCGAAGTCCTGCCCCTGCTCCCCAAAGACAAGCCCCGCTACGTCATGGGCGTAGGCTTCCCCGACGAAATCGTCCAGTACGCCAAAATGGGCGTCGACATGATGGACTGCGTCATCCCCACCCGCGCCGCCCGCCACGGCCTCCTCTTCACTTCAGAGGGCCGCATGAACATCAAAAACAAGCAGTACGCCGAAGACCAGAACCCGCCCGACCCCAACTGCACCTGCCCCACCTGCAGCCGCTATAGCCGCGCCTACCTGCGCCACCTCGCCCAGACCGGCGAACCCCTCGGCGGCACCCTCAACAGCATCCACAACCTCGCCTTCTACCTCACCACCATGGCCAACCTCCGCGCCGAACTCGACAGCGAATCCCCCGCCCAATAAAAGCGCTCCGCATGACCGCCATCTCGGGTGCCCCATGTCTCGCTTCTGAGACATGGGTTCCAGAACATCCCCCAACAGGCAACAACTGCGCCGGCGCAAATATGCTTCTATAAAAGGCCAAAACGCAGTCGAAGGGAGACTCCATTGCTAGACCACGAACAGCAGCGCAAACTGGCCGCATCTCTCTTCAACGAAACATGGCGCCTAATCGACAAACAGGATCGTTCTGCCGAAGAAGACACCCTGATGATCCACTGCGCCCACGCCTCCCGCTATCACTGGCAGTCCATCGGCGGACCCTTGCAGCAAGCCATCGGCGAATGGCAGATCTCGCGCGTCTACAGCCTCCTCCACCTCAGCAATCCAGCTCTCTACCACGCAAAGCTATGCCTCGAAATCAGCGAGACCCACTCGCTCAGCCCCTTCCAGACAGGATGCGCTCACGAAGCCATCGCTCGCGCCTTCAGCTTTCATGACAAGCCCTCCGCGCGGCTGCATCATCAGGCCGCGTCCAAGCTAGCCGAACACGTCCAGGACCCCGAAGACCGCGCCATCCTCGAATCCGACTTGCAATCAAT
>Ga0105248_10001706_pt1 | contig 24451 bp, 29 predicted proteins | sample KBSS34metaG_FD_81524 | JGI IMG/M metagenome (GOLD analysis project Ga0105248, IMG submission 81524) | Switchgrass rhizosphere microbial communities from Kellogg Biological Station, Michigan, USA - KBS S3-4 metaG | ecosystem: Host-associated > Plants > Roots > Rhizosphere > Soil | place... | reverse complement strand
TGAACTTCCGCAGCCGGCGCCCTGTTCCGATGAACGTGCCGCTGGTTCCGAGGCCGGCGACGAAATGCGTCAGGCGTCCGCTGGTCTGCTCGATGATTTCCGGCGCGGTCGTGTCGTAATGCGCGCGCCAGTTGCCGTCGTTGCTGTATTGGTCCGGGTAGAAATAGCGATCGGGATCCTCGGCATAAAGCCGTCGCACTTCGCGAATGGCGCCGTCGGTGCTCTCGAGCGGATCGGTCAGGATGAGCTCGGCGCCCAGCGCGCGGAGGATCAGCTTCCTCTCGGCACTGGCGTTTTCGGGCATGCACAGGCACACCTTGTAGCCTCGCGCCGCGCCGACCATCGCGTAGGCGATGCCGGTGTTGCCCGATGTCGCGTCGATGATCGTCTTGTCCGGGGTCAGCTTGCCGGAGGCTTCGCCCTCGAGGATCATGCGGGCGGCGGCGCGATCCTTGACCGATCCGCCCGGATTCTGCCATTCCGCCTTCGCGTAGAGCTCGACGCCGGGGTTGGCGCGCTCGAACTGATGCAGACGGACGAGCGGCGTCCTCCCGATCATGCCGAGCACGGACGAATCCGGGGCCCGATTCACCACTGTTGACGTGTCAATTGAGGTCATTACCGATATCCGACCGAACTAGTCCTGATTTTACCAACCTCGCCAACCCTGTCAAACTGTCCGATCTGTGCCGACCCAAGCCGACACGACCACCCGCATCGGCGGCTGGCTCTTCCGCCACCGCACGTGGCTCCCGCTGCCGGCGGCACTGGCCATTTTGACGCTGCGGATCGGGGAAGCGGCCCCGTCCCCATTCCTGGCCGGCATCGGCGTCGGCGTGACGGTCGTCGGGGAGCTGATTCGACTGTGGGGCGTGCACCATATCGGCACGATCTCGCGGACGCGAAGCGAGCGGCTGGGTCCGCTGGTCGCCGGCGGTCCGTTCGCGCTGGTTCGGAACCCACTATATGTGGCCAACATCGCGCTATGGGTCGGGTTCGCGCTGACGGCCCGCCTCGTCTGGCTCGCGCCGATGATCTTCCTGTTGTTCGCGCTCGAGTACCACGCGATCGTGCGCTGGGAGGAGACGCTGCTGGAGTCGCGCCTGGGCCAGGCGTACCAGGACTACGCCGCCCGTGTCCCGCGGTGGATCCCGTCGCTGAACCGCGGACAACGCGGACTGCATCGCGTCACGGAAGGGTTCTCGTGGAGCGCGACGTTCTTCAGCGAACGCGGAACATTCATCGCCATAGCTGTCGGATACACATTGCTATGGATCAAGTCTCAACTCTGAACTCTCAAGTCTCAGCGCGTTGTCTTGAGCGTTGAGAGTTCAGACTTGAGACTTTGCCATAGATACCACGACGCGACCGATCGATATGGCCGCCACGCCTCGCCGATCTCGAGCACGCGCCTGGCGTCGGGCCGCTTGCGCAGCCGGTACAGCCGCTGAATCGCCACGACGATCCCGAGATCGCCGCCCGGCAGCACGTCGGGCCGATGCAGCCGGAACATCAGGAACATTTCCGCGGTCCAACGCCCGAACCCTTTCACCGCCACGAGTCGCTCGATGACCTCTTCATCCGGCAACGCGTCGAGCTCGTCCAGATTCAACCGGCCGTCGACGACGCGCGCGGACAGGTCCCGGAGATAACCAACCTTCTGCCCGCTCAGGCCGACCGACCGCAGGACGGCGTCGCTGTGCGCGGCGATCGCCGCGGCATCGGGGATGTGATGATCGGGAAAGAGCGCGACGAAGCGCCCGAAGATGGTCGCGGCCGCCTTGGTCGACAGCTGCTGGCTGACGATCGCGCTGACCAGCGCGCTCAAGTGATCCTTGCGCTGGCGTTCCGCCATCCCGCAGGTGCCGATCGACTTGATCGCAGCGCCGAGGATCGGATCGCGCCGCATCAGGTAGCGCCGGGCCTTGGCGTACCCTTCGGGCGTCAGAGCTGAGGGCTTAGGGCTGTTGGCTGCCGCGCCGGAGCTCGCCGGTTTCGCACTTCTCTTTACGTTCCGCATACGATTCTGAATCCTATGCTGTACGCATATGTGTCTGGCGGCACCTTGTGCCGGTACGCGCACCGCAGCATCGCCACATCGTCGTTGACCCACGAGCCGCCGCGCACGATCCGCATATTGCCGGTCCGCGGACCGCGCGGATTACGCCTGGCGCCGAGACCGTAGGAATCGGCACTGTACCAGTCGGCAACCCATTCCCAGACGTTGCCGCACACATCGTACAGACCGTAGGCGTTGGGCGGATAAGTGCCGGTCGGGCGGGTGCCATGCGGAGGATGCGCCGACGGATCGGTCCGGAAGTGGCCGCGCGAGGTATCGATGTCGTTGCCCCACGGATAGTTGCCCCGTTCGGATCCGCCCCGCGCGGCCTTTTCCCACTCCGCCTCTGTCGGCAACCGGACCGGCCGCCCGATGGTGTCGGACAACCATCGACAGTAAGCGACTGCGTCGTCGTACCGCACGAGCACCACGGGATGGCTGCCGCGTCCCGACGGCGGCCGATCACCGTTCCAGGCGTACGGCGCGGCGCCTTCGCGGAACAGCGGCTCGCGTTCGCCGAGCGCGATCAACGGGAGGTCACGAACGATCGGCGGCGGATGACCGGTCCCGCGGACGAACCGCGCGTACTCGTCGTTGGTCACCGCGAAACGCCCGATGAAAAATTCGCTGATGTAGACGCGATGAATCGGACGTTCGTCGCTCTCTGCGTCGGCGGCGCCCATGAGAAAGTCGCCTGCAGGAATGCGTGCAAGATTTGGCGAAGATGTCTGCACTTGTCTCTAAGACACGGCGAGTATAGTCCAGTGCCTGATACCGACTCTTCGCGCGAGAGTCAGGATAAAGTGACCGCCATGAAACTCGAGCCGTTTGCCCTGGAGCGGCTGCAGTCCACCTACGAAAATGAGGTGGCCTTCAATCTTTCGGAGAGCGGCGTCCACCCGCTGACACTCGGCGAGCTGATCGAGGATCCGGTGGCGCGGGAGGCGCTCCTAGCGGAATCGCTCCGCTATACGCAGACCAACGGCACGCCGCCGCTGCGGGCGGCCATCGCCGCATTCTATCCCGGCGCGACACCCGACCACGTGCAGGTGACCAACGGCGGAGCGGAAGCCAACTTCATCACGGCGTGGAATCTGATCGAGCCTGGCGACGAAGTCGTGATGATGGTGCCGAACTTCATGCAGGCATGGGGCCTGGCGCGTGCGTTCGGCGCCGTCGTCAAGCCATGGCCTCTGGTGAACGACCACGAACACGGTCGCGCCGAAGCTCCTGGCAGCGAAGGCGGCTGGTGCCTTGACATGGACGCGCTCGAGCGTCTGATGTCGCCGCGCACCAGGCTGATCGCCATCTGCAACCCGAACAACCCGACCGGGGCGCGGTTCGAGGCCGAGGATCTCGATCGCATCGCGGCGATTGCCGATCGCTACGGCAGCTGGATCCTGTCGGACGAAATCTATCGCGGCGCCGAGCGCGACGGCCGGGAGACGCCGACGATCTGGGGCCGGTCCGATCGCGTCCTCGTCACGAGCGGACTGTCGAAGGCGTACGGGCTGCCCGGCCTGCGCATCGGCTGGATCGTCGGGCCCCCTGCGCGCATCGAGTCGATGTGGTCATATCACGACTACACGACGATCGCGCCCGGAGCGCTGAACGACGCGCTCGCTCGACACGCGCTGGAGCCGGCGCGGCGTGAGCGGCTTCTCGCGCGCACACGTGGCATCCTGAACCGGAACTACCCCATCATCGCCGCCTGGCTCAGCGATCACGCCGGCTTCAGCTACGCGCCGCCCGACGCCGGCGCGATCATCTACACCCGCTACCGTCACGCCATCAACTCCACCGATCTGGTCACCAGGCTCCGCCTCCAGAAGAGCCTGCTCATCGTGCCGGGCGACCATTTCGGCATGGACGGTTACCTGCGCCTCGGCTTCGGTGATGAACCGGAGCATCTGCGCAAAGGGCTGGAACGGCTCGGCGATGCCATCGCGGACTTCGGCTTGCGGTTTGCGGATTGACGACGTTCGAGCTGATTCTGATCGGCTACGGTAACGTGGCGCGGCGCTTCGAGTCGCTGCTCGAGGAGCAGCGTGAGACGCTGGCGCGTGACCATGGTTTGCGCGTCCGCATCGTCGGCATCGCCACGCGGACTCACGGTCAGCGCTACAGCGCGGCTGGTCTGCACAAGTACGTGGGGTCCGGCTTCAGCCGGACCAATCCCGAAGCTGCGTCAGGTCCGGCTAAAGCCGGACCCCACGTACCAGCCGGACCCCACTTACCAGCCGCGACACTCGCATTTCTTCGCGACGCGCTGAAACGCAGCGCCGTGGCAGCGAGGGAGCGGCGGCTCGTCGTTGTCGAAACCACCACGCTGGACATCGAACGCGGCGAGCCGGCGACTGCGCACGTGCGCGCCGCGCTCGCCGGCGGCGCGCACGTCGTCACCGCGAACAAGGGGCCGGTCGCTTTCGCATATCGCGCGCTGACTCGGGCGGCCGCGCGTGCCGATCGCCGCTTCCTCTTCGAGGGCGCGGTCATGGATGGCGTGCCGATTTTCAATCTCGTGCGCGAGACGCTGCCCGCCGTGCGCATTCTCGGGTTCCGCGGCGTCGTGAACAGCACCACCAACTTCATCCTCACGGCCATGGAACAGGGTCAGCGGTTCGAGGAGGCGCTGACCGAGATGCAGGCGCGCGGGATCGCCGAGGCTGACGCGTCTCTCGATATCGACGGCTGGGACGCAGCGGCGAAGACGGCTGCATTGGCCAACGTGCTCCTGGATGCGAACATCACGCCGAGAGACGTGGACCGTCAGGGCATCGGGCCGGACACCGGACGGATCGCCCGGGAGGCGCTTGCCGCCGGCCGGCGGCTGAAGCTCGTGGTGCGGGGAGATCGCGATGGCCGTGGCGTTACGGCACGCGTGGCACCGGAGTATCTCGAGGGCGATGATCTGCTGGCCGGCGTTGAAGGGCAACAGAACGCGCTCATCCTGAGGACGGATGTGCTCGACGAGATCGCCATCGTGCAGCGCGGCGGCGGGCTGACGCAGACGGCCTATGCCCTGCTGTCCGACCTCGTCGCCATTGGCCGCGAGGTTACTGGCGCGTCCGCCACGCGGCGATCGCCTTCTCCAGCGCGGCGGCGTCGAATCCTGTGACGCTCTCGTCGCCGATGATGGTGACGGGAATGGTGCGCCACCCGCGCGCGATCAGGTCGTCGTACGCTTTCTCATCTTCGTCGACGTTGTATGCCGTGAACGGCACACCGGCCTGTGAAAGAAACTCTTTCACTTGTTCGCAGCTGCGTCAGGCACTGCCCGCGTAGACGATAATCATGGCTTCATTATGGCGCCACTCGACGGGATCACCGTTCTCGACCTGACGCGCGTGCTGTCGGGACCGTACTGCACGATGCTGCTCGCGGACATGGGCGCGCGCGTCATCAAAGTTGAACAGCCTGGCAAAGGCGACGACACGCGTGCGTGGGGACCGCCGTTTCTCGAAGGCGAGAGCGCATATTTCCTGAGCATCAATCGCAACAAGGAAAGCGTCACCCTCGACTTCAAACACGCCGAGGGCCGCGCGGTGCTCGATCGGCTGATCGCAAAGGCCGACGTGCTCGTCGAGAACTTCCGGCCGGGTACGCTGACGAGGATCGGTCTCGATTACGCAACGCTGTCGGCCCAATACCCACGGCTCGTCTACTGTTCGATTTCGGGGTTCGGCCACAGTGGGCCGCGATCGAAGCAACCGGGCTACGACGCCATCATGCAGGCCGAGGGCGGTTTGATGAGCATCACCGGCGCCGCAGACAGCCCGCCCGTCAGGCTCGGCGTCGCCATCGTCGACATCGTGTCGGGCATGTTCGCCGCATACGGTGTCGCCATGGCGTTGCTCGCGCGCGAGCGGACAGGCCGAGGGCAGGAAGTCGACCTCGCCATGCTGGACGCGACGGTGGCGCTGCTGACCTATCAGGCCGGCAATTATTTCGCGAGAGGCAAGGTGCCGGCCCGATTGGGCAACCGGCACCCGAGCATCGTGCCGTACGAGACGTTCTCCGCGTCGGATGGCGAGTTCGTGCTCGCCGTCGGCAACGACGAGCAATGGCGCCGCTTCTGCGCGGTCGCGGAGCTGCCGGCGGATGAGCGGTTCACGACCAATCGTCAGCGCGTCTCCGGGTACGACGCGCTGCGGCCGTTTGTCGCCGACCGGCTGCGCGAGATGCCGCGGCAGTTCTGGATCGACGGCCTGACCAAGGCCGGCGTGCCGTGCGGATCGGTCCGGAACTTCGACGAGCTCTTCGCCGATCCCCAGCTCGACGCGCGTGAGATGATCGCGATGGTCGAGCACGCGACGATCGGGCCGATGAAGGCGCTGGGGATCCCGATTAAGCTGTCGGACACCCCGGGCGCAGTGCGCACGCCGCCGCCGACCCTGGGCCAGCATACCAACGCCGTGCTCGGGCGCGATCTCGGGTTCAGCGCCGACGCGATCGCCGCGTTACGCCGTCAACAGGTCATTTAACCGCCATGGAAATCTCCGCCGTCCGCAGACGACTCACCGAAACGATCGACCGCGCGAAGAAACGGGCGGCAGAACGGCGCGCGCGCGGCGATCAAGCATCGCGCGACTTCGAAGTCTTCCTCCAGAAGATCGCCGTGCCGCTCTTCAAGCAGGTTGCCGGCGCGCTGAAGGCCGACGGCTACGCGTTCACGGTCTTCACGCCGTCAGGAAGCGTCCGCCTGATGTCGGACCGAAACGCGGACGACTTCATCGAGCTGTCGCTCGATACAAGCGACGATGCGCCGCGGGTGATGGCGCAGATCAGCCGCGCCCGCGGACGCCGTGTGATCGACGCCGAGCGCCCGGTGGGCGCGCCAGAAACGCTGACCGAAGAAGATCTGCTGGAGTTTCTGATGAAGGAACTCGAAGCGTTCGTCGAACGGTAAGACGCCCGGTTCGGTAGTGTCCGGCTTTAGCCGGACCGTGTCGACCTACTCGCGCCGCGGAGTGCCGACTTCGTAGATGCGAACCATCTCCACAAGCTTGTAGCCGCGCGTCTGGTAGGGCGGGATGATCCGCTCGGCGCGCAGGTACTGCAGCATGCCTTCGTCACCGTAATCGGGCGCACCGACGCCGTCGACGCCGGCCAGGACCGCCTCGAGCCCCTGGAGCGTCATTGCCTTCTCGGTGACGATGCGGACGCCCGGCAGGATGCCAAATCGGCGGATCGGTTCGCGCCGTTCGATCGTCTCGAACCCGACGTACAGCTCGTTGCTGATGAAGTTGTAGTCGGCATCGGATCGCGTGGCCGGTGCGTCCTCGACGCGAACGAAGCGGACGCCGGCAACGTCGCGCAGCCGCTCGATGAGCAGCGCCGTGAACGTGCCCTCGCCGGACCACGCCGACGTTTCAATCTCTAATGGCATGGTGGATCGTCATCAGCCCGCCGAGCACCGGGTAACAGCGTACTCTCGAGAAACCGCGCGATTCGAACATCCTCGCGACGGCCTCGGCGCCGGGGTACTGGCGGATCGACGCCGGGATGTACCGATAGGTATCGGGATCGCGGTGAAGCAGCCAGCCGAGCGCCGCGCCGACGCCGGTCAGATACGCGAGATACGCGGATCGCACGACCGGGTTCGACGGCCGGTTGAAATCGAGCGACAACAACTGCCCGCCCGGCGTCAGCACGCGCCCGATTTCCTCGATCGCCGTCGTCAGGTTCGGGACGTTCCGCAATCCGTAGCCGGTGGTCACGAGATCGCAGGAGCCTGATGGAAACGGCAACGCGAGCATGTCGCCGACGAGGAACGCTGCCGCGGGACCCTGGGGCGGCGCGTACTCCGCCCGCTTCGCGCGCGCCAGCTCGATCATCCTGAACGTGATGTCGAGGCCGGCGACGCGGGCGCCGCGTCCCGCGAGCGCGAAGGCGATGTCGCCCGTGCCGGTCGCCAGATCGAGAGCGCGGGTGCCTGGCCGAACGCCGGCAAGGTCGACCAACCGCCGCTTCCATCGTCGATCCTGTCCGTACGAGAGCACCACCGTAATGAAATCGTAGCGGTCGGCGATCGTCGCGAAGATCGCGCGCACGAACCGCCTCTTGCCCTCCGCCGTGGCGATCCGGTCGTGCACCGACATTCTCGGATACTATCGTGGCATGCTCCCGTCGAGCACCGTCGAGAACTATCTCAAGGCGATCCATCAGGGTCAGTCGACGCTCGGGCCTGATCAGCGCCTGGTGCCGATGGGACAGGTGGCGTCGGCGCTCGGCGTGACGCCGGGCACGGCGACGACGATGGTCAAGGCGCTGGCCGAGTCCGGGTTGGCGGATTACGAGCCGTACAGCGGCGTGCGCCTGAGCGCGGCCGGCGAGAAGCTGGCCGGACTCGTGTTGCGCCGTCATCGCCTCGTCGAACTCTTCCTCGTCCAGGTGATGGGCATGAGCTGGGCCGAGGTGCACGACGATGCCGAACAGCTCGAGCACGTGGTGTCCGAGCGGTTGATCGACCGGATTGACGAAATGCTCGGACGTCCGACGCACGATCCGCACGGCGATCCGATCCCCAACTCGGACGGCGAGATCGCGACGAGGAATCTCGAGAGCCTGCTGACGTGCGCGCTCGCCACACCGTTGAAAGTGACGCGGATCACCGATCAGGACCCCGCCTTTCTCCGCTTCATCGAGAGCAACGGCCTCAAGCCTGGGGAGCGGGTCCAGGTGGAGTCTCGCGACGATGCGGCTGACGCTGTCGTCATTCGGCAGAAGGATCGCGTCATCACGATCGGGGCGCGCGCCGCCTCGAAGCTGCTCGTCGAGATCGTGCCGATCTCCTGACCCTTGTAGTTCCACGTATAATTTCGTATCGTAGATACTTGAATTTTGAATTCTCAAACATCCGCGCGGTTCTAATCGCCGCCTGTTTTGCGCTGCCTGCGCCGGCGTCGGCACAGGCTCCCGCTGCACCGCAGACCTCGTCGGAACGAAAGTGGGAAATCACCGACAACTCGTTCCTGGTCGAAGAAGCTTTCAATCAGGAGCGCGATGTCGTTCAGAACATCCTCACCTGGACGCGCGCCCGTGACGGCGCGTGGAATGCGAGCTTCACACAGGAGTGGCCGGTGCCGGCCATGACGCACCAGTTGTCGTACACGCTGGTGTATGCGAACAACGGCGACGCGCGAGGGATCGGCGACACGCTGGTGAATTACCGGTACCAGCTGCGAAAGGAAACGGCGGGTGGACCAGCGATCGCGCCGCGCCTGAGTCTCATCCTCCCGACAGGAAGCGAGTCCGAAGCACTGGGCGACGGCACCGCCGGCCTGCAGGTAAACCTGCCGCTCAGCAAGCAGTTCGGCAACCTGTACGTCCACGCAAACGTCGGCTACACATGGCTGCCATCGGTACAGCGAACGGGCTTGGTCGCCGGCAGCGGGATCTGGCGCGTCTCGCCAATGCTCAACCTCATGCTCGAAGGAGTCGTGGAGCTCGACGATTCGGCCACGATCTCGCCCGGCCTCCGGCGCGGCTGGAACTTCGGCGAGCGTCAGCTCGTGATCGGCGTTGCGGCGCCGATCACGCGCGAACACGGGCGCACGACGGCGGCGCTATTGACCTACTTTTCCTACGAGCTGCCGTTCCGCTGATTACATCAGCGTGCCGAGCGGACCGAGGTCAAGGTTGAGATCCTCGGGCGTGAGGCCGAACTTTTCACCGATATCGCGCACCGTCTGTTCGAGCGTCATCAGCGCGGCCCCGACGGCTTCGACTTCCTTCTTCGTCAGCGTCTTCTGCTCCATCCGCCGGATCGCCTGCCGCTCCATCAGGCGCCGCAGGAACTCGACGATCGTCAATACCAGCTGCGCGACCGACTTCTGGACGTCCTCCGGCTCCGGGTTCCACCGCATCGGCGCCGAGCCCTTTTTCCGTGCGGCCGTGCGCTGCTTGCCGACGGCAACCGTCGCCGATCTGCCGAGACGCTTTTCGATCTGGGCCCTCAGGACGCGCAGGTCCGCCGCGGTGACCGGTGCGGCCGCGACGGGCTTCTTCCTGCCCCTGCCGCCGGTCCTGCCCTTCGTGCCGTTCCTGCCCCGTGTTTTCACTTTACGCGCGGTGCTTGAGCAGCGGGGGTTTGCCGCGCCGCCGCGGACGCCGCGGTGTGGATGGAACGGACTCGCGCTTTGGCAGCACCCGATCCGCCGCGCACAGCAGCGTCGAGAGCCGCAGGTAGATGAGGTCGATGCCGGCGACGCCGAGCGTGACGTCGCCGTTCGCCATCACACCCTTGTTGAGCAGGTTGTCCAGCAGATCGAGCAGCGTCGACTCGGGCGCGTCGATCACCTGATCGGCGACGCTTCCGCTCTCCGGCCTGGATCCACGCCCCATCGTCAATCCTGCACGAACGTATAGGGCGGCCACGGACCGCTGACGGTCAGACCGTACCCCTGACGCGCCAGAGACTTCGACTCCCGCGCGACCAACGCCTTGAACGCCGCCGATCGCGCACGCGGCACCAGGAACGCCGCGTCGAGCAGCAGCGGTCCGCCCTGCACGGGCAGCTCACTCGCGGCGCGCCGTTTCGCGTCGCCGGCCCTCGCGGCCAGGCGATCGAACAGGTCGGCCATGGCGCCGCGGGCGCGCGACGCGAGTTGCGTCGAGGCCTCGCGCTGAGCCTTTTTCTGCGTCAGGTACGAGACACCAGAGCTCGAGCGCGGCGCCGCTGTCTTCTTCGACAGCGCGGCCACGAGTGCGCGATCGAGCACCACGCGGATGCCCCATTCCTGGTGATTGGCGACGCGCGTGACGAGGCTCGCAACACGCGCACGCTGCGCGCGCACATGATCGAGCGCCCGGTCATCGGTCGTGAAGATCGTGAACAGCTTCATCGGAAGCACGGCAGTCGACGCGATGAACGATTCCACGACCTTCTCGTGGGCAATCGCGATACGTGACACCCAGTCCAGGTCGCCGAGGCCCTTGTTGATCGCCGACTCGCTGTAACGATCGAGCGGCAGATCCGCGACCGCGATGAACAACCCCTTTTCGACGTCGAGCAGCCGGACCGCACCTGCGCCGGGCAACCCGGCGGGCACACGCGTCAGCCGTGGACGGCGATCGGCCGCGACGACGCAGTAGACGTACGTGCCGGCAGGCTTAGCGCGCTTCAAGGTTCAATCCACGATTTCGACCAGCGGTTCAGCGCCGCGGCGCCGCGCGGAGGCGGGGCCGACAGCGGTGTCTGGATGATAGCGCACCGGCGGCCACAAGCCTTCCTCAGCGACGCGAGCTCGCGTTTCTCGGCCGCCGACACGGCGCGGCAGCGGACACAACGTCCTGGCGCCAGCGTCAGGGCATTGACAACAATCGCCGGTACCGCCAGATGCAGACGCCGCAGGCGCCCGAGCAGACGCGCCGTTTCGCGGCGCGGCAGTTCGGCCGCGCGCGTCACGGCGATGAACCTCGTCGTCTCCGGGTCGCGGAGCAGGGCGATCAGTTCGCGGATCGACCGCGAGAGTTCCACGAGCTCCGCCGCCAGCTGACCGGGACGGACAAGGGAGCGGTACTTCAGCAGCACTCGCAGCAGCACCTGCATCCACTCGCGCGCCGCCTGGGGCATCTCGAGGAGCCGGAGCGCGTGCCCGGTCGGCGCCGTGTCGACGACGATCACGTCATAGTCCGCGCGCGCGTCGACAACGCCCAGCACGCCGAACAACTCGTCGATGCCTGGCGGCGCGAGGCGCATCAGCTCCGACGTGCCAATCGCGGCGCTGGCGCCTTCGACGCCGATGGCGGCTGCGATCTCGTCCAGCGCGTCTTCGAACTGCGTACGCCGCATCTCCAACGCGTGTGCCGCGTCCAACTCGCGAACGGCAAGATTCGCTGGGCCGCCTGGGAGGGGGCGCGCCGCGTCGCCGACTTCGGAGCGAAACAGGTCGGCGAGCGAATGCGCCGGATCCGTCGAGAGCAGGAGCACACGGCGGTGACGATCCGCCCGCGCGAGCCGCAGCGCCACCGTGGCGGCGACGGTGGTCTTGCCGACGCCGCCTTTCCCTCCGAAGAACAAGAGCGAGGCTCCGGAGAAGGGCTGAGGGCGGAGGGCGGAGGGCCGCTGGCGGATCGCCGCGGGTCGAGCGCTGGCGCGGAAGGGCTTGGTCGTATCGTTAGCCCTCAGTCCTAAGCCCTTAGCCCCGCTCCGCGCGAGCGAAGCGAGCGCTCCGATCCCCCGTGGTTCCTTGATCGCGGCGGGCACGGTGTGGATCGTTCGACCACGCGCAAAGCGACGGCGGATCGACGCAATCACGTTCCGTTCGTCGGCCCGCCGCCGATCGCACGTCGGGCACGAGCCGCCGTCCGGCAGCACGCGATTGACGACGATGTCGCGCACCGTGATGCCGGCGCGTTCGAGCGCGGCGATGCCGTCGCCGGTCTCCGCGCGCGAGAGCTCCTCGGGGAGGGTCACCCACACGAACGCGGTCTGCTGCACATCGCGCAGCCGCGCGGCGGTTTCGCGTGCCTGGTCCGCCAGGACCGCGATCAGGCGATCGGCGGCCTCGGGCCGTCCAATGCGCGCGAGCTGCTCGCGAATGAGCCGGTGCTCCTGCTGGAGGTCGCCAAGCACGCCGGCCACCGCGGCGACGGTCTCCGGCGCCGACAAGAGCCGCAGTGTATGTCCGGTCGGCGCCGTGTCCACGATGATCACGTCATAGGAACGCGAAGGCCGCAAAACCCGCAAAGCTTGGTTTTCCTGGCGTGCTTCGCGCGCTCTGCGTTCCCCCCGCGCCAGCCGATCGATCTCGAGGATCCCCATCAGTTCGTCGACGCCGGGGACCGACAGATCCAGCAGCGCGTCGACGTCTTCCCGGTCGAGCCACGTGCCGTGTTCGAGGATCTCGCCGAGCGGGCGTCGATGATCGCGGAGCCACCGCGCGAAGGCGCGCGGCGCATCGAGCTCCACGGCGTCGAGCGACGGCCGAAGACGTCTGGGCGTGGAGGTGAGGGTGGTAGCGAACACGTCGCCGAGTGAATGCGCCGGATCGGTCGAGACAATCAGGACCCGAAGGCCGCCGGCGGCCTCGGCGACGGCGCGCATGGCGGCGCAGGTCGTCTTGCCGACACCGCCCTTACCACCAAAAAAAACAAAGGAGGGTGGAGGGCTAAGGGCTGAGGGCTGAACGCCGCGCTTACTGGTCTTCGTCGGCGTAGCTCTGGATGTCGACGCCGGTGATCTTGTCGTCTGGCGACATCGAGATCGGACCCTGCTGGCGCCCTTTGATCTCGCGGATGGCGATCAGCACATCGCGCTCGATCGCGGCAAACTGCTCCTCGCTGATCTCGCCGAGCTCGAGGCGCATCTGCGCCTCCAGCAGCTGTTCGCGCAGCGCGGAGTCGTCCTCGGCCTCGGTTTCGGCCGCGGCGATGACCTTGTCGAGCACGAAGCGCAGGCTCCCGATCAGCAACGAGTCCAGGATGAACACAGAATGAAAATGCTGATTGCTAATTGCTGATTGCTGATTTCATTTTGCAATTTGCATTTTGCAATTTGCAATGTTCAGGCTCTCTCCAGTTTGAGCCGTATGTTAACGAAGTTGTAGGGCGGCCAGGGGCCCGTGTACTTGAACGTGAGCTTGTCGAAGCGCGTGGCGATCTGCTTGACCCTGGCGTCGAACGCCGATTCCTGATCGCGCGCGATGAGGAACGCGGCGTTCATGATCATCTTGTCGCCGATCGGCTTGTTGATGCGCGAGGCGACCGACACGTCGCGCAGCTGATCGAGGATCTCGGCGACGTACCGCTCGGATCGCGACTGCAGCGCGGAGTCGATGAGCCGGCCGTACTGCATGCGCGCGAAGTAGGTCGGCCCCTTCTGACCGGAGATTTCCTTCTTCAAGCGGCTGATGTCCTCGTCCTCGCTCTCGACTTCGCGGACGGCCTGGTCGCGATCCCACAGGACCTTCAGACCGAACTCCAGCTTGTTCTGCATCTTGTTCAGCACGTCGCCGAACGCTTCCGCAGCCGAGCGCAGCAGCTCGACGATGTCCTCGCGCGTCTTGAAAATGGTACCGAACGGCATCGGGATGACCGTGTGCTCGTGCATGACGGTCTCGTTCACGCGCTCGTGCGCCAGCACGTTCTCGCGCGTCGAGTCGAGCACTTCGAGCGGCGCATCGGAGACCACGGCCGCGAGGTTCTTGTAGTGGACGGTGTAGACGTCCGAGGGATCGGCGCCGACGCCGATCGGGCCGAAACGGAGCGGATCGCCCGACTCGATGATGCAGTAGACATATTTGCCGCGGCTGGCACTGCCGGGGGACTCGACGGTGGCGCTGCGCCCCGCATGCAGGACACGCTCGGATCGCCGATCGCCAACTCCGCGTGCCTCGCGCGGCGCCGGCCGGCTCTCGGTGCGCACCGCGCCGTTCCCGCGCGGCGGCTTGGCACTCTTCGCCACGACAGCCGGGAGGCGTTTCTTCGCGGCGTTCTTGACCGGGACCGATCCGGATCGACGCGCCGGCTGGCTCTTTCGAGGGCTAGCTGGTCTTGGCATGTTTGCCGCTCCTGCGGGCCTTTCTCAGGGGTGATGACGGCGGACCGTCGAGAATCTTGCGGATTTCGCGCACGAGATCTTCGGGCAGGCACGGCTTGGTGACAAACGCGTCGCATCCGGCCTTCTTCGCCCCCTCGGAAATGCCGGCCAACGCGTGGCCGGTGAGCGCGACCACGGGAATCAGGGCTGTCCGCTGGTCGGCCTTCAGGCGGCGCGTCGCCTCCCAGCCGTCCATCACGGGTAGCGACAGATCCATCAGGATGATGTCCGGGGACGTGTCGACCGCCCGCTGCAGCGCCTCCATGCCGTTGCCCGCTTCGACGACGTCGAAGCCAGAGAACTCCAGATATTCGGTATACATCTCGCGGGCGTCGGGATAGTCGTCCACGAGCAGCACGCGGGGACGATCGGGTTTGGTCATTTCCGTCCTTTGGTCGGCAGCGTCACGATGAAGGTCGATCCTTTGCCCACCTGGCTTTGCACGCTGATGCGGCCGCCGAGCATCTGGGCCAGCCGCCGGCAGATTGACAGACCGAGGCCCGTGCCGCCGTAGGCGCGGGTCGGCGAATTATCGAGCTGGCGGAAGTCCTCGAAGATGCGGTCCTGATCGGCGGCGGCGATGCCGATCCCCGTGTCGGTCACCGACAGCGTCACGGTGCGCTCCCTGACGTTGCGCCGCGCCGCGATGGTCACGCTGCCGTGATGCGTGAACTTCAGGGCGTTGCTCAGCAGGTTCAGGATGATCTGCTTGACTTTCTGACGATCGCTGGAAATCGGCACGAGATCGCGCGGGAGCTGGAGCGTCACCATCAGCTTGGACCGCATGATGATCGGTTCGAGCTCGGACTTCACCTCGTGCACGAGATCCGGGATCTTGAAGGTCGAGAGCTGCAGCGGCATCCTGCCGGCCTCGATGCGCGAGATGTCGAGAATCTCGTTGATGATCGTCAGCAGGTGCCGCCCGTTCGATTCGATCCGTCCGAGCTGCCGCTTCACCGGCAGTTCGACCGGGCCGGCCACTCCCTGCAGCAGCATCGAGGTGTAGCCGAGCATCGCGTTGAGCGGCGTCCGGAACTCGTGCGACATGTTCGCGAGGAATTGCGACTTGAGCGCCGATGCCTGCTCGAGCTCGATCGCCTGGCGGCGCAGCAGCTCGTTCTGCTGCGCGATGTCGGCGGTCGCCGCCTGAATTTTGCGCTCCAGCTCGTCGGACGCCTGCTTCAACTGTTCGTAGAGCAGCGCCTTCTCGATCGCCTCACGGCGGTCGTGCAGGATGGTGACCACGGCGGTGAGCTCGCCGTGCTCGGACAGCACCTTGCCGGCGATCGCTTCGACCGGCATCGCCTCGCCCGTCTTCGGATCGCTGAGGCCGATCTCGCCGACGCGGCGCTGATCGGCGCTGACCAGCATGCCGGCGATGAAGGACGAGAAGTGGGCGTCGTTGGCCTGCACCCAGCGCTGCTCGATCTCGCTCGCCTGCGCGGGAATCGTGAAGAGGCGCTCGGCCGGCTCGTTCATCAGCGACGTCGCGCCGCCGGCGTCGGTGACGACGATCGGGTCGGCGACCGAGTCGATGATCAGGTTCAGCCGATCGCTTTCCGCGCGCGCCTGGACCTCGGCGATGCGCATCTTGCGGTAATTCTCTTCAATCTCCTCGCTGGCCCGCCGCAGGTCGGTGACGTTGCGCAGAATCGAGACAACGCCGCTGCCCTGCCGCGCATCTTCGGTCACCGTACTGAGGAGCTCGAACACGAGGTCGGATCCGTCGACCGGGTTGACCAGCAGCAGCTCGCGCCGGGTCGCCCCGGTCTCCTCGATCGCCTTGCTCGACAGCGCCGACGACAGCAGCATGTTGTTCATCCGCACCGCGCCCCGGCGCCCTTCGCTTTCTTCTTCCGACGCCGTGAACAGCGTCAGCGCGCGCGCGTTCGCGATCAGCAGCCGCCCCTCGGCGTCGGTCAGCAGAATCGGGTCGGTGACGGCGTTGATGATGTTGTAGAGCAGCGAGCGCTCGCGTCCCTGCTTGCGGTCGCCGTCGGCCAGCGCCTGCTGGCGGAGGATCTGATCGAGCTTCTGGCTGAAGACGTTCGTGAACCAGTGCAGCTCGGGACGGAATGGCGCGCTGCCGCCGACGAGGAGGAGCCCGAACGCGTCTTCAGAGAAGCCCGACACGCCGAGCGGCAGCACGTGGAACGCCGAGTCTTCGAACGGCGTCCCCGGCCGCCGCTTGCGATCGGCCGCCGAATGCGGCGCCGGAAAGAAGAATTCCTTGCGGTTGGCGAACGACGTGACGAGAGGATTGCCCCAGTCTTCCAGGGAGACCGAAAAACGCGACACCGCCGATCCGGCCAGCCCGTAGGTACCGATGACGAAGAGGGAGGTCTCGTCCGACGGCCGCACGAGGCAGATCGATTGCGGGATCCCGAGCACCTCGCCCAGCCACTGCAGCGCGAGGTGCGCGCAGTCGGCGAGCTCGGACTGCGCGACGAACCCTTCGAGCAGGCGAAGGCGCGCCGTGACGAACTCGCCTTCGTCGCCGGGCCCTTCCTCGACAGCAACCCGAACGCGCGGGACGCCGGTGTACGGACCGCTGCGCGGGCGCCTAGGCGCGGGCCGCTGTGCGCCGACGGCCAGGAGCGCGGCGCGCGGGGATGGCATTGATCTGGGCCCTGAGGGCGGAGTTTTCTGCAATGAGTTCCTCATACCCCTTGCCCTCGATCGCCGGGGACTTCGACACCGGCGCGATCTGGCCCACTGCCTCGGAGTATTTCAGATACGTCTCGATCGACGCAACGACGATGCGGGCTTCAACCGTAATGAGGTCGATGCCCACCAGGGATACACGCACCCATGCGTCGATGACGATGCCCTTGTCGAGGACACGATCAAGGACATCGATAAGACTTGTGCCGCCTGCGGCTCGTTCAACGGGCATCGGACACTCCTTGTGTCGAACTTCGGTCTAGGTGCACGCGCATTACCTCGACGCCGGTGCGGAGCGCCGGCGGGTCAACGACGTCAACTGCCGCTCGAGCGCGCGCACCTGCTTGCGCAGGTCGTCATTCTCGGCCGACAACGCCTGCTTGCCCGGAGACAAATGATGATCGTATTTCCACCAGTCGAGACCGATCTGCTCGGCTTTATCGATCGAACAGATGAGCAGCCGGATCCGAATGGTGAGCAGCTCAACTTCGGCGAGCGACACCTTGATGTCGCCGGCGATGACGAGCCCCTTGTCCAGAACTCGGTCGAGGACGTCGACCAGCCCGGTCGAGCGCCCCTGCCCTTCAGTCAATGACGTCGGCATAGGTTCGGTATTCTACGAAATGTCGGCCGCGCGCGTATTTGACTGCCGGGAATTCGACGCAGCTTATCTCAGCAATGAAGGTGCCATCTCAATCATCACAATTTGGTAGGTAACAAAGGAGCGGCGCATCGAAGCCCGACAGTAGGCCACTGGGCAGCGTACCAAATTGTTACAGGTACAGCAGGTCTTCGGCGGTATCGATCACATAATCATCTGGTGTCAATTCGTGCAGCGGAATGGTGTCGAATCCGAACCCGTATCGCGCGAGACAGATGCCGGTCGAGGCCGCACGCGCCGTCCGCCAGTCGATCGCCGAGTCCCCGACCATCAGGGTCGTTGCGGCGCTCGTGCCCGCGGCGGCGGCGAGATGAAGCAGCGCCGCAGGATCCGGCTTGCGGGCAAACGGCCCGTCGCCGCCCAACACGGCTTCGGGCGGAAAAAAACGCGCGAGGTCGAGGCCGTCGAGAATGCGCCGCGTGGAGGCGATCGGTTTGTTCGTCAGGACGGCGAGCGCGCCACGACGCGTCAGCGAATCGAGCACCGCGGGGATGCCGTCGTAGGGCTGCGTGTGATTCAGCAGCCGCTCGTCGTAGAACGCCAGATACCGTTCGAGCGCGTCAGCTGGACGCTCGACGCCGCTCGCCTTGAAGGCGCGGGCCACGAGCACCGCCGCCCCTTCGCCGACCATCGCACCGATCCGCGCTTCGGGGATCGGCGCCGCACCGCACGACTCGAGCAGGACATTGGCGGCGTCGGCGATATCGCGCCGCGAATCGACCAACGTCCCGTCCAGATCAAAGACGAACAAACGGAAACTCTCAAGTCTCAACGCTCAACTCTCAGCGCAGAGCCGGATTCGGAAGAGTTGAGACTGTCGTTGAGCGTTGAGAGTTGAGAGTTCAGACTTGATCAACGCGGTATTCCGCGAACGAGGTCGGCGTTTCCCAGACGGTGACGCGGACGACCGGCAGCCCGCCCTCGGCGGCCTTGTCGAAGATCAGCTTCGCGATCCGCTCGACGGTCGGATTGCTTTCCAGCAGATACACCGGCTCGCCGAGCTGCTTCAACGGCGCGACCAGCGGGTCGTCGTGCCGCAGCAGCATCTTGTGATCGAGCTCGGCGTCGATCCAGCCTTTCACGATCCGTTTGATATCGCTGAAGTCGCACACCATGTTGCGGTTGTCGAGAGTGCCGGTGCGCACCTCGATCTCGGCCGTCGCGTTGTGACCGTGCGGGTGCTTGCAGATGCCGTCGTAGTCGAGCAGACGGTGGCCGTAGCAGAAATCGATGCGCTTGGTGACGGAATACATACAATCTGAATTATATGTCCACGGCAGTGTTGCTCTCCGGTGGCCTCGATAGCGCGGTGCTCGCCGTCGAAGAAGCAGTGTCCGGCGAGATTCATCCCGTGTACATCGCCGCAGGCCTTGCCTGGGAGACGGCCGAACGTGCCGTGGTCTCGAGCTTCCTCGTGAGCGCGCCGCTGCACGGCCACGCGCGGCCGCTCGTCTCGCTGAGCGTCGACATGCGCGACGTGTACGCAGCCACGCATTGGGCCGTCGAAGGACGACCGCCCGGGTATCACACACCCGACGAAGACGTGTATCTCCCGGGCCGCAACGTGATCCTGCTCGGCAAGGCAGCCGTCTATTGCGCGGCGGCCAGGATCGATCGCCTGGTGATCGGCACGCTGGCGCACAATCCGTTTCCCGACGCGACGGAGGAATTCCGCGCGGCGATGGCGCGTGCGTTGTCGCTCGGCCTCGCTCACCCGCTGCAGATCGACGCGCCGTACGCGGCCACCAGCAAGGCCGAGGTCATCCGCCGCGGTGCGGCGCTCGGCGTCCCCTTCGAACTGACGCTCTCGTGCATGAACCCTGTTCAGTCGGCAGTCGGCAGTCGCCAGACGCCGGTCGACGGTCGCCAGCCGGCGGTCCATTGCGGCGAATGCAGCAAGTGCCGGGAGCGGCACGACGCCTTCATCGACGCCGGCGTGCCCGATCCCACGGTCTACGCCAGCACAGCCCATCTCGCCTGACGTCGTCGTTGACTCGACGCACCGCGCGGCGTATCGTGCGCGCGTGAGGTGGATGATTCCCGCGGCGCTGCTGCTGGCGGCGGGCACCGTCACGGCGCAGGCTCCTCCAGATGTCGAGACGTTACTGGCGCGCGTCGGCGAGCGGATCGCCGACTATTACAGGCGCGCCCAGAACGTCATCTGCACCGAAAAAACGACGGTCCAGCCGGTTGGCCGCGACTACACACCGCAAGGGTTCGCGCGCGTGACCGAATATGAGCTGCGCGTGGAAACGGACGCGGACGGCGATTCGCTGGACGCGAAGGTGGTGCGCGAGCTCCGCAGGGTCAACGGGAAGCCGCCGCGTGAGAAGGACAAGAAGGATCGCGCCGGGTGTACGGACGCGAATCCGCTATCGGCCGAACCGCTGGCGTTCCTGCTGCCGGCTCACCGGGCGGAGTACACGTTCCTGTCAGGCGGACTCGGGAAGGGCAAGGATCACAACAGCCTCATCCTCGACTTCACATCGATCAAGCCTGACGGCAAGGGAGAACTCTCGGAGGATCCGCGGGGACATGCCGACTGCTTCACCTGGTCGCTGCCGGTTGTCGTCAAGGGCCGCGTGTGGATCGACGCGTCGAGCTACCACGTCCTCCGGGTCGAACAGCGCATGGCGGGGATGGCCGACCTCAGCGTGCCGAAGAAGATCCAGCGCGAGCACAATCTGGACAGCAACGTGACCGTGGAGCGGCACGACACGATCATCCGCTACAAGACGATCCCCTTCCACGATCCGGATGAAGCGATGATTCTTCCCGAATCGATCGACACGCTGATCGTCGTCCGCGGCGGCCTCGAGTCGATGCGCAGCCGCCAGACATTCACGGATTACCGGCGGTTCCTCACTGGCGGGCGTTTGGTGAAGTAAAACCCCGCCGGGCTGTTAATCCCGCCTGAGCGTAATCGAGCCGTCTCCCGTGCGGACGCGGACGGCGTGTCCGCCGTCGCCGAGGCGGCCGCGCACGTTGTTCCTGCCGATTTTTCCGGTGACGTTCGAAAGAGTCACGTCGCGCATATGGATGCCGCCGTCGCCCGTATGGGCATCGAGCTCGGCGTCGAATCCATCCGGCACGGCCAGCGTCACCGATCCATCGCCGGTGACGATGTCCCAGTCGCTAGCCGGGGAGCTGCCCGGATCCGCCTGGATCGTGACGCTGCCGTCGCCCGTGCGGACGCGAAGGCCGGTGAGCTTGCCGTCCAGTTTGATCGATCCGTCGCCCGTGTTGGCTTCGACATCGCCGCCGAGCATGCGCCCGCGGATGCTGCCGTCGCCCGAGCGTAATTGCACGTGACCCGCGACGCGCTCGATGTCGATCGAGCCGTCGCCGCTCTTCGCGGCGATGTTGGAAGCTGCGGGAACCGAAACAATCAGTCTGGCCGATCGATTGTGGAAGTGGAGGTTGAAGCCGTCGTGGTCGCGCCTGGGCTGGGTGACGGTAATTTCGATGCGGTCGCCCTGCTGTTCCGCCTTCACCTCGATCGCCGCCACGTCGTCGTGATCGCGACCGCGCTTCTCGATGACCACCTGGACGTCGGCCTTGTCCCACGGCCGAACCTCAATCGAGCCGTCGAACGTCGTCAGCGCGACATCGGGCTTGCCGGAGACGGCGAAATGCTTTTCGTCGCGCTCGACGTACCTGTTCAGGTCGGCGCCAACGATGTCGACGCAGCCCGGGGCGGCGAGCAGCCCGGCGAGCACTGCCGGCAGCGCGAGCCCTTTGACGGAGCGGACGGATAGAGCCATGTGCGAGATCCTCCGCCGGGTTAGACGGTAAAGGGGGGGCCGTTGTTCGGGGCACGGAGGAAACGGGGACGGAGGGTACGGAGGAAACCGAGTCACAGGAGAAGCAGAGAAGCGGAGAAAGAACGGAGAAGAAGTGATTGTTTTCTCAGTTCGTCTTCGTTTCTCCGTTTCTCCTTGTTGACTCGGTTCCCGCAGTCTCCTCCGTTCGCTGGCCACGGGCATACACCAGCTGGCCGGCGATATAGGTCTGGACCACCGAGAAATTGGCGTCGAAGACCACCAGATCGGCCACGGACTCCGGTACCAGCAGACCGTGACCGATCAGGCCGAGCTCGCGCGCGGGCGTCGTCGCGCAGACCGTGGCCGCATCCACGAGCGAAAGGCCGACCGGACCGATCAGGGTCTGAAACGCACGATCCATCGTCAGCACGCTGCCGGCAATCGTGCCGTCGGGCAATAGCGCGGTGCGCTCGCCGGCCGTGATCGTCAGGCCGCCGAGCATCGCGCGGGATCCGATCGGGAGACCGGCGGCAGCGCTCGCGTCGGTGATCGCGAAGATCCGCGACGTTCGCTTGGCGGCGATCGCCATGCGGATGAGCGCCGGGTGAACGTGCGCGCCGTCGCAGATAATCTCGGCCGCGACTTCGTCGGCCTGCAGCACGGCGCCGGCCAGGCCTGGCGCACGGTGGCCGAGCGGCGGCATCCGGTTGAACAGGTGTGTCGCCTGGCGGGCGCCAGCGTCGATGGCCGCGAGAGCCTGTTCGTACGTGGCGCCGGAATGGCCCAGCGATACACGGTGGCCTCGAGCGGTCAGCCAGCGCACGAGGTCGAGTCCGCCGTCCAGCTCCGACGCCATCGTCACGATGCCGACGTCCGGCGTCGCACGCTCGATCTCGGCGAGGATATCGGAGGCGGTGAAGCCGGATCCTGCCCCACCTGCGCCACCCGACCCACCTGCCCCAAGCGCAGCCCGCGGACTGCGTAAGCAGGACGCGGGTTGCGCGCCACTGTACTCCGGGTTGATGAAGTTGCTCTCCAGGTGCGCCGGCAGAACACGCGCGGATTGCGCCGCTGGTGCTGCACGCGCGCGCCGTACCTGCTCGAGCACGCCGCGCAGCGCCTGCGGGCCGCATGCGACGGTCGTCGGGCAGAACGCGGTGACGCCGTAGCGCGGCAGGCGCGCGGCGATCGCCGCTACGGCACCGCCACCCTCGAGGCTGTCGAGCGCGTCGACGCCGTCGACGCCGTGAACGTGGATGTCGATGAAGCCGGGAACGATGTAATGACCGTGGAAGGCAAACGAGGTGTGGGCGCCCGATGGCGTGTCGGAACGGACCTCCGCGATCCGTCCGTCCTCGATGACCAGCGTGCCCGCCGAGAGAACCCGGTCGGGCAGCACCAGCGTGGCGCCCGACAGGACGATCATGGAAGCGCCGCGGTGACAAGGTGCGCGGCGCCAATGGCGGCGGCGTCGGCGCCCAGGATGGCGCTCTCGATCGTCAGCGCATCAACCATCGGCTTCGGCAGCCGGCGCGCAATCTCGGACCGAATCGGGCCCATGAGCAGGTCCGCGGCGGACGCCATGATTCCGCCGAGCACGAGCATTTCGGGATCGGCGATCGCGACAAGGTTCGCCGCCGCCATGCCGAGATACCGGGCCGTGTCGCGGACGACCGAAATCGCCACGCCGTCGCCATCGCGTGCAGCGCTGAGCACGTGGTCGACGGTTATCGCCGAAAGGTCGTCCTTGATGACGTCCTGCACGCGCGATCGATCGCCCGCCTTGATGCGCCAGATCAAGCGGCGGACGATGCCAGCCGCAGCGACTTCGGCTTCGAGACACCCGGCTTTCCGGTAGTCCTCGCGTTCGACCGGATTCAGGGACAGCCATGCGACGGATCCGGCGCGCCCGCGTGCACCGGTGATCGCGGCCCCGTCGCGGACCATGCCACCTGTCGTGTGCTGCCCGACGGCGAAAAAGACCACGTCCTTCAGGCCGCGTGCAGCCCCGACCCACGCTTCCGCCGCGGCAGCGGCCGTCCCCGACTCGACGACGTCCCATGTCCCGGCGGAGCCGCCGAACTTGAGCGCGAGCCGCGACGCAACCGACGCCACGTCGGGCGACTCGGGGCTGATCGCGGCGACGCCGATCAGCCCGGGCACGGCTCCGGGCATCGCGTTCTGCACTTCTGAGACTGCCTTCGCCGCGGCGGCGCCGAGGTCGCCGGCGGCATCAAGCTGAGCCCGCGCGAGCACCTGGCCCTGATCATCGACGCCGATCGCGAGCGCACGCGCCTCGTCGAGCTCGACGCCGATCATTCACGGCCCCAATCGGTATTGACCTGCAGTTTGCGGCCCATCAACGGCTGCGCGACCGGATCCTCCGCGGCGTCCGGGCGGAACAAGGATCGGTCGATGCGATCGAGCAGTCCGGACAACTGGCGCTCGTCCGGGGCCTGGATGACGAGGACGCCGCCGCAGCCGTCGAGCGGAAAGCGGCGGTCGTCCAGATAATCGCGATCGAGCGTGACGAGCGTACGGCGCAGCTGCTGCGCGAGCTGGTAATGCTTCACATCCGGCGCCCGCCGAAGGTCGGGCTCTTCGAGGACGAACAGCACGTCCCACTGCAGGCGGGCGCGCATGTGCGCGACGAGGCCGGCCGGCACGTTCGCATCGGCGTAGATCCGCGGACGCGCCACCAGGCGCTGAACGACGGGCCCCAGTTCCTCCGAGAGGATCCCCACGTTTCGCCTTAGCTT
>Ga0105248_10001703_pt1 | contig 24461 bp, 20 predicted proteins | sample KBSS34metaG_FD_81524 | JGI IMG/M metagenome (GOLD analysis project Ga0105248, IMG submission 81524) | Switchgrass rhizosphere microbial communities from Kellogg Biological Station, Michigan, USA - KBS S3-4 metaG | ecosystem: Host-associated > Plants > Roots > Rhizosphere > Soil | place... | reverse complement strand
GCCGACAGCGTGCAGGTCGCACTGCGCTGAGTGACGTCCATGTGGGCGCGGCCGATATAGCCGGCGCCCGCGACTGCAATCCGGGTCTTGTCCATGCGAAATGTGTCCGGGTGGAGGAAGCGATGTATCGAAGCGATGTCTGGATCGGCGCCACGAAGCCGCCCGCGATGCGGGCTTGCGCGGCGCGGGAGGGCGGCGCCAGTGCTGGAACCGGCGCCGCCGCGTGAGAAGTGGGGGGCCCGCCTGGCGCGGCGCCCCGTTCGTTACGCGGATGCCTTGGCGACGCGCCGGCTGTCGGCGAAGCTCTGCGCGCGCAGCCTCTCGTACTCGTCCTTGGCGACGGGAACCGCGTCCGGCTCACCGAGCTTGCTGAGCGGAATCCGGTACGGCTCGCGGGCGCTCCAGGCCGCGACCGCCGCGATGATCGTCACGGCGAAGGTGATCGCGCCGACCGTGAGCGGGATGTTGGTCGATCCCGGCGGCGCCACGATGGCAAAGAGCGCGGGGAGGAGCGCGGTGATCGTCGTGCCGACGTTCTGCGAGATCGCCATCGCGGAAACCCGGGCGCGCGTCGGGAACAGCTCGGGGTAGAAGCTCGGGAAGATCGCGTTGTAGCCCTGGTAGACGATGCCCCACATCAGGAGCGACATGACGATCGCGAGCGCCAGATTGTGGATGCTGATCGCATAGAGGTAGCCGAACGCGAGCAGGCCCGACGCGAGCGCGCCGACGATCACCGGCGGCTTGCGGCCGATCTTGTCGGACAGGTTGCCGACCATCGGAATGACGATCACCGCCAGGATGTTGCCGAGCACCGGGATCCACAGGTAGACGCTCTTGTGAAAGCCGATGCCGTACGCCGCCTGGACCGCGTAGGCCGCGCCGAAGATCGTCGCGACGACCGGAATCACGTTCATCAGCGCCATGCAGACGACGCGGATCATGTCCTTCCAGCAGAACTTGAAGGCCTCGACGATCGGCGACTTCGGCAGTTCGCCCTTTTCGTCTTCCTTGGCGAACGCAGGCGTTTCGTCCACTTCGCGGCGGATGATGTAGCCCGCGACGAGCACGAACGCGGACAGCAGGAACGGAATGCGCCAGCCCCACGAGTTGAATGCGTCGTCCGGCATGTAGTAAGCGAGCGGCAGGAACACCGCGGCGGCCAGGATCTGCCCCGCCTGCACGCCCTGCAGCGTGAAGCTCGCAAAGTAGCCGCGCCGGCCGAATGGCGCGTGTTCGAGAATCATCGAACTGGCGCCCGAAATCTCGCCCGCCACCGCGAAGCCCTGCACGAGACGCAGAATGACGAGCAGCGCGGGGGCGAGCATGCCCACCTGGCTGTAGGTCGGCAACAGGCCGACGGCCATCGTCGAGAAGCCCATCAGGAACATGCACAGCACGAGCACCGTCTTGCGGCCATGGGTGTCGCCCCAGTGACCGAGGACAAAAGCGCCGATCGGGCGCGCTACATAGCCGACGCCGTACGTCGCGAGCGACGCGACAATGGCGACCTTCGGATTGCCCGACGGAAAGAAGAGCTGCGGAAAGATCAGTGCGGCGGCCTGGGCGTAGATGAAGAAGTCGTAGTACTCGAGCGCCGAGCCGATCCAGCCGCTCGCGGTCGCCTTCTTTGTCTGCTTTCTGTGCTCGCCTTCGGCGCCGTGCCCGGCCGGTGATAGCGGTTTCGTTTCCATGACGTCTCCTGATCCTGAACTTGGCCGTCGGCACAGTTTCTGTGACTGCTGCCGACTCACTGACTTCGTCTGGATGCCCGGCGGGCATCCGCCCTTACTTCGGTGCTGCAACACCTTCGGATAGCCTGACCGCGAACGCGCGCCGGACGAAGCCACGCACGCCCCACCCCTGCATCGGGGTGGTCAGGCAAGTGAACGGGTCGTTCATTCCGCTCACGAAGCAGTTTCAGAGTCGCGCCGCTGTTGAACTGGAAACCAGCCGCCACCCATGATCGCCCTTGAACCCTGACCTTACGATGAGGCAAAACCCCATTACGGGACTCGCCGGGGCCGATCGTCGACAACAGGTGCAATTCGCGGTCCCGCGGCGCGTCGTGCAGGGAGAGGTCTGGGGGAAAGGGGACGCTGACATGACTTCCGACCCGGCCGGCGGAAGTTCCGGCAGGTTTCATCCGTCTCCTGATTGCTCTTGTTCTTGTGGTCCATCCCGGCGCGGCGCAACGTTTGACGCTAAATTACTATGCATCTCGCAAAACTTAATGACGCCAGATGGAAAATCAGAATGTCCTCGCAGCGAATAATCGCGAGGCTTTGTCCGGGTGGTGCCATTCGGTGGTTGTTTGAAAACGAATGCTGAACGGATGCGGAGAGATCGGTTGGCGTTTCGGGCAATAGCCGGCCCCGGCGGCAATTACGCCTTGGATTTATCCGGAGTTTCCGGGATGGGTTGCTTTAACCGGGCGTCTGACGTAGTCAAAGACGCCCCGGCCCGCGCTTGAAGGCGTTACGCGCGGACTGGCGAGACGCATAAATGGAAGTTCTTTTAAATCAAATACTTAAAAAATCGTGTAAATAAATCGGGTTCAGCAGTTGGCGTTTGAAAACGCGAATCCAAGAATGGCCAGGCCTATAAGCGGATGATGACCGACTTGAGCTGCGTGTAATGGCCGAGTGCTTCGACGCCCTGCTCCCTGCCGTAGCCGCTGCTTTTGTAACCACCCGTGGGGGTTTGCACGAACCCGCCGCCGTATTCGTTCACCACGATCCGGCCGGCCTCCAGTTGAGCCGCGACACGGTGAACACGCCCGATATCGCGACTCCAGATCCCCGCCGACAACCCGAACACGGAGTCATTGGCGATGCGCACGGCATCCGCCTCGTCGCGAAACCGGATGACGCTCAGTACGGGCCCGAAGACCTCCTCCCGGGCGATCTGCATGTCGTTCGTGACACCGGTGTAGACCGTGGGCTCGATGAACCAGCCATCGCCGAACGCGGGACCGCTCGCAACCTTGCCGCCTGTCGCCGGTGTCAGGCCGTCGCGCCTCGCGATCTCGAAGAACGCCTGAATCTTCTCGTACTGTGCGCGGGTCGTGATCGCTCCGTAGGAGGCTTCGTCTTCCGGGCCGAAGCGCAACGCGGCGACGTACGCGAGCAGCTTTTCCACGAACCGGTCGTAAATCCTCTCCTCTACGAGCAGGCGGGTGCCGGCCGCGCACCACTGACCGCTGTTCCAGGTGAAGGCGGTCGTGGAGCCTTCCGCGGCAGCGTCCAGATCCGCGTCGGCGAATACGATGTTGGCCGATTTCCCGCCCAGCTCGAGCGTCAGGGGCAGAATGCGCTCGGCGGCGAGCTTGCCGAGTTCCTGCCCCGCGCGGACGCTTCCTGTAAACGAAATCTTCCGCACCGCGGGATTGTCGACCATTGCAGGTCCGACCACAGGACCCACGCCCAGGACCACGTTCAGCACGCCCGCGGGCAATCCCGCCTCCTCTGCGAGCTTCGCGAACTCCACCAGCGATCCGGACGTGAACTCCGACGGCTTGGCGACAATGGTGTTGCCCGTCGCGAGCGCCGGTGCGATTGCGCGCGCGGCCTGATGCAGCGGAGCGTTCCACGGAAGAATGATGCCCACCACGCCGAACGGATCACGACGGGTATAGACGTGGTAGTCCGGTCCGACGTTGATCACGTCACCATCCATCGTGTTGACGATGCCGCCGTAGAACTCCAGGTATTGCGCCGTCAGGTCGATCAGTTGCGCCATCTCGCGGCCGGGCTTGCCGGTTTCCGCGCGTTCGATGTCGCCGAGGCGCAGGGCGCTGTTTCTCACCGAACGCGCAATGTCCACCAGGATGCGTCCGCGCCCGGAAGGACGCATGTCCCGCCACGCGGGCAGCGCCGCAGCCGCTGCCGCGACGGCCATGTCGACGTCCTGCGGCCCGCTGCTCGCGACTTCCTTTTGCTTCCGGTTCGTTCGCGGGTCCACCTTGTCGATGTACTCGCCGGTCGACGGTTCAACCGATCGTCCGCCGATGTAATTCATGACTCTTTCCATGCTTCAAACTCCAGACGCTGATGCTGATGAAGGGCAGACGGACCGGCTATGCGACTTCGCACGGTGCACGAACGTGCCCGAGATAGTCGTTCGCGCTGCGGCTCAGTTGATCCGCCGGAATCACGTGATTCGCGCCCTGCAACGCGAAAACGGGCAAGTAGTGCGCGCCGACAAGACGAACCGTCTGTTCGAACGGACGAAGCAGTTCGTCCAGCGTGTGTCCGAGACGGCCATCCGTCTGATAAGCGGCTTCAGGGCTGCCGGTCGAGACGACCAGCCCGATTTCCTTGTGCGCCAGCCGGTCGCCGCCCGGGCCGTATGCCCAGCCGTAAGTGAGGACGTCGTCGAGCCATTTTTTCAGCAGTGGCGGTGAGCTGTACCAGTACACAGGAAACTGCAGAAAGATCCGCTCATGGCTTTCGAGGAGCGCCTGCTCCGCAGCCACATCGATATTCCAGTCGGGATACAGCTGATAAAGGTCCCGAATCGTGACCGGACCCGATGCTTCCTCGAGCCTCGTTCGCCACGCCGCGTTGATCTGCGACCCGGCAAGATTCGGATGGGCGAGGATGACGAGCGTTTTCTGGCTCATGATGTTCTCGCTCACTGACCGAAGTAGATGCTGTCGCGCCCGACGGGCGCAGTCGCCGTACGGCGGCCGCTTTGTACGCGACTCGTGTCGGCCCCGCCCACATCCGACGCTTCGATCCCTGCGGCCATCACGCCGCGCTTTTCCGCCGCACGCAGCTGCGCCGTCGGATAAGTCGTGTCCGGGGCGTCGAATAGCCCGTCCTTGCGGGCCTGGGCGAGTTCAGCCCGGACCTGCGCCCGGGTCATTCCAATGGGCTCGCCGTCTGCGAAAGCGGCGCCGGATGCGAGCGTGCCGGCGGCGACGATGGCTGCGATCATGATGCGTTTCATGTCAGGCTCCTTGACAGACAAGAAGGGACCCGACGCTCCGGTGTCTGCGGAAGACCTGCCTTCGCGCGCCGGTGCGTCGATCCGTTGCAGCCATTCTTGTCCGCCGCACCCGCCCTGCCTATTCCCCAAACATGCGGGCTCCAGGTGCAGCAATGCGCAAGGCATCGTGCGCCGGTCGATTCGAGAACGGCGTGGCTCGTGTCTATCGTCGGTGGCGTGCGGAAAAATATATGATCGGAGTCGGTCCGGCTGCCTTCCAATATCCCGTCCAGTTACCGCATCTCGAGATCCCGGCGATCGAAAGAGCAAAGGAGAGAGTTCATGTTCGACTGGGAGGATCTACGCTACTTCGTGGCGTTCAGTCAGGAGCAATCGCTTGCCAAAGCGGCACGGCAATTGAAGGTCGATCATGCGACTGTCGCGCGCAGAATTGCTTCGCTCGAACAGTCGCTCGAACTCAAGCTGGTCGACCGCCGCCCGCGTGCCTACGTCCTCACCGCAGATGGCGAACGCATCGCGGAACGCGGCAAGCGCATGCAGGCAGAGTCGTTCGCCGTCGAGCGGATGTCGATTGCCGGGCAGGAGGTCGTTTCCGGCGAGGTGGTGATCAGCGCGCCGCCTTCGATGGCAAACAGCGTCATTGCGCCGAATCTCGACAAGCTGCGCGCGCAGCATCCCGCGATCCGCATAAGGCTTGTCGCGGAGACGCGCAATGTGTCGCTGATACGCCGGGAAGCGGATATCGCCGTGCGCCTGAGCCGGCCGACCGAAGCGGACCTCGTCGCGCGCAAGATTGCGGTCGTGCCGTTCGCGCTGTATGCGTCGCCGGCGTATCTGGCCTCGCATGCGCCCGAAGCCTACGAATTCATCGCATACGACGACAGCATGGACGGGTCGGCCCAGCAGGTATGGCTGGACGCGCAGGCCGCTTCGCGCCCGATCGTGCTCTGCAGCAACAGCCTCGACGTGCAGTTGTCGGCGGCGCGAGCCGGTGTCGGCATTGCTGCGCTGCCCTACTTTCTCGGCGACTGGGACGAGGAACTGACCGTGGTCGAAAGCACGGGCGCACCGCTCACCCGTGACGTATGGCTTTCCATTCATAACGACCTGCGGCACGCGCCTGCGATCCGAAGCGTCATGCAATTCATCGCCGACTGCTTTCCCGGTCACTAGCCGCGTGATGTCCCGATCCTGAAATCGAACGTTCGGACGGTGAACATCGCCCTGACGATGTTCGACTGCCGAACCCCGACGAAACGTCGAACTCGCTTCTCAACGCTCCGGCGGCCATCAACCGATGTACGACCTCGCGTTCCCGATGGCTGGTCGATCCGGAAACCTTCGAGTCGCCCCCGCTGCACTCGCATTCGGACGAGTCGCATCATATCCGCCGCGACCGGCTCGCGTCAGCCTCGGTTGAAACACGTATGGAAGTGCCGTCAACGGGCATCTAGATTGATACTCAATGACATGGATCACCACCTGACCTTGAGAAGCCTCTCTCGCGCGCCTGGTCGAGAAGACGTGGATCTCATTCGACGGCGAACCAGCATCCGTTCTGAAACCCAGCACGTGTCCGTGACAAAAATCCCTTGTCCCTGAAGACCGGCAGTACGAGGATGAGGGTTTCAATCAGAAACACTAACTTCCAGTCTGACCAATCATCCGCGCCAGCTTCCACGAACGTTGAACAAGTACCCCGGCGTGATGTCCTGGTCGACGTTCGCTTCGCATGCGGCGGTGCGCGCTACGTCGTGGTTTGATCCGCATCGCGTGCTTCACGCTGTTGACTGCCGGGAGAAATCTTTTCGCATGCAAACGATTAACATCAACGGCGAGGACCACACGGTCGACGCGCCGCCTGACATGCCGCTGCTGTGGGTGTTGCGCGACAGGGTCGGTTTGATGGGAACGAAGTTCGGCTGCGGCATTGCGCAATGCGGCGCCTGCACGGTGCATCTCGACGGCGTGCCGGTACGCTCGTGCGTGATGCCGATGGCCGCTATCGGCGCCCGCAAGGTGACCACGATCGAAGCGATCGGAACAACGCCGGCAGGCAGGAAAGTGCAGAAGGCGTGGCTCGATATCGACGTCGTGCAATGCGGCTATTGTCAGTCCGGACAGATCATGTCCGCTGCGGCGCTGATCGCCGCCAATCCGAATCCGAGCGATGCCGATATCGACGCGGCGATGGCAGGCAACATCTGCCGCTGCGGCACCTATCTACGGATTCGGGCGGCGATCAAGAAGGCCGCTCAGGAGCGTTGAAATGGTGCGGCGTCCCGTCGAAGTGGCATCGTCCGTGCAGGCGCATGAACGGTCTTCGGTGCGGAGCCTCAACGGCCGGCGCCGGCGCCCGCCACGCGACGAGAGGTACGCCCGATGGATTGAAGGGACGCGACCATGAGCACTCACGGCCCTTGCATGACGAGGTGGCGGATGTATATCGCGGCCATGACGGCAACGCTGCCGATTTGCGTGCATGGAGCCGACGGCGCCGCAGCCGACCTGATTGCCCGCGGCGCCTACCTGGCGAAGGCAGGAGACTGTGTCGCGTGCCACTCGTCACCCGGCGGCAAGCCGTTCGCCGGCGGACTGCCGATGACCACGCCAATGGGCAGGATCTTCACCACGAACATCACACCCGATCCCGAGACGGGAATCGGACGTTACACGCAGGCCGAATTCCTTCGCGCGGTGCGCGAGGGCATTGCAAGGGATGGCCGCAATCTCTACCCCGCCATGCCCTATCCCTCGTATGCGAAGGTCAGCGACGACGACATGCGCGCGCTATATGCGTACTTCATTCAAGGCGTCGCGCCGGTCAGGCAGGCGAATCGGGCATCTGAAATCCCCTGGCCCATGAACATGCGCTGGCCGCTGAAACTGTGGAATCTGGTCTTTCTGGACAAGGCCGTGTATCAGCCGAAGAAAGCGCGCGACGCGGTGTGGAACCGCGGCGCCTATCTCGTGCAGGGACTTGGACACTGCGGCGCATGTCACACGCCGCGCAGTCCCACTTTGAACGAGAAGGCGCTGGACGAAAGCGGCCACGCATTCCTGAGCGGAGCGGCACTGGAAGGCTGGTTCGCGTCGAACCTGGCGGGCGATCACAACACTGGCCTCGGGCGCTGGAGCGTGGAGGACCTGCATGGGTTCCTGAAGACGGGCGCGAATGCGCATGCGACCGCGTTCGGATCGATGACCGATGTGATCAATCACAGCACGCAATACATGAGCGACGCGGACCTGAACGCAATGGCGGTGTATCTGAAATCGCTGCCGCCGGCGCGCAGCGACGATGGACCTCCCTACGCGTTCAATCCGAAAACGACGGTGGCGATGTTGACGAGGCCGGCAGGCAACCGCGGCGCGATTCTGTACACGACCTACTGCCTGCATTGCCACGGTGCCGATGGGCGGGGTGCGGCGCCGTATCTGGCACCGCTCGCCGGCAATCCGAACCTGCTGGAAAAGGACGCGAGCTCGCTTGTCAACGTGGTGCTGAACGGCAGCGGCCAACTCGTGATCGACGGTATGCCGGCGCCTTACCCGATGCCCGCGTATCGCACCGTGCTGAACGACCAGGAAATCGCCGACGTGCTGACCTTCACCCGCCAGAGCTGGAGCAACAACCAGGGCCCGGTCGCGGTGACCGATGTGCGGAAAATGCGCGACACCGGGCAGTGAGGCAAGAAACGGCCCTGTGCTTCATGCACAGCCGCACCACGACACTTCTGAGGGCCCGCATATGTCCCGCCAGCATCCGGTAGCGACCCATGATGATCGTGGCGTCGCGAGCGCATCGGCGTTTCCGTGCGATCGCGCGGCCAATGCCGTCATTGCGGTGCCGCCTGATTCGACGTCACGGCGAAATTTTCTGCGGATCATTGCCGGCGGCGGAGGTGGCTTGCTGCTCGGCGTGGCGCTTCCGATGCTGGCGCCGGCCAACGAGATCGTCGCCGACAACTCGACCGACAGCGATTTCGCGCCCGATGCATTCATCCGTATCGCGCCCTCGGGCCAGGTCACGTTCGTCATGCCTCGCGTGGAAATGGGCCAGGGAACGTATACGTCGATTTCGATGCTGATCGCCGAGGAACTCGAGATATCCCTCGCCGATGTGCGGCTGGAACACGCACCCGCAGACGACGTCCTGTATCGCGATCCGGTCATCGGCAGTCAGATCACCGGGGCGTCGGCATCGATACGCGGCGCGTGGCTGCCCATGCGCAAGGCGGGCGCGACATGCCGCACGCTTCTGGTCAATGCCGCTGCGCAATCATGGAATGTCGATCCGTCCACCTGCAAGGCAGAGAACGGCACGGTAACGCACCCGCCAACGGGCCGGAGGACGACGTACGGCGACCTGTCTGGCCGGGCAGCGACATTGCCGATTCCGCAGAAAGTGACGCTCAAGGACCCGCATGACTTCAGGCTGGTGGGCACGCCGGTGAAGCGGCTCGACTCGCCGGACAAGGTTGCAGGACGCGCTGTCTTCGGTATCGACGTCGCGGTTCCGGGCATGCTGATCGCGACGGTGGCGGCAAGTCCGGTGGTCGGCGGCAAGCTTCGCGCAGTGGATGACCGACGCGCGCGACAGATCACGGGGGTGCGGCAGATTGTGAGCATCGACAACGCCGTGGCCGTCGTCGCGGACGACATGTGGGCTGCGAAGCGCGGGCTCTCCGCATTGAAGCTGGAATGGGACGAAGGCGAGAACGCAGCGTTTTCCAATGCGACATTGATCGCACGAATGGAACAGGCAGCGGCGAGCAACGGTGTGATCGCGCAGAAGATCGGCGATGCGTCGGCCGCACTCCGCGGGAACGGCAAGCATATCGAGGCGCGCTATGAGCTGCCTTTCCTCGCGCACGCGACGATGGAGCCGATGAACTGCACGGTGCATGTCACGCCCGATTCGTGCGATGTATGGGTCGGTACGCAGGTGCCCGCCCGCGCGCAGGAAACCGCGGCCGCGATCACGGGATTGCCGAAGGAGAAGGTGAAGGTCCACGGCCAGTATCTCGGAGGCGGCTTCGGCCGCCGGCTGGAAGTAGACTACGTGACGCAATCGGTGAGCTTCGCCAGGCAGGTACAAGGTCCAGTGAAATTCATCTGGACACGAGAAGAGGACATTCAGCACGACATCCCCCGCACGTATTACCTGAACCGGCTGGAAGCCGTACTGGATGCGCGCGGGATGCCGCTCGCGTGGACACACAAGGTGACCGGTGCGGCCGTCATGGCGCGCTATCTGCCGAGCACGTTCAAGAACGGTGTCGACCCGGACGCCGTGAACGGCGCCACCAATCTCCTGTATGCGATCCCGAACGTGCAAATCAATTACGTGCGCGTCGAGACACCCATGCCGATCGGCAAATGGCGCGGTGTGGGACCGACGCACAACGTCTTCGTCGTCGAGAGTTTCATCGACGAACTCGCCAATACGGCACAGAAAGATCCCTACGAATATCGCCGCTCGCTGCTCGCGAATCAGCCTCGCGCGAATACGGTGCTCGAACTCGCCGCCCAGAAAGCCGGCTGGGACCAGCCGCTCAAGGCAGGACGCGCAGGCGTGCGCGCGGGACGCGGCATATCGGTTCAGTTTGCGTTTGCCTCCTACCTGTCACAGGTGGCGGAAGTCGAGGTCGACGAAAACGGTGAAGTGAGAATCAGGCGCGTGGTCTGCGCGGTCGATTGCGGACATGTCGTGAATCCCGACATCGTGCGTGCGCAAATCGAGAGCGGCGTGATCTTCGGGTGCTCGGCCGTGCTGTGGGGCAAGATCACCTTCAGGAACGGACGCATCGAACAGGGAAACTTCAACGACTATCGCGTGATGCGGATCAATGAAGCCCCCGCTATCGAGGTGCATATCGTGAGGAGCGCCGAGCCGCCGGGAGGCATCGGAGAAGCAGCAACATCGGCATTGTTCCCGGCCGTGGGGAACGCGGTCGCGGCGGCGACCGGCAAGCGCGTCCGCAAACTGCCAATCGACCCCGCGCTGATCAAGGCGTAGCGCCGGCAGCAGACATTGCAAGCGGGCGCGCGTCTGGTTCTGGTGCGCCCATCATCTCGAAGCCTCAACCATCGTGGAGAGCAGAATGAACACCAAGGGAAAGATCCTCGTCGTCGGTTCCAGCGCCGACATGTTCGAGTTGAAGGACGGGCGAAAGGAACCGATGGGCTACTATCTCAACGAGCTTGCCATTCCTTCCCAGGCGGCCGTCGACGCCGGTTACGAGGTCGTTCTTGCGACGCCGAACGGCAAGCAGCCCGCAGTCGACCAGCATTCGGTCGTGGCCGACCACTTCGGCGGCAGCGAGGAGGCGTTGCAGAAGGCACTCGATTTCGTCGCCACGAACGCCGGCATGCGCAATCCGCGTTCGATCCGTTCCGTCATCGATGAAGGTCTCGATAACTATGCGGGCGTGTTCGTGCCCGGCGGTCATCCGCCGATGGTCGACCTCATGCAGGACCCCGACCTGGGCGAAGTTCTGCGGCATTTCCATGCCACATCCAAGCCGACTGCGCTGCTCTGCCATGGCCCGATCGCCGTCACGGCGGCGATGCCGAAGGCCAGGGAATTCCGGCAGGCGCTCGTGAACGACGATATGGCAGCCGCGAGACGTGCGGCCGAGGGCTGGCAGTACGCCGGCTATCGCATGACCATCTTCTCGAATGACGAAGAACAGTATGTCGAGGAGAACATCATGGGCGGCAGCAAGGTGCCGTTCTACGTTGTCACCGCACTGGAGATCGCCGGTGGCAAGGTCGAGACCAAAGGCGTCTTCGAAGCCTACGTGGTTGAGGATCGCGAACTCATCACGGGCCAGAATCCGCCGTCCGACCATGGCATCGCGGACGTGTTCGTGAAGGCACTCGATCGTCACGTGGCTGCAAAAGCCGCCCGTTGACGTATCAGCACGACATGTCCGCGCTCGGCGTCGCGCCTACTTGTTTCGGAGGCATCCATGCTCTTTCACGTTCAGATCACCGTTCGCGTTCCACCCGAAGCGGACATGGAGAAAATCAGGGCGCTGAGTGCGGAAGAAGTCGAGCAAGCCAAAGCGCTTCAGCGCGCGGGGAAATGGCTGCATGTCTGGCGCATCGCCGGAAAGTGGGCAAACATCAGCATCTTCAACGTGGACAGTACCGACGAGCTTCATGGAATCCTCAGCTCGCTCCCGCTTTTCCCCTATATGGACATCGAGGTCACCGCGCTTTGCCGTCATCCGGCATCGATCGACGACCCGCAACAGGCGCCTTGATGCCGGCGCCTGACGAGAGCAGAGAGGCGCGGTAACTGCCCGGCCGATCAAGCCGCATGGCGTTTTTGCGGCCAGTGCGGGCTTGCGCATTGTTGCATCGACGGTCCGCACATTTGGGGAATGGGCGCGCGGCGGGCGATGGGCAAGAATGGGGCACCGGATCGACGTACCGGGACGCGGAGAACGTTCTGCCGCTGACCGGGTCGCCCAGTCCCTTCTTACCCACCCTGGAGGACGCCATGTCCGATACGCTTGTCGCGCAGCCGGATCGCGCGCCCGCATCCTTCACCGCCGACATGTTCCGCGCCGCGTGGACTGTCACAGCAGTGTTCATGCTGTCCAACTCCCCGACTCCGCTGTATGTGGTCTGGCAGCGCACGCTCGGATTTTCGTCGGGAACGCTGACCGTCATCTTTGCGCTGTACATCGCCGGACTGCTTGGCACATTGCTCGTCGCCGGACAGCTGTCCGACCGCCTCGGCCGCAAGGCGGTCTTGCTGCCGGGCCTCTTCGCAGCACTGGTCGCCTGCGCGCTTTTCGCGACTGCATCGTCCATCGCGATGCTTGCCGTCGCCCGCCTGCTGACCGGAATCGCGGTGGGTGTCATGGTGTCCGCGGGCATGGCGTCGGTAGGCGATCTTGGCGGAACGCGACGGCGTCGGCAGGCGGCACTGCTTGCGTCGGTGGCCATGGTGCTCGGCGCTGGCCTCGGCCCGCTGCTGGCCGGAGGTATCGCGCAAACCCTCGCGCATCCCGTGCGGCCCGTGTTCGCCGTCGAATTTCTCGTCTTGCTGAGCGCGTTCGTCCTCACCATGCGGCTGCCGTTGACACGGCCGGCCGAAGCGGCGCACGCCGGTGCACGCCTGCGTCTGCCGTCAGTTCCGCAAGAATATCGGCGCCACGTCTTATCCGGCATTGCCGTGTTCGGGCCCGGCATCACTGCCACATCGTTCGTGCTGGCGCTGGGACCGTCGCTCCTCGCGCGTCTGCTCGAAGTCCGCAGCCCGCTGCTCGCAGGCGGGATGGCCTGCGCGATGTTCGTGACGGCCACAGGCGTGCAGTTTGCTGTACGCCTGTGGCCGGTACGGGCGATATTCGCCGCGGGCTCCACTGCGACCGTCCTCGCGATGGGCGCCCTGTGGCTTGCGGTGCATGCGTCGTCGGCCCCCGTACTGGTGGTGGCCGCCTTGCTCGCGGGTGCGGGCCAGGGTCTGGGCCAGCTGGGCGGCCTGACGCTCATCAGCCTGCATGTGCCCGACACCCGCAGAGCCGAGGCCAATGCGGTCATGAACATGGGCGGCTATCTGCCGGCGGGACTGCTGGCGGTGTCGGCCGGCTATGCAATCGACTTTCTCGGCCTGTCGACCGGCACGGCGATGTTCGCGGCGGTTCTCGCCCTCAGTGCGCTCGTGTTCGGCGGTGCTGTCCTTCGCGCTGAGTCACCGCGCGGCGCGACTGCGACGTCATGAGACTCGATAGGCAAGCGCCGTAAGCGCGGCAACGTCAGACTGCGCCTGATCCGGCAGGGTATACGGATCGGAAGACGCAGTCTGTCGACCGTCGCCAGAGGCATCGAAATGCCTCGGCGCGAGACACCGGATCAGAAGTTCGCGTGAATATTCACGAACGCACTCAGGGATTCGCCTACGAACGCACCGGCCGCATTGGCTGCGACGAAGTAGCGCCGGTCGGTGAGATTGTGCACGTTCAGGTCGATGCCCCAGCGCGGCGCGTCATAGCCGAAGGCCGCGTTCGCGATCACGTACGACGGGATCGAGTTGACGTTGGTGATGTCGCTATACGTCTTCGCCACATAGTTGACGCCCGCGCCAACGTGAAATCCCGGGATGCCGTCGATCGAGAAATCGTATGTCGTCCAGAGATTGGCGATATACGCCGGCGCGCCCTGCGGATGATGACCCTCCGACGTGATGCCTTGCGGATTGTCGGTGATGACCGCATCCTGCGCCGTGAAGTTCGCGATCACGTGCCACTGGTTCGTGAGGCTTGCATCGATCGATGCTTCGGCTCCTTTCGTCCTTTGACTGTCGAAGACGACAGACTCGGCGCCATTGATGGTCGTCAGCGCGGCAACGTTGTCGCGGGTCACGTCGAAGAGCGCGGTGTTGATGATGAACTTGTCGTCGAACAGGCCGAACTTGATGCCGGCTTCATATTGCAGCGCGGATTCCGGTGCGCCGATTCCGTTCTGCGTGTTCTCCGAATTGAAGTTCGCGAAATGGCTCTTCGAGATGCCGAAGTAAGGCGTGAGCCAGGGCAGCACCTTGTAAAGCGCCCCGATGTTCCAGCTCACGGGTGCGTCGTTGCGCGTGTCGGTCACGCCGGCGAGCAAGGGTTGTCCGTCGGTGCCGAAGCGGCCGGGCACCGAAATCGACGGCGTAAGCGACGTGTCCCACCAGTCTTGCCGGATGCCTGCGCGCAGCTTGAACTTGTCGGTGACGTCGATCTGATCGGTTGCGTAGAGACTGTAGTAGTTCGCGACCAGATGATCGTTGTCGCACGAATGCTTCGCGTCGCACAGGAACGTCAGCCCGGCCACGCTCGTTTCGGGCGGCACCGGTGCGAACGCATCCGGAATGTTGGGCAGGTCGGCGGTGGCCCGCTCCGTATCGATCAGCAGATGCTGGTATTCGAAGCCTGTCACCAAGGTATGCCCGACGCTGCCGGTCGCAAATTTCCAGACCGGTTCGAGCTGGTAGTCGAAGCTGTTGTCGCTGTCGTCCTGTTCTCTGAGCTGGCGTCCGACGACCTCTCCGTCGCTGACCATGGTGCTGGTGCTGTCGCCGTTTGTCAGCACGTCGAGCGAGCGGTGCAGATACGAGAAGCGGTTGTTGATCGTCAGCACGTCGCTCACCTTCCACTTGTCCGAAAGCGTCGGGCGAACGTAGGTTTCTTGGGCGAACGCGAACGGCGTCGAGAACTTGGCATCGCGCGAGACGTCGCCGAGCGGCGAACCGTTGAAGTAGATGATCCCGTACGAGTCGGGCGTTTCGTGCGTGTCGCGCAGATCGAGCGAGAAGTCGATCGTATGCTTGCCGAGTTCCCATTGCAGCGACGGCCTGATCTCTGAGTCGCGGCTGCTCAGGTCGCGAAATCCGTCGGAGCGCGCGAACGTTGCGTCGACACGATAGTTCAGTCCGGCGATGCCGGTCGGCCCGGTGATGTAGTCGCTGTTGGTGACCGTGCCGAACGATCCCGCCTGCACGCTGCCGCCATAGTGGAAATCCGGCGACGGCTCGTAGTGAACGATATTGATCGTGCCTCCCGGCGGGCCGCTGCCGAACAGCGCCGACCCCGGCCCCTCGAGAATCTCGATCCGCTCGACGCCGTTGAGCGAGTGCGAAATGCCGCTCAGTTCGTCGCCGTCGGAAAAGCCGTCCTCGTAGATCTGCGCGTTCAGCCCGCGGATCAGGAAGTGATCGTAATAGCCCTTCGAGTCCTGGCCGCCCTGATTGACGCCGCTCGCGTTCGTGATGGCGTCGCGCAGCATCGTGCCGCCTTGCTCGGAAACCAGCTGGCGCGGGATGACCTGAACGCTGGCAGGCAAATCCTCGAGCTTGGTTCCGGTCTTGCTGGCCGCGACGCGCTGTTGCGGGTCGTTGACCCGATCGCTTTCAACGAGCGGCCCGTATCCTGTCGGAACGGTGCCCTCGACGCGAATCGCGGGCAACGTCGCGTCGGCTACGGCCGGATTCGATGATCCGGGCGCGGCCGGCGGTTGTTGATCCTGCGACTGCGCCCAGCCGGCCTGCGCGAACGCGAGTCCCGTGCACATCGCGGCCACGCGCACTTCCAGGCCGATCCGCCTCGTCGCAAGCGCGGCCAACGCCGCCTTGCGCATTCTCCTTACATACATCGCTCATCCCCTTTCGAACAGACTTCGGTTGCACCGTCTTGCATCGACGTTGCTTCTGGTGTCCTTCGCTTGGGCGTTCTTGAGGGATGTCGCTTCGTGGTCTTTCTGCTCGACCCCAACGCCAATCGAAGGCATGCATCCGCCATGCGCGCAAAGACGCGTGGCGGGTGAAAGCTCGTTGTGGGGATGTGATCGAATGCGGTCGCTGCATCGGCGATCGCGGTCAGATTCGCGCGCGCAAGGACCTCGGTTGCGTCGCACCGACATGTGAACGAAGAAGGTGCTTAATTTATTCCGCCGCGGCGCGAATAATTATCGCGGGGCTGTGTCTGGTGGCAACGTCGGGTCGATTCGCATGCGAGCGAAAGGCAACGGCCTTTACGCCGGTGCTTTCGCGTCAGTTACGGAATATTGACGTAGAGGCAATGAAGCAAGCCTGCGCTGTCCATGCGTTCAATTGCTCCGCTCAAGAGCGTGCGCGTTTCGACGTCGAAGGGTTTCATCCGGGAGCGCCCGCCGAGCGATGAAGACGGACATCGATCGAGCCGTCCACGCACGCAGGTTGACCAGACGATCGGCGATGCACATCGCGCGCACGCCGATGCGGCTGCGTGCGCGCGAACGCCCGACACACTAGAAGGGAGAACACGAACGCTTTCGTTGCGATCAGGAGCGAGGTCCCATGCGCAAGCGATGCTCAACGACCCGCGGATGCCAGCCGGATTCGCGCCGCGCATCGCTCGAACGTCGCGGCGAGTTCGACCAGCGTGGCACCGTCGGCGCCCGACAGGAGAATGCAATCGTCCACGAGCGCCGACAGGGACGCGAGTTGCTGGTCCACCGCATAGCGGCTGCCATCCGGCCGATGGTTCCACAGCTGATGCGACGGCTGCGGATTCGGCTGGGGCAGATAGACCGCGACGCAGGCGGGTTCCGCGCCCATCGGAGGCAGCAACTCGATCTCGACCGGCTCGAGCAGGCCGCCGTTTGCCTGCGCGGTGATCGTCATAGGGCCTCTTGTGCAAGTGGAAACGCAATCCACCATCTTTCGGACGAAGACTTAGACCATCCTTAGACGGCCTGGAAGCGGCCGCCCAGCGAACGCTAAGCGGCTGCTAAGGCTTGTCGGGAACCATCGCGTGGTTCGGCACGGGGGCGCGAGACTCGAGATCGCGTCACGCGATGCAGCCGCCACAAGCCGAATCGTCTGATCCGTCGGCCAGTAATCGAACGTTCGGACCTTCTTGGGCTAGGCGCGTCGGTGTACGTGGGGTGGCACTCGACTTCCCTCAATGATGCGACTCTGCTGCCGTCTGCGGCAACTCCCCTGAAGGCCGGAAAAAATTTAGAAGACAATGCGAGTCAATCCTATTCTTATTGACGTGCAGATGCGGACGCAGTAGTCCTGCCCGGCATCGGCTCACGTGCGCCGTCTCCTGCCTCCCGTGCGTGCACGTCGCCCCAACACCATCGCCTTCAACCTGGAGTTCCCGCATGCTGTCGACTGCCATCATCGTGTTTCGCGAAGTCCTCGAAGCCGCCCTCGTCATCTCGATCGTGATGGCGGCGACCAAAGGCGTGCCGCGGCGCGGCTTCTGGGTGTCGAGCGGACTGCTCGCCGGCATCGTCGGCGCGACGCTCGTTGCCGTGTTCGCCGACGCCATCGGCACACTTGCATCCGGCATGGGTCAGGAAGTGTTCAATGCGTCGATCATGTTCCTCGCCGTCGCGATGCTCACCTGGCACAGCGTATGGATGAGCAAGCACGGGCGGGAAATGGCGATGCATCTGAATTCCGTCGGCAGGGCCGTTGCAAGTGGCGCCAAGCCGTTGACGGGTCTGGCGATCGTGGTCGCGGTGGCCGTGCTGCGCGAAGGCTCGGAGACGGTGCTCTTCCTCTACGGCATCGCCGCGGGCGATCCGGGGCAGATGTCGCAGATGATTGTCGGCGGTGTCATCGGCATGCTGGGCGGCATCGGGCTGGGCGCCTGCATGTATTTCGGCCTCTTGCAGATTCCCGTCAAGCGCCTTTTCAGCGTGACGAACTGGCTGATCATGCTGCTCTCGGCCGGCATGGCAAGCCAGTGTGCCGGCTATCTGCTGTCCGCCGGGCTCGTGCCCGCGCTGGGCGAACAAATCTGGGATACCTCGTGGCTGCTAGACGAAACCAGCATCGTCGGGAAGATGCTGCATACGCTGGTCGGGTATACGGCCCGGCCGGCCGGCATCCAGCTCATCGTGTATGTGGCGACGCTGACATGCACCGTCGCGTTGAACCGCTGGATCGGACAACCTGCCGCCGCGGCGGCGCAGCCGAAGCAGTCGGCGTAGTCCAATCCGCGCCGCGTTCGGTATCGCATCGGCTGCCGCCCGCCGCTGCGCAAGAACGCTGCTCGCGCTCGCCCGCCGCACGAACCGGCGGATTGCATTCGCACAGGAAACCGCCGCCGCGCAAGACAGCGCCCGCGCTAGTGGGCACGATGGCGCCGCAGGAGGCGTGCGCGGCGTCGAATCGATCTCTTCCTTACATCTGCATCACGATCAGGACCGACTTTGTCGGCACCGGGTACGGCCAGCGTGTTTCGCGCCTATTTGCTAAGCTCGCGCGAATCGCATGATCGAACACAAGGAGCGTGAAGCATGAGCGATTCGCACGAGTACGTACCGCCGAAGGTCTGGACGTGGAGCAAGGAAAACGGCGGCCATTTTGCAAACATCAACCGCCCGATCTCCGGCCCTACCCACGAAAAGGCGCTGCCGGTCGGCCGTCATCCGCTCCAGCTCTATTCGCTCGCCACGCCGAACGGCGTGAAGATCACGGTGATGCTGGAGGAACTGCTCGCACTGGGTCACCGGGGCGCCGAATACGACGCGTGGCTCATCAGAATCAGAGATGGCGAGCAGTTCGGCAGCGGCTTTGTCGAAGCAAACCCGAATTCGAAGATTCCGGCGCTGGTGGATCGCAGCGGGGACGCGCCCATACGTGTCTTCGAATCCGGTGCGATCCTGCTGTATCTCGCCGAAAAATTCGGCGCGCTGTTGCCGACGAACGCCGGCGCGCGCGCCGAGTGCCTGTCGTGGCTGTTCTGGCAGATGGGTAGCGCGCCGTATCTGGGCGGCGGCTTCGGGCATTTTTACGCCTATGCGCCGACCAAGATGGAATATCCGATCGACCGGTTCACGATGGAGGTCAAGCGCCAGCTCGACGTGCTCGACAAGCGGCTCGCTGACAACGCCTACGTGGCCGGGAATGAATACACCATTGCCGATATCGCGATCTGGCCTTGGTACGGCGGACTGGTCAAGGGCTGGCTCTACGAGTCGGCCGAGTTTCTCTCCGTGCAGGACTACAAGCACGTGCGGCGATGGGCCGACGCCATCGGCGAGCGTCCCGCCGTGCAGCGCGGCCGCATGGTCAACCGGGTCTCCGGGGAGGCGTCCAGTCAGTTGCACGAGCGCCACGACGCCGCCGACTTCGAGACCCACACGCAGGACAAGCTGGCGGCACAGGAATAAGGCGTTGCTCACGGCTGTCAGCCGCCGTGTTCCGAGGTAGCGCGCCGTAAGCTTCGACCTCACGGGGCCGAGCAAGGGCTATATTGCGCGCACGTTCTCTCTGCACGAAGGTCGATCCGCAACGCCTTCGTGCGGCGCATTTCATTGGGCCGTGCGCCGTGTCGCCCGGTCCGGTCGACACAATCCGGAACTATCGCAGGTTTCCGGCTTGCTGTCGATCGCACAGTCCAACATCGTGAAGGACAGGAATTTGGCGTGAACGCAGGACACCGCTGGCGGAACGAGTAAGCTCCAACAGCTGATACCGGCTGGTCTGTTTGCTACGGAGCCCGACCATGCATATCGCCAGTCTGATATTGCCGATTTTCGCCATCATCCTGAGCGGCTATGCGGCGGGCGCCCTGGGCTATCTGCCGCGCACGCTCGCCGGCCCGCTGATGCAGTTCGCCTATTTCGTCGCAATGCCGGCGCTGGTTTTCCTGACCGTTGCCGACGAGCCGCTCGGCGCGCTGCTGGAGTGGCGCTTTATTGCGGCATTCGGCGGAGGCTCGCTGCTCTGCTTTGCCGCCGTGTTTCTCGCGGCACGCATTGGCTGGCGCGCAAGGTTGGGAACGAGCGCGATGCTGGCCGCCGTGGCCTCGATGACCAACACCGGCTTCGTCGCGCTCCCCATTCTGCGAGCGCTGCACGGTCAGCAGGGCATTCTCGCCGCAGCGGTCGCGACGGTGTTCGTCGGCGCGATCATGTTCCCCGCGCTCGTCGTTCTGCTCGAAATCGACCAGCGCACCGATTCGCGCAAGACACGCGCAACCGCACTTGCCAGACAAATCGGCACCAATCCCGTCATTCTTGCCACGCTCCTGGCTCTGCTCTGGTCGATCCTTGGATTCAGGTTGCCCGCGCCTGTTGCGACCTGCCTCGGCATACTCGGAGAAGCACTGACGCCATGCGCGCTGTTCGCCATCGGCCTTGATCTGTCGATCAGCGAATTGCGCGGTCATGTGAGCCGTTACGCGCTGCTGACCGTGCTCAAACTGGTGGTGATGCCGATGGTCGTGTATGGACTGTGCATCGCTGTCGGACTGAACCACACCTTCACCATCGCAGCGGTGATCTGCGCCGCGGTGCCGACGGCCAAGAGCGCCTATGTGCTCGCGAGCGAATACGACGTCGAAAAGGCCTTGGCGGGTGCCGCCATTTCAATGACGACACTGTTTTCAATCGTGACCCTGCTGGCCTGGCTTTACTGGCTGTGAACGGCCCGGCGCGATGACGCTGCCGACATCACATCAGCCGTTTGCCTGCTCCCTGAGCCGCTTGCGGTGAGCCGCAACCTTCGCGCGGTTGCCGCAGATCGCCATGCTGCACCACCGGCGGACGTGGCCCCGCGTGTGATCGGCGAACATCAACGTGCATCCGGGTCCTTCGCACGCTTTTACGTGCGTGAAGTCCTCCTCACAGACGACTCTGGCCAGCGCTTCGGCTATCGGCATCAGCAACGACGCTGCTGACTGCCAGCGCCGATTCGCGCGCAGTTCGAATGGGGTCACGCCACCCGGCGCACCGGCGACGATTTCAGCATGCTGCTCATCCCGCTCGAGCAGTTGATTCAAGGGTTCGAGCGCCCGCACGTCTCTGGCGGTCAGCGGCCGGCCTTTCCTCTTGCGAACAAATCCTCTGAACCATTCGCGCAGCTCGCGCGCCCGCGCCGCCGCTTCGTCAAGCTCGGCAGGCGTCGACCGCACCCGCACGTCTTCGATCGCGCCGGAGGGCACAAGCCCGGCCTGTTCGAGCCACGCCAGCAGGCCCTCGCCATCGCTGATCCAGTCGACCGGCTCGTCCACCGGCGTCGCAACCGAGTTCAGGAAATCGAGCCCGGGCGCGTCGGCAAGGAATATCGCGGGTATCTGACGGTAGTCCATCTCTTGTGAAAAATGTGAAGTGACGGTGACGAAATCGTAACCACATAGAACGCACTTGACAAGTTACACCCTCCATTAGTAACCTCTATTAACGCGTTAGGCAGGTTACATAGAGCGCCCGCTGATCCGCGTCCGAAGCAGTAGCCACTTCATTCAAAGGAGCGACCAATGGAGACAGACAACGTGAGCGCGGTGCTTGTGCACGGTGCGTGGGCAGACGGCTCGAGCTGGAGCAAGGTCATCGAACGTTTGAAGGAACATGGCATTCGTGCGGTCGCGGCGCCGTTGCCGCTCACCTCGTTGCAGGAAGACGTGGCGGCGCTGGATAGAACGCTCGAACGAATCGACGGTCCGGTCGTGCTCGCCGGACACGCGTATGCCGGCGCGGTGATCGGCTCGACACGCGCGGAGAACGTGAAGGCGCTGGTGTACGTGGCCGCGCTTGCGCCGGACGAAGGCGAAACCGTGGGCGACGTGTTCTATCGCGGTGAAGCACACCCGCAGGCGCCGAAGCTGGCGCCGGACCGCCACGGCCTGATCTGGCTGCCTGAAGAGGCATTCGCGGATGCGTTCGCACCGCAGGCGGCGCCGCACGAGTTGGCGGTGCTCGGCGCGGTTCAACGGCCCATTTCGGTTTCATGCATCGGCGAACCGGTCGGGCGTCCGCTCTGGAAGGATCGTCCGAGCTGGTTCCTGATCGCCGGGCAGGACCGGATGATCAGCAGCGACACGCAGCATTTCATGGCACAGCGCATGAACGCGCGCGTGCATTCATACCCGGCCGATCACACGCCGATCGTCACGTCTCCCGACACCGTGACAAAGGTGATCGTCGAAGCGGCCCGTTCGATTCCGGCTCGTTAGAAAGCGGGCGAGGCCGCGGAGCGCCGCGGCCGTGAGCAAGTTTCCTGTTCGCTGGCATGCGCATGCATTGTCGGCATTGACAACCGTATGTGTTCAAACTCAAGGAGAGAGATCATGCGTGCAATCGTTCTCGACAAATTCGGCGGCGTGGATAGCCTCGTGTACACGGAGTTGCCTGAACCCGAACCGCTGGCAGGCCACGTGGTCATCGAAATCAAGGCATTCGGCATCAATCATGCCGAGATGCACATGCGCCGCGGAGAGTGGGCCGAAGCGGCCAGAGTGAGCGGCATCGAATGTGTGGGCGTGGTGAAGTCGTGTCCCGGCGGCGAATTCCCGGTCGGAGCGAAAGTCGCCGCGCTGATGGGCGGCCTCGGGCGCACGATCAACGGCAGCTATGCCGAATACACACGGGCGCCCGTGTCCAACGTGGCGCTGATCGAAGCATCGCTGCAGTGGGCCGAGCTCGCGGCCATTCCGGAAACCTATGCAACCGCGTGGACGTGTCTGTTCCGCAACCTCGAACTGACATCGGGGCAGACGCTCGTGATCCGGGGTGCGACCTCGTCGTTTGGACAGGCGGCGGTGAAGCTCGCCGTCAACGCCGGCGCCACGGTCATCGCGACCACGCGCAGCGCATCGCGTTTTTCGATGCTGGAAAGCCTGGGCGCCACGCGTGTCGAAATCGAAGGCCCCGATCTGTCGAAGCGCATCGCCGAGGCGAAGCAGATCGACGCCGTGCTCGACCTCGTCGGCAACAGCACGATTCTGGATTCGCTTGCCATGTTGCGGCGCGGCGGCCGCGCCTGTCTTGCGGGCTGGCTCGGCGGCCTTGATCCCATCGCGGATTTCAACCCTCTTCTCCAGATGGCGAGCGGCGTCTACCTGACGTTCTTCGGCAGTTTCGTATTCGGTACGCCGGGCTTTCCGCTTGCCGACGTGCCGCTTCGAAAGATCGCCGAAGACGTTGCCGCGGGGCGGCTCGACGCGAAACCGGCCCGCGTGTTCGGCTTCGACGACATTCACGAGGCGCATCGCGTGATGGAAGCCAACCAGGCCGGCGGCAAGATGGTCGTCGTCCACTGAATCGATACACAGTCACTCCATACACGAGTCAAGGAGAAGGAAGATGTCCAGCAATGTAGCCATCGTCACGGGCGCGAGCCAGGGGATCGGCCGTTCGACCGCCATCAGGCTGGCGCGGGATTTTGCCTCGGTCGTACTCGTTGCGCGCAACCGCGAGAACCTCGACCAGACCGCCGCCGACGTGACCAGGGCCGGTGCCACGCCTCTTGCAATCGACCTGGACCTGTCCGAGGCCGACGCCGCGCAACACGTGGTCGATCAGACGCTTTCGACGTTCGGCCGGATCGATGCGTTGCTCAACATCGCGGGCGCCGTGCCGCAAATCGACCTGTTCGACATGACCGACGAACAATGGGAACGCGGCCTCGCGCTCAAGCTTCACGGCGCGCGGCGATTGACGGTGGCGGCATGGCCGTCCCTGAAGAAAACGTCAGGATCGGTCGTGCTGATGTCGGGTAATTCGGCGCTGTTTCCGAAGGCACCGTACGCGGCCGTGGGCACGATCAACGCCGCAATCGTGGCGCTGGCGAAGGCGTTCTCGGACCGCGGCATCGCAGACGGCGTACAGGTGAACAGTGTGCTGCCGGGCCCCGTGATGACGGGTCGGCGGCAATCCTATCTGGACCATTGGGCGCCGCTGCACAACATGAGCGTGGAAGAAGCGACGGCGAAGTTTCCGCTCGAAGCGGGGATCGCGCGGTACGGCACGCCCGAGGAGATCGCCGAGTTGATGGCGTTCCTCGTGTCGCCCGAGGCGCATTGGATGACGGGATCGACGTTGAGGATGGACGGCGGAGAAGTCAAGTCGATCTGACGGACCGCCGGCCGGAAGCGACACGCCCGCGTGTGTTTCGCGTGATCGCTTCCGGCCGAATCATCTTCGCCTGGCGACGAGCCTTCGATGTGGTCCGAAAGGTCCGTGCGTCACGCTTCACGGCGGGCAAGCGCGCCTGGAATTCATTGCGCTGG
>Ga0105248_10001702_pt1 | contig 24467 bp, 25 predicted proteins | sample KBSS34metaG_FD_81524 | JGI IMG/M metagenome (GOLD analysis project Ga0105248, IMG submission 81524) | Switchgrass rhizosphere microbial communities from Kellogg Biological Station, Michigan, USA - KBS S3-4 metaG | ecosystem: Host-associated > Plants > Roots > Rhizosphere > Soil | place... | reverse complement strand
GCCTTGTTGCCGTCGTGTTCGTGGGCCATCTGCGACCTCGTCATCCGGTGCCTGTGGATCGCGGATTCTCATTGCATGCACGCCCCTGCGCCATGCGGGGGCACCCGCGGCGTCAGGCGCGAAGGCGTGCAGCGCCTGGCGAGCGAGAAGGCGCATCCCGCACAGGCGACGCGCTGAGGCGGCTAGACGCTGACGATGGGCTGGAAGCCGCCGTAGATGAGGCGCTTGCCATCGAATGGCATCGGGTTGTTTTCAGGCTGCAGGCGCGGATCCTCCATGAGCTTCTTCCAGGCTTCGTCTCGCACGAGCTTGGAAGGCCAGGCGATCCAGGAGAACACCACGGTCTCGCTCGGCTCGCGCTTGACGGCCATCGTGAAGGAGGTGAGCTTGCCTTCGGGCACATCGTCGCCCCAGCACTCGACGACGCTGAGCGCGCCGTACTCCTTGAAGACCTGGGCTGCCTTTTGCGCATGCTGGAGATAGGCGGCCTGATTGGCCGTCGGAACGGCGGCCACGAATCCATCGACGTAATTCATCGTTGATCTCCTTTGATCCTGGATGCGAAAGCAAGCGCTGCACGGGGAGGTAGCGCTCCATGGACGACGAACGGCACGCGGCCCGTTCGACACGAAGCCCGGGAATCTTTTAGCGCGGCAAACGGCGTGCCTCGGCCTTCAGGACGCGCACTGCTCCAGACGGGGCAGCACCTCGCGTCCGATCTCCTCGACGATGTCGTGCGCGGACCGCGCGGCCGTACCCAGGTTGAGGATCACGTGCGCCACGCCGATGGATTGCATGCGCAGCAGGTACTCGGTCAGCGCGTCGCGTCCGGCGCGCAGGCCCAGCGTGATGGGCTGCGCGGGTGCGTCGCGCTCGGCGGCCAGGACGAGGTGCAGCGACTGGATGAAGGGCTTGGCGAGTCCGCCACCCTGCTGCTCCAGTGCCTGCTGCCACAGGCCGATGCGCCCCTGTTGCCTCGGCTCGTCGCGGTGATAGCTGGCCCAGCCGTCGGCATTGCGCGCGATCCATTGCAGCGACTGCCGCGCCGATCCGATGGCCAGCATCGCAATGCGCGTTCGCGGCACCTCCATCAACTCGAAGCCTCCGGTCGATTCGAGCAACGGCGCGCGCTCGTTCCTCACCGGCGAGAGAGCGGCGCGCAACAGCGGCCAACTCGATTGAAAGACCTCGCCGCGCCGCGCGGCGTCCATGCCGAAGGCCGCGAACTCGGCCTCGCGGTCGCCCGATCCGAGCCCGAGCATCAGCCGTCCGCCACTCAGGCGATCGAGCGTGAGAGCCGACTTGGCCACGTGCAGCGGATGACGCAGGGGCAGCACGATGGCGGCGGTGCCCAGTGCGATGCGCGCAGTCGACTGCGCAAGATGAGCGAGCCAGAGGAAAGGGTCGTCCAGAGGCACGGGCTGCGGCGGCTCGCCCTGCGGCACCATCAACGGCACTTCGCGCGTCCACAGTGCGGCAAAGCCGTGCCGATCGGCCAGCGCCGCGAGTTGCCGCTCGGCGTCGGCGTCGGCCATGGCGCCGCTCGCGCGCGCCAGTGGCGTCATGAGGCCAAGCGTGATGCGGCCCGGCCGGAAGACGCTGGCATACGCGCGATTGAAGAGGGAGTCGGAGGCCGGCGCGGCCGTGGCGGGCATGAAGGCCTGGAAGGACAAGGACCTCGATGAGCCCTCGACTGGTGGCTCTTCAGCCACCAGTCGATTGCGTGGGGCTCAGAGGCTTTGCTCGCCGGTGGCCCGGATTTCCACGCGCCGGTTCGGCAGCAGGCAGGCGATCAGGGCATTGCGGCTCTTCGCCTGGCCGCGTGCCTTGCAGTCAGCCTGCGTGACCTTGGGATCCGCTGCGCCACGGCCTTCCGTCTGGATCACGTTTGCGGGCACGCCCTGGCTCACCATGTAGTCGCGCACCGCGTTTGCGCGCTCCAGCGACAGACGCTGATTCGTTTCCGCCGAGCCGAGCGGATCGGTGTAGCCGGTGACAGTGACGGACCGCGGCCTGAAGCCCGCGCTCTTGAGCCCCTGCACCATGTTGTCGATGCGGCTGCGACCCACGTCGCTCAGGTCCGACTTGCCGAACCCGAACATGCCGTCGGCGGACAAGTCGAAATTGCGAGTCACCGGAGCGGGGGGCGGAGGGGGCGGAGGCGGTGGCGGCGGGGGGGGTGGCGGGACCACTGCACGTGGCGGCGGCGGGGGAGGAGGCGGTGCCGCGACCATCGGCTTCGGTCCGAACGGAATCTGCAGGCCGACGGTGATGAGGCCTTCGTCGAAGTGGTTGCCCTGACGCCCCAGGTTGCCGTGGTTGGCGTCGTAGCGGTAGCGGCCGTCGATCACGAGACGGCCCCAGTCCGCGAATGGCCACACGATGCCGGCGCCCAGGGTGCCCATGAAGCTCGTCTTCTTGGCGACATCGATGCGAGCGCCGCTCACCTTGTCGTTGATGGCGCCGATGCCGCCCACGAGATAGGGCTGCACGCTGTTCTGCTGCCAGACGTTGATGCCCTGGCGGCCCATGAAGAACCACTGCGCATCGACCTCGCCGCTCCAGTTCTTGTACTGGCCCGCCCCGCTGCCCTTGTTGTCCAGTCGCTCATACATGCCGCGCAATTCGACATTCCATTGCGGAGTGATGGGCTTGCCGACTGCCAGGCCGCCGCCCCAGCCGTTCTCGGCCTGGCGGTTGTTGTCGGGGAACACATAAGCCCCGAAGGGTGTGACGTACCAGCGATCGTCGAAGTACTGTCCAGCCGGGTAACTCATCTGGGCGTGTGCCGCAAAAGGAAGGGCAGCAACACAGCAAGCGGCGAGTACGTGTCGGTCGAGCATATGAACCTCCATGAGCGAGAGCGGACGTGTTTGAAAGCGTTTTGCTGTCCACCGTGCGTTGTCCGCCGGAAAGACGCTATCGCAGTCGTTGCCGCGATGCGAGAAGGGAGGAGGCGGATGTGGATTCACAAAACAACGAATGCTCCCGGGCGCGCGGCGTGGGAAAGCACCTACACGCACTCGCGTTGTCAACTGGCAGGCCGGCATACATCGATGAGTCAAAGTGCTTTCATCGATAACCGCACTTCGATATCGCCATGATTCGCAAGCTTTCCAGCGGTGAATACCGCTTGTACTCGCGCAAGCTCGACCCGAAGACGGGCAAGCGACGCAACCTCGGTACCTTCAAGACGAGAGAACAGGCAGCTCAGCACGAGCGCGAGGTGCAGTTCTTCAAGCGCAGGGGATGAAGGGTCCAGCCTCGTTTGCAAGCCCGCGCGGCACGGCGTGGTCAAGCTTGCCAGTCGATCTCGTGCTCTTCGAGATAGGAGTCGACTGCGGCTCCGAGCGTCGGGTGGAAGCTCTTCTCGCCGAAGCGCTCGAGCAGCTCGAAGCGCCTGAGCTTGTCCTTGACCGGGTCCTTCATTTCGGCGAAGCGCAGCTCGATGCCCGAGGCCTGCAGTTCCTGCAGCAGCTCGGCGAGCATGTCGGCCGAGGTCACGTCGATGCTCGTGACGGGCTCGGCCGCCACGACGAGGCGGCGCACGGGCGTGGGTGAGCGCGCCAGCGCCGCCGTCACGCGCTCGTGGAAGAGCTCGGCATTGGCGAAGAACAGCGGCGCATCCCAGCGCAGCAGCACCAGGCCCGGGACGAGCCGGGCCTGCGGATAGCGCGTGATGTCGTGCCAGCCGCGAATGCCAGCGACCCGACCGAGCACCGCGTGGTGCGGTCGCCAGCCGTCCCACAGGAACTCGATCACCGCGATGACGACGGCCAGCCCGATGCCGGGAATCACGCCGAGCGCGGCGACGCCTGCAAAGCAGACGATCGAGAGCCAGAACTCCCAGCGCTGGATGCGCAGGATGCGGCGCAGGTCCGCGATCTCGAAGAGCCCCAGGGCCGAGGCGATCACGACCGCGGCCAGCGCGCTCGTGGGCAGGTTGCGCAACAGGTTGGGCGCAAGCAGCAGCAACGCGGCCACGGCCAGCGCGCCCACCACGCCCGTGAGCTGCGTCCTCGCGCCCGCGGCCTCGGCCACCGGCGTGCGCGAGGAGCTGCTGCTGAGCGGGAAGCCCTGGAACATTCCGGCCGCGAGATTCGCCGCGCCCAGGCCGATCATTTCCTGGTTGGGATCGACGCTCTTGCGGGTCTTGGCCGCATACGTGCGCGAGAGCACGCTCGTGTCGGCGAACGCGACCATGGCCACCGCGCAGCCGCCGATCAGGACCGGGCCGAGGTCGGCGAGATCGATGCGCGGGATCGCGAACGAAGGCAGGCCCTGAGGCAGCGGGCCCAGCACCTTCACGCCGGCGCTCTCGGCCAGGCCCAGGGCACCGACCGCAAGGGTCGCACCCAGCACTGCGATGAGGATGCCCGGGACCCGCTCGAAGCGCTTGAGCACGAGGATGACCGCGAGCGTGCCCACGCCGATGGCGCAGGCCGTCCAGTTCACCTGGCCTGCGAGCACCGATCGAGCGATCTGCAAGAGGTCGCGCAGCGGTCCCGTGCTGTCGATCGAGAACCCGAAGAGTTTCGGAAGCTGGCTGATGAGCACCGTGAGCGCGATGCCGTTCATGTAGCCGTAGCGGATCGGCTTGGACAGCAGCTCGGTGATGAAGCCCAGCCGCATCAGGCCGACGAGGATGCACACCAGCCCCGAGACGAGGGCCATCGTGGCGGCCAGCGCCACGGCGCGCGACGCGTCGCCGCGCGACAGCGGCAGCACGACCGAGAGGATCAGCGTCGCGAGTGCGGAGTCGGGTCCCAGCACGAGGATGCGGCTCGGCCCGAAGAGCGCATAGCCGAGCAGCCCGGCGATGGTGGCGTAGAGACCGTAGATGCCCGGCACGCCGGAGGCCAGCGCATACGCGATGCCCACGGGTACCAGCATCGTCGTGAGCACGAGCCCGGCCGCGACGTCGCGAGCAATCCAGGCGGGCTCGTAGCTGCGCAGGGTCTGCAGCCCCGGGAGCCAGTGCATCCGGCGGTCCATCGCGCTCCTTCAGGCATGCGCTGTTCGGCGGTGCCTGCGAGCGTAAACGCGCGCGCATCGACGCGTCGAGGCCTGCGTGTGCTCCTGCGCTTCCCGAAAGCCCGCGGCCGCGATGTGCGTCGATCCGGCGCCGTGATCGGCGTCAATGCGCAGCCACCGCGCCGCCTGCTGCGCCCTTGGCTGGCCGGGTCAGCCAGATGAGCGGCACGATCGAGATGAAGATCACGCCGGAGATCCAGAAGATGTCGTTCAGCCCCAGCATCGTCGCCTGGGCGTTCAGTCCGCGCTCGACGAGGCCCACTGCTTGGGCAGGGCCCACGCCCAGCGCGGATTGAATGCCGTCGAGCGCGGCGCCGTAGATGGGGTTGTTGGGGCTGATCTGTTCGACCAGCTGGGCGTGGTGCAGGATGCTGCGGTCGCTCCACGCCGTCGTCGCAAGCGAGGTGCCGACCGCCCCGCAGAACACCCGCACGAAATTCGACAGACCCGCGGCGGCCGGGATCCTTTCCGGCGGCAGGCCGGAGAGCAGGATGGCCGTGAGCGGAACGAAGAACAGCGCCGTCGGAATGCCTTGCAGCAGCGTGGGCAGCACGAGCGTGCGGATGTCGATATCGGTCGTGGAGCCCGCGCGCAGGAAGAACACGCCGGCAAAGCCGAGGAACGCAAGGGTCGCCAGGACCCGCAGGTTCGCCTTCGGCATGAGGCGGCCCAGCACCGGGGTCAGCAGCACCGCGAATACGCCCAGGGGCGCGGTGGCCAGGCCCGCCTTCGCAGCCGGATAGCCGAGCCACTGCTGCATCCACTGAGGAAGGATCACCAGGTTCGCGAAATACACGCCAAACGCCACGGAGATCGCAATCGTTCCGGCGAGGAAGTTGCGGCCCTTGAAGAGGTGCAGATCGACGATGGGGTGCTCGTCGGTCAGCTCCCAGGCGATGAACGCGCTGAAGGCGATCAGCGCGACGACACCCAGTCCAACGATGACCGGCGAGTTGAACCAGTCCAGGTCCTTGCCCTTGTCGAGCATGACCTGCAGCGTCGCCACCCACGTGACCAGCAGGGCGAGCCCCACCGTGTCGATGGGCGAGGAGCCGGTGGGGGTCTCGCGGTCGCGGTAGATGAGCCACGTCACGCCGGCGGCGAACAGCCCGATGGGCACGTTGATGTAGAAGATCCAGGACCACGAATAGTTGTCCGTGATCCAGCCTCCGAGCAGCGGTCCGGCGATCGGGCCGACGGTGGCCGTCATGGCCCACAACGCCAGTGCGGTGCTGCTCTTCTCCTTCGGGTACGACCCCAGGAGGATGGCCTGGGACAAGGGAATCATCGGCCCCGCCACCACCCCCTGCAGCACGCGCGCGGCCAGCAGCATCGGCAGGGTGGGCGCCACCCCGCACAGCCACGACGAGACCACGAACAGCAGGATGGTCGCGACGAAGAGCCGGATCTGGCCCACGCGCCGCGTCAGCCATCCGGTGAGCGGGATCGACACCGCATTGGCCGCCGCGAACAGCGTGATGACCCAGGTGCCTTCGTCGATCGACACGCCCAGGTTGCCGGAGATGGTGGGGATCGCCACGTTCGCGATCGAGGAGTCCAGCACGTTCATGAACGTGGCCAGGGCCACGGCCAGGGTGGCAAGCATCCGCTTGCTGCCTTCGAGCGGTGGCGGCTCCTTGTCGATCGGTCTTGCAGGGGTCATCGGCTTCTCCCTCGCCTCGTGCGGGATGACCCAAGAATGGTGGAGCGAAGGCAATTACTCCAATATATTGATCAGACTGATCGATCATTCATGGTGATTGCCGATGGAGCTGCGTCATTTGCGTTATTTCCTGGCCCTCGCCGAGGAGGGGCACTTCGGCCGGGCGGCGCAGAAGCTGCACATCGTCCAGCCTGCCCTCAGCATGCAGATCCGCTCCCTGGAGGAGGAGCTTGGCGCTCCCCTCTTCACGCGCACGAGTCGCAAGGTGGCCCTCACTGAAGCGGGCGAAGTGCTGGTCGCGCAGGCGAGGCAGACGCTTGCGCAGGCCGAGCGGGCCAAGGAGGTCGTCCGGCGCTCGGCACGGGGAGAGAGCGGCCTGGTCCGGATCGGCTTTGCCGGCGGTGCGCCGATCGGCGGCAAGCTCTCGAACGACTTGCGCAGCTTTCACCGGCAGTCGAGCGAAGTGGAGCTCCAGCTGCGCGAGATGACTGCCCGCGAGCAGGTCGACGCACTGCTCGCCAACGAGATCGACGTCGGGTACTGCCCGAGCTTCGACATCCCCTTCCCGTGCGAACTGCGCGCCCGGCGAGTCGGCTCCTGGCCCTGGCTCATCGCGCTGGCCGGCGACCACCCGCTAGCCCGAAAGAAGAGGAAGCTCACCCGGGCCGACCTTCTCGACGAGGCCTTCGTGCTGTACGCCCGTCACGATGCCGACGTCGACCAGTTCGAACTCCTGCGACGCATCCTCGGCAAGGAGCCTCTCGTGGCCCATCGGGCCGCCAACACCTTGACCGTGCTCACGCTCGCCGCAGGGGGGCTCGGGCTGGCGGTCCTCCCGGACTTCCTCGCGAGGGTGACGGTCCCCGGGGTCGAGTACCGCCCGCTCGAGACCTCCGCGCGAAAGGCCGACCTCGTGTTGCTGAGTCGCGCGCAGGAAACCTCCGGCGCGGTGAGGAAGTACCTGGCGCTGGCCAGGACCCTGGCAGAACCCGAGTCGACCTGAGCGAGCGCGTCCCGCATTGCGGGGCGATGTCGCGCTCCATTTCGAATGAAAGACGGCGCGCTTCAGCTGAAGCCCGAGCGCGCTGCGTCGCGACGCGCGTGCAACGCGGGGCCCGCACATTGGCTTCACGCGTCACACCGTGACTTGCGAAGGAGCAGCGATGAAACCCAGTGCGGCGACTTCGGCCCGATGGGTCCTGGCCCTCGTTGCGGCCGGCATTCTCGGCGGCGCCAGCGCCAGCTATTTCCAGGGCGCGCACGCGCACGCGGCCACGTCCGCCGAGACCGGCCTCGCTGCCGCGCCGGACTTCGCCCGCGTGACGCAGCGCTACGCCGCGGCGGTGGTCAATATCAGCGTCAGCGGCGCGCGGCCGCAGTCCGATGAATCGGACGACGAACCCGCGGCGATTCGCCGGCAGGCGCCGACCCCGCCGTTGCTCAAGCGCTCGCAGGGTCGCGGCCGCGGCGAGCGAGAGCTGCCCGTGCAGTCCGAAGGCTCGGGCTTCATCGTCGCCGCCGACGGGTTGATCCTCACCAATGCGCACGTGGTGCTCGGCGCGCAGCAGGTCACGGTCAAGCTCACCGATCGGCGCGAGTACCGGGCCCGGGTGCTGGGTGCCGACGCCCTGACGGACGTGGCGGTGCTCAAGATCGACGCGCGCGACCTGCCGGTGGTGAGGCTGGGCCGTGCACGCGAGCTGCGCGTGGGCGAATGGGTGCTCGCCATCGGCTCGCCCTTCGGCTTCGAGGACAGCGCGACCGCGGGCATCGTGAGCGCCACGCGGCGCACGCTGCCGGGCGACGGCTTCGTGCCCTTCGTGCAGACCGATGCTCCGGTGAACCCCGGCAACTCCGGCGGGCCGCTCTTCAACGCGAGGGGCGAGGTGGTCGGCATCAACTCGCAGATCTTCAGCCGCACCGGCGGCTACGAGGGGCTGTCGTTCGCCATTCCGATCGAGCTCGCCGTGCGCATCAAGGACCAGATCGTCGCCACCGGCCGGGTCAGCCATGCGCGCCTGGGCGTCGCGGTGCAGGACGTGGATCAGGCGATTGCCGAGTCCTTCAGGCTGGACCGGCCCGAGGGTGCGCTCGTGTCGTCCGTCGATCCCGGCGGGCCCGCCGCCGACGCGGGGCTCAGGCCCGGCGACGTGATCCTCGCGCTCGACGGCAAGTCCATCGTCGATTCAGGACGCCTGCCCGAACTCATCGGGCAGGCGGACCCGCTGCAGACGGTGACGCTCGCGCTATGGCGCGAGGGGCGGCGCGAGGCGCTGCGCGTGAAGCTCGCGGATGCGCAGGCACCGACGAGCCAGACCGTCGGCGCGACCCCGGCGAGAGGGGACGACACGCTGGGCATTGCCGTGCGCGCACTGACGCAAGGCGAGATGCACGAGGCGGGTGCCGACCACGGAGTGCTGGTCGAGGACGCATCGGGGCCTGCCGCGCTGGCCGGCGTGCAGCCGGGAGACGTGCTGCTGGCCGTGAACGCGAGAGCCGTGCACAGCGCCGATGAAGTTCGCGCGGCGGTGGCGGGATCGCCGAAGTCGCTGGCGCTGCTCATCGAGCGCAACGGCAGCACGATGTTCGTGCCGGTGCGACTCGCCTGATGCGTTCGGGAGTGCGTGTCGTGAGCCCGCCGAGCCTGTCCGCCGCAACGTCCAGGGCCACGTTCGGCGATGCCTGGTCGCTGATCCGGCCGTTCTGGCGCGAGAGGACGCAGCGACGTGCGTGGCTCCTGCTCATCGCGGTCGTCATGCTCACGCTCGCAGGCGTTTGGCTGAACGTGCGCTTCAGCGTCTGGAACAACCGCTTCTACGACACGCTGCAAAGCCGCGACCTGCGCGACTTCTGGCGCCAGCTCGGCGTGTTCGGGATGCTGGCCGCCGCCTACATCGTGGCGGCCGTGTATCGCCAGTACCTGCAGCAGGTGCTGTCGATGCAATGGCGCACCTGGCTCACTCGGGACCTGCAGCGGCGCTGGCTGCAGCCGGGCACGGCGTATCGCCTCGGCCTGCATTCGGGCCACGACATCGACAACCCCGACCAACGCATTGCCGAGGACGCGCGCGCATTGACCTCGTCGACGCTCGATCTCGGGCTCGGCCTGCTCAATGCGTGCGTCACGCTGGTCTCCTTCGTCGGCATCCTGTGGGGCTTGTCCGGCAGCCTGAAGCTGCCCGGTGCGTCGGGCTTCGCGGTCCCTGGCTACATGGTGTTCGTGGCGCTCGCCTACTCCATGCTCGGCAGCTGGGCGGCGAGTCGCCTGGGCCGCCCGCTCATTGCATTGAGCGCACAGCAGCAGAAGGTCGAGGCCGGCTTTCGCTACGCCCTCGTGCAGGTGCGCGAGCACGCCGAGGCCATCGCCCTCGCGCGAGGCGGTGCGCGCGAGCAGGCGCGGCTGTCGGATGCGTTCAACGCCATTCGCGACAACTGGGCCGCGCTCATCCGCGTGACCAAGCGACTCACCTGGTTCTCGGCCGGCTATGGCCAGCTCGCCAATGTCTTTCCCTTCGTGGCCGCGGCGCCCCGGTATTTCTCGGGCGGACTGCAGCTCGGCGGCCTCATGCAGACCGCGCAGGCATTCGGCCAGGTCCAGGGCTCGCTGAGCTGGTTCATCGACGCCTATTCGAGCCTGGCCGACTGGCGTGCCACGGTGCAGCGGCTCACGGTCTTTCGCGACGCGGCGGCCGACGATGCTGCGCGGCTGCAGACAGCCCCGCGGGTCCGGATCGAGCATGCGGCCGATGTGCTGGAGATCGACGGCCTGCAGCTGCGAACGCCCGACGACCACGAGCTCGCGCGGCTCGACCTGCACGTCGAGGGCGGCGATCGCGTGCTCATCAGCGGCCCCTCCGGCAGCGGCAAGAGCTCGCTCCTTCGCGCGATCGCCGGGCTGTGGATGCGCGGGCACGGAACCATCCTGCTTCCCGCGCGCGCCTCGATGATGTTCGTTCCCCAGCGCCCCTACCTGCCCGACGGCAGCCTGCGCGAGGCACTGGCCTACCCGCTGGCGCCAGATGCCTTCGAGACGCCGGCGATGCAGCGCGCCCTGATTGCGGCGGGCCTGCAGGCCTATGCCGGGCAACTCGACGTGCGCCGGCGCTGGTTCGACGCCCTTTCGCCCGGGCAGCAGCAGCGCGTGCAGTTCGCGCGCGTCTTCCTTCATGCGCCGGACTGGGTCTTCCTCGACGAGGCCACCTCCGCGCTGGACGAGGCGGGCGAGCGCGAGCTCTATCGCGCGCTGCGAAGCGCGTGCCCCACGAGCACCGTCGTCAGCGTCGGCCACCGCGCGACGCTGCGCGAGTTCCATGACGTGACGCACGTCATCGCCAACGCGCCCGCATGGCTGCCTCGCCGCGAGGCCATATCACAGGAGTGAGGAATGCTTGCATGGAGTTCAGAGACGACCTCGGCCGTCGCATCGTTCGCGGCGTCGCTCGTGGAGTGCGTCGAGGCGCTTACGGTCGTGCTGGCGGTGGGCGTGGTGCGCGACTGGCGCTCTGCCTTGCTCGGCACCGGCAGCGCGCTCGCGCTCCTGCTGGCGCTGGTGCTTGGCCTGGGTCGATCGCTCAGCGGCGTGCCCCTGCCGGCGCTGCAGTTCGTGGTGGGCGTGCTCTTGCTGATGTTCGGCCTGCGGTGGCTGCGCAAGGCCGTGCTGAGAGCCGCCGGCGCACTCCCCTTGCGCGACGAGGCGGCGGCCTACGCCCGACACACCGAGCATCTGCGCGGCGCGGGCGAAGGCCCCTCCTCGGCCGTCGACCCCATTGCCTTCATCGCTGCATTCAAGGCGGTGCTGCTCGAAGGCATCGAGGTGGTCTTCATCGTGATCGCGCTGGGCGCGGGGGGGCGAACGCTCGTGCCCGCCTCGTTCGGCGCCGCGCTGGCGCTGGGCACGGTGGTCGCGCTGGCGCTCGCGCTGCACCGGCCGCTGTCGCGCATTCCGGAGAACTGGCTGAAGTTCGGCGTGGGCGTGATGCTCACCGCGTTCGGGACCTATTGGGTCGGCGAGGGCATCGGGCTGCACTGGCCGGGGGAAGACGCGTCGATCGTCGCGCTGATGCTGGCCTGCGGCCTGCTTGCGCTGGGACTCGTGAAGGTGTTTGGCCGCCGGCTGCACGCCGCTGTCCCGAAAGCCGCACGGCCTGCATCGGCGCCGGGCGTTGCAAAGCCGCATCGCGTGATCGCAGAGCTGTTCGGACTCTTCGTCGAAGACCGGTGGCTCGCGGCGGGCATCGTCGTGTGGACGCTCGGCGGCCGCGCCCTCGTGGCGCATGCGGCACCCACGAGCGCGGGCTTCGCCTTTGCCTTTGCGTGCGCCGGGCCGCTGCTGTTGTGGGCCAGCGTGGCGGGCGAACTTCGTCGTGCAAGGAACTCTGGAGAGTGAAGATGCGTTTCAACACATGGATCAAGGCGATGGGATCGGCGCTTCTCGTGACGCCGTTGCTGGGCTGCGCGGGCACGGGCAGCTTCATGAACGGGGCGTCGCTCTATGGCAGCCGTCTGGCGGCGAGCGTGCCGGCCGAGCGCGTCGTGGACGCATCCGCGGGCCGCTGGATCTACGTGGACTACGGCGAGACCGTCCGCTTCAAGAACGGCGACAGGGAGTTCGACTGGCGATTCGACGGGCTGGATGCGCGCTCGATCCGTCTCTCGCAGATTGCCCCGGCGAGCTTCGGCCCGACGCACACCGACATCGACATCGGGCGGGACCCGCGCAACACCAATTGAGTCGCCCCGCAGACCACTAGACGACGGGGAGATGAGTCCACCAATCCGGAACGCCCCACACCGTCAGCGCGCCGGCCACGTCGAATTCGAGCGCGGCCTTGCCGCCCTTGAGCGCGGCGTAGACGAGGCCTCCTGCGGCAATGAAGCGGCGGATCACCGCCGCGTCGGTCACGTGGGGGCGTATCAGCCAGTCGGTGGCCTGCGCGTTGGTGAAGCCCCATTCGATGTGGCTCAACTGGCCGGCGATGTCCGGTCGAACTCCAGTGACGATGTACATGGCAGTGCCCCGAGTCGGCGTCAGGCCATGCGGGGAAAGCTGCGCGCATCGAGCTGCAGCGGCGGAATGCGGCCTGCGCTCAGGTGCGCCAGTGCCGTGCCTTCCATGAGGGCGCGGTTCGCGTGATACGCGTCGATCCAGCGATGACGATCGGTCGATGCGTGGAAGACGTCTTCCAGCGCCGCCTGCAACACCTCCACGTGCACCCATCGGTTGTCGGCGTGCATGAAGAAGTGCAGTGCGTCGCTCGTGGTGAAAGGCAGATGCGTCGAGAGTTGCATGGCGTGCTCCGGGAAAGTGGAATCGCAGCGCCTGGCGGCCCGTGCCGGCACGCCATCGGCGCGAGACCACTCTCTCAACCCCCGGTTGCGAGGCGATTGCATGCAGTCGCGGGGCGGACTGCGAATGAAAGGGAAGTGGCTTCAGATGAAACATCGGCGGGCGCGATGCGACGCCCTCTGCGCTGCTCAGCCTCGCTCGAGGCGCGCCGAACCATTCCGCGCTTCGATTGCCTTGACGCTGTTTGCAAACGCCTTCTCCAGAACGCGCTTGCCGATCGTTCCGAGCACGAGCCCAAGCACCCGTCCCTTGAGGTTCTTGCCTTCGCGGACGACCACGGCGTCCACTTGCGTCGACCCGTCATGCAATCGCGTGAAGGTGTAGGTATGGCCCGAGCGACCGCCCCAGACGTTGGAGTCGACCGTGGTCATGACGATGCGCTCGGGATCCGACCAGTCGTAGTGAAGGCGTTCCCAGATGCCAGCCGAGCCCTCCGTGACGTCGGCCTCGGAAGCACCGTGGTGATGCACCTTGAGGTATTCGTCGGCGCTGTATTCAAAGAGCTTCGAGCGGCCCGGTCCGAAGTCCGTGAGTCCGGCCACGAACTGCTCGGGGGTGGAAGTGATCGTATGGCGCAGGTGGATCGTCGACATGGTGCGTTCCTTTCACAGGAAGTGTCGTCGCTCTTCACTGCGCCATTGTTGTGAATCGCCGAAAGGCCAATTCCAACCCGGCGCTCGCCGTGCGGTGTGGCCGCGCGGCTTGGCGAGATCGAGACTCACGAAGAGAATGGCCATTCCAATTGCGAGCGAGTTGATGAGAGGCGCACGAATGCATCCCGCATTTCCCCAGTCTTCTCGAGTTGCCGCGTGCAGCTGCGGGCAGTTGCAGGCGCATGTCGTGGGCGAGCCCGTGCGCGTGTCCGTGTGCCACTGCCTGGCGTGCCAGCGTCGCACCGGAAGCGTGTTCGGTGCGCAAGCGCGGTTTCCACGCGAGGCGGTCACGGTCGTTGGCGCGAGCACCGAGTACGTTCGCACCGGGGACGAAGGGACGAAAAGCACGTTCAGGTTCTGCCCGACGTGTGGCGCCACCGTGTACTACACGATGGAGGGCTACCCCGAGGCGGTCGCAATCCCCGTGGGCGCGTTTGCGGATCCATCGTTCCCAGGCCCCGGCTTCTCGGTGTATGAAGAGCGCATGCACTCCTGGGTTCACATGCCCGCCAACATCGAGCACATGGCATGAAGCCACGGCTCGGGCCCTTCTCCTGACTTCCACACAAGGGATCGCATATGTCCATTCCCACCCTTGCCACGTGGCACGAACTCGTGCGGTCGCGAAACACGGCGGGGCTCGCATCGCTGCTCGCCGACGACGTGGTCTTCCATTCGCCGGTGGTGCACACGCCGCAGGTCGGCAAGGCCATCACCGTTCAGTACCTGTCCGCGGCCTTCCAGGTGTTCTTCGACGAGTCATTCCGGTACGTCCGCGAAGTCGTCGGGCCGCGCGATGCAGTGCTCGAGTTCCAGGTCGACATCGAAGGCATTCGCGTCAATGGCGTGGACATGCTCAAGTGGAACGACGAGGGGGAGATCGTCGACTTCAAGGTCATGATTCGCCCCCTCAAGGCCATCAACCTGATTCACCAGAAGATGGCTGGCGCGCTTCAGGCGGGCCGCTAGCGGTGTGCGCCCGTCGCGGCGGAAAGCGCCACCAGCACACGAGCACCAGAACGGCGAAGACGGTGTAGGCCAGGGCGAAGACCCACATCGGCGCCTCGTAGTACAGCAGCCGCTGAACCCAGTGCTCGACGAAGCTCTTCTCGTAGGGGGCCGAGCCGGCCTGGACTCGCAGCCACGATTCGAGCGTGGTGAGCGGGCAGACCTCGCCGAGCCACGACTGCACCGCCACGACCGCGATCGCCGCGAGGTGCGCAAGCCGAAACCACAGGGCATTGACCCAGCGCCAATGCAGCGCGTTGCCCGCGAGGACGAGCACCAGGCCGCCGACGACGAAGACGACGATGCATGAGTGCAGGACGAGCACCGCGTCCGCGAGGAATCGATAGGCCGGCATCCGTGACGTCACCGCCGCTCGATGCTCAGTGCGCGGTCGCTTCCTTCCCGCCGGCGGCCGACATGAACAGGTTCAGGCCCAGCTTTTCGGACAGGAAGCGCGTGACCATGCGCCCGCGCACGCTGTTGCCGGCGGCGTCCAGGAGCGGCGAGAACGTGGCCATTGCACCCTTGCCGGGCGCGACCGTGACGATGCCGCCGCTCACCCCGCTCTTGCCCGGCAGGCCCACGTCGTAGAGCCAGTCGCCGGATCGCTCGTACAGGCCCGCGGTGGCCATGACCGCGAGCACGCGCCGGCAGGTCCCGGCCGAGACGACACGCTCGCCCGTGATGGGATTCACGCCGCCGCTGGCCAGCGTGGCGCCCATGGCGGCGAGGTCTCGCGCGGACACGAGCAGCGAGCACTGCTTCGTGTAGATGTCGATGGCCTCTTCGGGGTCGCAATAGACGCGCCCGTATCCGCGCAGCAGGTGCGCGATGCCGGCGTTGCGCTCATTGCTCGCCGTCTCGGATTGATACACACGCTCGTCCACCTCCAGAGGCCTGCCCGCGAAGCGCGAGAGGCCCTCGCGCAGCCTGTCCCATCGCTCCTTCGCGGTCGTGCCGCGCACGAGGCTCGTGGTGCCGATGGCGCCCGAGTTCACCATCGGGTTCGTGGTGCGGTCCTCGCGCAGCTCGATGGCCATGATCGAGTTGAAGGGCAGGCCTGTGGCATCCACGCCCAGGCGGCGCGCGGCTTCCTCGGGCCCGAGGTCGTCGCACACCAGCGCGAAGACGAAGGGCTTGGAGACGCTCTGGATGGAGAACGTGTCGTCCGCATCGCCCACGGCCAGCGATTCGCCGCGCGTGTTGGCCACGCAGATGCCGAAGCGCGTCGGGTCCGCCTGCGCGAGAGCGGGGATGTAGTCGGCGAGCTTGCCCTCGGCATTTCCGCGGGCGCTTTCGTAGGCGCTCTCCACGAGCGCGCGCACGGCCTCGCGCGCAGGCATCGTGCCAGTGGACACATAGCCCTCTTCGGTCTTCACGACAGGCGTTTGCGTCATGGCGGGTCGCCTCCGATGGATTGAGCTTTCCGCGCTCTCAGGCAAGTGCCTTGCCGACCACTTCCGCGGTCTCCTTCGACAGCGCGGGCGCAGCGGCGATGCGCTCCAGCGCCGCGCGCATCAAGGCGCGGCGACCAGGCTCGAAGCGCTTGTAGCGCTCGAAGTTGCGCACCATGCGCGAGGCCACCTGCGGGTTGATGGCGTCCAGCGCCACGGACTGCTCCAGCATCAGCTCGTATCCCGAGCCATCGGCCGCATGGAAGTTCACATGGTTCACGCCGAAGCTGCCGAGCAGGGCATACACCTTGTTGGGGTTCTTGAGCGTGAAGGCGGGATGCGCGGTGAGCTCCCTCACGCGCGCCGTGGTGGAGCGAAGCCGTGACAGCGCCTCCACGCCCAGCCACTTGTCGACGACAAGCGGCTCGTCCTTCCACTTCGCGTAGAAGGCGTCGAGCGCGGGGCGGCGCTCGGCGCAGTCGCAGTTCGCAATGGCCGTGAGCGCGGCCATGGCATCGCTCATGTTGTCGGCGCGCTCGAGCTGCGCGAGACACAGCCCGCGCGAGGCCTCGTCGCCGAGGTCCGCGAGGAAGGCCATGCACAGGTTGCGCAGCGACCTGCGGCCGATCGATGCGGCGTCGGGCGAATAGGCGCCCGGCGTGGCAAAGGCGTCGTAGGCGCCGCGCAGCTTTTCCTTGAGGCGCTGCGCGAGAAAGATGCGCATCGCAAGCCGCACCTCGTGTACCGCTTCGGGGTCGATCTCGTCGAGCTGCTCCGCGATCACGACTTCCGGCGGCAGCGCGAGGGCTTCGGCGGCGAATGCAGGGTCGCGCTCGGCGTCGTCGAGCAGCCGCGCGAAGGCGTCGGCGAGGTAGGACGGGAACTCCACCGGACGGCCGGCGCGATGCTCTTCCACGCCCTTGAGCAGCAGGTTCATGGCGAGCCGCTGGCCCGCTTCCCAGCGATTGAAGGGGTCGCTGTCGTAGCTCAGCAGGTGCTGCAGGTCTTCATCGCTGTAGTCGAACTCGATGATCACCGGCGCGCTGAAGCCGCGACCGAGCGAGGGCACCGGCCGCGAGGGCACGTCAAGGAAGCGGAACACCTCCTTCTCCTCGCGCAGCGAGAGCAGTCCGTCGGATTCGCTGGTCGCACCCGGTCGATCGACATGCAGCGGCACTTCGCGGCCCCTGTCGTCGATGAGCCCCACGAGCAGCGGCATGTGCATCGGCAGCTTGGTCGGCTGTCCGGGCGTGGGCGGCGTCTGCTGAATCACGGTGAGCTCGTAGCGGCGCGCATCCGCGTCGTATCGGCCGCTGACGTGCAGGCGCGGCGTGCCGGACTGGTCGTACCAGAGCTTGAACTGCGTGAGGTCGACGCCGCTCGCGTCCTGCACCGCGGCCACGAGCTCGTCGGTCGTCACGGCGTGCCCGTCGTGACGCTTGAAATAGAGATCGATCGCCTTTCGAAAGGCTTGCGGGCCCACGAGCGTTTGCATCATGCGAACGAGCTCGGCGCCCTTGCTGTAGACGGTCGCGGTGTAGAAGTTGCTCACCTGCTGGTACGACTGCGGCCTCACCGGATGCGCCATCGGACCGGCGTCTTCCGGGAACTGGCCGGCACGCAGGTTGCGCACGGCCTGGATGCGCGACACGGCGCGCGAATACCGGTCGCCCGCGTACTGCTGCTCGCGAAACACCGTCAGCCCTTCCTTGAGTGAGAGCTGGAACCAGTCGCGGCAGGTGACGCGATTGCCGGTCCAGTTGTGGAAGTACTCGTGCGCGACGGTGCGGTCGATGAAGGAGAAGTCGAAGTCGGTGGAGATGTCGGGCCGCGCCAGCACCAGCTTGGTGTTGAAGATGTTCAGCCCCTTGTTCTCCATCGCGCCTGCATTGAAGTCGCCCACGGCCACGAGGTTGTATTCGTCGAGGTCGATTTCCAGGCCATAGGTCTGTTCGTCCCACGTCATCGCGTGCTTGAGCGAGTCCAGCGCGAACGCGCCCTGGTCGAGCTTGCCCGGCTCCACGAAGAACTGCAGCGCGACCGTGCGCCCGGATCGCGTCCTGAAGCTGTCCTTGCGCGATTCGAGCCTGGCCGCGACCACCGCAAAGAGATAGGACGGCTTCGGGAACGGGTCCTCCCATCGCGCCCAATGCCGCTCGCCGCCCTCCTCGCCCTGCCCCACGAGGTTGCCGTTGGCCAGCAGCACCGGATAGCGCACCTTGTCGGCGTGCAGCGTCACGCCGTACTTCGCCATCACGTCGGGCCGATCGATGAAGGGCGTGATGCGCCGGAAGCCCTGCGCCTCGCACAGGCTGAAGAAGCCGGTGCTGGAGGTGTAGATGCCCATCAGCTTGGTGTTGCCCTTGGGGTTGATGCGGCTCGTCGTCGTCAGCCGGAACGCGTCGGGCACGTTCGGCACGATGAGCTGGGTGTCGTCGAGCGCGTAGCGATCCGGTGCGAGGAGCACGCCGTCCAGCGCCACCGACTCCACGCTGACCTCGTCGATGTCCAGCGCAAGTGCGGCCTTGGGATCGCTCGCCGCCGCGTTGCGGCGAACGTCCAGCGTCGCCGTGACACGCGCGTTGTCTTCGCTGAGGAGATCGATATCGAGATCGACCTCGGGAATCAGGAAGCGCGGGGGCGCGTAGTCCTTCAGGTAGACCGTGGCCGAGCTCGGGGTGTTCATTGCCTTGCCTCCCTGCAGGGGGTGCATCAGAGATCGGGATTCGTGCGCGCGCCAGCCACCACCAGGGAGATGAACTGCAGCTTGGCGACCACCGGCCTGGACATCACGAAGGGGTAGAAGTCCGGCTGCCCCATGCTGCGCGCCATCTCGTTGAGGACCATCGTCATTTCGAGCCAGGCGTTGAGCAGCGAAAGAAAGCGCTCGGCGCTGGGGTCGTCGGGTGCATAGAGGGCGTCGCGGTTGTAGCGCTCGATTTCGCCTTCGAGGTCTTCTGCGTCCAGGCCGAATCCCATGGCCGTGCCCAGGCTGTCGACCACGTGCAGGTAGTGGGCCCAGGTCTCGGCCCAGTCTTCCCACGGATGCATCGTCGCGTAGGAGCTGATGTAGGAGTTGGACCAGTCGGCCGGCGGCCCCTGTTCGTAGTTGCGCTTGAGCGCCTCGGCGTAGCTGGCGCGCTCGTCGCCGAAGAGCTGGCGAAAGGGCTCCAGCCACTTCGTGTTCCAGATGAGGCGGTCCCAGTAGTAGTGGCCGACCTCGTGGCGGAAGTGCCCGAGCAGCGTGCGATAGGGCTCGCGCAGGGCGTGCTTGATCTGCTCGCGCCTGGCGTCGTCGGCTTCCTCGACGTTGATGGTGATGAGGCCGTTCGCGTGGCCCGTCATCACGTGCGGGCCCTGGGGTTGCGAGCGCAGGAAGTCGAACATCAGGCCGCTGTCAGGGTCCTCCTGCAGCTTGGAGCGCACCGGCAGTTCCAGGGCGATCAGCTGCGAGACCAGCCGGCGCTTGGCCGCCTCGATCTTGTTCCAGTAGTTGAGGTTGTCCGCGTCGTCCAGCGAGGGGATGGTTCGATTGAGCCTGCAGGCGATGCACAGCGTCCTCGGGTTGTGCGCAAGCATCATCCAGTTGCAGGCCGCGGCGGACTCGCGGTTCCCGCAGAACTTGGCAAGCCCAACGCGCCCGTCCACACGCCAGGTGCCGGGCTGCGGACCGGGGTCGAGCGCGGCGACGCGGCCCTCGTCGGGCAGGAAGCCCAGCTGCGAACGGCAGCTGAGGCACAGGGTGTTGTTGAAGAAGATGTGCTTGCCGCAGCGGCACTTGTAGGAGCGCGAAAGCCGCGCGGCGCGATCCTTGGGCTTCTTCCACTCGGCACTCAGGTCCTTGTCGAGGGATTCCAGCAGGTTCTGCATGAGCTTCCTCCGTGGGAGCGCGCGCGCCGAGGACCCCTTTTAGCGCTTCTACTGGATTTGTAGGCGCAACCCCGCGGATTTCAATCGCGTCGACTCGGATACACCCCCCCAGGTTCGCCGGGGCAGCCGCCGCGCAGGCAGCGCGTGCACGGGTCTGCCTCCTCGCGGCTTGCGGCCTCGTCGGCCCGCTGCCTGGATCGCCAGCCTCGGCCGGCCTGCCTGGGTCGCCATCGCCGAGCGCGCCTCAGACCGGGCAGACGCACGGGGTCGCGTACTCGCGCCCCACCATGGCACGTGCGAAGAGGTAGTTGGAGCGCCCCTTGTCCGACAGCCCGTCCAGGTCGACTCGCCCGTCGGCGTCGCATGGAAACGCGAGTCCGCGACCTTCGTCGAAGAGCGAGCGGAAGCGCACTTCGAACCGGGTCGAGTGCTGTGACATGTGATGGGGGGTCATCGAATTGCTCCAGAAGCCATTGCAATGAATCTAGGTCGCCGTCGCGCGTGCAGACAGGCGATCGGTGCAATTCGGTTTTGCGTCGCTGGAAACGATTCGCTGCGCCCGGGTGCGCTTCGGCGAGCTCTTCAGTGCGTGGCGCGGCGCTGGCGCACGAGGTCGAGTCGATCTTTGTCGAACCTGGAAGGACGCTTTCACCGAAGCCGCCTTTCGCTTGCGCAGCGCCGTTCCTAGAGTGGGCCCCACAGCTCCGATGCGGGGCAAAGGGCGCACCTCATGATCATCGACTCCAAGACCCTGGACGCGACGGCCGGCTACAAGCTGCTCATCGGCTCCATCCTTCCGCGGGCCATCGGCTGGGTGAGCACGCAGTCGTCGGACGGCGTTGCCAATCTCGCGCCGATCTCGTTCTTCACCGCGGTGGGGCGCAAGCCTGCGATGGTGTCGCTGTCGCTGCAGCCGCGATCCGACGGCATCACGCTCAAGGACACCTTCGTCAACATCCGCGACACGGGCGAGTTCGTCGTCAACATGGTGACGCTGGCGCAGGCGCACGAGATGCACCGATCGGCGTTCGAGTTCCCGTCGGACGTCGATGAGTTCGACGCCATCGGCCTCGCGAAGGAGCCCTCGGTCGCCGTGCGTGCGCCGCGCGTGAAGGATGCGCCGATCTCGCTGGAGTGCCGGCTCGAGCGAATCATCCCGATCGGCGATCTGGGCGACCACGTCGTCTTCGGCGAGGTCCTGCGCTTTCACATCCGCGACGACATCTACCTGCCCGGCGGACGCATCGACACCGCCGCCGTCCAGGCCGTGGGCCGCCTCGCGGCGGAATACACGCTCGTCCACAACGCCTTCACGACGCCGCTGGACGCGCAATTCCTGTCGTCGCTCCGAGGCCGGCGCGTGGAGCGGCTCGACGGGCAGGCCGATGGCTTCTCGCCCATCGATGCCAAGTCGTGGTCCGCCTCCGGCGCGTCGCGCTGACCCGAGGCCTTGCAGCAGGAGCCCATCCATGCCGTTTGCTTCTCCAACGTCCGTTCTGTTCGTTCACGGCTTTCTCGACGGCGCCGCCGCCTGGAGCGAATCCATCGCGGCGCTGCGCCCAGGCATCGAGGCGCGAGCCGTGGATCTGGCCGGAATGGGCGCGCGTGTCGCCGAGGCCGGCCCGTACTCGCTCGAGCGCTTCGCCCAGGACGTTGCGCGGGAGCTCGAAGCGCAGGACGGGCCCGTCGTGCTCGTCGGCCACAGCATGGGCGCGCAGGTCGCCGAGCTGGTGGCCGCGCGGCACCCGGCGCGCGTGCGCGCGCTCGTCCTCGTGACACCGGTTCCACTGGCGGGCGTCAACCTGCCCGACGAGGTCCTGGCCACATTCCGCTCGCTGGGTGGCCGGCCCGGTGCGCAGCGCGAGCTGCGTCGTCACCTGTCTGTCAGCCTTTCCGAAGATCGGCTCGAACGGCTCGCTGCGCTCGGGGACGGGGCGCGCCCCGAGGTTGTCGCCGCCTTCGTCGATGCATGGAGCCACGGGCATGCGGATGGCACGCAGCACACGAAGTATTGCGGGCCGGTGCTGATCCTCATCGGCGAGGGGGACTCGTTCGTGAATGCCGAGATGCTCAATGCGGGTGTCTTTCCCCGCTTCGACAAGCCTGTCACGACGCTTGTCACTGCCGGGCACTGGCCGCAAGTCGAGCAGCCTCAGTGCTTTGCGAACGCCCTCGGCGAATTCCTTCGCTCCCTGGAGACCGAAGGGGTGCCGCAGGAGGGCTGGACCCGCGCGTTCGAGGACAAGTCCGCCGATTCGTTTGCCAAGGCCTTCGCACCCGAGGTCGTGCTCGAAGCGAGCGTGATGACCCGGCCGGTGGTGGGTCTGGAGCAGGTCAAGGCCGTGATGGCCGCGGCCAGCACGATCTACGAAGCCCTCGCGTTCACTCACAAGTCCAGCGATGGGCCACGCACCTACATGGAGTGGGAAGCGAAGGCCTTCGGCGGCCAGGCGCTGCGCGGCATCACGATCCTCACGAAGAACACGCAAGGGCAGATCGTCCACGCCGCCATCCATCACCGACCGCTCGCGGCGGCCCTGGCGTTCTCGGCCGAGCTCGGCCGGCGCGTGGGCGACCAGCTCGCTCCCGGTCATTTCCACAGCGCCGCCTGAAGCGGTCATTCAAGAGGTCCCCATGGTTCAGCGTACCGATGTCGAATTCGAGGCCGATGGCGGCGTGAAGCTGCGCGGCTGGCTCTATGTGCCGTCCGGCCCCGCGCGGCGCTACCCCGCCATCACGATGGCCCACGGCTACGCCGGCGTGAAGGAGCACGGGCTCGAGCCCTTCGCCCGGGCGTTCGCCGACAACGGCTTCGTCGTCCTGCTGCACGACCATCGGGGCTTCGGCGCCAGCGAGGGCCAGCCGCGCCAGGACGTCGACCCGTGGCGGCAGATCGCGGACTGGCGGCGCGCCATCAGCTTCCTCGAAGCGCAGGAGGTGGTCGATGCGAAGCGCATCGGCCTGTGGGGCACGAGCTACGCCGGCGGCCATGCGATTCAGCTGGGCGCAACCGACCGGCGCCTGCGCGCCGTGGTTGCGCAAGTGCCGACCATCAGCGGATACGAGCAGGGCCTGCGGCGCATTGCGCCGGAGAACGTCGCGGCCATCGAGGAGGCGTTTGCCGAGGACGACCGTGCGCAGCTGCGCGGGGAAGCTCCGCGCCGCCAGGCCATCGTCAGCGCGGACCCGGGCGTGCCGGCCTCCTACCGGGCGCGCGACGCGATCGACTTCTACCTGCAGCCCGTCCCCGCCGGCGCGTGGGAGAACCACGTCACGGTGCGCTCCACGCGCGCGGCGCGCATGTACGAGCCCGGCCAGTGGATCGCGCGCGTCTCGCCCACGCCGCTGATGCTCGTGGTGGCCACGCACGACACGATCACCCTCACCGACCTCGAGCTGGCTGCCTACGAGCGCGCCCTGCAGCCCAAGCGGCTCGTCACGATCCCCGGAGGCCACTTCGACCCCTACCTGTCGCAGTTCGACGCGGCCAGCACCGCCGCCGTGAGCTGGTTCAAGGAACACCTGGGCTGAAGCGCCCGCACGCAAGGAGCCCCCATGCAGCACCTCACCTATCGAATCGACGAGCAACTCGCGACCATCGTCCTGAACAACCCGCCTCAGAACCGCATCGGGGACCAGATGGTCGAGGAGCTCGCCAGCGCCGTCGAGGCCATCGAGCGCAGCGATGCCCGCGCGGTGCTGCTTCGCAGCGAGGGCGAGAACTTCAGCTTCGGCGGGGACATCCTGCCCTGGCCCGACGCGAACGTGCGCCAGTTGCGTGCACGCTTCGAGCACTACATGGCGGTGTTCAACCGCTTCGAGCGCATGCCCCTGCCGACCATCGCCGCGGTCCAGGGACTGTGCTTCGGTGGTGGCCTGGAACTCGCGCTGCGCGCCGACCTCATCTTTGCCGGCGCCAGCGCCACCTTCGGGCACCCGGAGCAGACGCTGGGCATCGTGACGCTGCTGGGCGGAATCCATCGCGTGGCCGAACGTGCCGGTCGATCGCTTGCGTCCGAATGGGCGATGACTTCGCAGAAGGTGAGCGCCGCGACCATGGAGCGCTTCGGCATCGTCAATCGAGTCGTCGACGACGCCGCGCTCGCCGAGGAGGCCGGCGCGTTCGCACGCCGAATCGCGCGCGGACCCACGCGCGCCTACGCCGCACACAAGGCGCTGCTGCGGGCCTGGGGCCTGGGCGGCGTGTCGGCGGCGGACGAGGCGATGTTCGACATCGCCATGCCGCTGTTCGAGACGCAGGACGTGAGGGAGGGCCTGGCCTCGGCGGTCCGCGCGCTGAAGGCCGGCAAGCCCCGACCGGTGCTCGACTTCAAGGGGCGCTGACCGGCATGTGCGGGATGCCGTGCCGTCCGGGGCGAGAACTATCATGCGGCCCGGAGTTCGGACCATGGACCGCATCGCCGCAATGACCGCCTTCGTGCGCGTGGTGGAAGCAGGCAACTTCACGAAGGCCGCCGACACGCTCAACCTGCCGAATG
>Ga0105248_10001699_pt1 | contig 24508 bp, 17 predicted proteins | sample KBSS34metaG_FD_81524 | JGI IMG/M metagenome (GOLD analysis project Ga0105248, IMG submission 81524) | Switchgrass rhizosphere microbial communities from Kellogg Biological Station, Michigan, USA - KBS S3-4 metaG | ecosystem: Host-associated > Plants > Roots > Rhizosphere > Soil | place... | reverse complement strand
TCCTGCGTGCAGACGCCGACCGGGCAGGTGTTCGAATGGCACTGGCGCACCATGATGCAGCCCATCGCCACGAGGCTGAGCGTGCCGATGCCGAATTCCTCCGCGCCGAGGATCGCCGCGATCACGATGTCGCGGCCGGTCTTCAGCCCGCCATCGGTGCGCAGCTTCACCCGGTGGCGCAGGCCATTGAGGGTCAGCACCTGATTAGCCTCGGTAAGGCCCATCTCCCACGGCGTGCCGGCGTACTTCACCGACGTCTGCGGCGAGGCGCCCGTGCCGCCGACATGGCCGGCGACGAGGATCACGTCGGCATGGGCCTTGGCGACGCCCGCCGCCACCGTGCCGATGCCGGCCGACGACACCAGCTTCACGCAGACGCGGGCGCGCGGATTGATCTGCTTCAGATCGTAGATGAGCTGCGCCAGATCCTCGATCGAGTAGATGTCGTGATGCGGCGGCGGGGAGATCAGCGTCACGCCCGGCGTCGAGTGGCGCAGTTTGGCGATGAACTCCGTCACCTTGAAGCCGGGGAGCTGGCCGCCCTCGCCGGGCTTGGCGCCCTGCGCCACCTTGATCTCCAGCTCCTCGGCCGAGCCCAGATATTCCGCCGTCACGCCGAAGCGGCCGGAGGCGACCTGCTTGATGACGGAATTGGCGTTGTCGCCATTCTCATAGGGCTTGTAGCGGCTGCTATCCTCGCCGCCCTCGCCGGAGACGGCCTTGGCGCCGATCCGGTTCATGGCGATCGCTAGCGTCTCGTGCGCTTCCGGGGAGAGCGCGCCCAGCGACATGCCCGGCGTCACGAAGCGCTTGCGGATTTCGGTGATCGCCTCGACCTCGTCGATGCTGATCGCCTCGCGTGCCCAGTTGAACTCCAGCAGATCGCGCAGATAGACGGGCGGCAGATCGCGCACCCCGCGCGAGAATTGCAGATAGGTGGAATAGCTGTCGGTCGAGACGGCGGTCTGCAATAGGTGCATCAACTGCGCGGAATAGGCGTGCGTCTCGCCGCCGCTGCGCTGGCGGTAGAAGCCGCCGATCGGCAGCGTGGCGACGGCCGCGTCCCACGCCTTCTCATGCCGGATCTGCGCGGAGAGATGCAGCGAGGCATAGCCCTCGCCCGAAATCTTGGCCGGCATGCCGGGGAAGAGATCGTTGCAGAGCGAGCGGGAGAGGCCCACCGCCTCGAAATTATAGCCGCCGCGATAGGAGGAGATCACCGCGATCCCCATCTTGGCCATGATCTTCAGCAGGCCGTCGTCGATCGCCTTGCGGTAGCGCTTCAGGCACTCTTCCAGCGAACGCTCGCCGAATAGGCCGCGCGCCTGCCGATCCGCGATGGCGGCCTCGGCGAGATAGGCGTTCACGGTCGTGGCACCCACGCCCACCAGCACCGCGAAATAATGGGTGTCGAGGCATTCGGCCGAACGCACGTTGATCGACGCATAGGAGCGCAGGCCCCGCCGCACGAGGTGCGTGTGGACGGCGGCGGCGGCCAGCACCATCGCGATGCCGGCGCGATCCGGCCCGACATGCTCGTCGGTGAGGAACAGTTCGGAGCGGCCCTCGCGCACCGCCTGCTCGGCCTGCCGGCGGATTTCGGCGATGGCGGCGCGCAGAGCCTCCGGCCCGCCCTGCGGATCGAAGCTGCAATCAATCTCGGCCGCGCTCGCGCCGAAATGGGCCTTGAGCGTCGCCCAGTCCGTCGAGGAAAGCACGGGCGAGGGCAGCACCAGCACGTTGGACTGCACCGGCCCGGTATCGAGGATGTTGGCGAGATTGCCGAAGCGGGTGGCGAGGCTCATCACCCGCGTCTCGCGCAGACTGTCGATGGGCGGGTTCGTCACCTGCGAGAAGTTCTGCCGGAAGAACTGGCTGATGAGGCGCGGCTTGGACGAGATGACGGCAAGCGGCGTGTCGTCGCCCATCGAGCCGACGGCTTCCTTGGCATCCTCCACCATCGGCGCGAGGATCAGCTCCATATCCTCCATCGACAGCCCGGCGGCGACCTGCCGGCGGACCAGCTCGGCACGCTCGAAGCGGGCCTCCGCCGCCTCGTCGGGGACGGGCAGGTCGGCGAGTTCGCGGAAATCCTTCACATAGTCGCCGAAGGGATGGGCGGAGGCGAGCCGGTCCTTCAGCTCGGTATCCGAGAACAGGCGGCCTTCCTGAAGATCGACGCCCACCATCTGCCCCGGCCCGATCCGGCCCTTGGCGACGATGGTGCTTTCCGGCACCACCACCATGCCCGTCTCCGATCCGACGATCAGCAGATTGTCGGCGGTGACGGTGGTGCGCAGCGGACGGAGCGCGTTGCGGTCCACGCCCGCCATCACCCAGCGCCCGTCCGTCATGGCGAGCGCGGCCGGGCCGTCCCACGGCTCCATCACGGAGGCGTAATAGGCATACATGTCGCGATGCGCCTGCGGCATGTCGCTTGCGTTCTGCCATGCCTCGGGCACCAGCATCATCTTGGCGGTGGGCGCGTCGCGGCCCGCGCGGCAGATCGCCTCGAACACCGCATCGAGCGCGGCGGTGTCGGAAGCGCCGGCCGGGATCAGCGGCTTGATATCCTCCGAATGCTCGCCGAAGGCGATCGCCGCCATCTTGATCTCATGGCTCTTCATCCAGTTCTTGTTGCCGCGAACCGTGTTGATCTCGCCATTATGCGCCAGCGTGCGGAAGGGCTGCGCCAGCCACCATTGCGGGAAGGTGTTGGTGGAATAGCGCTGGTGGAAGATCGCGAAGCGGCTGACGAAGCGCTCGTCCAAGAGGTCCGGGTAAAAGGCGCTCAGCTCCTCGGCGAGGAACAGCCCCTTGTAGATGACCGACCGGCACGACAGCGAGCAGATGTAGAAGCCCTGAATCTGCGCCTCGATCACGCGGCGCTCGATCCGGCGGCGGATGAGGTAGAGGTTCTTCTCGAACTCGGCGGCGTCCACCTGATCGGGGCGCGGCCCCTGGATCATGATCTGCTCGATCTCAGGGCGCGTTTGCAGCGCCTTGTCGCCGATCACCGAGACATCCACCGGCACCTGCCGCCAGCCATAGATGCTGTAGCCGAAGCCGATGATCTCGCTCTCGACGATGGTGCGGCAGGCCTCCTGTGCGCCCAGATCGGTGCGCGGCAGGAAGACCATGCCCACGCCGAGGCGGCCCGCGCCCGGCTTGTGCCCGCCATTCTCGATCGCATCGTCGAAGAAGCGGGCGGGGATTTCCACATGGATGCCGGCGCCGTCGCCCGTTTTGCCGTCGGCATCGACGGCGCCGCGGTGCCACACCGCCTTCAGCGCATCGATCGCCGCCGAGACGACGCGGCGAGACGGTTGCCCATCGATCGCCGCGACGAGGCCGACGCCGCAGGCATCGCCCTCATGCTCGGGCCGGTACATGCCTTCGCGGGCGAGGCGCTCATGCTCGGGGGTGGGAAGAAGGGGCATCGCCTCGCTCCGCTGCTGATGGGTCACGCCGCTTCCCTTTCCGCTTCGGCCGACTTGGCCTTTTCCTTGAGCCACGCGTGCATCCGCTCGGACACATCGCGCCCGTCGCGCACCGCCCAGACGACGAGGCTGGCGCCGCGCACGATGTCGCCGGCGGCGAACACGCCGGGCAGCGAGGTCTGCATCGTCTTGTGATCGACGCGCAGCGTTCCCCAGCGGGTGACGGAGAGTTCCGGCGTGCCGAACATCTGCGGCAGGTCTTCCGGATCGAAGCCCAGCGCCTGGATGACGAGATCGGCCTCCAGCCGGAATTCGCTGCCCGGATCGGGCTCCGGCGCGCGGCGGCCGGAGGCGTCGGGCGCGCCCAGCCGCATCTTCGCGGCATGGACGGCCTTGATGCCCTCACCCCCGTCGAACGCCTCGGGCGCGGAGAGCCAGACGAACTCGACGCCTTCCTCCTCGGCATTGGCCACCTCGCGCTGCGAGCCGGGCATATTGGCCCGGTCCCGCCGGTAGAGGCACTTCACCGATTTCGCGCCCTGCCGCACGGCGGTGCGCACGCAATCCATCGCGGTATCGCCGCCGCCGACCACGACGACATGCTTGCCCTCGGCATTCAGAAGGCCGGATTCGAAATCCGCCACTGCGTCGCCGAAGCCCTTGCGGTTGGAGGCGATCAGATAATCGAGCGCCTTCACGATCCCCGGCGTGCCCACGCCCGGCGCCTTGATCGCCCGCGCCTTGTAGACGCCGGTGGCGACCAGCAGCGCGTCATGGCGCTCGCGCAGTTCGGCGAGTGTCGCGTGGCGGCCGATATCGAAGCCGAGGTGGAAATGGATGCCGCTCGCCGCCAGCCGCTCGACCCGGCGGGTGACGATCTCCTTCTCCAGCTTGAAGCCGGGGATGCCGTAGACGAGCAGGCCGCCGGCGCGATCGTGCCGGTCATACACATGCACGTCATAGCCGTGGCCGCGCATATATTCCGCCGCCGTGAGGCCGGCCGGGCCGCTGCCGATGATGCCTACCGACTGGCCCGAGCGATCGCGCACCGGCACGATCGGCTCTACCCAGCCTTCCTGCCAGGCGGTGTCGGTGATGAACTTCTCGATGGAGCCGATGGTGACGGCGCCGTGGCCGGAAAACTCGACCACGCAATTGCCTTCGCACAGCCGGTCCTGCGGGCAGATGCGGCCGCAGATTTCCGGCATGGTGGAGGTGGCAGCGGAAAGCTCATAGGCCTCGCGCAGCCGGCCCTCGGCGGTGAGGCGCAGCCAGTCCGGGATGTGATTGTGGAGCGGGCAGTGCGTCTGGCAGTAGGGCACGCCGCATTGTGAGCAGCGCCCGGCCTGCTCCTCGGCCTTTTCCAGCAGATAGGCGCGGGTGATTTCCGCGAAATCGGCGGCCCGCTGCGCAGCCTCGCGCTTGGCCGGATAGGCCTGTTCCACCTTCGCGAACGTCAACATCCGATTTCCAGCCATCACGCACCCTCCGATAGGGACGCAAAAGCATAGAAAGGAGGATGAGTCACGAAATGAATCGCATTTGTGTCAGCTATGCTGACCTTTATCGATCCATTTGATCAGGCGGGGGGAACAGGCCGTCGTTATCCTGGGAATTTTAAGTCCGTATCGGTCCTATTTATTCATCAGCCATGCCAGCGCACCGATGCCGGCGAGGATGCGGTAGATCGCGAACGGCGCGAAGCCGTGCTTCGAGACGATGGAGATGAACATCTTCACCACCACGATCGCGACGATGAACGCCGTGATGAAGCCGATGGCGATTTCCGGCACGCCCACCGCGGTATGCGCGGCGAACAGCGTGTGGCGGTTGGCGACGGTCTCCAGCACCGTCGCGCCCACCATGGTGGGGACGGCGAGGAAAAAGCTGAACTCGGCCGCCGTGCGCCGCTCCACGCCGAGCGACAGCGCGCCCATGATGGTTGCGCCCGAGCGGCTGACGCCCGGGATCATGGCGAGGCACTGGAAGAAGCCGATGCCGATCGTCTTGCCCGCGGGCATCGCGGAAACGCCGACGATATGCTGGCGCTTGGCGAACTTCTCGATCAGCAGGATGGCGATGCCGCCGAGGATCAGCGTGTAGCAGACCAGCTCCGGCTTGCTCAGCAGCTTCTCGATCTGCTTGTGAAGCGCGAAGCCGATCACCGCCGCCGGCATGAAGGCGAGCAGGATGTTGCGCACGAAGCGCCACGCGCCTGCCGTGCCATGCATCATCCCCATCAGTACGGCCCAGAAGGTGCGCCAGTAGAGCACCACGATCGCCAGGATCGCGCCGAGCTGGATAACGATATCGAACACCTGCCACTGCTTGTCGTCATAGCCGAGCAGTGCGCCCGCCAGAATGAGGTGGCCGGTGGAGGAGACAGGCAGAAACTCGGTAAGCCCCTCGACGATGCCGAGGATGATGGGCTGCACGATCATCATGCGGGATACACTCCGCGGGAGGGCGAAAGGAAAAGAGCGGCGAATAGAGAGGAGGGGGCCGCAAAAAGAAAGAGGGCCGACCCTTCGGCCGGCCCTGCTAAAGGATCAGGACGCCTTGCGGATCGTACCGAACCGCCCGGCACGTCTGTAACGGACGAGCCATGCGGGCGCGACCGTGCCGAGCGAGGTGGGGGTGACGCCCATTTCCGCCAGCCCCTGCGATCCGGGGGCGGCGACATTGTCCTGCTTCAGCATCTGCCACTGATCGTGGGTGAGCGGCGCGCAGGGCAGGAAGCCGAACCGAGCGATCAGTGCGGAAAGGCCATCGGGCAGTTCCACGAAGCTGGGCTTCGCGCCGAGCATCGCGGCGGTGTGGCGGACGAGACCGCCCATCGTCATCACTTCCGGCCCGGCGAGATCGAAGCTCTTGCCGGCAAAGGCTTCGGAATCGAGCACGGCGTTGGCAATGGCCTTCGCGACATCCGCCACGAACACCGGCTGGAAGCGCGCACCCGCACCGATGACGGGCACGATCGAGCCGGACTGCATCATGCCGGCAAAGCGATTCACGAAATGATCCTCGGCGCCGAACACGATCGAGGGGCGCACGATGGTGGCAGCCGGGAAGGCGGCGCGGACGGCGGCCTCGCCTGCGGCCTTGGTGCGGCCATAGGTGGAAGGTGAATCGCCATCGGCGCCGATGGCGGAGACGTGGACGAGCGCCTTCGCGCCCGCTGCCGCCGCCGCTTCGGCCACGTTGCGCGCGCCATCGACATGGACGGCCTGCAGCTTGCCGGAGAGCAGGCCGACGAGATTCACCACCGCATCGCTGCCGGCCACGGCGCGCTTCACCGTATCGGGCTTGGTGATGTCTGCGGCGACGAACTGGGTCTGGCCGAGATTGCCCAGCGCCTTCACGAAGAAGGCACGCTTGGGATCGCGCTCGACGATGCGCACGCGCACGCCGCGCTGCAGCAGGGCCTGCGCGACATAGCGCCCCAGGAACCCGCCCCCACCGAACAGCGTCACCAGTTCCGTCATCGCCTGACCATCCTTGTGTCGATAAACCGTGTTGGTGGCTGCCTTGCCTCCGCCTGCGATGGAAGACAAGCGCCCCGCAAAAAATGCCGTTGACAACCATGAGTCCCCCCCGCTATCCGCCGCGGCCTACCCCGTGCCCAGATGGCGGAATTGGTAGACGCACCAGCTTCAGGTGCTGGCGATCGCAAGGTCGTGGAGGTTCGAGTCCTCTTCTGGGCACCACTCACCCCTCCGGATGCGTCCGGAGGTGTCCAGCAACGGTCTGGTTTTACAGCATTTTTTCGATGAGAATTGCCGATTGGCATCCGGGCTGATCCGCCCGGTACCATCGGAAACGCCATCATCTGATGGTATCTCTGCTGGTGCCGGTTCAGCCCCCTATCGGAGCTGTAAATATGGCACTGACCCACATCCAGATCGGCCACCTCAAGCCCGCCCAGCGGCCCTACAAGGTCACCGACAGCGCGTCGCTGTATCTCCTCGTCCAGCCGAACGGTTCGAAGCTCTGGCGGATGAACTACCGCTACATGGACAGGCAGCGCACGCTTTCCATCGGCATATGGCCCGACGTCTCGATCGCGAAAGCGCGTGATCGTCGCGACAGCGCGCGTGCACAACTTGCTGACGGCATCGATCCGGTCGAGGCGAACAGGGCGGCGCAGCGCCAGGCCCAGCTGGAATCGGTGAGCACCTTCCAGGCGGTCGCGGAGGAATGGATCGGGAAGAACGAGCGTGAGGGGCTGGCGCCCATCACGCTCTCGAAGATCCAGTGGCTGCTGTCATTGGCCTATCCGACCATCGGCAACCGCCCGATCGCGCAGATCACGCCCATCGAGACCCTGGCGGTTCTTCGCAAGGTCGAAGCGCGAGGTCGCTTCGAAAGCGCACGGCGGATGCGCAGCGTCCTCAGTCGCGTGTTCCGGTATGCGATTGCGACGGGGCGTGCGGACCGCGACGCGGCCGCCGATCTGCGCGGTGCGCTCACGATTCCGAAGGTGCGGCATCGGGCAGCGATCACCGACCCCAAGGAGGCCGGCAAGCTGTTGCACGCCATCGACGGATCGGGCGGGCGCGGCACGACGATCATCGCGCTTCGGATGCTGCCGCATCTCTTCGTCCGGCCGGGTGAATTGCGATCGGCGGAATGGACGGAGTTCGATCTGGATGCGGCAATCTGGTCTATCCCGGCCGAGAAGATGAAGATGCGCCGGCCGCATCGTGTTCCCTTGTCCCGGCAAGTGCTGGCCATGCTGGAGGAGTTGAAGCCGTTGTCCGGGTATCGGCAGCACCTTTTTCCGGCGCAGGGCAGGCCCAGGCAGCACATGTCCGAAATGACGCTCAATGTCGCCTTGCGGCGGATGGGCTATACGCCGGATTTGATAACGCCCCACGGTTTCCGCGCCATGGCCGCGACCCTGCTGAACGAGATGGGGCTGTGGAATCCGGACGCGATCGAGCGGCAGCTCGCCCATATGGACGGCAATCAGGTTCGTCAGGCCTATGCGCGTGGCCAATATTGGGATGAGCGGGTGCGGATGATGCAGCACTGGTCCGATTATCTGGACGAGCTGAAACGCACGAACTGATGTTCGTCGACCGCTGGCGCGGGGGCCAACCCTGTGCCGGCATCGATCGGGAAGGATCCAATCATGCCCTTGTCGCCGGACGACTATTTTATCTCAGTGAAGGACGTCCGGCGGCGTACGGGCTTCTCGGTGGCCACGATCTACCGAAAGATGAAGGAAGGCACTTTTCCACCGAGCCGCAAGCTCGGGGATAGAATGGTGCGGTGGCTCAACAGCGAGGTCCAGGCCTGGCTCGACGCCCGGATCGCGGCCGAGCCCGACAAGGAGCCGTGGGCTCCACCTCCGCCTCCGCCCAAGAAAATCGGTGAGCGCAAACTTCCTCCATTGGTCCCCAATGAAAAGGGCGCGGAGGCCGCGGCGAAGATAGCTGGCGTTGTCGGATTAGCCATAGCGGAGGGCGAGGTGCCCTCTGATCGCGACATCGCGCTCAGATTCCCGGATTGGCCCGAGATGATGCGCCAACGAACAGCTGCGGCCTATCTTGATCTGTCGGAATCGGCCTTCATCCGGGAAGTGTATCGCGGAACGCTGCCGAACCCGGTCGTGCTCGGGGGACGACAGTCGTGGAGCCGTGGGCAGATCGACGCGGCGGTCGCCAGACTTCTCGCGAAGAAGACCCGATAACCAATCTGTCGGCGTCCCGGCTTCGCCGGCCGCGCTCTGCTCCGCTTCGCTCCATCGAGCCACCGTGCCGGTGTCTCGCCGCCTGCCGGCGCGACGATCGCTGACGCGTGGCCGTCGCTTCGCGGCGGCATGCGGCCATCGCGCGTGTCCGCGCGATGCGTTTGTCGATCCGGCCGCGGGTGGGCCGGGGTGGGCGTCGCCGCCCTTTAGTCCCGCCGCGGCGGACCGCAAGCCGGCTGCGCCGGCTCCTCCACTCCGTTCCGGTCCTTCGGATGCAGCCCGCCTCGTGTCGGCGGGACTGCCGGTCCGCTCCTGCCGCCCACCCCGCCCCCTCCGGGGCCGGGTGCGGTGTGAGGAGAAGGAGCAAGGATCATGCGCAGGACGGAAACCGGCTCGGGTGCGTCGAGCCTCTATGATCAGGTCACAAGCCGCATCATCGCCGAACTGGAAGCGGGGCGGCTGCCGTGGGTGCAGCCCTGGGACGGGGCGGGAGCGTCGGCGGGATTGCCCCGCAACGCCGGCACGGGTCGCTGCTATTCGGGCATCAATGTGCTCATCCTGTGGTCGGCGGTCATCGGCGGCGGCTATGGCTCACAGGCGTGGCTCACTTACCGGCAGGCCGAGGCGCTGGGCGGCCATGTCCGCAAGGGCGAGCAGGGCACGACCATCTGCTATGCTGACCGCTTCACGCCCAGAGTCGAGATCGACCGCGCTCTGGAAATGGGCGAGGCGGCCCGCCAGATCGCTTTCCTGAAGCGCTTCACCGTCTTCCATGTCGATCAGTGCGAGGGATTGCCGGACGAGCTTCCCGGCATCGTCGCACCGCTCCCCGAGCGCACGATCGTGCCGCGGGCAGAAGCTCTCATCGAAGCATGTGGCGCCGACTTCCGCATTGGCGGCGACCGCGCCTTTTATGCGCCGGACGCCGACTTCGTGGCGGTTCCTTTCCCGCAGCTCTACCGCGTGCCGATCGATTTCTATCGCACCGCCTTCCATGAGCTCGGCCACTGGACCGGCCACGCTTCACGGCTCGGCCGGGATCTGTCCGGTCGGTTCGGCGATGCCTTCTATGCGCGCGAGGAACTGGTCGCCGAGATGACATCGGCCTTTGTCTGCGCTGAGCTGTCGATCCAGCCGAGCGTCCGGCACAGCGACTATATCGGCGCGTGGCTCCAGGTGCTGCGCGAGGATCATCGCGCCATCTTCCGGGCGGCGAGCGCGGCCAGCAAGGCCGCCGATTATCTGCTCGCCTTCCGGCAGGCGTGCGGGCGATGAGCGGCTGCGATACGCAAAAGCTGCTGGCGCGGCTCTGCGACGGCCTGGCCATGCTGCCCGAGGTGCAACGACAGGTCTACTTGCTGAGCGCGCGGGACGGGCTGCCGCTTGACGCGATCGGGCAGCGCCTCAGCCTCTCGCCGGAGGAGGTGCAATGCCAGCTCGCCCGTGCGCTCGTCGCACTTTCACGATCGCTCGACGGGCCGCCGTCCTGAACGAAAGCGGCCCATGCATCGCATCGCAAGCGTCGTCCGCTCTGGGCAGAGCCGCTGGCATATGATTAGGTGACCTATCATGCGAACCGATCTCGACCATCTGCCGCCTTCCAAGCAGCGCGAACTGGAACGCGTGGTGGAAATCCTGTTCGAGGAATTCGAGGCCGCGAACAGTGAAGCGAAGGGCAAGCGGGCGAAGGCGCGCATCCGCAAGATCGTCCTCTACGGAAGCTATGCGCGGGGCGGCTGGGTCGATGAGCCGCATACCGCCAAGGGCTATCAATCGGACTTCGATCTGCTGATCATCGTCAGCCAGAAGGAGCTCACCGACCGGGCCGCCTATTGGTACAAGGCGGACGAGCGGCTGATGCGCGAGCGCTCGATCACGAAGACGCTGAGGACGCCGGTCAACTTCATCGTCCACACCCTTCAGGAGGTGAATGACGGCCTTGCCCATGGCCGCTATTTCTTCATGGATATCGCCGAGCAGGGCATCGCGCTCTACGAGGACGACGACACCGAACTCCACCAGCCCAAGCCCAAGACGCCCGAGCAGGCTTATGCAATGGCGAAGGAGTATTTCGAGGAATGGTTGCCCAGTGCCTCGGAGTTTCTTGAAGGCTACGGCTTCTATATGCAGCGCCGGAGCTGGAAAAAGGCTGCTTTTCTTCTCCATCAAGCGACCGAGCATCTCTACCACTGCGTGCTTCTCGTCTGCACTTTCTACACGCCGCACAACCACAATATCGCCTTCCTGCGCACGCAGGCCGAGCGACTGGACCGGCGTTTCCACGGCATCTGGCCGATGGACAGCCGGCGTGAGCGCGCGATGTTCGAGAAGCTCAAGGAAGCCTATGTGAAGGCGCGCTACTCGAAGCATTACCGGATTACCGAGGAGGAACTGGCGTGGCTTGGTGCCCGCGTCGAAGAGCTCGGTAAGGTGGTCCACGAGATCTGTTCCGAGCGGATCGCCAGCCTCAAATCGCAGCTGCTCGACGCCGCCGAATAGCGGGTAGTTTCCCGTCCCATCCGCGCTGGATCTCGGGCCACTTCCGGCCGCGCTACGCGCGGCCAATCCTCATTCAGACCACCATATTGCCGTGACCGTCCCGGCTTGTGGCTGGGGCGGTTACGCATCCATTTCCGCGATTGATTGGACGTGCATCCGCCGCCCGATCGATCGCGTGATTGCCTGTTCCAGCTCCTCCCATCGCCCTCGACGATCGCGATCCTGGCTCATTCAACGTGCGGCCGGAAGATGGTGCGGCTGGCCGCGGGATGCGCGGTCGGACTGCGGCTCGAGAAGAAGGGGATGGGGGCTGGGATAGGGGGAGTGGGGTATGGCAAGATGAAACCTGTGCCTCCTTCGGGGCACGGAATGGCGCCTGCACGTCCTTTTGGAGGGAGGCATGACGCCGGCTTTTGCCGGGCCTGCCTCCATCGGTGAGACTCTCGCCTCGCGAACCTCGCGTTTCCGGGGTCCCGGCGGGAGGCAGGGTTGGAGGACCTTGAAGCCAGCCCGGCCACCGCCCTCATCACCGGCTTTGCCGGAGAGACGCGATGGCGAGCGACGATGACTTCATGCCGTGGCTGGGCATTGCCGGGCGCGATCGATCCTTCCTCGGCGGGGTGAAGCGCGCCACCCATCTGGCGGGCGGCAGAGCCCGCGCCGGTCGGTCGCGCTTTACCGGCGCGCGCATCGGTCGCGGCGCCGGCATGGGCCGAGTGCTCGGCACGCGCCCGATCGGTGGCCGCCACAGCCGTCGTGTTATCGTCAAGACGCGCTATGTGCTGCTCGCCGGCAAGGGGCTGGCGCGGGCGCAGGCGCATCTACGCTATTTGCAGCGCGACGGCACCACCCGCGAGGGCGAGCGCGGCACACTCTACGCCGCCGACCGCGATGTCGCCGACGGCAAGGAATTCCTCGAACGCGGCGCCGGTGACCGCCACCAGTTCCGCTTCATCGTCGCCGCCGAGGATGGCGCTGACTATGAGGATCTGAAACCGCTTGTCCGCCGCCTGATGGCGCAGGCGGAGAAGGACCTCGGCACCCGCCTCGACTGGGTAGCGGTCGACCATTTCAATACAGGCCACCCCCACAGCCATATCCTGCTGCGCGGCAAGGATGATCGGGGTGCCGATTTGGTCATCGCGCGGGAATATCTGAGCCATGGTTTGCGCGCCCGCGCGCAGGACATCGTCGCACTCGATCTCGGGCCACGCAGTGAGCGGGAGATCCAGCGCGCTCAGACCCGCGAGATCGGACAGGAGCGCTTCACCTCGATCGACCGCCGGCTGATCCAGGCGATCGACGCCGAGGGCCTTGTGTCCCCGACCCACCGCGACGGCATCGAGCAGGCGGCGCGCGCCGGGCGTCTCCAGACGCTCGGCAGGATGGGCCTCGCCACCGAGGAGACACGCGGGCGCTGGCGCCTCGACGGCGCATTGGAGCCGACGCTGCGCGCCATGGGCAGGCGCGGTGACATCATCGCCACGCTGCATGAGCGGATGAAGCAGGAGCGCAGCCTCATTCCGCCGGCCGACTATGCCATCTATGAGCCGGGCAGGGCGGGGCAGGTCCCGCTCGTCGGCCGCGTGATCGGCAGCGGGCTCGCCGACGAGCAGGACGACCGTCGCTACCTCCTCGTCGAGGGCACCGATGGCCGGGCCTGGCATGTTGATGTCGGGCTTGCCGATGATCTTCCCGGTCACCGGTCGATCGTGCGTCTCTCCGACGCGATGGGATCGGTGCGCCCGGTCGACCGCACCGTCGCCGAGATCGCTGCCGCGCATGACGGCCGCTACAGCGTCGATATCCATCTCCAACACGATGTCCGAGCCTCCGAGGATTTCGCCCAGACCCATGTCCGTCGGCTGGAAGCGATCCGGCGGGCCGGCGGTGGCGTCACCCGGGAACCCGACGGGCGCTGGATCATCGCGCCCGATCATCTCGAGCGGGTCGAGGCCTATGAGCGGGGTCTCGCCGAGCGCCGGCCGGTGCGGATCGAGCTGTTATCGATCCGGTCGCCGGAGCAGATGCTCCGCCATGACGGTGTCACCTGGCTCGATCGCGAGATCGCCTCCGACGACCCGACCCCGCTCGAACGGGGCTTCGGCGCCGATGTCCGCCAGGCGATCCGTCAGCGCCAGGTCTGGCTGGCCGAGCAGGATCTCGGCACCGGGCAGGGCGATGACTTCGTGCCGGCCCGCAACCTGCTCGCCCGGCTGCAGCGGCGCGAACTGACCACGACCGGCGCGCAGCTGAGCCGGGAGCTTGGGCTCGATTATGCCGAGGCCCGATCGGGCGAGCGGATCGAGGGCGTGTTCCGCCGGGCGGTGCAGGTGGGCGACACCAAATTCGCGCTGGTCGAACGCGCCCATGATTTTACGCTCGTGCCGTGGCGCCCGGTGCTGGAGAAGCAGATCGGCCAGACCATCGAGGGCGTCATGCGCGGCGAGGGCGCCATCAGCTGGCGCATCGGACGCGACCGGGGGCCGGAGATCGGTTGAGGCGTGAATGACAGCGGAAAGGCATGTCGGTGCGGCAGACAGACTCTGATGCCCGCCATCGCGGGATGGCATTCTCCGGCTGCGGACAGGTTGGGCCGCGCAACACCGGACATCGCCCATGCGGACGAGCAAGACCCGCCATCAATTCTATCTCCCCGAGGCGCTGACGGCGAAGCTTGAGACGCTGGCTGCAAAGCCGGGTGCCTCCAAGACATCGATCCTGTCCGACGCGTTGACCGCGTGGATCGAGCGCGGTGGCGCCCAGGAACTCGACGGGCGCTTCGGGCCACGGCTCGATCGGATGACCCGTGCAGCCGAGCGGATCGAGGAGAAGCTCGATGTGCTCAACGAGGGCTTCGGGCTGTTCGTGCTGCACCAGCTGACCCTCACCGCGCATCAGCCGGCGTTCGACCGCGAAACCTCCCAACTCGGGCGCGACCGCTATGAGCGCTTCGTCGATCAGGCCGGGCGCATGCTGGCGCGCAGGCGCAGCCTTGCTTCTGTCGACATCCAACCGAAGGAACCGAGATGAGCCAGAGCGTATCCATGCCCGCCTCGCCCGTTACCGCCGACGTGATCCGTCCGATCACGGTCAGGATCAAGGATGCTTGCCGGATAACGGGCATCGGGCGATCGAAGCTTTATCTGCTGATCGCATCGGGCGAGATCGCGACCATCAAGGTCGGCTCCATGACCTTGATCCCGATGGCCAGCATCGAGACTTTCCTCGCGGGGTGCCCGGCTGGTTAGCGCCTCCGCGTCGGGCATTACCGCAGCTTTCGAGGCGGACCCCATTCCTGTCGGTCTGCTTCGATGTAGGCTGATCATCCTATTACGATGTGGAACGGCGCACAGGGGGACTTTCCTGTCGGGCGGCTTTCAGCTCTGATGCTGGTGATAGCAGCGGTTCGAGCGACGCAAGGGAAAAGTTCCAGGCAAGTGGAAGGAGACCATCTCCAGCGCGGTCAGGGATGGGGGCGTGTGGTGCACGGAGTTCTGATCGCCGCTGGTGCTTTCGGCCGCAGGCTGTTGCTGACGCACAAGTCGCGATCGGGCGCAGCCCGTCGCCGGGTGCCTTGAAAGAAAGTGCGCCTGTCCGATTGCTGACTTGCATTACATCTGCGTGTGCGCGGTCATCACTTCCGACAATTTGAGCAGAGCGCGATTGCGCGGCGACGCACATGTATCCGCGGCTATCTGCGGCGCTTCAACGGCCTTGAGCATCTACTGCAAGCCGCTAAACTGTAGAATATGGGGCAAGATACCGGTAATTTCGGCTTTCTGGACGCGCATAGTCCGCAATTGGCCCGGCTGGGTCGGCTTGCAGAGCGGTTTTTCGGGGACGATCCCCCCACAGCGCTCATTAACCTGCGACGGTTTGCCGAGACGACGGCCAAAGAGGCCGCGGCGCGGCATGGCCTATGGACGGATAGCCGGACGACGTTCGACGATATCCTGCGGACGCTGAAGACGCGCTCGGTGCTCCAACGAGAGGTGGCCGATCTCTTTTATCATCTGAAGCGCCTCGGTAATGTGGCAGCGCATGAAAATCATGGCTCGGCGAGTGATGCGCTCATTGCGCTCAAGATGGCGCGCAATATCGGGGTCTGGTTCCACCAGACCTATGGAAATGCACCGACCTATCGCGCCGGCCCGTTCGTGCCTCCGGCGCCGCCGGAAGACGCCAGCGCGGCGCTCAAGGCGGAAATCGCCAAGCTCCGCCGCGAAGTCGCAACGAGTTCGGATGCCCATGCGAAAGCCCAGCTCGCAGCCCAGGAAGCCGAAACGGCGCGGCTAGCGCTGGAGGGAAGGGCCGAGGCCGAAGCACAACAGCGGGCGTTCTGGGAGAAATATGCAGCAGAAACGGACGCTGCGCTCCGCATTGCTGAACGCCAGTTGGCTGAGACGCAGGCGAAGGCCCAGGCTACCCCCGCTGAGCAGCTGGAGCTTCTGGTCCAGTCGGCAGCCCGCGCCGCGGACGCCATGGAGCTGGATGAGGACACGACCCGCGTACTCATCGACGAGCAACTCCGTGCGGTCGGCTGGAAGGCCGACACGGCGACCTTGAAGCACGCGGCAGGCGTGCGGCCGGCTTATGGCGAGGCGATCGCGATTGCCGAATGGCCGACGGCAACGGGGCCGGTGGACTACGCGCTGTTCATCGATGGCAGATGTGTCGGCGTGATCGAGGCGAAGAAGGAAAGCCGTGACGTCCCGAGCGTGCTGGCACAGGCCAAGCGGTACGCGAGCGGCATCAGCCTCACCGTCGACCAATTGCCGGCAGGTGGACCATGGGAGGACGGCGATACGCGCTTTCGTGTGCCCTTTCTGTTCGCCACCAACGGCCGTCCTTATGTGAAGCAGCTGGAGACCAAGTCCGGCACTTGGTTCTGGGATGCACGCACCGGCGCGGTCCCCCGGGCCTTGGGCGAATGGTTCAGTCCGCGTGACCTCAAGGAACGGCTGGAGCAGAAGATCGACGCTGACACCGCGGCGGTCGCCGAGCGGGAGCTCGGAGTGGCGGGCTTGCGCCCCTATCAGCAGGAGGCCATTCACGCCGTCGAAGAGGCCGTGGCGCGCGGGCAAAGCCATATCCTGCTCGCCATGGCGACCGGGACGGGCAAGACGCGTCTCGCGATCGCGTTGATGTATGAGCTGCTCCGGACACAGCGCTTCCGCCGTATCCTTTTTCTGGTCGATCGGTCAGCGCTGGGCCGGCAGACGCTCGACGCGATGAGCACCACCGAGACAACCGGGTTCCTCAAATTTGATGAGGTCTTCCCGACCGCCGATATGGATCGGAAATTTCCTGAGGCGTCCCAACGCGTGCATGTCGCGACCGTGCAGGCGATGATCCGCCGCGTTTTCGACGATCCCGACGCGGAGCGGCCTACCCCTGGTACCTATGACCTCGTGATCGTCGACGAAGCACATCGCGGCTATACGCTCGATGCCGATCTGCGCGAGGAGGATCTCGGCTTCCGAAACCTCGAGGACTATCTCTCCGCCTATCGCCGCGTGCTCGACTATTTCGACGCGACCAAGGTGGCGCTGACGGCGACGCCCGCGTTGCATACGCGCGAGATTTTCGGCGCTGCCGTCTTCCATTATGGCTACCGGCAGGCCGTGATCGACGGGTATCTTATCGACCATCGCCCGCCGCGTCGGATCACTACGGCGCTGAGCCAAGCCGGGATCCATTTCGACAAGGGCGACGAGGTGAACATCGTCGATGCCCGGACCGGACAGATCGACCTGTTTAGCCTTGAAGATCAGGTGGTTTTTGAGGTCGCCCAGTTCAACAAGAAGGTGCACACTCGCGCCTTCAACCGCGCTGTCGCCGAAGCGATTGCGATCGAATGTCCACCGGACGAGCCCGGCAAGACGCTCCTCTTCGCCGCCCGCGACGATCATGCGGACATTCTCGTTGACGAGCTGCGGGCCGCGCTCGTTGCCGAATATGGGCCGCAGCCCCATGACATCGTCGAGAAGATCACCGGCTCCGTTGACAAGCCGCTGGATCGCATCAAGGCGTTCAAGAACGATCCGCGCCCGAAATATGTGGTGACGGTCGACCTGCTGACCACGGGCATCGATGTGCCTTCGATCACCAACCTGGTGTTCGTCCGGCGGGTCAACAGCCGTATCCTCTATGATCAGATGATCGGCCGTGCCACGCGGCGGTGCGATGAGATTGGCAAGGAATATTTCCGCATCTTCGACGCGGTCGACATCTACGCCAACCTCCAGGACATGACCGACATGCGTCCGGTGGTGGTGGATCCGGCGTTGAGCTTCGCCACGCTGGTCGGCGACCTCGAACGCGCTACCACAGACACCGATCGCGCCTTTGTCCGCGATCAGATCGTCGTGAAGCTGCGCCAGCGCGTCCGTCACATTCCGGACGAACAGCGCGAGGCATTGGAGGCAATCGTCGGCCCTCTCGGCGATCTAGCCGATCGTCTGAAGGGTGCGCCGCCCGCCGAAACGACGGCGCTGTTCCGTCAGCTTCCATCGCTGACGAAGCTGCTCGATGCGGCTAGCCCCGCCCGTCGCGACGACGGAATCTATATCTCGGAGCATGACGATAGCCTCGTCTCGATCGAGGATGACTTCGGCGAGAAGGCCAGCCCCGGCGACTATATCGAGAGCTTCGAAGCCTTCGTCCGCGCCAACATGAACGCGATGCCGGCGATGATCGCCGCCACCCAGCGTCCGCGTGAGCTCACCCGCAAGGAGCTCAAGGAGTTGGCGATCCTACTCGACAGCAAGGGCTTTTCCGACGCCAGCCTCCGTCGCGCCTATGGCAGCGTGCGTAACGCCGATATCGCCGCGCACATCATCGGCTTCGTCCGCCAGGCCGCGCTGGGCGATCCGCTTGTCCCCTATGAGACGCGCGTGGAAAATGGCGTGCAGCGCATCCTCGCCAGCCGCGCCTGGACACCCAAACAGAAACAATGGCTCACCCGCATCGGCCGCGCGCTGAAGGCACAGCCGGTCGGCGATCCCGAAATCCTCTCCGACCCGCTCTTCCAGCAATGGGGCGGCTATGAAGTGATCGACCGGGAGTTTGATTCCGGGCTAGGGGGCGTGCTCAAGGATCTGAACGCCGCCATCTGGGGCGACGACAAAGCCGCGTGACGAAAGACCGACCGATGAATCCCTCCGCCGATCTGGTGAACAAGCTGTGGCGCCTGTGCGCGCTGCTCCGCAAGGATGGCGTGACCTATCAGCAATATGTCACCGAGCTCACCTATCTGCTGTTCCTCAAGATGGCGTCGGAGCAGAAGGACGAGAGCCGCATCCCCCAGGCCTATCGCTGGGGGGCGCTCACCGGCGCGAACGAGACCGAGGTGCTCCAGCGCTACAAACAGGCGCTGGTGGATCTCGGCGACGCGACCAAGATCGCGGACCGCTCGATCGTCGCCATCTTCCAGAACGCCGCGACCATCATCCGCACGCCGGCGAACCTGCGCCAACTGATCGACGCGATCGACGGCCTCCACTGGTTCAGCGAGGAGCGTGACGCCTTCGGGGACGCCTATGAAGGCCTGCTCCAGAAAATGGCCGAGGAGACCAAGCGCGGCGCCGGCCAATATTTCACGCCGCGTGCGCTGATCGGGGTGATGGTGCGCCTCACCCAGCCGCAGCCGGGCGAGGTGATCCAGGATCCGGCGGCGGGCACCGGCGGCTTCCTGATCGCGGCCAACAGCTTCATGAAGGCCGCGACCGACGATTATTTCGAGCTCGGCCCCAAGCAGCAGGCCTTCCAGCTCCGCGAGGCGCTACGCGGCTTCGAGAATGTGCCCGACACCTATCGCCTGCTGCTGATGAACCTCCATCTGCACGCGATCGACCCGGACAATCTGACGCTCGCCGACACGCTGAGCCCGGCGGGACAGGGCCAGGCCTACAAGAATGCGGATCTGATCCTCAGCAATCCGCCTTTCGGCCCCGCCGGCGGCCCGCCAACGCGCGACGATCTCACCATCACCGACCGAGTCTCCTCCTATCAGCTGCCCTTTGTGGAGCATATCATCCGCGCGCTGCGGCTCGGCGGGCGGGCGGCGGTAATCGTGCCGGACAATGTCCTGTTTGACGACGGGCGCGGCAAGCTGCTCCGCCAGCGGCTCATGAGCTGGTGCAACCTGCACACAATCCTCCGCCTGCCGACCGGCATCTTCTACGCGCAGGGGGTCAAGACCAACATCCTCTTCTTCACCCGCGCCGACGAGGAGGCGCCGATCAAGGACGCGACCGAAGCAGTCTGGATCTACGACGCGCGCTCCGGTGCGCCCTCTTATGGTAAGACCAACCCGTTCAAGGCGGCCGACCTTGCCGACTTCGTGGCGGCTTATGGCGAGGACGCGTTGGGTGCGGGTGCACGCGTCGACGATGGCGAGACGGGCCGCTTCCGCCGTTTCACCCGCGACGAGATCACCGCGCGCGGCGACAATCTCGACATCAGCTGGCTCAAGGACACCAGCGCCGACGCCGAAGACGGCCTCGACACGCCCGAAGATATTGCCGCCGCGATCGAGGGCCATCTGAAGACGGCACTTGAGGAAATCGCCGCGCTGGTGGCCGAGCTGGAGAGCGACGCGGCCGAGCCGGAGATGGCGGAGGCGGCGGAGTGATGGCGCCTAAGGGGTGGGTTGAGACGACTATCGGCGAAATCGTCCAGCCAATCGAAATTGTGGACCCGACAGCTCAGCCAAAAACGCGATTTCGTTACATTGATATAGGATCTATAGACAACAACCGTCAGAAGATTGGCCAGCCGAAGGAGATAATCGGCGCAGAAGCTCCTTCGCGTGCTCGCCGTCGCGTTCGGACAGGGGACGTTCTTTTTTCTACGGTGCGACCGTATCTGAAAAATATTGCAGAAGTCCCAGTCGAATTAAATGGTGAAGTTACGTCGACTGGAATCTGCGTTCTTCGGCCAGAAGATGGCATCGCATCTGGTTATCTTTTTAGACGCGTTGTCTCGACAGACTTCATTGAAGCAATGACGCATGCCTCGGACGGCACGCTCTATCCCGCAATCGCTGATCGCGACGTGTTCGGCGCCAGCATCCTTTTACCCCCGGCAGCCGAACAGCGCCGCATCGTCGCGAAGCTGGACGCGCTGACCGCCCGCCTCGCCCGCGCGCGGGCGGAGCTGGATCGGGTGGAGCGTCTCGTCGCTCGTCAACGAATGGCGATCCTCGGAGCGACGTTCGGCGAATTTTGTGATCGGCCCCGTGTTCGTCTGGCTCAGTTGGGTTCCGTTGGAACGGGATCGACCCCTAAACGAGGCGATTATCGTTACTATGGTAACGGCACTATTCCGTGGGTAACGAGTGGTGCCGTTAACCTTGGCACTGTCTTGAAGCCGACCGAATACATAACGGAAGCCGCTTTGAAAGAGACGAGCTGCAAGGTGTTTCCTGCTGGATCGATCCTTGTTGCGTTGTATGGCGAAGGGAAGACTAGGGGCATGGTCGCCACGCTCGGACTGGCAGCAGCGACCAACCAGGCGTTGGCGGTGCTCCATTCATTTAACATGGACCGGGTGCATCCTGAATGGGTCAGGATGTTTCTGCTCGGGCGCTATGAACAGACGCGAAGTGCAGCTTCAGGTGGCGTCCAACCTAACCTGAACCTCGGAATAATTAAGTCGATTGAAGTGCCATTGCCCCATGTTTCTGAGCAAATCACGGCCGTTAATCGAGTCCACTCCGCCTTCGCCCGCGCTGACCGCCTCGAAGCCGAGGCCACCCGCGCCCGTGCGCTGCTCGACCGGCTGGAGGCGGCCATCCTCGCCCGGGCGTTCCGGGGCGAGCTGGTGCCGCAGGATCCGGCGGACGAGCCGGCGAGCGTGCTCCTCGATCGCATCCGCGCCGAGCGCGCCGCCGCCCCCAAGCCCAAGCGCGGCCGTCGCGCGGCGGCGGTCTGAGGAGCGGATCACGCATGGCCATTCCTGATTATCAGGCGCTGATGCTGCCCGTACTGCGTTTGGCGGCCCAAGGCGAAACGCGTGTGCCGAAAGCGGCCGATGCCCTCGCCGACCAGCTCGGCCTCTCCGACGCCGAGCGGGAAGAGTTGCTGCCGAGCGGTCGCCAGCGCGTGCTGCACAATCGTATCCACTGGGCTAAATTTTACATGAGCAAGGCGGGCCTGATCGACAGCCCTGCACGCGGCCGCTTCATCGCCAGCGAAGCCGGGCGCGCCCTGCTCAAAACACAGCCCGCTGCAATCAGTGTGGAGACGTTGAAGCAGATCCCGGCGTTCGTCGACTTCTACACGGCCAGCACCGCCGCTACCCCGTCGGAAGCACCCGCCGTCAGCGCCGCCGCGCAGGAAATCGCAACGCCCGAAGAGCAGATCGATGCCGCCCATGCTGTGCTACACGCCGCGCTTCGCGCGGACCTGCTTCAGCGCATCCTTTCGCAAAGCCCGGCCTTCTTCGAAGGCGCGATCGTCGATCTGCTGGTGGCCATGGGCTATGGCGGCAGTCACGAGACCGCCGCGTTGAGTCTGGGCAAGAGCGGCGATGGCGGCGTGGACGGCGTGATTGACGAGGATCGCCTCGGGCTCGATCGCATCTATGTGCAGGCCAAGCGCTACGCCCCCCACGTCAGCGTCGGCCGGCCCGAGGTGCAAGGCTTTGTCGGCAGCCTGGTCGGGCTCGGCGCGACCAAGGGCGTGTTCGTCACCACCTCCGGCTTCAGCACGCCGGCGATCGACTTCGTCCGCCACCTGCCTCAGCGTGTGATCCTGATCGACGGCACCCGCCTGGCCGAGCTGATGATCGAACATGGCGTCGGCGTGCGGATCAGCCGCACCGTCGAGGTCAAGCGCATCGACGAAGACTTTTTCTCCGAGGCGTAGCGCGAGTTTGTTCTCAGGCACTCTGTTAGGCCCCGCCTGAGACCGGGATGGCCTAAATTCACCCGGCTCAGGCGCTCAAGACTGCAGGATGTATACCGCCCGATGGAGAAGCTGCCCGTCGGGATTCGGGAGTGACGCTGGAACAGCGGAGCGGCTTGAACTGGTCGGCAACAGCCTAGCAGTTCCGACCCCCGAAACCGGCTGGTCGGCTACCAGGCCGATCTCACTTTGGCGGGGGCCGCGATCGGCTCGGGGTGGTGGAGAACGGTCGGACAGGTTTGCAGGCACGTTCGCGATAGTTGCCGGCGCGAAAGCTAATCGGAATTTGCAGGTCGCGCTCCGTTGACGTGCCAGGCCTGGCGATTAGCTCCACTGCTTTCTTGGACGTCGCGGTTCGGGGGCGTGGATGATGGCCGATGGTGGGTACACTGCGATGTAGCCCTGATGCTGATGATCTCGATGCGGTGCTGGCGGCCATTCCGGTCGAAGGCGGCTCTGTGGTTTCGACCCCCTTCGCGATCGAGCGCATCGGTCGGCTTGCCTTCTTCGAAGACACCGATGCCAATCGGGTCGCCGCCATGCAGTACGACCCCGATTACCCGCTTTGATCAGCTGGCCGGCGGTATGGGACACACGCCAAAACAATCTACGGCCCGGCGAGGCGCTCGATGATCGGACATTCCGGACGGACGTCACCATGGCAGGCGTCGGCCAGCGCCATCAGCGTCGCGCGCATCGCTTCAAGCGCGGCGGCCTTGCGGTCGAGCTCCTCGGCACGCGCCAAAGCCAGTGCCTTGACGTCGCTGCTCGATCGCCCGCGATCCTGCCACAGGCCAAGCAGCGAGCGGATGTCCTCGATCGGAAAGCCCAGATCCCGCGCGTTGGCGATGAAACGAAGGCGATGCACGTCCGCATCCGCATAATCGCGATAGCCGCTGCCGCGCCGGGACGGCTTCGGGATAAGGCCGATCTTCTCATAGTGTCGGATCATCCGCTGCGACACGCTGCTCGCCTGCGCAGCCTGCCCGATGTTCATGACCGCCTCCCGTCGAGCCGCACCGTGTTCAGCCGCAATGCGTTGGTGACGACCGTGAAGGAGGACAGGGCCATGGCCGCGCCCGCGAACATCGGCGAGAGCAGGATGCCGGCCACCGGGTAGAGAATCCCTGCCGCTACGGGTACGCCAATGCCATTGAACAGGAAGGAGAAGAACAGGTTCTGCCGGATGTTGGCCATGGTGGCGCGGGCGAGCCTGCGCGCCCGGACCATGGCCGCCAGGTCGCCGCTGGTGAGAGTCAGCCCGGCGCTCTCGATGGCGACATCCGTGCCGGTTCCCATCGCGATGCCCACATCGGCGGCGGCAAGCGCCGGGGCGTCGTTGATCCCGTCGCCCACCATCGCGACATGTGCACCCTTCGTTTTCAGTTCGGCCACGATCCGCGCCTTGTCGTCGGGCTTGAGATCGGCATGGACCTCATCAATGCCGCCGATCGCGTTTGCCACTGCCTCGGCCGTACCGCGACTGTCGCCGGTCAGCATGACGATGCGCAGCCCTTCGGCATGGAGCGCGGTGAGCGCCTCGCGCGTCGAGGCCTTGATCGGATCGGCCACCGCGATCAGGCCGGCCGGACGTCCGTCGACTGCGACGAACATCACGCCGGCCGCCTCGGCACGATGGCGTTCGGCGGCAGACTCGAGCGATTGGGTGTCGGCGCCGACCCGCTTCATCTGCGCGGCATTGCCGATGACAACGGCCCGCCCATCGACGGTCCCGCTGATCCCCATGCCTGTGTGGGACTCGAAGTCGAGGATCTCGGCGAGGGCCAGCCTCCGTTCGCGTGCAGCCGCGACGATCGCTACCGCCAGCGGATGCTCGGACCGCGCCTCGAGCGCGGCCGCCAGCGCAAGCACCTCGTCTTCGGTAAAGCCCGGCGTCGGCTCGACCGCCACCAATTTCGGTTTGCCCTCGGTCAACGTGCCGGTCTTGTCGATCACCAGAG
>Ga0105248_10001698_pt1 | contig 24514 bp, 21 predicted proteins | sample KBSS34metaG_FD_81524 | JGI IMG/M metagenome (GOLD analysis project Ga0105248, IMG submission 81524) | Switchgrass rhizosphere microbial communities from Kellogg Biological Station, Michigan, USA - KBS S3-4 metaG | ecosystem: Host-associated > Plants > Roots > Rhizosphere > Soil | place... | reverse complement strand
CAGGATCTGCGCTGGGTCGCGGGCGACGAGGTGTACGGCGCCGACCCTGAACTGCGTGACTGGCTGGAGGAACACCGGGTCGGCTATGTACTGGGCATCGCGCGCGACACGACGGTGGCCACGATCTTCGTGTTCCCAGGAGCGGATCACGAGCCAGCCTGCCTCGGTCAGCCGGTGGTTTGTGTCAACATCACGCTCGCGATTTTTTGCGATTTTATTCGGCCAGTACCAGCCGTTCGAAGCTGGGCGTGGATTGCCGTGCTGCGGACAGCCATGCCAGAAACAGCCGTCAATGAAGACAGCCATCGAGCGACAGATCGGCGAGAACTTGTTCTTTGACCCCCATCTGCGCAAGGCCGGGGACATTTTCCATCAAAAAAGCGGCCCAAGGGCCTGCCGGAGCCGAACCATACTCGACCAGTCCGACAGATCCTGGCATGACGATGCGCGCGAAAGCGGCCCGATTGGGCATGCCGGAGTGGGATCTGGTCCTGATCTTGTCTGTGCCGTGAGGCGCTGTGGTGGGAGTCGGGCGGGGAGCCATCGACCAGGTTGCCAAGGGCTGGTCCGGCGGCACCGCTCTGATCGACGGCTTCGGTGACTGCCCCCACTTCGCCGCAGGCCAGCAGAGCCGGGTGAGATCCATTCGGCGCCTCGCCCGCTGGGCGCTCCGGTGCTACTATCCCGTTGAACACAATCCGCCTGTCGTGGTTACGCTCGTCGAGGTCGTGGGAAAACGCAGGTCAGCACAGCGTTGAGGCGCTTAGACCTGAAAAGCGGAAGGTCGGCGGTTCGACCCCGCCCCTGCCCACCATCTCTGACCAGGGGTTTTGTCTCTCCGTCGCCTACCCTGGAGATCGTTATGTAGCAACGGGTGTAGCAACGCGAGACGGTGGACGTCTACCGCGCAACCCCGCTGACCTGCATAAATGCTCGAATCTGACTGTCCGCCGCGATATTTCGGGTCGTTGCTACAGCGGTCGCTACAGTGCGCGCCCAATGGGACGGTCGCGGAGCCGGGGCACGCATCTGACCTGGGCCGACGAGCAGCATCGCGGCAGGCGACCGCCCGCTGCAGCGGCGGACGGTCCATGCGCGCTCTCCCCGTGGCGGCTGGTCACGATGGGCGGCATGGTCGAGGAGCATTTTGACAGTTGCGGGTCCGGCCGTCCTTGCCGGTAACGGTCAGTCAGCTGTTCGGCGTCTCGTTCACCGCGCTGGGTGCCAGTGGGCGGGGCGGGTGAACGCTGTCGGCAGGCGGGTGCCCATGTCCCCCTTCGAAGCGTTCACCTGAACCTCGGTGAGGAAGAGGCTCCCGCGCAGGTCGGCCCCACGCAGGTCGGCGTCACGCAGGTCGGTGCCGAGCAGGTCGGCTCCGCGCAGGTCGGCTCCGCGCAGGTCGGCCCTGATGAGATACGTCCCGCGCAGGCTGGCCCCTCGTAGGTCCGCACCGCGCAGATCGGCACCGATCAGGTCGGCGTGCTGGCGGTTGACGGCACGCCCGGGTACCCCGGCCCGAACGAGCTCGCTGGCGCGCGCCAGCAGGGGGCCGGCTTGGGCCCGCACGGCCGCGACGTTGAGCCTGAGCAGATCCTGCGCATTACCCGCGGTGAGCCGCTGGACCTCGGCGAGCAGGGCATGCAGGTCGCGCCACACCGGTCGGGCGGCCGGCCATCCAAGTGCCTCGGTGAGATGGCGCAGCACCTCGTGCAGCTGGCGCATGACCGCGAAGACCTGGAACATGCGCGGCGCGGTTTCCGGAGCGTCCCGCCAGTCCCGGCCGCCGAAGGTCACCTGGGAGACCTGTTGGCCAGCGCCGAAGCACTCGAAGACCGTGCAGCCGCGATATCCGCGGTCGCGTAGCTGTGAGTGGGTGGCGCAACGGAAGTCGTCCCGCAGATGGGCGCATGGTTGGCCGGCGGGCTTGTCGACTGGGAAATCGACGGACTTCGTGAAGGGCAACGCCACACAGCACAGACCGAAACACCGGCTGCAGTCGGACGTCAGACGCGAGCTGACGTCGATCACTGGCGGGGCTTTCTGGTCCCGGGGCACGGAACACAACCTCCTGCCACAGGCCGGCGGCCGGCGCGGTCGACCGTGATACTGCGGACTGTGGCAGCATACCGACGGCGCGCCGCCACCTTCGCCGCGACAGGAGGGAAAGCTGGAGCTCCACGAGTATGCCCGTCTGGACGCGGTCGGGCTGAGTGCCCTGATGCGCGCCGGCGAGCTGCGGCCGGCGGAGGTGGAGGAGCTGGCCCGGCGCGCGATCGACCAGGTCAACCCGGACCTCAACGCGCTCACCGGCCCTCTGTTCGACGAGCCGTTGGCGAGCGATCCAGGGGGTCCGCTGGCCGGAGTGCCCTTTCTGATCAAGGATAGTGGGCCGTTCGCCCGCGGTACCGGGTTCACTCTGGGCAGCCGTGGCATCCGTGGCGCTGTCGCCGCCGACGACCACGATCTGATGGTCCGCTTCCGGGCCGCCGGGCTGGTCACACTCGGCCAGACCACCGTTCCGGAGCTGTGCCTGAACCTCGCCACCGAATCGGTGCGTTACGGGCCGACCCGCAACCCGTGGAACCTGGACCGTGGCGTCGGTGGGTCCAGCGGAGGTGCCGCGGCGCTGGTCGCGGCCGGGGCGGTGCCCCTCGCGCACGCCAACGACGGCGGTGGGTCGATCCGGGTGCCGGCGTCATGCTGCGGGCTTCTCGGCCTCAAACCCAGCCGAGGCCGTACCCCGTGCGGCCCGTTGGTCGGTGAGGCGGGATTCGGGCAGGTCGCCGAGTTCGGACTCTGCCGGTCGGTGCGTGACCTGGCCTCCCTGCTCGACGCGGTGAGCGCGCCGCCGGTCGGTGACAAGTACCCGACCGCGCCGCGGGCCAGGCCCTACGCCGACGAACTGCGTGCGGACCCCGGCCGTCTGCGGGTCGCGCTGATGACCGCGCCATGGTCGGGCACGCCGGTGGACGCCCAGGTGGTCGACATCGCGACCGCGACGGGTCGGCTGCTCGAGTGGATCGGGCATATCGTCATCGAAGCTGCCCCGGCGCTTGACGCCGAGGACATCATCGAGGCGTCCGCCCTCGTTGTGGTCTCCACTGGCGCGACAGTGCTACGGGTGCCCCACCCGCCTCCCGCCTCGCGGTTGGAAGCCGTCTCGCGTCAGATTCTGGTCGAAGCGCGGAACAGCACCGCCCTGGACATACTGGCGGGGATGGATGCCCAGCACCGGGTGACCCGGCCAATCGGTCGGTTCTTCCTGGACCACGACCTGCTGGTGACACCGACACTGGCCCGACCACCCGAACCGCACGGCACCCTCGACTATGACGATCCCGACCACACCGTGCGGTCCTGGCTGAGCCGCATCTACGAGTATGGGCCGTTCACTGCCGCGTTCAACATCTCAGGCAATCCCGCGGTCAGCGTCCCCCTGGGGCTGAGCCGGGACGGCCTGCCCATCGGAATCCAACTGGTCGCCGCACATGGACGCGAGGACCTCCTGATTCGCGTTGCAGCACAGCTGGAGCAGGCAGTCCCCTGGCAGGACCACCAGCCCGGCATCTTCGTCGACTAGCCTCGATCTTTCGCGGGGTGGGGTCCGTTGATCGCGGGTCCTCTTCGCGGCCTTGTTGATGTCGAGTTGTGAGGTTCGGTTGGGGTGGGCCATGGCTGACGGCCCCGTTGTCGCGTGGGGTGGGCGCCCATGGCTGCGCAAGTTTGCTGGGGAGCTGCTCGTGGACTGAGCCGAGGGCCGTCGCGAAGGCGAACTAGCCGGCGCTGTCCGCCCAGCTCACGGCCCTGCCCTGGAGGAAGTCCCCACCCGGTCCGTTCCCGCGGCCGTGGCCACGGCTGTGTCGAGACCCGGGTGGTGAAGCCACCGAGGTACGCACCGGCATCGAATGTGGGCGATCACCATCCTGCGCCCGCACCGGCACCGCCAACATTGCCCAGGCATTACGGGGTCTTCGAAGTTAACCGGGGTGGGGCACGGTGGCCTGGACCAGGCTGGTGACCGTGCGTGGTGTTGGCTCGTCGTGGCTTTGTATGCCCCGCGTGGGACGTTGGCATGTCGTGACATGAAGGAGCCCGCAACCCGGGCGATCTTGGTTGTTCTGACGCAATCCAGACGCCACGGGGTTACGGGCTTGGACGATGATATTAGTGCGGCGACGTTGCTGTTGGAGCTGGACGGTCTGGTGGTGCGGCGCGTCGAGCGGCAGGCCGACGGATCACGGCTGGTATGGCTGGCGACCGCGGACGAGACGGCGCGGGCGTGTCCGGGCTGCGGGGTGTTCGCGCAGCGGGTCAAGGGCATCGTGACCACCCGGCCGCGCGACCTGCCCTGTGGCTCCACCCCTATGCGACTGGTGTGGGCCAAGCGCCGCTGGTACTGCCAGGAACCTCTGTGCCCAAGGCGGTCGTTCACCGAGTCGCTACCGGCGGTGCCGACCCGGGCGCGCCTGACGGCCCGGCTGCGCGCGCAGGCCGGGCGGCTGGTGGCCGACGGGACCTGCGCGACGGTCGTGGCCAGTGCGCGGCAGCTGGAGCTGTCGTGGCCGACGGTCATGGACGCGGTGCGCGACGTCGCCACGCCATTGACCGACGCCGCCGCAGCGCCGGTGGACGTGCTCGGGATCGACGAGACACGCCGCGGCCGGCCGCGCTGGCAGCGCACGGACCCCGCCGCCCAGGACGCGTCGGCGTGCCGCGAGCCGGCGAAGGCGCGGGTCCTGGCCGACCGGTGGCACGTCGGCTTCACCGACCTGGCCGGCGGGCAGGGCATGCTCGGCCAGGTCGAGGGCCGGACCGCCGACGACGCCGCGTACTGGCTGGCCAGCCAGACCCCGGCCTGGCGTGACCGGATCCGCTACGTGGTGATCGACATGTGCACCGTCTTCGTCGCGGCCGTCCGCCGCTACCTGCCTCTCGCCACCCTCATCGTCGATCATTTCCACATCGTGCAGCTGGCGAACAGCGTCGTCGCCGAGGTCCGCCGCCGCGTCACCACCGTGCTGCGCGGCCGGCGCGGACGCGACAGCGATCCCGAATGGAAGATCCGTAACCTCCTGGGCCGTAACCGGGAAAACCTCACCGACCGCCAGCTCGCGAAGCTGTGGAACACCCTCATCGACCTCGACGAACCCGGGCAGACCATCCTGGCCGCCTGGATCGCGAAGGAAGAACTACGCGCCGTGCTCGCGCTCGCCGGCACCCATCCCGACCGCACCGTGATCGCCCACCGGTTGACCAGGTTCTACCTCTGGTGCGCCGACGCCGGGATCCCCGAACTCGAACGCCTCGCCTCCACCATCTCCACCTGGTGGCCGTGCATCGAGGCCTTCCTGCACACCGGGCTCACCAACGCCGGCAGCGAGGGCCACAACAGGGTCGTCAAACTCGACGCCCGCAACGCCTTCGGATACCGCAACCCGACCAACCAGCGGCTACGGACACGCTGCGCAACCACCCGCCGAGCCCGCGGATGCCTCAACCCCGCTTAACTTCGAAGACCCGGGATGGGACGGGTGCTCCGGCTGCCTGCTCGTTCGGGAAATGGCCGCGGGCATTGACGTAGACCGGTTCGAGTGGCCGGGCGCGCCAGGCCTCCATCCCCTCGCCGATACTGTCAGTGACCGTGGAAATGGTCTGCCGGGACACCTCGGTGCCGTAGACCTCGGCCAGGTGGGCCTGGACCACCCCGGTCGTCAGCCCCCTGGCGACCAGCGAGACCACGAGGTCCTCGACCCCGTCGAGGCGGCGCTGCCGCTTGGCGACGATCGCCGGGTGAACGAGCCGTCCCGGTCACGGGGCACGTCGATCTCGACCGGGCCGATCTCGGTGAGGACCGTCCTCGTCCGGCTGCCGTTGCGGGAGTTGCCGCCGTTGCGGCCAGCCGGGTCGTGCGCCTCGTAGCCGAGGTGCGCGGTCAGCTCGGCCTCGAGCGCGGTCTCCAGGACCATCTTCGTCAGCTTCCCGAGCATCCCACCCGGCCCGGTCAGCGCCGTCCCCTCGGCCTTCGCCTGGGCGACCAGGCCCCTGGCCAACTCCTCGCTGAGCACCGGCGTCGCGCCGGCGTCAGCCTCGCTGCCGCCGGGCTGGTCCGAGATCACCGCGATCGTCGGATCCGTCGTCGTGATGGTCATCTGGTGCCTCCTCCACCTGCGCGTATGCACAGAGTGTCACAAGGAAGTTACACCGCTGGTTTTACAGTCCCGGACGTAGTCCCTGACCATCACGGGCGGGGATGGTCAGGGGGACGAAGCCGGGGACGTCGCCGCCCGTCGATGCGGGCGGCGCTTTACCGCTCGGCCCCCGATGTCAGATGCCGGGCGAAGAACCGGTTGCCGGCGTCCCCTTCGAAGTGCGGGACGCCGGTGTGCCCGCCCATGTTGGCGTGCAGCGTCTTCTCCCGGGACCCGAAGGCGTCGAACAGTTCCAGGGCAAGCTGCCGGTCGTTTCCCTCGTCGTCCCACTGCAGCAGGACGAGCAGGGGAACGGTGACCTGGCGGGCCTCGGCGACCATGGCGCGGGGCACGTAACTGCCGGCGAACAGAAGCGCGGCCGAGAGGCGAGGCTCGACCACCGCGAGCCGAATGCCGATGGCGATGAGCCCTCCCGCGTACCCGACCGGGCCACCGATCCCGGGCAGGGACAGGAGGGCGTCCAGGGCGGCCCGCCATTCCGGGACCGCCGCGTCGACCAGCGGTGAAACGAGCCGGTCGACGATCTCGTCCACCGGCTCACCGGCCGCCAGTGCGCGGCGCAGGTCAGCGCGTGCCTCCTGCAGGGCGGCGGAACGGGGCCGGTCGCCGCTGCCGGGAAGCTCGAGGGTGGCCGCGGCGAAACCCGCCGCCGCGCAGAGCCGGGCCCGGGCCGCCAGGCGAGGATACATCGTGGGCAGTCCGCCCGGCTGGCCGAGAAGGATCAGCGAGGCCGGTGCGGCGGCGGATCCGGGCGTCCACAGGATGCCAGGGATCTCGCCGAGGGTGAAAGCGCGCTCGAGAACACCGTCGTCGAGGCGCTGTTCGGAGGTGAATCGCATGGTCGGGCCTTTCGGAGTGCGCGGTGAACGGCGCTCCCGGACGACCTATCGTCCGACCGCGACCCCGACGGGGAGCACCCAGGTCGATACAGCGTTCACAGATGCCACCTCCTCGGTCCTCTCGCACGGCCTCCGGGAAGGTAACAGCGGTCGCCGAGATCCGCCAACGGGTTTTCCAGGCGACCACCGCGATGGCCAGGCGCGCCGGGGCGATGACGGCGGCTACGGCGTCGCCAGCCCGGGGGCGAGGGCGACGAGTGCGGTGAGCAGGACGAGGACGGCTCCCATCGCGGCGTGCAGGCCGACGAGGTCGGACAGGCCGCCGACCAGCACCGGGCCGCTGAGCCAGCCGACGTAGCCGCAGGTGGCGAACGCGGCGACCGCCGAGCCGGTGCTCGGCCCGACCCGCACGGCGGCCGACACCCCGACCGGGAACACACACGCCGTGCCCACCCCGACGGCGGCGAAGCCGGCGATGCCGGTGATGGTTCCCGCCGTGCTGGCGCCGGTGGCCAGGGCCAGCGCGAAAACGGCGAGCGCGACGGCGGCCAGGGTGCGCACCAGCCGGTCCGCCCCGAAGCGCAGCGTCGCCGCGTCGCCGACGATCCTGGTCGCCAGCATGCACACGGCGAACAGCACGTAGCCGACCCCGGACACCCCGGCGGCGGCGCCGGTGACGTCCTGCAGGTAGAGCGCGCTCCAGTCGGCGGCCACCCCCTCGCACAGCATGGTCGCGAACGCCATCGCGCACAGCCCCACCAACGCCCGGGGAGCCCGCGCCCGCCCGCGCCTCCACCGGTGTCCCCCCGCCAGATCGGCCTGCCCCGGCCACGAGGACGGCGACAGAGACGATGATCGTATCGGCGGCGGGGGTATGGGCTCGATGGGCTCGGTGGGGACGGCACTGGTGGTGGGCGGCTCGGGTGGGAGCATCGCGCCGGTCACCACCAGCATCACCACCAGGCAGAACGCGCCGACGGCGGCGAACTGGACGTCGAGGGACAGGTCAAGACCCGCACCCGCTGAGCCGGCGCCGGCGCCGGCGAGCGCCCCGCTGGCCCAGGCCGCATGCGCCGAGCTCATGATCGGCCGACCGTAGCGGTGCTCGACCAGGGCGAGCTGGGCGTTGAGCGCCACGTCCGCGCCGCTGCTGGTCGCGCCCCACAGCGCCAGCACCGCGAACAGCCCGGCGACGGTGCCCGCGCGGGCGATCAGAAGGCCGACCGCGCAGAACAGGGCGAGGGCGATCCGCAGAACGGCCCGGCTGCCGACGCGGTCCAACAGTCGCCCGGTGAGCCAGATCGTCGCCACCGCACCCAACGGCGCACCGAGCAGCGCGAGCCCCAGCTCGCCGTCGCTTGCCCCCAGGTCCCGCCTGACACCGGGAATCCGCGGCGCCCACGAGCCGACCAGCAACCCGATCAGCACCATCACGATCATGCAGGCCGCCCGTGCCCGCCGCGGCGGCGGCGGCGTCAGCCCACCGGGTGGAACAGGGCCGGCGCCGGCCATCACGCACCCCCACCCTGCCCCGCTCTGACGACCCGTCCGACCGATGGTGATCGAAGGTGGCGCTCGGTGTCCGTCGAACGGCGGAGATGCCGTGTGAGTAGTCGGGGGATAATGCATGGTCGGCGCGGGCCACGGGATGTCATGGGTCCGACAGGGCTTCCGGTTCGGAAGACGTGGGCGGGGCCCCTCGTCAATGTCATGGTCAGTGGGTGGCGGCAGGTGGGAGCGGCGTACTTGCGGCGGGTGGTAACACCTGGGGGATAAGCGGTCCTGCCTTCGTGGCTCTGTTTCGCCAGGTCCGCCCATGACGCCCAGGACGCCCTCGACGTCGCCTCGGTCGTCGAGCTGCTGACCCGCACCCTGCCGCGACGGTGGTTCGCGGTGCGGACCGGCCGCACGGGTGATGGGCGCTGGGTGGCCGCGGTTCGGCCGCCCAGCGGTGGCCCGCGCGTGGTGATGCTGCGTGGAGCGGTGCGGTGGACTCGCCGTCGGTGACGAGTCCGGCGACGTGGTCGTCGGTACATGAGCTGCTCGCGGTTCTGGCGGTGGAAGGTACGGCCGGCAGCATCGTGGATTGTGGCGCGGGGACGGGGGCGACGCTCGCCACGATCGCGCGCCGGGCACCGGGCAGCGCGCTCACGGCGCTGGACGTGGACGAGTCGGCGCTGGAGAAACTCGTGCGCCGCCTTCCCCAGGTGCGAGTGGTGCGCCATGACCTGGCGCGGCCGCTGCCCTTACCTGATGGCGGCGTCGACGTTGTCGTCTCGCACAACACCCTGGAGTGTCTCGTCGAGCCGGCGGCGCTGCTCGCGGACGTCGCCCGGGTGCTGCGACCGGGTGGGCGGGCGGTGCTCGGCCACACCGACTTCGAGACGATCGTCGTCACCATCGACGACCGTGACCTGGCCCGCCGCGTCCTGCTCACCTACGCGGAGCTACCCGTCGTCTACCAGCACATGGCGGCCGCCGACCCGCGGACCGGCCGCCGCCTGCCCGGCCTGGTGCGCCGCAGCCCGCTGCGCCTGGACGCGGTCCACGCCCACACGACCGTCATCACCATGCTCCCGCAGGCCCTCGACGTGCGGCTGCGTGAAGTCCACACCGCGGTGCGGCGCAGCGCCGAACGCGGCCAGGGGCACGTCAGCACCGCCGAGGCCGACGCCTGGCTGGACCAGATGCACACCGCCGAGGCGACCGGGGACTTCCTGTTCAGCGAGACCGCCTTCGTCGTGACCGCCTCCCGCCCCGCCTGACCGGGGAGAACGGGACGAGCCGTGGGAGGCCACGCCACATTCGTGATCAAGTCGGCGGCGTCGAGGTCAGGTCCGGTCGACACGGTTCAGGAAGATCAAGACCTGCTCGAACAGTGCCCGGGCCGACTCGGAGTGATATTCGTCGGGCAGGCTCGGATCGGTGATCAGGTGTCCGGTGACCGGATACTCGAAGAACTCGTAGGAAGCGCCCGAAGCCCGGACCGCAGCGGCGAACGCGTCGATCGACTCCTGCCTGCGGAAAGGGTCATTGGCGGCGTAGTGGACCTGGACCGGCACGCCTTTCGGCCATGCGTGCGCCCCGAATGCCTCCAGCGGCGTCGCGGCGTGCAGCAGTACGGCGGCCCTGGCCCCCGGTCTGGTCGCAGCCAGCAGTTCCGCGGACACGCCGCCGTTGGAGAACCCGGCAAGCACCACGTCCTCGGGCAGGTCGGCGACGGCTGCCCGTGTTCGGCTGATGAGCTCGGGGACGCCGCCCATCGACTCGACCCAGCGGAAGGCGCCCGGATAGTCGTCGAAAACCTTCCCCTCGTAGAGGTCGGGGGTGTGGACGACATGCCCGGCGCAGCGCAGTCGCTCGGCCGCGTCGATGACGCCGAGCCGAAGGCCCAGCACGGAGTGGAACAGGACGATCTCTGCCATGGGGCGTGTCTAGCAGCCGGGTCCGACAACAACACCCGACCGCACGGCCGGCGCCGCCCGGCCTGCTCACGCAGCTAAGTCGTCAGCCGCGTCCGCATAGGCACGGCCGGGAGCGCCGCGGGGGACGGCGGCTTTGTGCGCCCTCGAACGGGACGAAACGGGCAGGAAACCCGGCCAGCGGTGCACAGAATGAATTTCGTTTCCCACCGTGCTCGTGTGGCGTGCCGGTGGCTTAGGGTGAAGATGTGGAGGACGCGGCGGGACGGGTCGAGCCGTCCGGGGTGTGGGCCACGGCCGTGAGCGTCGCCCGGGTGCGGGCGATGGAGACGGCCCGCGAGCAGCCGCTGTTCCGAGATCCGCTGGCGCAGGCCTTCGCCACGGCCGGCGGCCTCGGCCCCGACGCGCCGCCGCCCCCACGCGTGGACGAGGCCGCGCGGCTGCGCTGGCTCGGTGTGGCCGTCTCGATCGTCATCCGGACGAAGTTCCTCGACGATCTGCTGGAGCGGGCGGTCGCAGCCGGCGTCCGGCAGGTCGTGCTGCTGGGGGCCGGGATGGACAGCAGGGCCTTCCGGCTGGACTGGCCGGCCCGGACCCGGCTGTTCGAGGTGGACACGGCCGAACCGTTGGACTTCAAGGCGTCGGTGCTGCGCCAGGAGCGGGCGGCGGCGCGCTGCGAGCGGATCACCGTCCCGGTCGACCTGCGCGAGGACTGGCCCGGCGCCCTGGTCGCGGCCGGGCACGATCCGGCGCGCCCGACGGTGTGGATCGCCGAGGGGCTGTTGATCTATCTGCCTGCCGGTGCGGTGCAGGAGCTGCTCGAGCAGGTCGGCGTGCTGTCCGCGCCCGGCAGCAGGATGGGCCTGACGCTGAGCCCACGCGGCATGCTCGACCGCTTCCGTACGGATGCCACCGCGGGATCGCCGGCGTCGATGTGGGTCTCGGAGATGCCGGCGGACCCGGTCGGCTGGCTGGGCGGCCTCGGTTGGCAGGCGCGGACCTTCACCCTGCGGGAGCGCGCGGAGGCCTACGGGCGCCCGGTGCTCACCCCGCCGCAGCAGGACGAGGGCCCCGGCGGGCTGGTCTCAGCGGCGCGCGTGGCTCCCCACCCCGGTCCGTGATCGCTTGACCGACCCGCACCACACCCTGATCACCATCCTGGACGGCGTCACGGGCCATCCCCGCGCGTGAGATCCTTCCACGCGCGGCCCGTCCCGGCGTGCGAGACGGCCGGCCGCTACCGCGCCGGTTCGGCGATGTCCTTCCCCTCGGGGTCGACGTGCAGGTGGGCGGCCGGCGTGGTGACGATTTCGCCGACCGGCCCGACCGGCCCGACCGGCCCGACCGGACACCCCGAATGACTCGAGGAGCGTCGGCCTGCGCTCTGTCGTCCCCGCTTGCCCGAGTCGGTCCTGTGTGGGCACGCCTTCCGGCATGATCGGGCTATGGTGCGCGTCGCGGCTGTCGGAGATCTGCATGTCACGTCCGGCGCCGCGGCCCGGCTTCGGCCGGTCTACCAGCGCGTGGCCGAGGTGGCCGACCTTCTCCTTCTCGCCGGCGACCTCACCCAGGGCGGCGGTGCGGCATCCGCCGCGCAGGTGTGTGAGGTGTTCGGTGGGCTGGATCTGCCCGTGATCGCCGTCCTCGGCAATCACGACTACGACCGGGGTGAGGAAGCGGCGATCGCCGCGATGCTGACCGAGGCCGGCGTGACCGTGTTGGAGGGGACCGCGACCGTCGTCGACGCTGGCGAGTGCCAGGTCGGGATCGCGGGTGTCAAGGGCTTCGGCGGGGGTTTCGCCGGTCGCACGGTCGCCGCGCATGGCGAGCGGGAGATGAAGGCGTTCGCGCGCCATGCCGCGACGACCGCGCAGACGCTGCGCGGCGCGCTGGAGCAGCTCGACGTCGACCTGCGGGTGGCGCTCACGCACTACGCGCCGACCCGGGACACCCTGGCCGGTGAGCCGTTGGAGATCTACCCGTTCCTGGGCAGCCACCTGCTCGGCGCCGCCATCGACGGCGCATCCGCCTCCCACGCCGCAGGTACCCCCGGGCAGGCTCCGGTCGCGCTGGCCCTGCACGGCCACGCGCACTACGGCACCGAAGTCGGCGTCACACCCGCTGGCACAGCGGTCCGCAACGTGGCCGCGCCGGTCATCGGCGTCCCGTTCGCCGTGTACCAGCTCCCGGCCGTGGTCCGTGTCGGGTAGTCCGCGAACGACCGCCGGCGCTGCGACCAGGCGACGCGATCGACGGTGCAGGAGCAGCGGGCTGCGGCGGACGAGGCCGGGCAGGCGGCGGCCCATCTGCGGGTCGGCGGCGGCCATGTGCTGGTAGAGGACCGGCAGCTCGGCGTAGATGAGCAGGACACGGCGGGCGAGGTCACGGTCGTCGATCGCCACGACGATCGTCTACGACACTGTCCGCGGGACCCGACACCACCGGGTCCGCAAGCAGCTCATGCACCGACGCGTCCTTCGGTACCGACTCCATGTCCCCTCCCGTCCTGCCCATCCCGTCCTGCCCCCCGACGCGCATGCGTCTGATACTGGCCGGCGTGCGTGATGCGGATCTGGTGCCCCCCGCTGCCGATGACGGCGGGAACCTTCTGGTGGCGTTCCACGAGACCGGTGAGGACGCTGTTCCTGCCGATGCGCCGCTGACCGCCTCGCTGGTCGCGCTGTGGACGGGCGACGGCCGTTGTCTGCTGCTGGTGTTCGACCGTCATCGGCAGTCCTGGGAACTGCCGGGCGGACGCATCGAACCCGGGGAGACACCGCGGCAGGCCGCCGTACGCGAACTCCGTGAGGAGTCCGGCCACCACATCGAGGATCTCCTCTTCGCTGGCTTCGCGCGGTTCGACCTGGGCGCCGAGCGGCGGGTCGAGTACGCGGCGGTGTACGCCGCGTGTGTCACCCCCCGGGCAGTTCCCTTCACTCTCAGCGACGAGATAGCCGCAATCACCTGGTGGGATGGCAGCGCACCGCTCCCAGGCCGCGCACAGCCTCTCGACCTGAGGCTGGGACGGCTGGCACGAGCCGCCGCGCTGCACCGCGGCGATTCCTCGTAACACCCTGCCGGCGACGCCGGTGCCGATCATCATGGAGGTGCGGCCACGAACGGTGCCGGACCGGATGGGTGGACGTACCGCGCGCCGTGTGGGAGCGAACGCGTGTCGGCGCCTGGTACGAGCCCTCGCGCGACTGACGGGTGGCCGTTCGGTCAAGCCCACGGGGAGAGCCGACGCCGGTCAATACTCCTTTACCCCAGAAAGAGAAATGTCCATGTTCATCTGGCCTCGCATGACCTTCGGTCCCGAACGTCTGCTGTTGGAGAGCATGCTCGACCGCAACCGGCAGGCGCTCATCGACACCGCGCGAGGGCTGTCCGAGACAGACGCGCGGCGCCGTCTGGTCGTCTCCCTGACCACACCGATCGGCCTGATCAAACACGCCGCCACCGCCGAGCGCATCTGGTTCCAACGCACCCTGCTCGGCCTGGACGAGTCCGCCTGCGACGGCTACGCAACCGGCGACGACGGCAGTTTCGTCGTCACCGACGACGAAACACTGGCCGACGTCATCGCCGAATTCGAGCGCGCCAGCGAGCGCTCCCGCCTGATCGCCGCCGACCTCGAACTCGACGACACCAGGACACACCCCCGCGCCGGCAATGTCAGCCTACGGTTCGTCTACCTGCTCCTCATCGAGGACTTCGCCCGCCACGCCGGCCACGGCGACATCCTCCGAGAACAAATCACCGCCGCGCAATAGGACTGCATTGGGCCTTCTCCCGCACATCACGCGGCGATGTTCACCAGATGTGGGCGTTCTGGTGTGTGCACCGGAAGTGTCCACGGCGAGGCACATGTGCGGGGTCGACGACTTCGCGCTACGCCGCCGCCAGCGCTACGCCACGATCCTGATCGACGCTGAGACCCGCCGCCGCGTCGACGTCCTACCCGACCGCAGCGCGGACACACTGGAGGCCTGGCTACGGGCCCATCCCGGCGTGCAGGTCGTCTGCCGCGACGGCTCGGCCGCCTACGCCGAAGCGGTCCGCCGCGCCCTGCCCGACGCGGTGCAGGTCGCCGACCGGTGGCACCTGTGGCACAACCTCGCCGAAGCGGTCCGCCACGAGGTCGCCGCGCACAGCACCTGCTGGGCGAAAGCCGGCCCACCACCGACCGACGGACCCCGCGCCCAGACCACCCGCCAGCGCTGGCAGCAGATCCACGACCTAAGCTCGATCAAGGTGTGGGTCTGCTCGACTGCGCACGACGGCTCAACCTCGCCCTGAACACGGTCAAACGCTACGCCCGCGTCCCCGAACCCGACCGGCTGATCCGCGCCCCGGCGTTCCGCCCGACGCTCGTCGATCCCTACCGCGACTACCTCAGACGCCGCCGCGCCGAAGAACCCGCCGTGTCGGTCCTGCGCCTGTTCCGCGAGATCACCGAGCAAGGCTACACGGGCAGCCACAACCTGCTCGTCCGCTACATCAACCAAGGACGCCTCGAGGGCGACAAGCCCGCGATCTCCCCACGCGCACTGACCCGCCTTCTCCTCACCAGGCCCGACGCCCTCACCGACGCCCAGCGCAACCGGCTCGGCGAGCTCACCGCCACCTGCCCCGAGATGACCCTCCTCGCGAGCCTGATCCGTGACTTCGCCGCGCTCCTCGACCCCGCCGACGGCAACGACGACCACCTCGCCACATGGATCACCAACGCCCGGACCGCCGACCTACCCCACCTCCACGCCTTCACCCGCGGCCTCGCGCCCGCCGCGGCGAGCGCCCAGCAGTTCACCCGCGGCAGCCCGACCAACAGCCCCCGCAGGAACGACCGCGCCCATCTGCGTGACTCGACACGGGCGAAACCGCCCTCGATCCGGGCCCCGAGGGCCTCGAACTCGGAACGCCACCGGTCGGGGTCTACGCTGGGGCACACGGCCACCGGCCGATCTTCGAGAGTCCACACAACCCCCGAGGATCACCGGTGGCCTCTCTCGTTCCCGGACCGCCTCCCGCTCAGCCCCGCCACCCAACCCCAGCCCACCAGACCTCAACGATCACAGAAGTCGGGCTGGAGTACTAACGCGCGGCGCGCGGGCGAAATCAAAGCGCGAAAAATGATCTAAATATCGGGTCGAGATTCGAAGGCAGGGACCCACCCCCACACAAAAGACGACTTGACACCACCCTCATGGGCCATGTCGCGGTGGTCGCTGGCGAGGACGTGACCTGTGGCAGGTCAGGAAGACATGGTCGCCCCAGCCTGGATGTCGGGGCGACCACCGATGCGTCGGCTGGCGGGCGCAGAGCTTGCCCGTTGACTACCCTATGTTTCATATTTGTCCCATTTTTTCACTTACTTTAAGCGAGGAAGTTGGTGCGGCCCGTCGTGCCTTGGGTAGGGTCAAGAGTGTGTCGACCGCCGCCGCGCACAGTATGCGATCTTGGTGGCGGTTGGCGGTTGCTGCGATGACGGCGGCGGTGCTCGCTCTGATCGGTGTGCTGCTGTGTGCTGACCCCACCAAACAGACGGCGTACACGTTCCCGGGTGGCCCCGCGAACGCGGCGATCGTGGTGGAGGACAGAGCGTCACATCAGGGTGATGCTCATGCAGTTGCCGACCGTGATGCCGATCAGGGGGCTGAGTACGCCGGTACGCCGCCTCACCATGCTGATCATTGCTGCGCGCCGGGTGGCGTGGACCTACTCGGCGTACGGCCGCTGTTGGTGCCGGTACCCGGACTGGATCCGGTTCCGGCGGCGGGGGCCGTGGCGTGGTCTCCGCCGCCTCGGTTGGCGGCCAGCATCGTCGGCGAGGTCTGCGCGTTAACGGGTGCTCAGTTGCTGGTGAGGGTGGGTGTGTCGCGACGGTGATGGGTTGCCGCGGCGCCTGACACAGCATCGTGTCCTCTCTTCTCTCCTTCTGCGTGTGAGCCACGTGGGGAGCGGCGGAAGCGGTCGCGGTGGGAGTGTCGTGCGCTTCGGCTGGCCGATGACCGTATCCGCATCGCGATACCTCTCGAAGAGGATCTTCACCTGATGAGCGTTCGTTCTCATGCTGCCGTTGCCACGCAACGTAAGTTGACTTTGCCCGAGCAGGTGGTGCCGTCCTCGGCGCGGCTGGTGTTGTCGTCGCCCGTGACGCCGTGTCACACCCCTGCGGGGGCAGTGGGCAACACGCCGGTGTTGTGGATCGATGAGCCGTTCACCGAGGACGGGCGGGGTTTCTGGGCCAAGCTGGAGGGCCACAATCCTGGCGGGATCAAGGACCGTCCCGCGCTGCACATGGTGGAGTGTGCCCGCAAGCGTGGCGACCTGATACCGGGTGCGCGGATCGTCGAGTCCACCAGCGGCACGCTGGGGCTGGGTCTGGCGCTGGCCGGCATCGTCTACCGGCATCCAGTCACCCTGGTCACCGATCCGGGCATGGAGCCGATCATGGTGCACATGCTCGGCGCCTACGGCGCCGACGTCGACATCGTGACCGAGCCGGATCCCGTCGGTGGGTGGCAAGAGGCGCGACGTCGCCGGGTGCGTCAGCTTCTGGACACCGAGCCCGGCGCGTGGTGCCCGGACCAGTACCACAACCCTGACAACATCACCGCCTACGAGCCGCTGGCGGTCGAGCTGATGGCGCAGCTGGGGCGGGTGGACGTACTAGTCGCCAGTGTGGGCACCGGTGGGCACTCCGCTGGAGTCAGCCGGATACTGCGCAAGTTCTGCCCGCGGTTGCGGCTGGTGGGGGTGGACACAGTGGGATCCACCATCTTCGGTCAGCCTGCCGCTTCGCGCATGATGCGCGGGTTGGGCAGCAGCATCTACCCCCGCAACATCGCCTACTCGGCATTCGACGAGGTGCACTGGGTCAACGCCACCGAGGCGGTATGGACCTGCCGGGAACTAGCCTCACACCACTACGCCAGCGGCGGATGGAGCGTGGGGGCGGTCGGCCTGGTGGCCGGATGGCTGGCGCGGACGCTGCCGCCGGAAACCCGCATCGCGGCAATCTTTCCCGACGGGCTGCACCGCTATTTCGACACCGTCTACAGCAATACGTTCTGCGACACTCACGATCTACTCGGGCACCCTCCCGCCGACCATCCCGAATACATCACCCACCCCGCGGACCAGGTCGTGAAGCGGTGGACACGCTGCACGACCGTTGTCGATCCGGTCACCGATGTGCGTCTGACTCACCTGGATGCCCGGCGATGACGGGCACATGGGGGCATTTCCGCTCTTTTCCGGGTAGTGTGCGGCTGCTGGTAGTCAACCAGTTCGGCATCAATCTCGGCTTCTACATGCTCATGCCCTACCTGGCCAACCACCTGGCCGGTGGACTAGGCATGGCCGCGTGGACGGTGGGGCTGGTGCTGGGGGTACGCACGCTGAGCCAGCAGGGTCTGTTCCTGCTGGGCGGTACCCTGGCCGACCGACTCGGCTACAAACCGATGATTATTGCTGGGTGCGGGCTGCGCGCGGTGGGCTTCGGTCTACTGGGGGTGGTGGAAACACTGCCTGCGGTGCTGGCCGCTTCGGTGGCCACCGGACTGGCCGGGGCGTTGTTCAACCCGGCGGTGCGCGCCTACCTCGCCGCGGACGCTGGGGAACGTCGCGTGGAGGCGTTCGCGGTGTTCAACGTCTTCTACCAGGCCGGGATCCTCATCGGGCCGGTGGTCGGCCTGGCCCTGATCATGTTGGACTTCCGTGTGGTGTGCCTTACCGCCGCAGTCATCTTCGCCGCACTGACGATCCTGCAACTGCGGTCGTTGCCCGCGCGGGTTCCCGACCGCGGCACCCAGCACGCCACCGGAGTGGCCGGGGTGCTGGCCGACTGGCGGGTGGTGGTCGGCAACCGGGCCTTCCTCCTGTTCTCCCTGGCGATGATCACCTCGTATGTCCTGTCCGCGCAGATCTACCTGGCCCTGCCCCTGCAGGCCGGGCGCGTGCTGGGCGGGAGTGGGGACACCGGCAGCAGCGTGCTGTTCGCAGTCTCGGCAGTGGTGGCGATCCTGGGGCAGGTACGGCTGACCGCGTGGGCCAAAGCCCGCTTCAGTCCCGGCCGATCGGTCACCACCGGCGTGGCGCTGATGAGCGCGGCGTTTGTGCCGCTGGTACTCACCGCACAGCTGGCCCCCACCGCACCGACGACCGTGGCCGGGGCTGCGCTGGCATTGGCGCCTGCGGTGGCTACCACGGTCCTGCTGACTTTGGGCACCGCGATCGCCTATCCCTTCGAGATGGACACCATCGTCGTGTTGGCCGACGGTCGTCTGGTGGCCACGCACTACGGCTTCTATAACACCCTGTCTGGCATTGGCATCACCGTCGGCAACCTGGCCACCGGCCTGATGTGGGATGTAGGCCTGTCCAGCGGCTGGCCGTGGTTGGTGTGGACCGCCTTGGCGGTCACCGGCGCAGCGGGCACCGCAGCCCTGGTATCGCTGCTGCGTGCCGGTCACCTGCCCTCCCACGTCCCGCCCGTACCGGCCACCGGACCCGCCTCATCCGACGCACGGACCATTCCCACCATGCGCGACACTCGCCGGAAGGTATTCACCCGATGACCACCCCACCCGTGCCGACCACCGAGCAGGCGGTGGCCCTGGACCACGTCCGTGCCGCCGCAGCGCGTCTGGCCGCGGTCGCCGTGATCACACCAGTCATGCGCGCACCCGTCCTGGACGACCACACCGGCGGGCACGTACTGATCAAATGCGAGAATCTGCAGCGCACCGGTTCGTTCAAGTTCCGTGGCGCCTACAACGCCCTGGCATGCCTACCCGCAGAGCAGCTTGCCCGCGGAGTGATCGCGTTCTCCTCAGGCAACCACGCACTGGCAGTAGCCACCGCCGCCGCCATGCTCAACACCACCGCACTGATCGTGATGCCCGCCGACGCCCCACCGACCAAACTCGCCGCGGTCAAGCACCTAGGCGCGACCGTGGTGACCTTCGACCGCTACACCGACGACCGCTTCACCCTGACCAACCAGCTGGCCACCGAGCACGGTCTCACCCTCATCCCGCCCTATGACCACCACGACGTCATCGCCGGCGCGGCTACCACCACTTTGCAGCTACTAGAACAGACCGGCCCTGTGGACGTGCTGGTCCTCCCCCTGGGAGGCGGAGGACAGCTCGCCGGAGCAGGCGTGGTCACCGCCGCGCTCGCCCCCAGCACCCGTCTGATCGGCGTGGAGACCGCCACAGGCGACAAGAACCGCCAGTCGCTGCAGGCGGGCCGGCGAGTACGGATCCCGGTACCCCGCACCATCGCCGACGGCGTCACCGGCGAGATTCCCGGCGAGCTGACCTTCCCCCTCATCCAGCGGCACGTCGATGAGATCCTCGTCGTGGACGACGAGGAGATCACCGCAGCCCTAACCGTGGTGTTCGGCCAGCTGAAACTGGTGGTCGAACCCAGCGGCGCACTCGCCGCCGCAGCGGTACTGGCTGGACGGGTGAACGCCCCAGGACAGCGAACGGCGGTGGTGCTCTCCGGCGGCAACATCGACCTCGCCCGGCTACACACCTTGCTCCACCCCCGCCCACTAAACTGACCGGCCCTCGCCCGCATGCGTGTCCACGGGCACCACACCGGCCCGGCGCGCTGGACGCCGCGGTCAGAGGGCGAGGACAACCGGTGGGCGGGAACTGCGACTGCGAACTGCTGGGCCGTCAGAGGTGGTGATGCCGGCCATCCTCGTGGCCCGCGATCGCGATCGTGCCTGGATCACAGTCTCGGCGGTGCTCGCAGCATGACCAGCACCGCCGAGGCGACCGGGTTCGGCGGGTAGCACGACTACGTCGCCGCCCAGCTGAAGGCCGGCGTGACCGTGTCCACGGTCCATCAGCGGCTCGCCTGCGAGCACGGCTTGGCGGTGTCGGTCGCGAGCCTGCGCCGGTGCGGGCGAACGCGGATCGGCGCACCCTCGATCCTTTCGACGCGACAGCCCCGCCACACGGACATCAGCCCGGAACGGGCGACGCCCATCCGGCGTGGGCCAGGCCGCTGACGATCTTTCGGTGATAGTCGTGGACGATCCCCCGCGATCCGCCCGAGGGCGGCGGCGAGGTCTTCGCCACCGTCGAGGGCTGTCCGCGCCTCGCGCTGCTCGAACACCTTCACACCTTCACGGACCGCCATCCGGACGTCCGCCAGGAACGCCCCGCTCCTTACGCCTGGACACGGTCGTCGATTTCCTGGCATGCTGCCGTCCCCTTAACCTTTCGGCGCCGGGTTAGCCATCGGGCCCGAGAACATCCCTCCAAGTTCCCCCCAACTACGCTGGGGATACGACAAGGCGCCTCATGGCGCAACACCGGTAGACGGTCACCTGATCAACGACCAGGCCGCGCTCGGCAAGGAGCTCCTCCACATCCCGGTAGGACCAGGTGTAGCGCAGGTACCACCGCACCGCCAGGACGATCACCTCGGGAGGGAAGCGGAACCCGGCGAACTCCGACGTCGGAACCGGTAGACACGACGTCGGCGCATCATTCGATCATGACTGATCGGTAGCCGAGATGGCGGACTTCGCCAACGCAACAGTGCCTCGTGCTGGCAGTGCGCTGGTACCTGCGGTACGCCTTGTCCGGCGCTGTTGCGTTCGGAGGAAGCAGGGCATGCCAGGCCGGTGAGCAGTGGTCAGACGGCCTGGGCGAGTTCGGTGAACGCGGCGGCCAGCCGCAGATGCGGGTCGGCGTGGGCGGCAAGATCATAGTGGCTGCGGCGGATGTTCTGCATGAGGGCGTGTCCTGAGCTGACGGTCTGGACAGAGCGCAGCCGTTTCAGCCCGCGCATCGGCCGGAGCCGAGCTTTCAACCGGCCACGATCTGTCTCGATCCGGTTGTTCTCCCGGGTGGCGTCAACATGGCAAGCCTCGGGGAGCAGCTCGTCAAGGATCCTCGGGTAGACGGGTGCCTTGTCGGTGGTGACCTCGACCGGCTGGCGCCCGTGAGACAGCGCTTGGGCGAAGAACCTGCGGGCGGCGGCCTGGTCACGGCGGGTGCTGGCGAGGACATCGATGACCTGTCCGTGCTGGTCAACGTCCCGGTACAGGTAGGTCCACCGGCCGCCAGCTTTCACACCGCCGCAGCTCCTCGTCCACCTCCAGCATCACCACGAGGGTGGGCATACCCGCCTTTCGGCGATGGACGGGCGGCACGCTCCGGTGCGGGACGTCCTGCCTGGCGAAGCGGGCCCATGCGAGGCCAGCAGCCCGTGCCATGACGGGTGACAAGGGCGGGCGGGGCGGCTCCCAGAAAGCCCGGCCCACCGCTGGTCGGCCCGCGAGGGACCGGCCCCGGGACCAAGCCCCCGCGCCAGGCCGTCAGGCCATGGTGAGATCGAGGTCCTGAGGCGTGTCGGGAATGTTGATCTCCACATCCATGCTCGGCTCGGCCATCTCGTGGGTCACGTCGGCCCCGTCGACCGTCGCCCGTACGCCTGCGTTGCCGGGGAACTCACCGGTCACGTAGGAGTCCACGTCGAAGCGCAGACCGCCCTGGCCGCCGACGCTGTCGCCGTCCTGCCGAATGGCGATGATCTCGTGGGTGGCCGACCACAGCGCCCCGGACGATCGCGGAGGGACGACGAGCCCGTGGGTCTTGGTGTCCTCGGTGAACTGGGTGACGCCGTACCGGCTGCTGTAACCGAGCTCTGTGGACACGCTCGTCTCGATGGACGCGGTGAACGCCTTGATGCTCACACCGGCCGACGCACTCACGGTGACGCTGGTCCGGCGGCTGTACTCCTCGCTGCGCTCCCTGCTGACGCCCGTGGTGACGGACCGCTCGGAGGGCTGCGGCACGCTCCCGGCCTCGTTGTTACGGAAGATCTGCAGCGTGTAGTTGACCCGCCGCTCGAGGGTGTAGAAGGGCGAGTTCGCGACCTGCCAGGCGATGGTCTTGGTGGGATCCTTGACGAGGGTGCAGGGAACCGTGACGGCGCGGTCGGTGAGCTGCGCGATCGGGTCGGGTTCCCGGTGTGAGGTCAGCACCGGGCGGCTGGGCGGGTTGCGCCGGGCGACCACCGCAGGTAGGTCCAGCACGTGAACGGTGTCCGTCGGTGAGCCGTAGTGGTTGACCGAGTGCAGGACGTCGGGGGCGAGGATGAGTCGTTCTTCGCTGTCGGACGGATAGGGCCCGGAACGGATCTGCCAGATTCCCACGTCCGTCTTCGCTCCGGACTTCTGGTCGTTCCAGATCAGATCTCCGATCACGCCGTCCCGGACGTAGCGCCTGCCGGCGAAGTCCCGGCGTACGCAGGCGTACCAGTGCGCCGCGGGCTTGTTCCAGTTGCGGGAGAAGACATGCCCCAGCGCCACGTAGCCCGACGGCGGCACCGGTCGCCACACCGAGCCGTCCTGGCGAGCACCGGACTTCTCGTCCCGCCAGACGAGTTGGAAGTCGGTGGGAGGCCGCAGGATGTCGTCGTTGGCATTGGCCTTCCGGACGATGACGGTGGCCCGGCTACCAGTGATGTCGTTGTGGTTGCCACCGTGGCCGACGCTGCCCAGGGCACGCCAGCCCTGCGCGTACATCGAGTCGGTGATAAGCGGATCGAAGAATGCTCCGTGCATGGTCGCGCCGGAACCCCGATCGTCCCATAGGCGGACGAAACGATCGGTCACCGCAATGTCCAGTGCTCCGTACCTGACGCTGTCAACCATCAGCCTCTCCTCATCGGGACGCCGTCGGATCCGACCGCAGAACTATTCCCTCGACACGTCGAAGGAAAACGGTCGGATGAACCGCACAATCTCCGTCGGAGCCGACGTCCGACGTCAGCACGGCGGACTTCTGGAGGGTGCGTTTTTCTGAAAGGCGTCTTATCTGGCGTGTGGGTTGACGTCGGAGTGTCCAGACCTAGCTGGATGTTCAACGCAACAGCGCCCATGAGGGCCAACTCCGGGCATGATCTCAGGCGTCGGCCGGAAACCGGGCGGCCCAACTACGCACCCTCCCACCCGTCCGTGGTCCCGCCAGATCCCGCATAGACCACCGACCAGCACAGATCACACCAGGTAACGCCCTGGGACGGCTGGGTGGGAGTGTCAAGTTAACGGTGTAAGAAGGCGTTTGAGATTCTCTTCCTGGTGACTCTGGGTAACCATGGTGGGGCGTGTAATCTGGTAACGAGGTGCTGCATTTAGCGTGCATTCGTGGGATTTCATTACCCGATGTCTGGTGATCGTGAGAGCTCTGAGGTATGCCGCGAATGCTACCTATCCCTCGGATCTGACGGATTCCCAGTGGGCGTTGATCGCCCCGTTGCTGCCAGCCCCGGCGCGTCGAGGCCGCCGGGAGAAGCATCCGCGCCGCGACATCGTCGACGCGATCCTGTACACGACCCGGTCCGGGCAGTTCTGGCGCCAGCTCCCCGCCGACTATCCGCCCTGGCAGACGGTCTACTGGCACCTCGCCCGGTGGGAGAGCAACGGCGTCACCCAGACGATCCACGACGCGCTGCGCGGCCAGGTGCGGGTCACCGAGGGCCGCGATCCCGAGCCCACCGCGGGGATCATGGACTCGCAGTCGGTCACGGGCGCCGACACCGTCGGCGCCGGTAGCCGCGGCTACGACAACGGCAAGAAGATCAACGGGCGGAAGCGGTTCCTCGTCGTCGACACGATCGGGCTGCTCCTCGCCGTGCTCGTGACCTCGACCGGGACCCACGACACCCGGGGCGGACGGCAGGTCCTGCTCGACAGCAATTTCGCCGGCCGCCGTCTGCGGCACGTGTTCACCGACAGCGGCTTCCAGGGAGCATTGATCGACTGGGCGAAGCGGCTGCTGAACATGACCGTCGAGGTTGTCCGCAGACCACCAGGTCAACGCGGTTTCGAGGTCCAACCACGACGCTGGGTCGTGGAACGCACCTTGTGCGCCGCGAGGCGCTCTGTTGTATTCCCAGCTCAGATGGGAGGGACTTGGAGGGAGGTTCCTGGGTCGGATGGCTGACCTGGATCCGAAAGGTGAAGGGGACAATAGCATGCCATGATTCCTGGTGGTCGGGTCCAGTG